>Ga0307517_10002141_pt1 | contig 32062 bp, 23 predicted proteins | sample 23_EM_MG_FD_194515 | JGI IMG/M metagenome (GOLD analysis project Ga0307517, IMG submission 194515) | Populus trichocarpa ectomycorrhiza microbial communities from riparian zone in the Pacific Northwest, United States - 23_EM | ecosystem: Host-associated > Plants > Roots > Unclassified | place... | reverse complement strand
TCTGGTCGTGCCCACATTTTGATGTAACTACTTTTCCATGCATCAATATTGAAGGGCTGCTGCTTGCTTAAAATCTAGGGTTAGGGTTACCAGAGAACTAAAATTTCTCTCTTTACTAGCTTTTTTATTTATTTTGCCCATTGTCAATTTGAAGTCCCTTTTCCAACAACTGTAGTTATTTATATATATGCTTTAATTAATTCATTCAGCTTATTATAGCCTTAGAAATGCTAGCTATTTTGTTTGCTGTTACATGTTTGTGTCTTTGGCTTTAGAAATGCTACATATTGTTAATATTTCTCATATAACTTACAAAGACAAGTTAAATTTGAAAATTAGAGATTTATTTTAAAAAAAAAAAAGAGGGTTGGAGAGAATTTTTTATTTTTTGGAGAGCCAAATGTAAAACAAGTATACATGAAAGAATTAAAAATTTAAGGATCAAAATTACGAGAGGTGAAAGTATTGAGTTCACAACCTGCTTTTATTAGTAATGATAGTATTGGCATTAATAAATAAATAAATAAGCAGCTACAGGTGTATTTACATAGTGATTTTCTATGTAATGATATGGGAAATTCAATTTTCATATGTATGTTAATTTTGAAATTATATATGAAATATTTTTACTTCATGTTATTATTTGTTAAAAAAAAAAAGGAAAATCCCTGATCATTGCATGTCCATAATAAAGGCAAAGATGGGATGAGTTGAGAAATTAGGATAAAGCATTTTTTAAATGAGAGGCAAATATCGATGCACAGGAATTTAAGAAGCGGATGCACGGACGATCGATAATATTGCACCTATCTCGATGTCTTTAGACGACCAGAACTTTTTTTATTAAAAAAAAAAAGAACAACAATAAAAATTGGCTTTGCTTCTGACTTTTCTTCGAGGCTTATTCACGTGATTATTGGATTTATTTACGTGATTACCTTAGATTCGAATTATTTCAAGAAATGTAGTGCCCTAATTAAAATTTGTGTGGATGGCTAACCAATGGAACATTTAGCTTCAAGAAATAGTTTAAAATAAAAATATTCTCATATCATCGGGAAAAAAATGGAATATGATAGTTTGACTTAATCATAGCAAAATCTTTAAATATAAATTAGATTAATTTAGATAAAGATGCAATATCACATGACTTATATATTAAAAGTAAAGTTATTAAATCAAGTTTTGATTATTTAAATTTAAAACGGTATTATTTAAAGTTTTAAATTTAAAAAAAATCGTATTTAAATTTGAGTAATCAAATTATGAGTTAATTTATGAATTAATTAGATCAGTTTCATTTTAAATTTTTTTAAACTTGACTCGAGTTCAAACAAGAACCAAATAACTGAGTCATCGAGTTAATATAACACGCTAAATTTAACAAAAACATCTTCAATTACAATAAAATCTAATTTATAAGAAAAGATTAAGGCTTTGGAGGGCGTAGGAGCCCTATTAGAGAGCTGGACTCACCTAAATCATCTTCAATTACAATAAAATCTAACATAAAACAGGGTTATCGTTCTTGATTAACAGTCGTGCAGCTCTAAAGTCTAACCCAGCAATCATTTCACGTCCATCGGAGGACCGATGTCCTCGCACCCTTATAAAATATAAATATAATTACGTAATAATTATGAAAGAGTTGTCTCCACGTGTTACAAAGCCTTGTATAATTTTGTCAAAAGGTGGGCAATCAGGCAAAAAACCGTAAGGGCCCATGGGATTGATTTTGTCACGTTCGTGTTGGGCATGCAACTTCGTCAGGTAAATAGAGACAAAAAGGTCCAAATCTAACGTCATTAGGCACCAAGGGGCTGTTTAGGAACATTGTTGTTAAAATATAATATTTTTCTTTCCATAAAACTTCCTCTCTTTTTTTTTCAAATTTATACAGAGTTTCAAAAATACATTTTAAAGGTTTTTCAATACAAGCTTTTCAAATTTAAAAAAAAAAAACATGAATAATTAGCGAATATTAAAATTATTTCTTATATATTTTTTCATACTTAGTTATTGTCATAAATTTAATTTTTTATTATAAATATAATATAAAAAAAATCAGTTTAAAATATAATTTTTTCATTGTAATTTTTAAATTGAATGAAATAAAATTAATATTCTACAATCTAAAATGATTATTATAAATTATTGTAATCGTGATGCATTTTTTTTTCTTTTTTCAGTGAAAAAACCCATCTTAGTTTTTCAACAAATGAACAAGTTTTCCGAATTCTCAATCAAAAGAAAAAAACCAGAGAAAAAACAGAGAAAAGAAAAAAGAAAAGCTTTTTTTTTATCAATGAACACACCCTAAAGGTTAGCAATCATCATATCTACCACCCTAAAGGAAAAATCCCTTGCCATCCCGGTACAATGGTGAGAGAGAAAAAAGGAACGAGGAAGCGGACGAGCCTAAATAATCCTCTTATCTGGAGAGCTTTAGTTTCTGAAATTACAAGAAAAGTCTATAAATGATTTGGGTCCAAAATTCGTTGGATGGAGAGTGGGAAATGGAGGGAGGGAGGGATATGTAGCCATATAGGCAGCTAGGCAGAGCAGGTTAGGGCAAGATTCTTTTGAAGATTTTGCCTTATCCCTTTTCGTTGCCAAACTCCATCCCATCAGAAGTGAAAGAAGACTGTTATCTTCTGATGTGAGCTTATAAATCTAACATGTGTGAACACCATCTTCTCCTTTTCGTTGTCCATCTCTTTTGGATTGGAATAGATTCCACATTTCACTTCATTGCTCTTCCCCTGGTTGTTGCTTTCCAAACCAAACAGGGAAAACTGAATAATTTTCAAACAGTTTCCCTTCTTGTAGCATGAGTTGCTGTTTCTACATTTTGCAGTAATAATTCAAGTGATGGTGTTTGTTAATTTTAAATAAGGTCTTGAATTCAATTCTTGTATATAAAATATACTATTTATTATTGCTGGGAGAGTTTTACTTCTTAATAAGCTGACGAATCCAGTAAGAACCGAATCCAAAAAACTGTGGTTCCTAGGAATGGTGGTGCGTCATTAAAAAAAAAAAAAAACAAAAAGTAGAAGAGGGGACACCATCAAGCACCAACTTTAGCTTTCCTTGCAGCCAATTTGATCACACCGCTCCTTCAAACTGTCCCGTTCGATGTATGGGGAGTTGACATCCAAAAGATCAAAGGAGAGACCCTAAGATCCAGGCGGTCGATTTTCTTCACACGATTCAAGAATTCCAGGAAAAAACTCTTCATGCAAATCTAAGAATTCAAAGACGTGTTCGTAAGCTAAATCCAGGAGGTACTGCCTTAAAACCAAGCAAATACCTTTAACTATATCGGGTTTTGATGAATCTAATGGAGTGACATGTAGGTGCGTTCATCATCCTCTTTTACTGTTCCCTGTTACCACCTCCACTAAAGCAAAAATCAATTGATGCTCCAATAACTTTTAGAAAACTTTATCCAGATTCTCATTGAGTGAGTATGTCAGACCCAATGCCCTCTAACAGTAAAATCTAAAGTAAACCTCTCGGCATGAAGAAATCACTGTCTTATAGAAGTGTAATGTGGGGACTTTTGTAACTACCTAGAATAATTTTTTAAAAAAAAGCAAGCAATTCGCAATAATCCAATTACCAGTAGATCCACTTAATAATGTCAGGTGATTAAGATACATGTTTCAAATGGGAAAAACATAAATGATAAATCATGTCTTTTTTTACTCCTTGGTGTTTTCAGTGCGCTTTGTCTGAATGCTCCAAAAATTCTCAAAATGGCACGCCTTCATTTCATTTGTTCCGGCCCATGCTGGTCCAGATCTGACTAACCTGTGATCCTCTGAAAAAAGCTCTACGCATTGCTCATCCAAACAACTTCTATCGGGACTCCAACCAGTCTCGCGACTTCTCTCACAGATATAAGATCATCAGCATAGCTATTTCCTATTTTCTAGAGACTTACCGTTGATCAAATGTTTTTTTAACTGCTGCCATAAAAAGGTCTGCAGACTAATGTTTGCAATAGAGTTTCTCCTGTCCCATCCAAACCATCAGTTGCTTTAGTCTGTTACTTGTGCATGAGGGCTCTACAATACGCACCTCTGTCTTAAATAAGCCAGGTTTCATGATTGAATTTGACAATTGCACTAAACATCAGGCTCTCATATTTCCTCATTTACAATTATAGATGTAAATATTTGCAACTATGAGAGAGATGCATGCACAAGTCTCACTTGATTAGAAATGATAGCCTCCAAAGGCAGTTCTTGTATCCTCTGCTACGACACTGATCAGTGCTCAACAGACTTCACAATAATCTGGTTCTCACTATGAAGTTGCTTTTTCTCATCCAGCTTTCCAATATGGTTAAACTTTCAAGTTTCAAATATTATGCTCTATGGATAGAGAGATTACGACTTCCAAAACATATTTTCACTTGCAGTTTTACTTGAATCAAATTACCAAAATTGATGACATTAAAGACACAGTGATTCACTGCCTTTCTTGTGAATTTTTATCAAACTTGAATTGGATATCTAAACTATAAAAGAGTGACCAAACATAAGTTCCAGTGATCAGATTCAATGAAAAAGCAGTTATAAATAGATTTGTACGCCATGGCTATTAAAAGAGCATATCCAACAACAGTTCTGAAAATTAATTTAGTGTAGATTGGCAATATATTCCACAAAGACGGTACAAAGGACAGGCATACCTGTACACAACAAGATGCAGTCATATTCATGACGTACTTGACGTCACAGATCTTAAGAGATGCAGTGGTTGTTAGCATCCCCTTACATCTGTTCCTGTTGTCAAGCAATAATTTTCAGTAAGGTGGTTGCGGAAATGATTTTCAGTAGCATTATCAGGCTATTACAATTCACAAGTGATTATCATTTGAAGGTCTGTGACCTACCTCAAACTAGCAGGATATTTGCTCCATCAACGATTCTGATCCGCCATACCCATGCTACAACTTCTGTTATGAATAAACATATAGATTCAAGGAATCCAGTTGTAGTCAATGATGTAAATCAGAACCTGATGTCACACCTCAACAGTTCAAACTACCCTCTGATGAACTTCAACAGATTTACCCCATCATTCAAGCTGTCACTTAAAAATTCGATCAAATGGAAGGACAACAGCAGGCCATAGTTCTGTGCAACTTCTGGTTGAAAGTTGAACTCTGGGAAAGTTCTAATAAAGTTTTCTTCAGCCAAATCACACAAATGGCTGGCATTCATCATGTCAACTTTTCTGTTCGCTCTTGAGTAGGAAATTTGGAAGCAGTTTTATGCATGCATCGTAGTTTTCATCCTTTGAGAGTAATTCGATCACTATCAAGACAGTGGATACATCTGGTGACAGTTTCTTGCTTTCATCTAATGAAGAAATTCAACTACCTTTTGTGTCTCATTATTTCGGAAGAAACCAAGCATGAGTGTGTTAAATGTGACCACATTTGGAGCACAATCTTTGTCCTCCATTTCCAATAACAGATCATTTGCCTTTTCCATTTGGATTCTTTACAAAGTCCATGTATCATGATAGGATATCCATGTATCATTATAGAATATGTCACAACAGTTGGCTTTAAACCTTCATTAGACATTCTGTAGAATAGGTCCCAAGCGGTTTTGAGCTTCCCTGTTTTGCACAAGCCATCAATAAGGCAGTTAAAGATTTCAACACTCTATTCAAACTTACAATTTTCTAAACTGTGAAACAGGTCTACTGCCTCTGAAACACGATTGGTCTTGCAAAGCCCATCCAAATAAACTTTATATTTCGTCTAATTAGGTTCCAGGTCGTGAAGTTGCATCTCAACAAACAGCTTCGAGTATTTCAAACCTTACCTGCCTGGAAAGAGCCACCCGGGTAAATATTGTATATAATAATTGTTGGTCTAGTCCCTTCATGAAGCATTTCCCTGTAAAGGCGCATAGCTTGATCTACCTTCTGATTTTTGCAATAACCATTAATCAAAGCATTATGGCTAACAACATAATGTTTACACCCCTTTTCACCATAGACACAGAGCTCCCTCCCATCATCAATCATACCAGACAAACAGTATCCATCTATGAAAGTGGAATAAGTAAAACCATCAGGTTCTATACAGACTGAGCCATAAGCTCAAACAATTTACTTGACTCCATCTTCCAAGACTGGCAAAGCATATCTACCAGCAAATTGAATGTTACCACAGTAGGCCGCATACCTTGATCCATGATCCATCATCTCAATAAACAAACCTTTAGCCTCCTCCCACTCATCCATAGAGCACAAACCATGCATTAGGGGGCTATACACAACCACATCAGGACAAATACCTCCACCCTTCATTTCCAGAAAAGCTCTTTCGCCTTCTCCACCAACCCATCCTTACAAAGACCATCAATAATACTTCCATAACAAACCAAATTAGGCTTGCAATGAATACCAAATTTACCATTTCCACTAAGCATTTTTTCATGAAACTTCACAGCGACATTTATTCCCAGTTCGACACGGCCCATTAATCAGAATACCATAAGCAACCACATTTGGCCAACAACCAAACAAACCCATTTTCTTAAACAATCCGACAACCTAACCAGTTTTATCCTCCAAAAATAAACCCTTAATCATAGAACTAAAAGTCCCAGTATTTGGCATAAAACCTCACCTTAAAATCCTCCCAAAAACCACAAGACTATCACAGACCCTCTTCACATTACAAAAACAATTAAGCAAAATATTCAAAGTGATAAAATCCATCAACAACCCCACTGATTCATTCTTTTACACAATAAAATAACATCAAAGTAAAGCTTTTTCTTAGCAGGTGAACCTAATAAAAGATTGAATGATGCAATTGGAGGGGTGGGATTCATGTTAATCATGTGATCAAAGAAGTGAGTTGCTTCATTGAGAGTGGAATTACCTGACTTGCAGTTTCTCTTGAGGAATTCTTGAAGTGGCGTTTGGTTTTGAGCGTTAAAGTTTGTGACTTCTGGGAAAGTTTTGGAGTTTGAAGTGAGCTCTTCGTTTGAAGTTTTGGGATTTGAAGAAGTGGGTTTTTGTGGGTTACTGAAGAAGGGGGAGGAGATTTTGCCTATAGAAGAAGCAGTTGTTCTTGATGATAATATATGAGCAACAGAAGGAGGAGAAGAAGAAGAGCAAGGTAGGGTTTTAACTTTTAAGAACCCTTTGGAGGGGTTTTTGTTTGTTTTATTGGAGACTGTAGAGCCGGGAAAATTGAACCGAGGATTTAGGATCCGAGAACCCAAACGGGTAAAATCCAGGGGATTGTCGATGCTTCTCTTTCTGGGTCAACCCGGCCTAGCTTGCTTAATATAATATAAATGGACCTTGAGCCTGGCCCACAAAGTTCAAAGATTTACTTTGATTTATGGAATTATTATTAGATAATACTCCTGCGTATTTAATTTTTTCGTTCACTTAAAATGTGGAATCTATTATGTATTTATGTTATTTTCATGTGAGCAAAGAAGAAATATGTTCTCATAATTCTGTATACTGTTTTTAAATGAATGTTGTATTCTATTCATTCTCGAAATAAAAATGCCATGCATTTTTTATTAAATAAATATAAACATTTTAATCTTAAAAGGTTCTGATTAAAAAAATATGTTTCGTTTATTAATCTTCTAAGTTTAAATTTTGGGATTATACAAAAAAAATTACTAAAGATTTTTAAATACATTTGGTTAACATGAAGAGTGTTTCTTTAAAATCATTTCAGAATATAATTCAATATTAATTGATGCTCAAGTTAATATGAATATATAGTTATTTTCAAATAAGAAAATAAGAAAATAAAACATTGTTTTATCAAAATTTAATAATTATCCAAATTGAAATATGATAGCTTTATGATTTATAGTCATGCCCAGAATTTAAACCGTGTGGGTTTTTATTGTAGCAAAACATAATATTTTTTTTATTTAGTTGTCGAACTTTATTTCTCTTTAATTACATCTTTTTATTCTCAAATTCATAATTAATTTATCAAAAATTATTAAAGAGGGACAAAATTGAAACAAAGATAATCAAAGTGTAAAATAAGGAAAAATTAGGTGGCAGTTTACAAAATGGGGTGAGAAGTTTATTTTGGTCCTTCTTACTTTTTAAATGATAACTTTTGGTTCATCAATATTTTAAAAATTTAATTGTGGTACAAAACTTTATTTTTCAGTCTCTGATTTGAGAGAAAAGAGAAAGGTTGGATTCCAATAGTAAAGAAAGAAAATCTAAGCCAACACTGATTATGGCCATGAAAAATGTTAATTTTTGTGTTAACAGATTCCATTTAATGAAAGAAAATTCCACCTGGGTGTTCTTTTTTCCTTGGGTTTTTGAGCTATTTTTTTGTTGTCTGATGTCATCGATTATTTCAATAAGATGTGTATGGTATATATTTTTTTTGTTTCTTTTTTATTTCTCATTAATTACATCTTTTTATTCTCAAATTCATAATTAATTTATCAAAAATTATTAAAGAGGGACAAATTTGAAACAAAGATGATCAAAGTGTAAAATAAGGAAAAATTTGGTGGCGGTTTACAAAATGGGGTGAGAAGTTTATTTTGATCCTTTTACTTTTTAAATGAGTTCCTCAATATTTTAAAAATTTAATTGTGGTACAAAACTTTATTTTTCAATCCCTGATTTGAGAGAAAGAAGAGAGGTTGGATTCTAATAATAAAGAAAGAAAGTCTAAGCTAACACTGATTATGGCCATGAAAAATGTTAATTTTGGTGTTAATGGATTCTATTTAATGAAAGAAAATTCCACCTGGGTGTTCTTTTCTCCTTGGGTTTTTGAGCTGTGTTTTTGTTATCTGATGTCATCAATGATTTCAATAAGATGTGTTGTATTTTTTGTTTGTTTGTTTCTTTAGGTCAAAAACAAGATTAAAATCTAGTTTTTTTGACAAATAAAACACACGGCCTGACTTTCTAGCAGCCCTCTAATTGCTTGAAACTAGGTTTACACGTGACTCGTTTTCTACTTATTTTTTTTTTTTAATAAGGAGCGGACAACAAGTTATCCTCCTCTTAAAAAAAAAATAAGCCTAAGACTGGGTTTTTTTTAAGCCCGTGCACATTAGGCCACTTAAGTTAGGCCTGCATATACAAGCTTTTTTTATCTTTTTTTTCACCCAATTTCAACAAATTTTTATGATGTTTTTAAAATAAATATATTTATCTTTTATTTATTTTATGAATAAGATTTCAAAATTTTTATGATAAAGAAGTATTCTTTCCATGTAGTTTTAAATTATTATTTTTTTAGTTTTATTCAATAGCTTTTTTATGTGTGTTTTTTTTATTATTTTATTAAATAAAATATCAATTTAAAAAAATATATTAAATAAAATCCAGTTTGTAGCGTATATTTCAAGATTAGATATTTACACTCATGTTTATCTCATAACTTTTTTATTTAATATTTTATTAAATATTATCTAGTTTCTACTGTACGCAGAGATAACTACTGGGAATGTACATGTCAAAACCTATTACACGTGGCACCGCTTGATTTTATTTTGATGTAAAAAAACAAGGAGTGTCCCTTTTGTCGCTTTTATCGGTGTCTCCAAACAAAAATAACGATTAAGATGCAACTACAAAGGAAAGGCAATGGCAGATAATGTTGTTTCCTGTCGTCACAACATGAAATCAAACAGAAAATCTTCTTCCCTGGAATTCTAAAACATGCCGAAAGGTAAGTCTTAGAGGAAAAAATCTGGTCGTCTTCTCATCTCTAGTAACATTGATAACAATCGCATGAAACGTTTCTTTACTCCTGTCTCGATATTATTCATCAGATTACACCAGCAAACAAACCTATCTTATCATGGTGGCCTCTTCAATAGGCTTGATCATAGCAGCTGTACATTATCGTCTCTGGAAGTTGAGGGATCGAAAGATCATCCTACGCCTAAGACCAATAGAGGCAGGCCATGCTGAAAAGCTTGAGAGATTTCCCCATTATGTAGGTAATTATTACGAGATCCAACGATAAAAATATACATTAAATCCAATTTCCCCCCTAGAGCTTGAATCATTTCAGTCTTTTCAATTATTGTAATATGTCTCCCTCCTTCATTCATGAGAGCAGCACGGCAAATGGGGTTTGCAGATAGGAGAGAATGCCCACATCTATGTAGGTTGGCCGCCGAATACATCCGAGATTGTGATGGATGTGAGGAGGACATTTATGCATTCTTTTCTCAAGAACCTGACGCCGATTCACTCTATGTAAAGCTGGTAGAGGAGTTTGAGAGGTGCATTCTTAGTTATTTTGCATTTCACTGGAGCCACGCTGATCTTTTGATTAGTCAGGTAAACGAGATCTGTTAGACCTGCATGTATCGTCTCCTGTATTTCATTATTGTTGCTTTCTTACCATCTAATTTTAGGTGTTGAATTCTGATCCGGAGCCCAAAAGGAAGCTCAAGCAAATCGTCATGGCAGCAACTAGGTGAGCAATACTTCCCTTGGGAAAATTCATGCACCAATGTAATTGATGTTAAAACACAAGTCAGCAAGAGAATCGCAGAACAGATAAGAAATCGAACACAACAAGAAATATCAACTTGAATTACACAAGTACATTCACTTGAATCGCTTCGTATCAGAACAAACCCAATTTCATAGGATGTAGATGCATATCTAACAGCTATCTTAACCATCAAAACCGACATAATCTTTCTGGCTTCAGATATATTTTTACTGACACAACTGCCTAACGATCAATCAAATTAAAAGGCCTCAACACATGTATGAATACCATCCACAAGAGAAATAACCGGGTCTCCTTCTCTTTCTGGTTTAGGGAACGGACTTTTGAGAGGGTAGCAAAAGATCTAAAGGTTGCTAGGGTGTTCAGTACATTGGTGGAGGAAATGAAAGCAATGGGACTTGCATCAAATGATGACTCACAATGTACAGAGGTGATGGCTCCAGTAGCTCACAGTAATAGAAGTCCAGTCCTCCTCTTCATGGGTGGTGGTATGGGAGCTGGGAAGAGCACAGTGCTCAAGGACATTCTCAATGAGTAAGAGCATACTTCTTTTATTATTATCGCTCATAGTATAGGATAAGTTATTTTTGTAACTTAGTATACGCAATCAACACACTGAGAAAGATCAGGTTGAATAATATTTAGGCAATCTAAACACTTCAAAAATAAATATTACCATCACGAAAAGGCAAAGAAAGATTGAAGAATTAGCTCAAATGAAATGTCAGGATTCCCTCCAAGCAACAATGGCACAGAAGAATAGGTGCTCCTTTTGTTTTATTTCTTAGCCAACACACCATAGTGCTGTCTTTTCCAGTAGCTCTCAATAATTAGAAATTTTAGGGAGAAATAAAACAAGCTAACATATATATTTTCAATGAATCGTGAACAGGTCATTCTGGGCAGGAGCAGCAGGGAATGCAGTGGTTATTGAGGCCGATGCCTTCAAAGAATCAGATGTCATCTATAGAGCCCTAAGCTCTCGAGGACATGTTGACATGATCCATACGGCTGAACTGGTGAGATACTTACACTGTGTTATGGTGGAAGGATGGTGAGGGAGGGTAGGGTTAGTCAGGGTAAGAAAAGGAAGGGAATGGTTGGTTATATTTCAACCTTTTCTTTTATTTGGTTAAGGGAATAGCAGGGAAAGGAAGGCAATGGAAGGATTAAAAAAAGAGAGTAAGATTAACTATTAAATTATAAAAATAACATTAATTAATAAAAAGAAGCTAATTTTTAATTTTTAGTAAAAGTTATTTCTGTCATTTAAATACAAATCAGCCTAAATGACGACAATAGACAGCAAAAAGATGTTGAAGTATAGGAAAAGATAAACAAGAAAATGATTGAGGTTAGAGGGGAAAGAAAGATCTGGGAACCCACCAGCTGAGAGTGAAATACACAGCCACATCAGAACAATTCCAGATCTCAGACAGCTCTAAGCTAACGCTTAATATTATTCAAACATGGTAAAATTCCAACAGCATGAATACCCTGTTTCCAAGGGCACAATATCTGCCACAAAATTGTCCAGGCCCTCCCATTTATATCAAACTTCCTAATCATAAGCATATCTTGTATCCACTGCAATGCCCAGTAATTTTCTGTTCCATTCAAACTAATCTCACAGTCTCGCTGGTCCTGTTCTATATCTTGGGGTCTTTAAACTTAGGACAGATCCACTCTGTTCTTATGAACTGTTCCAAGCATACAGTAATCCTATCAGCTATCAGTTCTTATATACTGTCAGCCCGATGGCCACAACTGAGATAGCACAATGGCACAAAAGTTTATAAATCAAGATTCAAGCATATGCTTGTGAAGTCAACTTTCAACCTGGACTATTATAGTGCCAGTACTAAATAGTATTCGAATATGCTGTAGCTTCATATTAGGAATGAAATTTCTTCTTCAAACAGGTGCACCAATCGTCTACAGATGCAGCATCTTCTCTCTTGGTGACAGCATTGAATGAAGGGCGGGATGTAATCATGGATGGTACTCTCTCCTGGGTACCATTCGTTGTGCAGACAATAACAATGGCCCGAAATGTCCACCGTCGTCGTTATCGCATGGGAGCAGGTTATAAAGTAGGTACTGGTGGAGCTGTAACTGAGGAGTACTGGGAGAAGATTGACGAAGAAGAACAATCACTGCAAGAAGGATCCAAAAGAAGAAAACCATACAGGATAGAGCTGGTTGGGGTCGTTTGTGATGCTTATTTAGCTGTTGTCAGAGGCATAAGGTATGTAGCAAATTATTACAGTACAATGGTCTACGCTTCCGGTTTTAACAACATAAAGAGCACAAGAGTTTTTCTTCCTGGGGTGACATATGACGGTGGGACATTTTGACTGTTTTCAGGAGAGCTATAATGTGTAGAAGAGCTGTTAGGGTGAAATCACAACTGAAATCCCACAAGAGATTTGCAAATGCATTTCTGACATACTGCCATCTGGTTGACAATGCCAGGCTTTATTGCACCAATGCCTTGGAAGGTCCACCTAAGGTACACAGACTGTCTCTCTGGCTTCGTTCTCCTCTGGTTTCTTTAAGCTCTTAACAAGGCCACAGAATGTAGTACATAGGGGTAATCCAAACACCAAATATAAATAAACTGTGGAGGCCTGAGTCTGAGGTTGGAATTAGGGACTTGACTTGAAAGTTTCTTGTCAAAGTAAATTTACTGGATGCTCACAGGTGTATGCCATAGTTGATAACCACCACACAACTGAACTGAGGTTAACGGAAAACCTGAAACTATCAAACTGCCAATAGCCAGACCTGATTACAGCTCAATCTCAACATGAAGAAAACATATACTTCAGCTATTTCAGGTGCCAAAAGAAAAATGCATAGAAGATATAGATTATGGCTGTCGGGTTTAGACCTTAACAAGAAAATGTTGAACTAGCAGTAGGTCAAATAGAGTTCCATGGGAAAAAAAAAATACTAACTCGTCAATCTTTGTGAAGTTGATAGGATGGAAAGACAGGGACAAGACTCTGCTGGTTGATCCAGATGAAATAGACTGTTTAAAAAGAGTGGGCTGCTTGAACGAGGAAGCGGAGTCTATTTATGAACTATACAAGTACCCTAATCCAGCTTGTGAAGATGGTTCAATTTGGAAAGACATTGTATTATCACCATCAAGGTTAAACATTCAAAGGGAGTTGAAGTACTCCATCCAGAAAGTTGAAAGATCAAATGACATGTTCAGAGTAGGGGGAGGATGAAGTTCCAAGCTTCTTAAAAAACTCAAGGCCCAAAAGATTGAAGCTGAAGAAAGTGTCTAATTCCTTGCTATGTTTACAGCCGACGAAAATATAACATAGGGTTGTCAAAATATGATTGAGCTGATGTGTAAAAATCCCCCCTCCCTCTCTCTCTGTTTTTTTTTGGCTAAGCTACGTGTAGTTTTATTTACTAGCAAAGCACAGGTCAAAACACAGAAATATTTTTGCTGGTAGTTAGAACTGCTCGAGTGAATTTAAAAAAAAAAAAAAAACAAGTCATGCCAAAAACATAAGCCGTTTTCCAAGGCTTTTCTTCCATTATAATCATATAAATTCAAAAGACAAGAACATGAATATTGAAACTTGAAGCAAGATACATACCAAATAATAACGTTAAGACTTGAGGCTTTTGGATTTGAAAGTTTAATATAATTGAATCAAACTTGCACCCTCAAATGTATAATTGCTCAAATGTGTATTTGACAAGCTATAATTGCTAGCATTGTGCAATTGAGAGGAAGTAACTTCAGTCTTCTCATCATCCTATCTGCCCAGGAAGTGAAGAACAACTTCCTCAGAAATGCCAACTTTAAGTGATCAAGAAACAATGGACACTTGTGACTCTTGAATTACCCTCCACCAACAACAGAGAAGATGGATTGACTCGTACACTGTGTATGTTTACCAACAAAATCATGATGGATTGACATCCCTTTATTTTATTACTTTGGAAAACAGAGCACCTACAATATTTCAAATATGGAAGAGATTTCTATATTTTTTAGATCACAAACTTCAGTGATTTGTATTATACAATCCATTGCCTGTCATCTCTTAACATCAACAAATATTTGTGATACCATTTGTTCAGATTTTGCTCCCAATTTTTGTCACACATTTCCAGCAAACTATGTTCTTGCTCCCCTTTTCGTAAACTGGTCCTTGCCAATTTCCATATACATGATCGACATTTGGATATAAGAAGTGTCAGGCAGGGGAAAATCCATATGATTTTACTTGTTAATAGACAGGAGATGAAATGAACGGGATTTAGGCATCAGTGCAATTCATAGCCAGAGCATATACAAGTATACATTCTAGAAAGGTCTGAAGCCATAAATTGGACATTAGTAATCCAAAATTAAATATAAATTAATTTTAAAGCACGTGAAATTAATTAAATGTAAACTGCCATGAACATTCATATTAATTAAAAAAAAAAAAAACTGTTGATGGAGTTTATCATTTCACGTGGTGGTCAGACACGAAAGTGTAGTCTGACTGGCAAAAGGAAATAAAAAGTATTAGAAAATAAATTAGAGAGAGCAGAAGCGAATTAATCGAGGGAAAGGGAAAAGGCAGGTGAAAAACTACAGTGACAGAAAAATGGCAGAGGGCAAATAAATAGAACGATCCAAATTTCTTTATTTACCTCACAAGAATAGGGAAAATTTTCCGCCCACTTGGAGAATTACTGTTATTGCATGGTAGGAAGTCACATTCCAGTTATGTAACCACCAGACAAAATGACTTTGCAAGTCGCAACTGTCAGATAAGCAAACATAAAGTCATCTGCCAGTGAGAGAGATTATTTTTAAGCGAGTAACGTGGATGAAGGCCGACAGGTTCATAATGTCAGCAACATGAGTTGTAAGAAGTATTTCTTTGAGAATGCTTGATTGATTCTTTGCAGCCTTCTTCCCTATCTATATCAACAATCATGGTTGGCCAATGAGCCTGGTTCATCTGTTCTAGAGGCATTCACACTCTGAGATCATCAGAGAGAAGAACCACCGTGAGAGGTATAATGCACTCGTGACCATTTGCAAAACAAGCTGGCAAATAAAAATCCAACAAGAGATGGAAGCTCCATGGTAATCTTTTATAAAACCAGTCAAAAGCATACACACTCTAATGATAGACGGGCAATTAGTCTTGGGCAACCATTTCATCTCACCTCCTCTAGCCACACATGGCGGCCACGATGCAGAAAGGGGAACGAAAGGCGAATGCTTGCGGCTGCTAACATGTTAAAACTTGACTAGTCCAGCGAACAAAAGCAAATCAAAACCCTTGCGTTGAAATTTCAATTACGCAAATGGCGTGTGATATACGCTTCCTGCCCCCTCTCTACTCTCCAATTTCAATTACCAAAGATGAACCCTAAGCCCGAACATTTGGGTCCAAATTTTTCCCCGTCCAATGAAGGTTTTACGGGAACGTCGAAGATGGGCGTGCCATGTGAGAAAGCAAGAAGCTCTAAATTTTATACCATAAAATTATTTCTTCGAAAATTACATCTAGTACTGTTTCAAATCCCTAAATAACAACTCCACGCAGTGCCGGAAAAAAAAAAAGCCTAACATCCGATGCCATTTGCTTTTCTTATCAAGTGGGCATTCCAAGTAACACAAATTACAAACCCACCCCTCAACGACCACCGAATTTACAGAACTACCCCTACAAACACTACTTCCTATAACTTCCCAGCATGTCATTTCTCATTTCTTTCCTTTCTTCACTGCTGCTTTCTTCGTCGGAGTCTTAACACTCTTCAGCTTTACGGTCTTCGCTGGGGCTTTTTTCGGGGTTGCCGCCTTCTTCGGCGCGACTTTGGTTGCTGCCGCTTTCTTCCCAGGAGATGTTCTCGTTGAAGTCCTCGAAGCTTTAGCCGGTCTCTCCTTAGCCTTAGGCTTAGCTGGAGCTGCCTTGGGCTTTGCAACAGAGGTCTTAGCCTTAGCTGGAGCAGCCTTTGGTTTTGCCTTAGCGGTAACTTTTGGCTTGGCAGCTGCAGCCTTTGGCTTAGCCTTCGGCTTGGCAGCTGCTTTAGACTTTGCTGGTGACTTAGCAGTCGACTTGGCAGACTTAGTTTCCTTCGCCTTGGAATAAGCTGGCTTAGATTTAGCCTTTGGCTTGGCAGCAGTTGCCGTCTTCTTTTTAGCCGGAGAAGCAGCAGCTGGTTTAGCTGGTGCCGATGATTTTGCCGATGGAAGCTTGAAGGATCCTTTTACTTTAACAATCTTATCAGAAATCACAAGCTTCTTCAAATGAAACAGCAAGAGTTTCTTAAAATTCGAGGGAAGTTGCTTGTGTTTCTCCTCGAGAAACTTAGTAATCGCGTACTGGCTTGAACCTGTCTTCTCCTTCAATGTCACTATAGCATCCTTAATCATCTACAAAATAAAATCAAACAGAATCAGATCTAAAAATCAAAAACAAAAGTATTAAAATAAAAATTGGATCGGATGTATAAAGTATTACCTCTTCGTAAGGAGGGTGAGAGGAGGGGGTACGATGACGGGGTTTTTTTGGGGCAGGAGCCTTTTTGGCTTTGGGTTCTTTAGTTTTCTTGGCTCTGCTGGGTTTGGCGGCTGGCTTATCATCAGCCGGCTCAGCGGATGTTGGTTCGGTGCTGCCATCGACGGCGACGGTGGGTTCATCAGATGACATTTTTACAGAATTTTGATTGAAATTCTAGTGTTAGGGTTCGAGGGAAGAAAGGGAATCGAATCAGAGGAGAAGAGAAGATTAGATCGGATCTGGTGGTCCTGTGTAAGCTGGCGATTCTTAATTTTTTTTTTGTTTGTGTGGAGAAGATGACGGAAATTATGGGATTTAAATAGTCAAGTAAGAGGAGGCTGGTATCCGAAAGTTGGGTTCTGATTGGTGGAGAGGGTTAAGACGCGGATCGCTCCCTTTGTTCAAGTTTGAATATGAGCCATTGGATTTGGATTTATCTACGGTTGACTGTTGGGAATTTATAGGAGGTGTGGATGAGAGGACTAGGAGGAGATGGTGAGATTTTGTAGGTTCGGGTGTGCTTTTAAGCTCAATTAAATTGAGCATAACTTGAGCTACAGTTAATGAAATTTTCTGAAATTTTTTTTATTGTGCAGGTAATTATATGAGGTTTCCAGTGAGAGGTGGAACGTTTTTCGAGGATGAGCCGTTTGAGAGGAATTTGAGTTTGAAGCCGTGATGGTCAAAAGTAGGGTTTAGTTGGATGTCATTGTGGTTTAAGGGGAATTTAGAAGAATGCTAGGGCTTAATTATGGTTTTTTCTGTTTCAATTTATAGTAGGGTAGTAAAGAAACATACTGGTCCAAGAACCATGAAAATCTATTGAGATTTAGGTGGGAAACTGTTGATTGGAAAGACAACGAGGTTGAACACATCCTATGAGGGTGTTCCAAGTGCACAACAGCATTGTGTGTGGTGTATGCATCTGCTGGAGAAATGAATTGATTCGTTGTTTTCAGTTTCCGAAGGCATTACTGGTGATCAATTGGAGTATAAATGTGTTCGAGTACAGCGCAATTGAATCTGTGATCCACTCGAGATCATTTAGCCTATCATATTTCAACATCGTGTGGAAATTTCTTCGGTGCATAGTCATATGGAACCCCAGTATGCTACTGCATCACATTAGCGTATACTGTCCACCCTTTTGTCAAAATCAATGCCTAAATTTCATCCTTTCAAATGTATATCGCAGCTCTATGTGGGGATTTGTTGTGTTAAAATTTACTGTGCATGGCCTCCACTCTCCGAAGGCAGTACTAGACACCAGCAAGACTCCATAGACGCTGTAAATGTACTTGCATCTGTATAGTTCACTGAGTTATTATCAAAAAGAAATCATAGACCTTTCTGCTAAACCTAGGATTTACCATTGCACGAATGTTCATACACATAGGATGTTGGTGGATGTTCATTGGATTAACACACTTGCAAGCAGTTCTTGTTCTGTATTTAAGATTAGGATTGTAGAGGGTCATCGTCGCGGCTGTGCATAGCATATCTCTTAAAATGATCATAAGAGTTATGGGAATCAACCACGATCCATAACACTCTATGATCTTGTATTTATTTAATTATTCAACATATTATATGTTAAATCTTCTAATTATTAACAAGTTAGCTCAACATCTATGTCGAATTGAGATTCATGGTGAATTTAATTATCGAGCTAACTATATGATATCTCGGTTCTTCCATAACACGTTTACTGTCCAAGCTAATAATGTTTCGACATATTCAAGGCGTATAAAATCTTGTTTGAACTCCTCAAAGGCAAGATAAACTCAAATTAGGTGTTTTACATGAAATGCCGAGGATGCAATGGTACTTTGTGATCCATTTGTTAGCAAGAACATGGGAATATATATACAGCCTCCCTAACATGGTTGGGACACAGAGTTCTTTAAATGGCATGAAGATCTGCGTGGAAGGTATATGTATCAACAATTAAGAGTTAAAATGAACCAATTAGATTTCCCCTTTCACGTGGAGAGAAGCACAAGGCATTAAGCATCACCATGGAAATTAAGCAGGTGTAAAATGTCGAGCCGAAAAGGTTTGGGAAGAACAAATACTGAAAGAAAAATCTCGATGCATGCAACTCACCGAGTTCTCGCATCATTTTCCCTGTTACTTAACCTAACTGTTTTCTTTTGAATTCATCTAGAGGTCCATCTACCGACTAATGGACTGCACACGAGGGTGACACTCGAATTTTAAAGCTAAGAATTGACAGGTTAGAAATTGCAAATTTAGACAATTGATTGTCTCCTCGATAACATCTCATGTCTCGTAATGTTCTCAATTGATCAAGGTTTGTACAAAATACAAGCAATCTTAAGAAACGCTTAAAATAATGAAGATTAATCTTACAGGAATAGTCATTGACTGTAGAGCTGATCAAGTTCAGGACCAGCCTAGGCATTGACATTATGTTAAGGCTCGACATGGAAAACCAAGATTAAGCCCAAGCCAGAGCATAATGTCCAGGCATGTAAAAATCATTGTAACTTCACCAAGTCAATCCTCACGAGCACATTAGCTTGAATTCGATTCGGAATTTGAGATGGCGGTGTTAAATCGAATTGAATTCGAAATTTGCACGAGGGAGTTTCTATTTTAAAGAGATCTTATTGGTGCAGGTAATATTAATTCCAAATTTGTTTGTGTTATTCTAATATATATTACTTTTTAAAATTATGTTTTGCTTGAGAATATATAAAAAAAATATTTTTTTAAATCAACACATTAAAATTATTTGAAAACACTGAAAAAACAAATATTAATTTAATACAACACACTTTTAAAATGTTAGAGAATAATATAAATCATATCTTGGACCCTCACCTAACAGCTTAAGCTATTGGGTTGAGATGGTTTTTTGATATGGTATCAGAGCCTTGATGACCAAACGGTTACGAGTTCGAATCTCATCATCCCTATTTATTTGATAAAAATTAAGCACAAAGTAATGTCAGTCTGTATAAGTTTCAAGATCAAATGGTTTTTAAGAATATATTAGAGAATAATATAAATCATATCTTGAAGTCTCGACCTAACAGTTTAAGATATTGTAGAATATGTTCATCATTTGTTATTTGGATGTGCTACCACTAGAGCTATGGTGTAACCTTTTTTATTGATGGTGGATTCATCGGTTTCTCTCAATACTCGTTCGCCTTTCTTTGACCAGTGAGGGCATTTTTTTATTCTTTTTCTATGAGTAAAGGAAGGTTCAAAAGAAGTTTTCGTTTTTGCTTTTGTTTGCTATTTTTCGGTCAATCTGGCAAGCGAGGAGTGAGGTTGTCTTCCATGACAAAGTGGTTAATTTGGGATGAGGTATTCTCTCTTGTTCTTTTCAGAACTGCTACATAGACTAAGGTTGTATGTGATAACTCTTGCTTTTGTTTGCTGTTTTTTTGGTCAGTCTGGCAGTTCGTGTAAGAGGTGTTCTTGAAAGTTGCAATGTTGATCTTTTAGTATGTTCTGTCGGTGTTATTGACTCATTTGAACTACGAGCAGTCCACAAGTGTTAGCCAACTATTCCTAGTAAAAATCTCGCACACGACTTTGAATTTGATTCGACTTGGAAGGTAATATTACATTTTAAATTTAAAGTAGTAATTTCACCCAATCCACGATATCACCTGATAAAGTAGGTTGGATTTTCATTCGTTTGATTAAAATCGATGGTGGGTGAAAGATTGACCCAGCAGTGCCTCCATTCAATTTTGACTTGGATTGTCTGCTGTTTAAAAAAAAAATACACTTGGATTTCTTAAAATATTTTAATTTTCTATGTAATGCATGGAATTTTTTTATTTTTTTACAATAAATTTAAATAATTTTATTTATGAATTTGGAGTTTATCTTATATTTTATATAGTTTTATGATTCATAGACTTTCTATTTAAAAAAATTATTTTAAAAAGATCACATTAGGCACCCAAGTATGAAAAATTTTCTCTATCCAATTTGATCGAGTTAAAATCAAAGTTGGGTAATATTGTTGAAATCAGGTAAAATAAAAATCAACTTCAATACCATTAAATGTCATTATTGGTTCAAATTCAATTCATCGGATGAAATAATCGGTTTTCATCACTCATAAAGAAAGTTAAATCACATTTTTGGACTATAAAAAAAACTAAGGGGGCTCGATAATTCATTGTGGAGGCAGACATATTACATCGATGGTTGTTATAGTGTAATGATGTTTTTTTCCTCTATAATAAAAGCTAAAAAAAATATAAATTGAGGGGCAAAATGATCTTTTATAGAATTCAATTGGTATTTTCCAAATTGAATGAAGTAGATCAATACCTTCACATTTTTTTGTTGTACGATGTAATTACTTATTTACCCATACAATAAAAAACAATTGCTTGACTAACAAGACTTTATGGTCTTTTAGTGTTTTTATAACAATTAAAGGATTAAGATACGCTTAAAAAAAAATGTTGAACATGTTATCGGGGGCATTATCATCTTTTTATCATGGTTTCTTTTGCTATTCTTTATTTACATAGGGTAAATCAGTCTTTTAATATTTTATAAATATTATATAAAAAAGAAAAGGTTTGTTTGCCTGCTACGCACGCAACAACGAGTTGATGTCACCCATATTTTTTGAGCGGCATGTGCAGCGGCATCTAGAGGCCAAAAATGGCCAAACATTGTATTGCCTGAAAGGTCTTGTTGCAACGCAACTGATGGGATGGGCGCATGCGATTTATTATATGGTGACAAACTGTTTTTCACCTTCCTTTTTTCTCCTTTTCCTTCCCTAGGGATTTGTGTCTGACCTTTCAAACTTCAATTATGTTTTTTAGTTTGTATTTATTTCAATTATGGTCCCTTGTGCTATTTTTTATGCTTCTTGAAAGAAAAAAAACATTCAATCCCATCCTTATGTATTTTGTTTTATTTCATTTTCATTCTGGTCATTATTCTTTTTATTATTTATCTTGATTTTTTTATTTTATCCCTCAATATTTTTTTTCATTTAATTTTTTTATTTAACTTTGATCCTCATTCTTTTGATTGCTATTTTTTTTTTATCATTTCTTAATTTATTTTGTTTTTCAATTTAGTCCTTAATTACTTTCTTTCATTTATTTTTTAACCAAGTTTGGTCCTTAATGTTTTTATTGATATTTATTTTTTTATTATTATTTTCTCATGATTGAGAATTTTGCTTCATTATTTTTTTGTGTCTACCTTCAACAGGTTAATCCCGACATCATAACCCGGGTCACTAGTTTCAAATTTTAGCTCGGTTTAAGTTCAGTTTTTTTATAAGTTATTTTTTACAGATTCATTTTTTATTTATTTTTTTATCATTCGACATTGGGTTATTAGGCCTTGAGCTTCGTGATTTATTATGTTTTTTTTTGTGGGGTTATCTGGATCTTATATCCCGGGTAGCAGATTGGTTGAGTTAACCGATGTTGACTTAGATTTTTTTGTCTCTATATTTTTTTTAAAACAAATGATTTATTTTTTTACTTTCATCCCTTGAAAATAAATTATTGGTCCATGAGCTTTGTGATTTTTTCACTTTGTTTGTGGGGTTATCTCGGATTTAGGTTAGTCAAATTAACATGTATAGACTTTAGAGTTTTTTCAGTATTCTTTTTTAACTTCGATCTTTTTTTTAAATAACATTTTTTTATACCGGTCTCATTTCGCATGTAGCGGATTAGTCAAGTTAACTTGGTTGATTTTGATTTTTTTTCTTTAATGTTTTTTTAAAATTTTATCATTTAATATTAGTTTATTGAACCTTGAGCTTTATATTTTATTTATTTATAGAGTTATCATAATTTTATACCCTGAATCATATATTAGTTAAATTATTCTAAATTGATTTAGTTTATCATTACCAAAATAACTTTTTCTGTATTAAAAAAATTAACTCGGTTTACAACGTAACACGTATTTAGTTACTTGTGAAACAATGGAGTCGATCGTGTTGTTGATATTGTCCCTAGGATTTAATTTTTTCATAAAAAGTTATTTTTTCCGATTTTTTCATGTTGGGAGTGTGGTTGCAGTTGCTTTTTAAAATACTTTTCGTGCCGAAATGCATCAAAATGATGTTTTTTTATTTTTAAAAAAATTAATTTTGACATCAGCGCTTCAAAACGATCTAAAATATACAAAAAAAATTAATCTTTCACAACAAAAATAAACTTTTTAGGAATGCGGTTTGCACAGCGTTCCCAAACGCTCTCTCTTTTCCTTTCCTTTCTCTGTGGTGTGCCGTCCTCGTATTGGTTGCCAATTTCCTTTTGCATCAGTAATATGAAAGCTCCTCCAAACATCTTTCGTATAAAAAGATGGATAATGATGGTTATCGTGTCACTAATCTTAAGATAAATAGCCCTACAAAGATGCCTTTGCTGATAGGTAATTAGCAAAAGCTCAATTATATAAATCTACACCGGGCAAGACTCTCAAAGTTAACACTTTAAAATTTTAAACCCGAGTGGTATAGCTTACTAGTTAAGTTCTAGATTTGCTTTTTAGAGGTCATCAGTTCGAGTCTCATAAATCTCAGGGTTACTGGAGGCTTACATGGTCGTTAACTTCAGGGCCCGTGGGATTAGTCGAAGTGCATACAAGCTGACCCAGACACCCATATTAATAATAAAAAAAAAAACTTCAAAATTTTATCATGAAATTTCAAGTTTAAAAATTTCATTGCGTAGTTGGAGGCAATTTATCTTGCCACTAAAAATAAAATAAAAAATGAAGGAGAAGAAGGGTACGGTGTCCAATTTGAGGGGAGAAGAAAACATAGAAATACCATGGAAAGGTCGATGATTATGCACTATCAAGCTCCTCCTAGTATCAATTATGCTTTGTTTTTAAAAATTCGTTGACATAAATGATAAGTTTCACAAATAACATTGCATAGTCTAGTAGTCATATACTAGTACATATAACTGTGCAACCATGTAGATCGAATTTTAAAAGAATTAAGTGTCATAATATAAAAAATTATTTAATATTGTTTTTAAACTCAAATTAACATGTTAATCTTGAAGTATTTTAATCTAATTTATTGTTTAACTCGAATTTAAAATCAGATCATATGAAAATTGCTTCAACATAATTAAGTTGATTTGTAAGTTCAAAAACAACTCCAACAATTAAGAGATTGTATAGTAGTTTAGTAAAATAAGGGACCAAATTGTAGTTTAGTAAGATAAATAGGACTATCAATAAGAGCATTAAAAAGTCCAGGGGGTCGATTCAATTAAGTCTTGTCCACGGGCTTTTTTTGTGCCATATAAATAGACCATCATAACAACGAAACCCTAGCCACCCCTCAACACTCTCCACTCTAACCCGCAGACGAGCTAGGCTTTTTCCGTCTCTGCAATCTACAGGTTTAGTCATGGTAAGATCTCAAATCCAGCCCTGGCCTTCAATCTCCGCCACGACTAGATATTTTCCCGGGAAAATGATCGAAACGCGCTGGAACTCCTAATAACGATCGATCATTATCCCGGGAACCAAACAAAGGCTTCGAACTGTCATCGAGTTTTTCTCTAATTGATTTATTTTCCTTCTTTGTTTTTGCTATGCTGATGAATTTTAGGCGGACGTTGAGACCGATGTCGCTGCAGCAGGACAGCCAAAGAAGAGAACGTTCAAGAAGTTCAGTTTTAGAGGAGTTGATTTGGATGCTCTCTTGGACATGTCTACCGATGAGCTTGTCAAGCTCTTTCCTGCGCGTGCTCGCAGGAGGTGAGCGAGAGGGAAATTTAACTCTTGTTTTTTTTTCATGCCCAAATGATTTATTTTTTTTAATTGTCATATTGTTGGTTTGATGTCAGGTTTCAGAGGGGGTTGAAGAGGAAGCCAATGGCACTTATCAAGAAACTGCGCAAGGCTGTACGTTTCTTCAATCCTTGTAGTCTGCTGTTTGGTTTAATTTGATTTCAGTTCTTAAGTCTGCTGTTCGGTTCAAATTTGTTTTCATTTATTTTTGGAATTGTTCTCGCTGGTTTTTCCTTATAAAATTAATCAAAATAATATTCCACTTGCCTTAAATCTTTTTGCACCACCACAGAGTTCTTTAGTTCCTTTTATTAGGGTACGGATGTTGATTGCATCACATCGCTCAGATTCCTTTTTCTAAGTATGACGGTGTCAATTTAGATTCAGCATTACAATTCTTCTTTTTATTAGGATCGAGTAGACTGGTCAAAAAAATGATCTAGCCATGAGACGTTACCACCTGATCAATGGCTGAACCAAACCAAGCATCTGGGTGGGAGGGGGTTAAAGACAGGAGAACCATAATTATTTGGACATTAGGGACACTTTGGTGGGAATCTGTTTTCCTATATCATGGATGAAAGTATTGTCAATGGATTAGATGTGTCATAAGAATAACAATAGTATTTGGAAGGTGGTGCTGCCTCTTGCCATGTGATGTCTATGGGAGTAATTTCTTCACAGAATAGGCAGTTGGTCTGTTCTGAAGTTATGGTCAGTATGGATTCCTGTTTTGCCCCAATTTTAGGCATCATTCAGTGGATATTGTCCTTTGGGATTATTGCGTGATTGAGCACGAGCAGACGGTGTAAATATTTTGTTTGGTGATGCTTCTCTTACAATCTGTTTGGGAATGTGATTTTCTCCTGTTCGGAAATGTCAAGGAAAATAAGGAGAATGGGCCTACATTTCCTTTATCTTTAAACCTAAGGAGAGAGTAGAGAGACAGCATATAAACCTTCATGTGATTTTACACATATTCCCACAAATGAATGTTTATGTGCAATATGTTCAAGGGTGTATAATTAATTCTCCGACCGATGGGATTTCATCTCCATTTTTCCAATAAATTAAATCACTCCCCATATTTTCTTTCTGTTCATGTTCATTCCATCCAAATATGAGGAGAGATATTACTTTCCATCTATTTTCTTCATTCCCTCTACTTTCTTGTCTCCTACCTACTTTCTACCCTCCCAAACATAGTGTCAGTGCTGATTTTGCCATTTTCGATGCTCATTGAGTGTGACATCATCAATGGTGGTATGCTTTGGAACTGGTGTACATTGATGTCTATGAGTTATGCTTGTTTTTGGTTGAAAGGCTTTCTGTAGAACAAAGAACTCACTCTTTGGTTTTCCTTGTCTCGCGACCAGGTGTTGTGGTTTGGACGCATCTATCTTCCTTGGTCACTATTTTATGCTAAATGATATCATGATGTCTGTGCTCATATTTTCTAATATATTAGCTTTGTTGACATGCTAAACGAAATGGATGCTCTTATAAAACATTTTTTGGTGATATCCTGAACAGAAAAGGGAGGCTCCACCCGGTGAGAAACCAGAACCAGTTAGGACTCATCTTCGCAACATGATTATAGTACCTGAAATGATCGGCAGTGTCATTGGTGTTTACAATGGCAAGACCTTTAATCAAGTTGAAATCAAGCCTGAAATGATAAGCCATTATTTAGCTGAGTTCTCGATCTCCTACAAGCCCGTTAAGCATGGAAGACCTGGTATTGGTGCCACCCATTCTTCCAGGTTTATTCCCCTCAAGTGAAGATTTTGCTTATGCCGTAGCTGTTGTTTCTTTCATGGACTTGCCTTTTGTTTACCAGTTCTTAATTTAGTATTTTTAAATTTCTGAGCTTGTCTTTAAAAGTGGAACAAGAAGTTGTCTGGTTTTATTTCAAATTATATTGTGCTTAAGATACTGAAATTCTAGCTGTCATGATGTTTGCTTGTATTTCTATTAAAAGGAAAATGCCCTGGCTAGGTGCTCCCCCTTGACTAGGAGAGAACCATTATAGTATCTGCGGAGAGCTCAACCTATTGGATTTTTTACAAGATAGAAAGGTTGATGATTCTCTCTTGTGGAGCTGCCCCTCCCCTCAGGGCATTTCCACTTTTTTTTTCTTTTTGTCTAAGGTGAGTCAATGGTCAATCAAATGCTGTTAGTTTAAGCAATCTGAGAACTATAATTTAATCCGCTTCGAGGGGCCAAGAGAAGACATTTGGAAGGGGAAGCAGTTTTCGTTCCTTCATTTCCCGTGTTTGGTGATTTGCGATGTACGCATAATAAAATTTCTATCACCTGGAAGAAGTGTGGGTGAAGTATTTATTGATTGAAAATATATTAAAATGGTTTTTTTTAAACAATATCATCTTTTCAAAACCATTCACGAATACTAAAAAACGGTATTTATTGTTTGTTTTTTCATCCAGAAAATAAAAGGTAAATATTTTTATGTTTTTAAAAATTACAGTTTTCATCTTTGATTTGAAAAATAGGTTAAATTATATGATGATTTAAAATATAAATTGCTAATTTAAAAAATCGTGAAGAGTAAATGTAAAAATAATTAAACTATAGAACAATTAGAGTAAATATTATGTGTCATTATAGAATTGTTAATCATGAACGATATTAGTATATCATTCCAACTCCTCTTTGTTGCCAAATGCTGGTAGTCATTTCAGTTCTTTGATATTTACCTCGTTTTTCATCCAAATGATTTTATTGCATACTATCAAACAATCAGCTTATTGTTTTAATTTAAATTCCAATAATTTGAATTTCGACAATCACAATCCTTTCTTAGATAGCTTTTAATTGATTATTAGATTGAGATGAAGCGGTTCGCTGGACTTCTTGTAGTCTAGTGTGGCTAACAAGTGAACAATGCTCGGCCCAGATGACCTAATTTGAGAGGTTTTTTGCTTAGTTTTTTTTATAAAAGTTGAAACAGAGAGGCGGGTAACTGCGAGGAATAACAAATAAATCTATCTTCGAAATCAGAAAGAAGGATCATACCAGCAGACCGGGCTTGCGTGAAGCCCAATAATATCCAGGCCGATCACTGCCGGTGTGCTCTTTCTTTCTTTCTTTCTAGCTTAATTTTAATAAACACCAAGAGAACCATAATGTAGTGATTTGATTTGTTCTTGTTTTTGCTGTGAGAGTCAACTGAGTTGAGGGAATTCAGGAATGGAAACTCTCATCTGCGTGGAAAAGGAAATGACGTGAGGTACGTAATCAACTCTTAACATAACTGGGTCATACACTATATGTGAATTTTCTGTATTTATTCGTTCAAAAACTCAGTTATCGTCCGCTGATACAAGAAAAACAAAACAAAAATTTACGAAAGAAATAAAAAAATCCCTGCCATTCAGGCAAGTACATGCCCAAACTGGAAATTTCAGCCTAACAAAACAAAAATTTACAAGAGAAATAAAAAAATTCCCTGGCATTTTGGCAACTACATGCCCAAACAGCTGGATCAATTCTACCCGACATGCTATTTTGTGCAATTTTTTGGTTCCTGTAAATTATTTACACGAACTTTTTATTCACGTAACTTTTCTATTAAAGTATCTTTTTGATACAGCAACATCAATTTTTTTCACCGACACAACAATCATGACATGATATATCAATTAAGAGTCATAGGACCAGCCAAACCAATTTTTTCAACAATGATGCAATATCTTTCCAATGAAAAAGTTCCCCGGTTTAATCTTGTAATAGTTGGTCTACTGATAAGATTTTAAAATTAAAAGATTTTTTTTTTTTGTAGTTTTAGATTCGAGCCATATGGTTGCTAATATGATGGTCACTGGAGGCTTACATGATCGTTAATTTTAGGGCCCATAAAATTAGTCAAAGTACACATAAACTAACCTAAATACCCATGTTAATCAGAAAAAAAATATCCAAAGCTTTGATGTATAAATACACATGATTACAATGCAAGGGGCAATTCTAATCGGCCATGTTGTCATGTAAGGCCAAAACACAAACAACAATTTATAGCAAGAAAAATCAACCAAAATCATAAAAGTCAAGTGAAATCATGGAATGCTAGGCTAAGTCAGTCTAATCTAGTTTGAGCCTGTTTATTATTATAAAAATAGTTAATTTTTAAAGTATTTTTTATTTAAAAATATATTAAAATAATATTTTTATTTTTAAAATTTAATTTTAACATCTAACATGTAAAAACAATAGAAAATAATTAACCCAAAATTAAACTGAATTATTTTACATGATTTGAACACCAGAGATATGCACTGTGAACCTCACTTTGTTTTTTCCCCTTTTTTATATATATATTTTTTAATCTACGTACACATGTTTATTTGAGTATAAAAAATATCTCTAACAGGGAATTTATTTTTCTGCAGCTGTCAAACTCACCAGTCAAAACATAAAAATTCTAATTTCCATGTAAAGTTTTTACATGATTTCAACTTTCTTACCGTTATTTTCTCGTAAAGGAGTGAGGTAACATTGAGTCGTACAAGGATTTACCATGGCAAAAAAAACTCAAAAAGGAAAAGCTTTTCTTTTTCAACGATACAGAGGGCTTGACGTCTTTGCTCCCAAACAAGATTAGATTAGGCACTGGTGAGCTATCATTGTCGAAGCCTATGCCTGCGCCTGCGCCTGGTCCTGTGGAGGGCTACTGTCATGGCTCATGACATCAAAAATATCCCAGCTAGGCTTACCGCTCCGCTTAATAAATGTTGTCAGCTTACGTCGGCCCCACAAAATGTAGGCTTGGCGGGTAGTCATTCCAAACTGCCTCTGTACTGCTCCACATGCAACCTTGGCAATCCATTAACTCCCGTTTCGATATACCCCTTTTTTCCCCGCTTTTTAAAAACATTTATTTATTTTTATTTTAAATTATTTTTTTACTATTTTTACATCTTTCGGATTGCAGTGACGTTAAAAATATTTTTTAAAAATTATTTTAATTTATTTTTAAATAAATAAATATTTTAAAAAACAATTATTATCACATAAAACAATAGTAAATTCTAACTTTTAAATTTATGTGTGTGTATCCAGCTAGGTTTTTTATTATTAAATCATGAGTGAATGTTAAATCAACGGGTTGGATTAATGAATTAATTATTTTTAAAAATACAATATTTTTATTTTGATGATGAATAAAATGCAATTTGATTGAATATTTAGGGACCAGATTTGAAATCAAACAAATTTCTAGCCCCTGTTTTTTTTTCATGGTAAGAATTAAAGTGGAGAATTGGCTTGAGCATGAAAGATGCCATCACGACGTGGTGGTCTATGCGGCCTTCTCCGGGATCCAACAATGGCCTTCCTCCGATAGCATCCTCATGAGGCGGTGCATGGCAATGATTATGGTTCCCTGTAGCTCTATTGACTCATTCTTCTCTCCTGGTTTTTCTATGCTTGGCCCTCTCCGCACTAGTAAAGTGGCATGCAAGTATTTTATGTTAAATTTAGGCTATATTTGTTTTTAAGTTTTAAAATTAATTTTGAAAAAAATTAATTTTTTTTATTTGTTTTTTTACTTCAAATTAATATTTTTTTAAGTGTTTTCATATCATTTTGTTGTGTTGGTGTTAAAAATAATTAAAAATAATTTATTATTATTTTGATGCATTTCCAAGCAAAAAACATTTTCAAAAGCAACTGTCGTCACACTCCCAAACACACCTTTAATTATTATTCATTTGATTGTTGTTTATTTTATTTATTTATTTTTAATTGATTTTTTTTATTTTATCACTCAATACTAGACTGATTAGGAATTATATTTCATAATTTTTTGTTTATTTACTCTGTACAATACAATCTCAATCTCACGACCCATGAATAAAGGTTTCTAAATACAAATTTAAAAATTATTTTTAAAAAACATATAAAAAGAGTTCTAAAACAAGAAAAAAAACAAAGAATAAGGACAGGCCTAACGCATGACCAAAGACTAAAAGGCACGAAGTGAAGCTTTTATTTGTAAGATAATGGGATAGACGACATGTCATACACACCAATTTAATAACAAATTCGAACGCGACACCTATGTTACCCATGTATTGTACTTTAATCACTTTTCTTGTAATTCAACCATCACACTAAAAAAAAACATGCAATTGGATTTTAATTTGGGTTTAATTGTGCAAATTTTTTTAAAAAAACTATCAAATTAAAAATCTTTAAAAATTTAACTATTATAATCTACAATAGTAAAATATGCAGGGTGAACAGTGATGATCACCACACCATCTAGCTTCATAGATAATAGATAATGAGCCAATGAATTGGAACCGTAACAACTTCGCTCTTAAATAAAAGGAAAAATTAGAAATCTCCCGTGAGGTCTTTAACCAGATGGTTAGAACCTAGAAGAATATGGCTTGGATGGATGCAAGTAATCATGTAGCTACATTTAACCCCAAATGGACCGTTCCCTTTAGCCTAACCTAGCCTAGAAGTATCAGAAGAGGAAGGCGTGTGTAGCTGTACCTAGCTAGCGGAGGTTTACAGGTCCATTAAGCTGGTCAAGAAGCAAGAAAAGGAAAGAGGAGAAGCTGCCATTGCACACAAATTTCAGTGGCGACACAGACAGTAGAGGTAGCACAGCACGCACCTACCAGAGCTAGCTTTTGTCATGGTAATCTTCTTTGCCGCCAATAATTAATGACCTGTTGTTTATTGAACGCAGCAGGGCATAAATTATTTCACTGCCTTTACTGGAGTCCAGATGTTAATAACTGTAGTTTTCCTCTTCTACTGCTATGCAATGAGCAAGTTCAACATCTGCTGATGAATAAACAAAATAGAAGATTGGCGCGTGTTTGTAACTCCTGTATTTAAAAATATATTTTATTTGAAAAAATATTATAATAATGTTTTTTTAGTGGTTATTTTTTTATGATTTTGATGTGTTTATATATATATATATTTTTTTTTTGATGTATTTTTATTAGCCATAACAATTACAAATATAAATTCATGTACCCGTGAGAATAACACGAGGGAGAGTAGGGAGTATCAGTGATATTCTTCCCATGGACAAAATAAAATAAAATAAAATAAAAACCCAAATGCCTAGTTAATTAAAATAAAATAAAAAATTCAAAAACACTAATTACTAAACAAAAAATAAATAGATAAATAAATAATGCAAATCTCAAGCTGTCGGGGT
>Ga0307517_10002140_pt1 | contig 32079 bp, 27 predicted proteins | sample 23_EM_MG_FD_194515 | JGI IMG/M metagenome (GOLD analysis project Ga0307517, IMG submission 194515) | Populus trichocarpa ectomycorrhiza microbial communities from riparian zone in the Pacific Northwest, United States - 23_EM | ecosystem: Host-associated > Plants > Roots > Unclassified | place... | reverse complement strand
CCCCCCCCCCCCCCCCCCAATTTAAAAATAATGAACCTAGCAAAAAAAGTCTAGAGTAAAACTTGGCTAAACAGATAAACTCACAACTCAGATTAGGAGACTGGAATAACTCTATGGAAATGAAACTGAAAAAAACACAAATAACAACTTCATAAATCTAAAGTGTTGAATGATAAATTTGAAAATGAAAACCAGTGCTAAAAAAAAATGATAGATATCATCTGAGTTAACATTTCAAACCAATGACTTAGGTAAAGAGCTCGATGTAATCCAACTAGAAAAAATCATAACTTTTAATTCCCAACCAACTCAAGGTTAGAGGACGAAATTGAAAAAAATAATCAATTTGACAACCCCCCTAAAAAAATCAATCTAAAAAAATGAGGATCAAATGTTAAACAAAAACAAAATAAGAGAAAAATAACATTATTTGATTTAAGGGTGAAATTGAAAAAAGTCTTATATTATACAAAAAGAATCAAAATAAAAAACAGAAATTAAAAGAAAGATGATCAAATATGAAATAAAAACAAAATAAAAAGGAAAATAACATTTCAACAAAGAGCAAAATTGAAAACAAATTTAAAGTTTACAAAAAAATTTCAAGATAAAAATCAGACAATAAAAAACAAAAGGATTAAAACATAAACTTAAACAATATAAAAGGACAACATATATTTTTTAACCGAGCAACTCGTTTTTCAAGGAAAAGAGAGAAAATAAAAGAAAAAAAAGTTTGAAATATCAAATTTCCCTTAACTTTAATTTTTTTAAAAAAATAAATCATGATGAAAATACAAAAAATACCCTCAACTCTAAATTTTAAAAAATCCAACCCCAAGAACAATAAAGTAAAGCCATTGTGCATATTAAAAGAAAAAAAAGATAAAAAAACCTTAAACTTCAGCTCTAAAAATGCAAAATATATATATATTTTGATCAATATAATAATGATTATTTGATCATTGTGAAATCACAGTATTTCTGTTTAGCTTTCCTAATAATTTTTTTGGGGAAAAATAAAAATATAATTATATTTTTCTCGTTTACAATGCATTCTGTCTAGGAGTGCAGTGAATTCATGACCCCAGTCATATATATTTCTTTGTAATTAGTGAGTTTTCATGCTTTTGATGATCATGTATATTACAAGAAAATCAAACTTCTAACAAAAGTAATAATAACTGTACTACATGGAGAAAAACATGGTTGCAACGTTAGCTATGCGACTCTTTTTCCTCGGCCTGACTTCCTTCAAAAGTTTCTTTAAATTGTAATTGGTCCAGGTTAGTTGTATAGTCGTTTTACATGTTACAGGACAATTTTCGAGGTTATTATTTTTCTCAAAGGATTATGCTTCCTGGCCTGGACATCATCATTATACATCTAGAACTACACGTCTCCTTCCTGGTCAGAAGTGAGACTGTTTCCTCTGCTTTTAAGGCCCAGCTGCGTCTCCTTGCTTCCATCCTAGAAAATCTGCAACTATAGCTCGAAAAAATCTCTAACTATTGGAAAAGGAAAAGAAAATCGACAACACTACGAGACTTTGGAACTCTAGCTGTTTTGAGTGCGCCGGTGATGTGTTGTGTCACTGAGCTTAAAACAACCAATCCTTATCGACTTAATTGAGACTGCACAGATTTTAAATTATCGTATCAACTTAATTGTCAACTACCTTCATTATAACCAGACATGATCGAACGCTGTAGCTTTATCAGGGCGGTCTGGCGGCTTCCTTGCCAGTTGATTCTTGAAACAAATCTGGAATGGCTCCAAACCTCCACGCCACAATCCTCGGCAATTAACACGCAAGCATGAAAAACAACAGACTACGAAACAACTCGGCAAGCATCAGGTTTTGTCCTCACCCAGAAAATTCAGTGGAGGAACTGCTAGATCTTATCACGACCCACTTGCATGAAATGATAGCCTTCGGCTAAATCTTGGACTTCTGAAACCCATACATGGAACAGATTACTGATCTTCATCGTTTAAAACGAGGAGACGTTATTTGTAATAATTAGCATGCATCACAACACGGTCTAGTTCTACGAAATTAAACTTCCAAATGGATACTCTTCTCGTGTCAACAAAAGTAGCCACTTTCTCAAGCATTGCCGTCTTTAACAATCAAGATTTCTAAACACCTTTGCCGACACCTAATGCAGTGGGAATTGACGAGTGCTTTTGCTGATGAACTATTGATTTACAAGCTTCGCATTTTGCTGTAGTAAAGCAATGGCATCAGTTCATTTCAAGAAACACTTGAAATCGTGGGCCAACACTTCTATATGCTACAGAAGCAAACAAAGGTGGGGATTTGGTGGAACAATATATTTCAGGTAATCATGATCTGTGGATTAGTAATGCGCAACAAGATGCGTATAGTGCCTCTATCTTTATCCTCTCCTATTTGGAGAAAAAAGGTAACTTCACGAAAACATGCAGCTAAACCATTGCATTTGATTCCATGAAGGCTACAACACATTAGCACTGACTAACGATTCAAAATGTTATACAAGGAATCACGATTGATGGGTTCAACATGCCAATTTCGCTCGTTGCTGCTGGGATCCACCGTGGTTATATGTAAGTTCCTGTTATGGTGGTCATAGAGAGTTCGCCTATGGCCAACGCTAATATATGTCATACCTGCTGCTTCAATCTGCCTGTACAGGTGTTCCTGCAAAAGTACACCACAACGGTAAAATTAGAACTCGACACAAGCAATTCCAGTATTGATCAAACAATATGCCTGAATAACGGGAAATCATCTTTGATGATCATTGCTTCTAGCAAATGCAAAATACAGCCATCAATGAGAAACAAGTGCGCTCTGGATCTCAAGATTGGACAATAATGCTCGATACAAACTAGAATCAAATGCCATTCACATCTTGTATGCTTGTTTCTTCTAATCCTTTCCATGTGCCTAGCCAGTGGAGTAGTTACTGTATGCTGTTAGACGAGTAGAATGCTTTAATTTGGAGGCACCCAGAGCATTTTCGTGCCTAGAGGAGTGTTTTGTTACTTGAATAGAGTGTATGGCAGTTTCATTTTTGGCACATTGGTTACAAAAGCATGAATAGAGAGATTAAGATGAATCTATATTCAAAAATACCTCGTTGGCTTCATCCAAAGCACTAGTAGACTCATCCAATAGAACCACTTTTGGTTTTGAAAGCAACAGACGTGCAAAGGCAAGTCGCTGCTGCTCACCAAGGGACAGAACACTGGACCACTCATGTGTTGAATCCAGACTACCAAAACGTGATAATATGTAGCCAAGCCGGACATCCTCTAAAACCTGTATTAAATCATCTGTAGTGGGCTTACTACGCTTTCCACCACTGGTTCCAGAGCTTGAATTCCGCATCAAGAAAGGCAATGAGCCTGTTAAATAAATCTATTAGCTCTAATTCCTTGCAGTCTTTTTTAGTTACTGATTTCGCAATATCAATAATCCTCAGGATGCAAATGCACAAGAAACTACAGGCAAAGAATGCTGATAAGTGGCAAGAACTAACTACTCAAAATCACTGGGAGTTTTAACATTAATGATTAAATTTAACAAAACCCAAACCAACTCAATTAAATTTCAATCCTAAAGTAGTTAGGAATCGTTTTTCTCCATCCTATTTTCTCAAGGAAATAACGTCTTGGAATTTCATATAAATATCAAAACTTGCATCATCAGGTTGGAACATTTTACATGACAAATGACCACATCAGAGCCGACAATTTCTAAAACGATGCTGGATCTTCCCAGAGATGCTCCAAAATCTGCTCCCAACTTCCCTTCCCCTAAAGCATACAAAAGAGTCTCGGAATTGGTTAAGAACCTTCAACCAACCACTCTCCCAATCCAGAAAAGGTTGAAGTTTGTTCATCACTTTCAACCTAAAACTAAATTGTGACCTTTTTAGGCAGCATCGATTCAACTGGTTCTAAGACCCATAAAGCACTCCCAAATATTCTTGCTTTAATACTTAATGCCAGCAAATGGAAGTAAACTTTGCTCCATTGAGCATTTCAAGGAAAATAACGGGTGTTGATAATTATTCCAATAGATTAAATCAGCTCTAAAAGAGTACCATTTTTCGTTTATCCAGAGAAAAGGATCACTAGCAACTTTCCTAGTCATGAGTCATGACAGGCAACAATACATCTGACTATTGGAGCGTGGCAAAGCTATGACACAAGTCACAAAATTGAAGTGCATCCTGGAAGTTACAAGATTGCCTCCTACACTCAACATTCATAAAAATATTCAACATGGTTTCCCAAAAACATTGGTCATGGAACCCCAGTCCAGAGAATAATAATTAAGTGGATGCGTAAAGGAAAAATTGTAGAAAAAACATACCAGCTGGATTGCCACCATCTGATGTAGGAATTACATCATCAGCCCATGTAGGATAAAGCAATTGCTGACGAAGTGTTCCCAAAACCATATATGGTCTTTGAGGAAGGAAAAATATGCCTCTGTCGTTTCTGTTAATGGGTCCTTCAAGTTCCTCAGCCGTGTCATCAGCAGTATTTACTTTAAGAGCAGGTACTTCTGAAGAAGTGGGTGCCTGAGGATCATTTCCCTCATTAACATAGAAAGTGATTTTCCCTTGTCCAGTATTCCAGAGACCAGCCAGAGCTCTCAACAAAGACGTTTTACCGCTCCCGCTAGGTCCTGTTACCTGCCAATACATCCAAACAGCTTCAAATTTATTTGCTCATTACAGGCTTACCGGTTAAATTCAATGAAATGAAGATACAAGTTGATTCACAGACAAGTAAATGATCTTTCTTGTTAATAACCAATGACAAGTCCCTGATCAGTATAGCTTTACTCGTTGGTGTTTGTAGTGTCAAATTCTCTAAATCCAATACTTTTTGGCACCTGTCCATTAGTATGGAACCATTAGACTCCAATAAAAGTGAACTTCGCTCATCACAGTATGTAAGAGAAATCTCTTCCACGGAGCTGGAAATACATTTAGAGCTGCTGCTATCCAGAACATCATCAAATTCACCTGCATATAGTAGGTGTCAAATTCAAACAAATTCCTCGGTAAAACATCTAAACCATCAAGGATCTGCTTATCCATTTTTGTTATGCAAAGCATGACAAATCATAAGGACGCACATTATGAAACCACAAATAAATTTACGAAGTTGGGAAAGGAGATTATTGACAGCCAGAAAGACAACTTTATACAGAAACAAGAAACAATGACACGGTAAGAGATGGGACAAATCAATATCTATATGACAATTACAATGCTATACTTTTTGTTAATTAAAAATGTAGCAGCAAGAAGAGAGAAAAAATTGAAGACAAAAAGGATATTGATAAAGCAACATAATTTCTTTCACTTCATCAGGGTATTAAAACCCCATCAGCACGGACAGAAACATGTGTTATATAAGATGTTTCATACGTCCTCAACGGAATAGAACCAATGAATGGTGGTTGAAAATGGAAAATGGATATCTGGCACACATGTGAATTTTATAGAATCACAGGTACTATCAATGGTCAGGTTCAAAGGAAAAGACAGAGAAAGTACCTAACCGGTCAATGACAGCTGAAAAGGCACTGATGGCTTGAAATTGGTACACGATAAGGGAAAAATCTCCAAGGATATGATTAAAAGCAGATACAGACTGATTAATGACACCAAACTCAATTTTTCCAGAGAAATACATAGGAGCAACAACAGCAGCAGGAAGAATCTGGATTAGGTACCGGTAGCCACTTGTGAAGAACTCTAGATTTCTAGAAGATATCAACAGCCTCTGAAAATTAAACCAAAAAATTGTCAGATATTAGGACGTATTTATTAAATTTTATGCTGAGACAAACTTGCATGGCAAATAGCCAAAACAAATAATCTGACAGTATGATTTACTGCATCTCACAAAAGAAAGCTGTCAAATAACGCACTGCACACTTTTTGTCAGGACTAGTAGGGAACAATTGAGAACAAAAATATTTCAAAATGATTAAAACAAGGCATCTTTGTCATTGATCATAGCCACGGCGCTTCAAAGCTTGATAGCATTACCCTAGTCAGCCTGATACATCTCAATGTATTAACAATAAGAGTCAACCTTTAGAACAGGGCGTACGTGGATGACAAAAAATTGCAGTGTTCAAAAGCTTAAAACTGAGCTTGTGGCAAAATTGTATCTGTGATATATTTTATTCTTTTAAGATCTCCATTTCAAGACTTGGGAATTTAAAGTTCATCAGTGCACCATTTGTACTATTAAATTGGAAAATCATCACTTGAGACTATCCAATTACATACTTTTTTCTCCATGCTATCATTTCAGTCTATAAGCAAAGATGATTCACACTCAACTTCAGTTCCTTGGGTATCATTGAATTTCAAGGGACAGCACTGCTCAAAGGATTGAATAAAAGCAGCTGCTTCAAGAGCAACCATTATTTGGTTCAAGGTCGTTTGACCACATGAGAGTAGAATTATGAGAAATATGTAAAGAACTGACAATCAAAATATATCCTTACTGTTAAATTTTCAAAAGCACTTTTGAACCGCTGCAGCAGAAGTTGAATTTCATTTTCTTCACCCCCAAAGAAAGCAATTGATTCAGCATTTTCACGAACACGCACAAGCCCATAACGAAAATCTGCTTCTTTTTTTTCTTGCAAGAAATTTAGAGTCACTAATTCCTGAAAATGAAAATAAAAAAACTTTTGGTTCAATTTGCCTTCTCTTTTTCCTGTATCACATAAATTATGATGTTATGAAAGACAAGAAAATTACCCTTCCAAGAAAAACACTGATAGCTGTTCCGCCAATAGAATACGCAAGGAGAACAACAAACAGTGGTGGATAGATGCCATACAAGATGTTACTAAATGATATCAAGTCTACAGCAGCATTGAAAAGTGTCAACGAAAAGGAAAGGGCTGTCCCCGTGAATGAACTTAGATCATCAACAATGCGCTGATCCGGATTATCAATAATAGATTGGGATTGAATTTTGTAAAACGTCTGATTTTTCAGATAACGCTCCATGTAAAATTTAGTCATCCAAGACCTCCATCTCAAACCAAGTATCTCTCTTGCATAATCTCTCAATACAAATAACTGCAAACAAGGGTGTAACAAAAAATTAACTAAAATACATAAATACCAAGGGTAAAGTAGAAGAAAAAAGTAAGACTAAAAGATTCTACATGTAACTGCATAACTATATCATGCGTTCAGTGTTATTTTTTTTTTTTCCTTTTTCGGTCCAAAGATTAATACTCTCTATCGCTAAGACAAAACCTTCTGTCACCATTTATTTTCCTTTGAATATTATAAGTTACAGTACAGCAATAAAAAGCCCATTATCAACAATGTTTTGGTGTTATTTGTAATAATTAATGACAAAATCAAGAAAAAGAAAGACCAGCAAAAGTTCTATTACCTAAAATGTTATATTTTGAGAGCTCACCGGAATTCCTCCAGCGAAGGCTCCAAGGTAGTACAATAACTGCTTCGTAAACTGTTCTTGATCCTTATCTTCCAACCATAATTAATTAATCAAATTAGACTCTCATTAGCATTAATAATCACACGAAAAAAAAAAAATTCGAATGCTCTAGTAATTTTCTACACTTACTGGCAAGCGCATTGTAGAAATCGCGACCAAGGAAATTGAAACCGACACTAATACCAGTGGTACCCAAAGTGAGAGCAAAAACAGCAGCCAATTGCAATCTAGCTGGCTCCTTGTCCTCTGAGAACCAATAAGGTGCAGCCACTTTCCAGAATCTTCTAAATAGCGTGTTAAGCCCAGGCACCTTTCTTTGTCCATCACCATTATTATTATTACTCCCCTGCACAGTTAGAACACAGAAAGCATTAAATTCAATAAGCATACAATAATAGTTGAAATTATCGGCTACCTTATCTAGTTGTGGCGACTCAGTGGCAGAAGAAGCAGCGGCAGATCTGAAGCTGTTTTTGAAATTCCAATTTTTTGAAGAAGAGTAGTAGCCTTTTACTCTCCTTTTGAGAGGAGGCATCGTGGACGAATAATTATGATTTTGTTTACTAAATTGAAGGAGATGGAAGTTATTAGCAGTGGAGTAATATGGTTTCTTGGGAGTGATAAAGAGTGTGAACGGTTTTGAGTCTACTAGTATCGTCGCCGTCATCTTTTTTCAGGGGATTTCTGATATGGTTTTGCAGACTTCTGCTTACCTATACTATGCCTCTACGGCTCTCTGTTTTCTGGAATGCATGGTGTGTTTGCGAGCTCTCGGTGCCTCCACCACGCTTCTATGAACAAGTTAAACTAAATTGTTATTTTGAATTATCTGCGAAGGAAGCTCAATTTTGGTGATCACGGTCATGCCACGTTGCTTCTTTCTTCTACATCTAACATCTCACCAATACGACTTTTCTTTTTTCCTTATTTCTTTTCCGATAAAATATTTACCCCTCCACTCCTTCCTTTCCCTCAAACCTGGGCAGTCCCATCTCCAGTCAACTCTTTTTATGCACCAGAGACAAACTCGGAGACAGCTAATTCCCTCACAAATTAGATTAAATTATTTATTTTTCGATCAAATTTATTTGCATCCAAGATAAATTTTCTTTCCACTTTATAATTTTATGTCCATAGAAGGGAGTAATAACAAGAGAAAAACCTGTATCAGAATTCCTTGGGTCAGATAAGTCACAGGAAAGGGAGAACCATGCAGTTCCTTCATTCACATTCATCTCAATCTTCACTGGGAAGAACCAAAGGTTTTCCACAACGAATATATAAAATTAACAAATATCATATTTATACAGGTCGGGTTGAGTCCAAGGAGACCAGGAAAGATAAATAAATAAATAACCCACCTGTATCCGGACAGGGCGAGGATCCGCCAAAACGCATCTACAAACCCAAAGGTCCAGTGATTGCTACCCAATTTCTTTCATCCAAGTGAAAAAAAAAAGGGCCTAGCTAGATATTGCCGATTTTCCAGAAAAACAAACTCTAAATAATACCAGCATTAACTTAAAAATTATGATGGCCTAACCACTCAAACTTGTGAAGACTTGCAATACAATTGAAATACAACAACAAAGCTTCTCTAGTTCATTAGTGAACACTTATATTACATTAACTTTTTTTCATCAAATTCTGCTCAGTTTGGTACAGAGAACAAAGGCCGGCGAAAGGATCTTCTTCCCTTTAATCTATGGCCGGAACCTCCCTTCTACTGTGCTTGGGAAGTTCCAGCCTCAGCTCCTAGCACTGCTGCATCAAGAGATGTGGCAACGGCCATGACCTCTCCAGGAGGCGGGTGGTCAAATTTGCATGTTGCACCATACTTGCACGCGCCAGTCTTCATATAGTATGGACAGTGAACCGCACCCTGTAAAAGGTTTCACCAAGATAAATACCACTGCACATGTACATCACAAGAAACATCTTGGCTAGCCGAGTGGTAACCAATCAGCCCTCGGCCTGAATAATTGACTAAAAGGTGGCAAAGTCAAATGGGGCCCGTTTCAAGGTTTTTTGATTACGAGAGGAATAATATTAAGAATTGTGTTCAGTGTGGTTTAGGACAAAGAGAACCTTGAAGTGCCAGCATTCATGCACAGAACTGCTAACTGCTGATGGAGTAAAGACGCAATGAAGCAATCTAAACACTAAAGCAAGTCCAATGCTAAGATATTGAATTAACCCAAGGATGAGGAAATTTCTCATTTCCGAATGAAGTGAAATTGGCAAAACAGGCCATGCTGTTAGTGGCCAGAAAAATGTGGAAACAGAACCACATCTCTTCAAATCAATTTATGCAACTTGCTCTCACAAGTCATAATACACGACACGTAATATCTTCAACCAAAAAGAGGAGAGTGCTTAAAACCATCTCAATGTGCTTCACATGTTAGTCTATCATAACAAGCACCTCAAATTGAGCAAACAGTGTTTAAATTTGAAGGATATGCATCACAACACAAGAAAGGAAGACAACACACTGCTTCTCACAGAAATAGACTCCTCCTTTCAGTGCAAACAACGTAAATATTGCCATGCTTAATTTCTAGCACCAATCCATACCTCTCTTCTAGGCAATCCTGCAAGAGTGAGCTTCACAGTCTGCTGTTGAATTTGCTTTTCTGTTGGTGCAGAACGATCAATAGGGTGATGAAACTTACATCTCTCCCCAAACTTACACTCACCAGTCTTCATGTAGAACTGAAAATGGAAAACATAACACATTCAATGTGCCTACATATCAAGGATTCATTGAACCAAGAAACAAGCTGCCCCAACAAAAATTGAAGAAGCATATTATGAAGAAAACATAAAAATAGTTAGTTTCATGTAATGTTGATTTTATAAAGATTTTTCTAAAAAACAATCAGTAAAAAAATTACTACTCCACAAAAGAAGTAAAGAACAACATATATTCTAGAATAAAGGACAAGCTGAGATAGATGCTCACATCACATTCTGTCTGTCCAGGTCGTTGAGGGTAGAAGGTCGGTCCCACTCCCAGCTGCAGTAGCAAACAAATAACAGGCATCAGTACTGAACCAAAATGACCAAACTTGCTGTAACCACTAGAATGCCAAGAGATCTCTCAGGAGAAACAGTGGGAGCAGCATAAGTAAAAGTTATCTCCACAAACCAGGGAAAGCTATTGTGTATTGTGTCCATAAATAAACTTTTACATGAACAATGATGCAAAAAAATAATGTTAAAATCTAATCCGACAATAATAGTTCATAACCGATGAATAAGTAAAAAATAAATCATATAGAAGGTTAAGAATCTAAACAAAATCAAATATATCAACTGCAAAACTATAGTCAGGTGAAAAGAACAATTTTTTTTAGAATCGAATTAAACAGCGAATGATAAGCGCAAACAGAAAGCTTCTTTGATGAATTCAACCTAAACACAGCTATCTTCGAAGTTCAAACACCTTTTTCCATACGTAAGGCTTCATTTCTCATTAAACCACCATGAGATATGATAGAGCGCACTCTTTAAACTGCAATCATAATTAATAAACTCAACCAAAATCACATTTCCAGACAGGCCCTTAGCAACATGCACAGACATTCTCACAAAGTCCCATACAAATTGTCTTATATTGATCTTTAATGAAACAGAAGTGACTGTGAAGTGAATATGAAAATGGTTTTTTTTTTACCATAGACAATCTGGGGTCAATAGTTTGATATATAGAGGCAGCTGGATTGAAAACTCCAAAGTTCAGATTTGCCAAAGAAGGAGCTACAATTGGATGGCCTATTGCAGCTGCAGGTGGATTGATCGCTGCAAAAGAATAGCAGAAATGAGATTACGAAGCTCAAGTGCAGAAGATAAGGCCTCAAAAAATTAAATCAGGCATTCCAATTTTAAATTAAAAACACAAGTGTGTTTGCATACCGGTCCTCTCAGGATGATTATAGCGGCAAGTGGCACCATACTTACAACTGATTGGAAAAGAAAAATTAAGTAAAATGTTTGACCATTTCCTACCAAACTATTACATAAGTTATGCATAAATAGGTGCATGCTTACCTGCCAGTTTTCAGGTAGAAGGGACAATCCACTTCACCCTGCCAAAGTCACACAACACCGATTAATGGTTGAAACAAAAAGGAACGCTAAATGCCTCATAACTCACATCAACTAACCCTTCACCAAGAATTAAAACAGCATTACCAGTCTTATTGGAAGTCCTTTGGAGTTGTGATGTAGGGCTGGGGTAACAGGAGAGTAGATCACATCGACATCTCCAGTGATTCCCTCATTCTTAACCACAGAGTCAGTTTGCACTCCATTATCATTCCCTAGTCCTGACAAGGGTATCTGGATATCTTTTGGATGATGGAATTTGCAGCTTGCACCGAATTTGCATTTCCCAGTCTTCATGTAGAACTGTACAAGAACCATAATATTCAGGATGACAGATGACCAAACTAATAAGACAGATTTAGACAGTAATGCTCCCAGGAAAAAAAAAAGTGAATGGCTTCTTACTGCACATGGGGGCTCAGAAGGCCTCTCCGGCAAAGCAGAAACACTGGAGTTCTCTGAATCACCCTGGAACCACAGTAAGGCATCTAATTATAAACTGGTAGTTATCCAAATAAAGGATTTGTAGAATTTTATGATAATAGCACATACCAATGACAACTTTTCTTTGGGATGATTAAACTTGCAGTTCAAACCATACTTGCACCTTTGAGTTTTCAGAAAGTACTGCAATGATAATTAACCACACAAGATTAGAAAACATATCAAGTGCTAAAATTAATTTAGTGACAATAGCAAGAAAAGAGACTGTCAGTGATAAAACTTACAGGACAATCAGGTTCTCCTGGTCTCTCAGGAAAAGTTTCGCTTGTAGCAATGAGGGGAACCTAAACAAAGAAAAAAAAAGCACAACGATACCATTCATAACTTATATGTAACAATCATTTTCAAGTTGATAAAAAGGAGAACAAATAAATAAGCATCAAAATAGTAAAACATGAGAAACAATGCTTGCTTGAACAAGCGCAGTAGATGCAGATGCCATATACCAATCTACACTGCTTCTTTCTGCATACATTCATGAAAATATCAGTGTCAATCTCCGTAAACTAGGGTTTATATTTCTAATTGGCATTCTTTCCATATTGCCTGCCTCAACAATGCAAACTATATTCCACATGGTACACAAGCACCATCTGTTATATGATCTAATCAGATCTCCTAGCAAACAAGGTCTAGAATTTAGCAATCATGTAGCAAAAAAAGCTTTCAATAGATGTCAGTTGTATGTCAGAAGAAATCAACACTCAAAACCAAAGATTTGCAACACAAATCCAAGTACCATGCTGGACATGGACAGAGGTTTTTGGCCATGCAAAATGCACGAATGCAAAGATTAAGATAGGGAAATATGAGCATGCTACGGTGAAACATATATCATAACCATTCTACGTAACTAGACTGTTTAGTTGCTAGCTTGTAAATGAACCACAGATACAGAAGTAATTATAAAGTAACTATTAAGTTTCTAAGATGAGCTTCATAGTCTCAAAGTCAAAGTCTCATATACAAATATCCAATTCACACGGATAACAACGGCTCCACAAGTCAATCTTCCGATAAGCGTTCCGTGGTTCAGGAATACCCTTGATACAAAATAGAAAACCTCAAAAAGAAAATAATGTGGTTCAGGAAAAGGCTGTGTAATAAATGAAAAATAGTACTACAAACCCTTTGTAGAACAATAGAAGAATTTATTAATAGAGTAGAGAAGTCTATAAACAGTATACCAAATTACAAACATTTAAATATGGAATATTCACAGAGAAAATATTGTAAATAGAGGTAGTCTAAAGAAAATACAACTGACTTCCCAAAGACTGAAAATGGAGTCCCTCATAGGTACAAAAAAAGAATAGTACAATTTAAAGGGATAATATCATATCATATCATATTCATTAAAAACAACTAAGGGGCAAGTATATCAATTATATCCAACATAAGCATATGACAAGAATAAAACTATTATAAAAATTAGAATTTTTCTAAGATGTAGAACAAACTAAAAGTAAGAGCTAGAATAGTTTTATAGAGAATATGTTCACAAGTTCAAGTAACAAATAAGTAATTTAATCACGTTATAAATTTAGACAATGACCAAACCTTTATGCTCATACCCATCAAATTATATATTTAGTATACTACTGTATTGCATAAAGATATTTATATAAATAAACCTTATAAGATAATCATATTATATACATTAAGATAGCAATAAATGGTCACCTCTTTCCAATCTGGGATTCCACCCTCAGGAACCCAAACAGGATGGTCAAACTTGCAGGTATCTCCAAATTTACAGGTTCGGGTGAGCATATAGTGGGCACAATCCTTCTCCCCTGGTCTCTGTGGATATATAGGAAAATGACTTGTAGTCTCGAATCTAACACGCTTGGCTAAAGAATTGGTAGAATACCAATCTTCACTTTGCCCAATTGTGCTATGGGCACCCAAAAGAGTCGGATGATAGAGCACTATAATAGTAGTACAAGCATACACAAAAGAGAAAGGAAGATATAGTTACTATATAAGTATGCTTAAAACTTTAATTTTGGGAGTACGAACATACTTTAAAAAAACTAAAAAAAAGATTAGATACTATAACACTTTCATAACAAACAAAATGAAGATAAAATATTGTAAAGCTTCTATTTTACAATATTTGTGTACACATCTAAGATTAGCACGTCAAATCAATTACAAGGTGATAAAATAACTTGTTCAGCAATTACAGTAACAGTTTTATATATACGGGTAAAGCTATTGACATGACTTCACATGTATTGGATAATGTGAAGCATCTGCCAAAATTTATAAACAGCAGATCAAATGAAATTAATCTCCTCTAATTTATAACGTAACTTAACCTCATCGTGCCATGTAAAGTAGAAAAAGGCACATTTCAAGCCAAATCACGCATGACAGTGTATGCGAGTATGGCCCTTGATGGCTTGGTCATATTAGGCTAAGCAGAATAGTATCGCATAAGCCTGATTTTCAAAAAGCAGTAAAGCAGATAGGATTAGCGCCAGAAAACATCTTGTGATGATAATATGGTCATACATCGACTGAAGTTTCAAGCAACTTCCTGAATCGTGTTTTTCATAAAATAAATGCCTCACATTAAACTAATTCCTTAGATTTTTTTTGTATAGTAGTTAGTGATTAAAATTTAACTAGATCACCATAAATGCACACCTAAAGATTTTCACAGCCATTACATAATGTAGATTTATTAAGCGAGCGTGCTTGTTTGCCATTTTAACACCAAAACACAACATAAATTAGATTTTAAATAACACAAACCACACAGATGCATAAAAAAAATAAAATCTAAACACAACATTTCTGCACATTTTTCCTCGAGCTTAACAATTAGATATCAGAGAAGTTCGCATCATTAGCACTGCAGAGGCAAAAAATTCGATAGCATATGCAAATAATAAAATCTTAATAAAGCAACAAATCCATACAGCACTCAGAAGAGGATAAAAAGAGGAAACTTGGGTTTAAATTATATTCTTGTGGCAAATGAGAGGAAACAAGAAAAAAACCGATTATACTAAGCTAACAGGACATAAAGGCAATAAAAAAAATAAAAAAAAATGAAAGAGAAAGGGAGAAGACGAAACCCTAACCCTAAAACTAACCTTCAGGAGTGCGTTTAAGGCCAGGAACAAGCGATTCAACGGCGGGAGGAACATCAACACCAGGCGGCGGTGTCCAAGACGAAAAATGTGGAGAAGTTGCAGCAGCAGAAGCTGAGGCAATGCCTCTGTCGACCGAGTATCTGAGTGCGGTATCGCTCTGTTTAAGATACATGGAGGAACTGACCGAGTACTTCGAAGAATCCGAAGATAGAGGGTCTGACCCAGTGCCTGAGTATCGGGTCAAGACTGAGTCGGTGAGATACGAGTCAGTTAGGGAACGGGAAGCCGATGTCGTTGTCGCTGTGGCACCGTAGCCGTAGAGTTGGTTGGCCGTTTGTCGAAATCCCGACGTGACGCCCAATTTTCTTTTTTCCATTTGTTTGTTTTCTGATGGTTTTGATTTTTTATAATATTTTACCGGTGGATCTCAGCCGCGTACTGGAAATTGTAAGTTTTTTGAGCGGTCAATAGGTTGCCACGTTTTCTAACCATGTTAATTACGTCCGGCTACCTTTTACTTTGATAAGTTTGGTCTGTTAATATGATATAAAGAAAACTTAACACTGTTCAATTTAAACAGAAAGAACAAGTTAGTGTATTGAAAACTCGACTTTCTTAATTACTCGACATTTAATAAAAGTATAAAATAATAATAATAGAAACTCAATTTGGCCCATATATAGAACAGTTATTATAGTTATAAAAAAAACTAAGAAAAACTTGGCTGGGTTTAAATATGTTGTGAACAGTTAAACATGTTAACGTTCTTTTTAGTCTTTTAATAATATTTTCATAACTCAGTTGGATAGCGCGCGTGCTTACTCAAGGTCACAGGTTCAATTTGACGACATATGTGGTTTGTTGTCTGTGTATTTTTATGGCCTTTTCGGGTTTTTTTTTCAATTACATTTTTTAATGTAAGATTTTCATTGGATTTTATCCTTATTGATGGTAAATAATTTTTTATATTTTTTATTATATGATAAAATAAATAAATAAATTGGCTATTTGGTTATTTTTTTAATTTTATCATTTAGTATTAAATTTTATTTTTTAATATTAAATCAATAATAAATTATTTTTTGATTTTTTATCATGAAATAAAAATAATAATCTAACCAAATAAAGTTCATAACTCGAGTTGATTGTTTGATGGATTGACTAGGGTGAATCTGATAAGTTTTTTTTTTCTTCTTTGATTTTTCAGATTTTTCAGTTGAAAATATATTATTGGAATAACTTTTGTATGATTTAATTTAAAATTTAAGCCGAATAAAAAGTCAAATCAATATTTTTCAAGTTTAAATCATTATATCAAGTTTAATAGCAATACCAAAAAAATTTCTAATAATATATATATAGACAGCCATTATTGAAATATGAAAGTTTAGACGTGCTGTGTTGGTATGAGAAAAAACCCTAATATAAATATCTTGGATTGACAACCAACCTGGAATTAAATTTCATGCTTGTCCTCGTCCAGAATATAAAAGGTAGTTCTATGAATTTACAGATCCTCCTCCGCGTGAAAGAGCTAAAAAAGTGGCAATTACCTCGAGGAATACCGAGAGGGAGCTAACAGCTAGATGCAGAAGTTCGGGGGCTGAAAATAACAAGGCTGTTCCTGATACAGAGGAAGCAAGTTGTCAGGTTGCTGAATCTTGAAAGGAGAATGGATGGGGTGAAATTGCAAGAGGAATTGGCAAGGATACAGGGGGATTTGGAGAAGAAAGATGTCAGACTGTGACAAACTTTTTGTGAATCGCCAAGGCTTGCATTTTCGGACGTGCTAATCTCATATGATCTTCCTTTTCCTCTGCCCCTTCCCCTGCCATGTCTGCCTTTTCCCCTTCTATACAAAACTAGAGCACTGTCAATTTCATTCACCTCTACCACCCCTGCCCCTAACCCTAATATATGTCCCTCTTCCCCTGCTACTCGAAGCCATACCACTGTCATCTTCATTTACTGCAACAAAGGTGATAAAACCTGTACATCAGAGGCAGTAGCTTGCCCTTTAGAAAATGGTGCTGAATCAGCAACACTTCCATTCCCATTTCTAATTATAATTGTAGCACTAGCGATCCCTGTTAGAGCATTATTCAGGATTTTTTTCATCACTAATGTTTCCATTCCCTCTCAATTTGCTCTCCTATGATTAAAACTGCAAGTTTTTAGGCTTTGTGTGGAATCCATTGTCACGAGTCATGGAAGCCGAGACATTGATGGCCATAGTCTTGGCAAATGGTGATGGAACACCTCTAGATTTTACTTGGTCTTGCATGCTCGGTGATATTTTAAGGGTTTATCAATTAGCAATCTCAAAGTAATTGCAGGAGACGAAGGATTTTATTCTTGACAATTTGAAAACGTTGTGTCCGGGGAAATGTTCTAAATCAAAACCCACCTGACATGACAATGAAAAGAAAGTCTTATTCCAGGCCTTTCTTAAATCTTGACTTCTTATAGTCTTTGGTTAATTACATTTTACTACCTTGAAATATATGATAAATATCAGGTTTTTACTTAACAGCTTGTATTCTATAAATAAGCTCCCTTTTTTCATAGAAGATAAAATAAAAAAGCAATCAAGTTGTGAGATAATTGATAGAGAATAATTTCTTATTTTAAAAAATTGATAAACTCACACAAGTTCAATTTTAACAAATGATGCAGCAACTTGTAGGGAAACCAAGCTAGGCTAGCTACTCGCCAGTGCCAGTAACTCCCAAGTCTTTCTTATTTTCATCTTTGCCAGCGCCAAAGACAGGGCCTCCTTCGCCAGCGGCGTCAGGAACCTTCTCCTGGAGTTTGTCGACCTGGATCGCGCCCTGATCCTCCTTTGAGTCCACCTTAACTCTGGTCTTGTTCTCCCCCCCTGGCACTGACTCGTATGTTGTTGCTGTTGCACTGCCCGGCGGCTGTGCTCCCTGTGCCCCTGACAATTCCTATTGCCTTCCTTTCTTTCGCTCTTCTTTCTGAGTTTTCAAGTGGTTTCGATACAGATAGAGCAGCGTCAAGAAGACCTTATATATGCACTAAAGATGGCATGACCTTTTGTCTTCATAAACACAGTAGTCTAGGGGATTTTGACAAACATTGAGGTCCAACCAAATAAAAACACGTCGATAGCAAGCGAAGCCACATGGCATACATGCTACCATTCCCCATCAAATATGGCACTCTGTTCTGCAACGTGTGGCACCAGCAATATTACTACTTGGCACCACCAGCCTTGCTGTTGACGTTAGGATCAAACTCCTCAAGGGGGGAGGAGCAAGAGCAGCAAATCAAAAGGGATGTTTCTGAAAGGCATTGATCGTTGAGTTTGGAATACATTCTGACTTCAGCCCTCTCACTTTAACCTGCTAATTTAAGGATCGTATATGCAATTTTTTCGTTAAAGCTCACTCTCTCCTTTTGGGGTTACTTATAGCTGAATGAATTGTGGGGATGCAACGGTATTTCAATCTTAAAAATAGCTAGGAACAAACACAAGCTTGCACAGAATTAGTATGTGTTGAGACAAGAATTTGAATCCAGTCTCAATCTTATCTAACTATGATCTTAGTAAATATAGATGATTTTCTAACAATATGTCTGAATGCAGCAATGAATTGAAAAATAAAAAATGAAGATGTTATCACAAAATAGTATAGACTGCGACGCTCACAAAGAAACCTAACAAAGCACCGGCTATAACTTCAACCTCTGTGTGGCCAATTGATTCTTTCAAAGGAGCTGAACTACAGGGGATCTTCTCTGTTGCTTCTTCAGCAGCTGTTAAGCTCGAAAATGCCAATCTCTGACTAGTTTGTCTTGTTTTGTTCTCTGTTTCAAGTAATAAAGGAGAGTTTGTGGAATTTGGCAAAAAAGGCCTTTCCTCTTTAGATAAAAGGGCACCAAGGTTTTCCTCAGGTGCTTCCTGAGAATCAGTCAGATCATCTCTACTGCAAACCTTTGAGTTAACTTCAGTCTTGGGTAGCATTTTGTTTAATGCTTTCGCATGATTTCCAACTTCTCTTCTCACCCCCTGCAAAAGTAAAAGCATCTATTTTCAGATCAAGCTCTGAATCCAACCACATTATTATTCTATTAATCAAATGAAGATCCTAATATAAGAAAAGAAAACAAATCACGGAGGAACAAATGAAGTAGGTCCTCCAAGAACTGGGTATAATTTTGAGCAGTACCAATAAGTACCTCCTTTTCTGACTGAACAAAAAATGCAGAGAACATAAATCTCATCACCCTTCCTTCCACTTGGACGGTGATATAAAATCCACACTGAAGGTGGAGCAAAGAATGCAATTGGTCTAAAGTTTTTGCAAAAAAGAACTCAAAAAGGAAAGGTAAATGCTTATTTTGCATGTTAGAATTAGGAAATAGAACAAATAAATGTTACCAATCAGCAGTCATTCGAATGATTTTGCAGAAGGTTACAGGTGATGTTGTTCTAAATATATATGATTCATAAGAAAAAAAATCCAAATATGAAATGATTCCTTACAAAAATGACCACATAAAAAAAATTAGCCTCACAACGGCTGTGTAGCAGGAGCATCACCCCATTTTCATTTGCTTTTTTCCTCACAAGCAATTCATGGAAGATGCACAAAACAAAGGCACTCTTAAAGCTAAGTTTCGGCCCAAGCTCAACCAAAATCAAAGACTGGAAAGTGAAAAGAATTCCAGCAGCAAGATCTGTCCCTATGATATCCATGTCAACCCCATCTAGAGTGAGAAAGTCTAGTGACCCCCCCCCCCCCCTACCACATGGATGCAGAACAGCAAAAAACCACAATCCACACCAGGCAATCCAAGTGAATGTTTTCTCACCAGTAGAACACGATTTCTGAGTTTAATCTCAACTGATCATCACGTCCGGTGCTCCCTTTCCCCACTTCAGTTAGAGCTTGAAGCCGAATCCGCAGCATAAGAAAACATTTGTTTAACAGTAAAATGTACTCAGCAAAGTTATAATCCCAAATCAAGAATCCAAACATAGCAAATGTTTTCTTCCCCTCGAGTCTATACTCAATTGGTTCATGGATGAACAAGGTCCTAATTGATAGCTCGTGTTTAGTCAGAGATCAGTTCATTTGAGTAAGACCCTCGACCAAATTTCCTAACGAGTTTTTATGCTAGACTAGTGAGAAGCTAACTGCAATCAACAATTGGTCAGATAGAATAGGCTTGTTAGCATATGAGAAAGGTTTCATTCCACCACTGTAGACATCCATTGAGAAACTACCAATATTCTTGAAAGCATACTAGATCCAGAGGAATCCTACAAAAATCAAAGCTCAAAGGAACCAATCCATCTTTGGGTTAAAATAAGCCCCACCTTGACTTCAGTTAACATATATAAGCTTAAACAAGTAAATTTTCTGCAAAACTTTGTCACAGCTGCTTCCCTAATTTGGAAGTTTCTAAAAGGTGTGCTCATGGTGAATTAAGAAGAATAAGTTCAATTAACATCCAGAACATCAACATCCAAAAATCAACTGCTCTGGTCACCACCTAATTTTCTTCTAAGCTATCAAGCATACCATCTCCACCAGAATAAAATGGACGCTTGAGTTCAGAGTGCTTGAGAAAATTCAATCCCAGTCTATAGGGTAAAAAATATTTTTTGACACAGGGTTAATTTTGCGACAACCCATGACTTCTACAGGGGATTACCTCGTATGCTCTCCAAGAAACCCTCAATCAAAATTTGATTACATTATTGTTGTAGATATGTTCCATGATGTGATTTGTATGCTAAACGATACTGTAAAAAAATGTATGGCTAGCATTCGAGACTCGTGTAACCTACACTCTATTCACACCAAATGAGTATCGTTTCTCAAAAGTGAATACCATTATAAACAACAAGAACCTTAGTGCTGATCCTTATTTTACACATTAGAATACATGATAAAGAATAACATTCTTCATAACACCATTTATTTATTCATGAGGTCAAGGATTTTAGCTTATAGCTCAAGATTTGAGTGCCTTTAATAAAAAATTAATTGAAAAAAAGAAAGAAGAGCAACTGAACACCTGTGCATCATACATGACAAGGAAGGCATAAACCACAGCGAGGCCAAAAATCGAATCGGAGAAGCCCCTGTAGTCAAATAATTGAAATTTTTACTACTTAGCGTGCATCAATTCACAAAATTCAAAGAAATTAGAAACAGCAAAATGCAATGGCAGTAAAGGGGATTTGATTAATCACCTTTCAAGGGCAAGACATGTAGCAGCAGCCACCACTGACTATAAATCACAAAAAAAAGTAGCAAAATAAGGAAAACATAACCCCCCCCCAAAACAAGCAGAACTAAGCATTGGAAAAATAAGAAGAAATAAAGAACATACAGAGGAATGAGTAGAAGGAAATCCACCAGCTTGAAAAGTAGTCTTGAAATCAAAATCTTTGCCATATAAAAGTACACAAGTGTATGGCTTTGAGAGTTGACCAATGGCCGCTGATACAACAGCTGCTATCACTACCTATATTGTATTTATTACAAATTAAAGAAAGCATCATCAAATAAGCCAAAGAAAAGACAAAAAAAAAAAAAGCAAGAAACTTTTAAGCCAAAGAAAGTACCTTGTTGTGAGCTATTTCCGCAATATCCTCGACACCAAGTTTGAGGAAGCAAGTGAGTTTGGCTGGCTTTCTGGGTTTTCTAAAACGAGGAAAATTGTAAGGTTTGGAATCCGAAAAGAGAGTGCTTAGATTTGGATATGTCAGGTTAGAAGCGGAGCTCCAACACTGCAACGCCATTATTCCCTCTCTCACTCTTTCCGACCGGTCAACCGCACAGTATCAAGCTCATCCACCCAATTGGGTTTCCACTCTCCACTTTGATATTGGTTAGTATTTTACCCAATTGGTAATGGCCCCTCATCAAAATAAGGCTGTGTGGAGGAGAATTGGAAAAATAATCCTCCTCTGGGTCGAGTAGTGGTGGTTACGGGTGAGGGGTCCGGGCCACCCTCGATAAAGACTATTGTCTATTTAATAAAGTACATGTATTTTTAAAGATCTGCGAAGTAAAAGTGTTTTTTTTTTGTTAAATAAATATTTTTTTTAAAATTATATATTTTTAAATCATTTTAATAGGTTAGTATGAAAATAAATTTTAAAAAATAAAAAAATTTATTTTAATATATTTTTTTTAAAAATACTTTAAAATACAATAATTATTATAATATAAAAGAACTTTTAATATTAATGTGTGTGGTTATTAATGTAGTTATGGTTATTTTTGTAAAAAGATTTTTAATAAAAAATATATTAAAATAATATTTTTTATTTTTAATATTAATAAATTAAATCATAAAAAATATTTTTAAAAATATTAACTTAATATTTTTTATATAGAAAGCTTTTTAAGAATAATTTTAGAAAACAAAAAAATGAACACGACTTAAATAGGAGAATTGAGATGCATTAGTTTTAAGAAGTCTCAAAATTTTACTGTATTATATATACAGTAAGTGCGCCACCGTGGCAAGGTGTTTGACATTTAGTTTTAATCTATTAAATTTTTTTAAAACAAAATTAAAATTATTTTGATATATTAATATTAAAAATAAATTTTTAAATAATAAAAAATATATTATTTTAATACTTTTCTAAATAAAAAATATTTTTAAAAACATCCACTAATCCAATTAAACACGTAAACAAGACAGCTTGGTCAATACTTTCTCTTTTCTAGAATTATTTGCGTGTGTTGGCTAAGAGTTTGTGCTAGAGATGGCCAAGTGGATATGAGCCACCAATAAGAATGGATGTAAATTAAACTATACACGCAATGATATTTCACTTTCCAGTCCAATAATTTACTTACATGCGCATAAAGATTTACGGCACGTTTTTTAAAAAGATCTGCTGGCTAGCAAGTAATTTTAGAGCACCCCTAAGTCATTATTTGAATGGATTTATTAGATTATGTTATTTTCGATTTATGTTAAAAACATAAAAAATAAATATTATTTTATGTAATAATATTTTTAAACATTTACGATAAATTCCAAAAAAAAAAAATTATAATTGATTATAAGTATTAAATGACCCTTAATAAATATTTTAAAGACATCATATTCCTGGCAAGTAATATCAATATATATATATTTTTTTTCCTCCGCAGCAAATATGAGACTTGAATTCTCAGTGCCCAGTTCAATACGAAGTTCAGTAACTTGAGATTTCTAACGACTCATTTGCCCGAGACAGTATTTTTTGACGCCATGCTTGAACACTAGATGAAACCTCAAAGCATATATAATTTATCGGAAGTAATTGCTTGGAAAAATTATCGCACAATCCAAGGCAAGAAGAGTTGCCTGTCTTTCTTCGCTGTTTCTTGGCCACAAAGGAAATGAAATTTAAGAACTGAATTCATAGAAATAACAGTAGCAGTGTCCAAGAGAGCAATCAATCATCAATTCTCATGAGATATCATGCTTATTCACTTCAAACACATTTCGAGTTAAATAAGAACGCCATTCAATCTCCCCCCAGGCTGCCCAGTCCTTGGCAGTCCCTGTCCAGGCCTGCAAGAACAATCAACCAGAAATGTCAAAACTTGCTAGCCAACTTCAATCTCAACTTCCCAAAAAGGATTAGACTTCTTAATTTTATCTCATTCCCTTATGCAGCAATGAAACAGAAACTCAAGACATAGATAACGGATGAGGAAATAGATTAGGGCAGGAAAAAACCGAGAAAAATATACCGCGGGTTGAACCCAACTTCTGGGTAAATATTATTGCCAAGTTAGAAGCCATAATTTTACAGCTTTGCTTTGACTGACAATCTTGCCCTAAGCTCCTCAGCTACAGCATCAATGAACTCCTCTGTATTCAGAAATTGAGACCTACTAACTCTGCATGGGTACAAGGCTTTTAGAATAGTGAAAGCTCAAGAGCGATAGCGAAACTTTAAAATGAAATCACCTTTTTTTATTTCGTTCCTTACCTGGGACCATGAATAAGAAGTGCAAGATCCTTGGTCATCTTCCCTGACTCGACAGCTCCAATGCAGGATGCTTCTAGTTTTGCAGTAAAATCCAATAGTTTGACATTGCCATCCAACTTTGCCCTGATAATATGATCATGGTCAAGTTCTCATCCAAGGTTTCAAGGGCTGTAGATAATCCCATTCTTGGAAATTCAAACAATATAGTCAGCATAGACATTGTGTCGTCTGATGAAGCACTATTAAATTACCTGTGTGCAAGACCACTTGACCAAGCAAAAATCGATGCTATGCTGTTGGTGCTGGTTTCACCTCCTTTCTGATGAACACGGTAATGGCGAGTAACCGTGCCATGGGCTGCTTCTGCTTCAATTGTCTTTCCATCTGGGCACACCTGGAATCCAATTGAAATTTTTATAAAAAATATTCGAAGGGGAGGAAAACAATTAAAATAAATTTAAACGAAGATAAAAACGAACACCGCAGATATACCAATACTGAAGTCATCAACCCAAGAGATCCAAATCCTGTACCGATAAAAAAAAAATTGTTTAAGAAGATTCAACAAAGCACTGAATTCCTCAGTGTCAACCCTCCAGAACAATTCGCTAACCACAAAGGCAACAAAAGAAGATAGATAGGTACTGTTGCTAGGGTAATCAGCAAACGTGATCCAAACCTTGGGCTAAGAAATCACTCTGCACATCTCCATCATAATTTTTACATGCCCATACATAACCCCCTTCACTTTTGAGAGCATAAGCAACCATATCATCGATGAGACGATGTTCATACCTACAATTCAAGAATGTGAGTAAATAACAGGTTCCTCAAATTGGCCAAACTAACCACCATCTGCACAAAAATTCTCACCAAATTCCTGCAGCCTCAAACTTGGATTTCCATTGAGTTTCATAAACTTCTTGGAATATGTCCTTGAATCTTCAGAAAAGTCAAATTAGGAAAATGTCAATAAAGAAGATGAATGCCAACCATGTAATTTCTCATAAAAGAAGCAAGTTCAAGATCCATGACCTAAATCATCCATCCCAACATATTACCTTCCATCATATTTTTTAAGAATGGTATTTTTTGTGCTAAGATAAAGCGGCCACTTTTTCAAGTAAGCAGTATTCATTGAAGCTTCAGCAAAAGCCTGGATGGACTGTTTTCCAAATCAAATGGAACAATAACAGTTAATGACTTCTAAAGGAAAAGGAAGAAAAGAAAAACAAAAGAAAAGAAAGAAACGAAGAAAAAAAGAATCAGAACCTCATCAGTGTTATACATGGACAGAGCTACACCTCCAGCTCCTTTGAACTTGAAAACCTCAAACTCTGTCTTTTCATTGTGTCCATCAGGTACTGCATAAATTGCAATAACCTTGACATGATGAGATATGTAAACTTGCAGCAGTTTTGCAAGTCTCCCACAAAAGTGAAATTAACATGCAATTTGCAAGAACCCAAAAGTAGTGAATTTTAGAGCCAACTGTTGGAAACAGGAAATTTACCAAATACTAGCTTCAGTTTGCCAGGTCCTTGGATAACTGTATCAGTTGCTCTGTACTGATCACCAAAGGCATGCCTTCCTATGCAGATTGGCTTGGTCCAACCTGAAAGGAAAAAAAAAAGCTTGTGTTGCAGTGTTGTTTTCAATCAATAGAAAAATGATCCCAAATCAAACAGAAAATCAAAAAGTCATTGCAGACCTGAAACAAGCCTTGGAATGTTTTTGCAGATAATTGGTTCTCTAAAAACCGTACCTGTAGTATAGCCAAAATAAAATAAAATAAAATAAAAAGTTAAGCTCCATAGTAAATACAGGAGATTAAAGAGGCAGTAAAACATAAATAAGGCAAGTTCATTCACCATTTAAAATGTTGCGAATTGTCCCATTTGGACTCTTCCACATATTTTTCAAGTTAAACTCCTTAACACGGCCTTCATCTATCAGACAACAAAGCAAACTACCTTAAGTTCAGCAATGATCAACAAAAAAAACCACGTACAAGCCTGTCCACGATCCTTAAAAGAGCTCAGTATACCTGGAGTTATTGTTGCACACTTAATAGCCACATTATATCTACAACGAATAGGGAAAAAATAGAAAAAGTTTCAGTCTTTAGCATAATTCTGAGTCGATTTAGCTAGTAGGTATGAAAAAATATTAAATAATAACATCACCATGAAGAATGGTGATGGTAGTTAGCAAAGCATAGTATTGTTGAAGAGGAACTCATAAAAACAAAAGAACCAAAGAAATATCGCATACTTGAGAGTCGCCTCAGCACTTTCAACGGTAACTCTATCATCTGTAGCATCCCGATTAGGCAGGCCAAGGTCAAAATACTTGATATCCAAATCCAAAAATGGGAAAATAAGCTGTAAAACATAAAACCAAGTTGCAAAAACAACAAGAAGAATCATATAATAAGGCACCATGGGGTTGTTCCCAAAACAACAAAAAGCACTCAGAAGACGAAAAAAGACCTTGTCCTTGATTGATTTCCAAATAACTCTAGTCATTTCATCTCCTGTGTAGATAAGAAAAGGAGATCATAATAATCATGTATTTATAATTCCAAAAGCAAGGCTCCAAAATTTATAAGCTGACCTTCCCAATTTAACATCATGGTCAGTCAAGTGACAAAGTGAGTGAGGGCAGAAAATCGTAATCAAAACCCAGAAAAAAACTACTGTACTGGTTTTTGAAATTGAGACACTCAGTTTGATAGTTATATATCATCCCACGCAAAGAATGTAAAGAAGAAGAAGAAGAAGAAGAAGAAAATTGGAGAGAACAAACCGTCCATTTCAACGATGGGATTGGTGACCTTAATTTTATCGAATGCCATTTTCACTTGCTGTCTCTGCGTGATCACTGCAATCATAAAACAACTACAACTACAACTACTCGTTGGAAATTAAGAGACGTAAGAAAAAACGAGGCAAAATGATCGTTCGGTGGAGCGTGTCTGTCTGAGTGAGTTTGTTTTTTTATATCGGTGCCGTTGCCACTAAAGTGTAATGACTAAAAAACTGCCAGATTTTAGTTGCTCCAGTTTCTAAAGCCCACTGGGCTCTGTCTATTACACCAAACCTGCTTTTGTTTTGTATTGCATGACTAGGAGCATCGCATCGAGAGTACCTCATGAGGCTCATGTCATGTCATGTGGGTGCAAAATACAAAATCTAGTCAAATTTGTGTTTATTATTCATTATTGTAATTGGGATATGCTTTTTATTTATATCTTGTTTTTTATTTAAAAAAATTATTTTTTTATATTTTTAAATTATTTTTATGTACCGATATTAAAAATAAATTTTTAAAAATAAAAAATTAATTAGAAATCAATCACTGTTACTCAATCTCATCATCTCGTTTTCATCTTTTTTTTATATAACTCGGGGTATCCGGGCCAGCTTATACGCACCACGACTAATTCCCGGGTCCACTGAACACCCTGCAAGTTTAATAAATAGGTAAGACACTGCGGGGATGATATGCATGCAAAGAAAAAATCGAACCTGAGTGAAAAGGAAAAAAACAAGTTCCTTTCATAGTTAGGCCACGAACTGATATGTATATTAGCTGTCTTAGGACGTAGCTCTTTGTTGGGTGCTAAACATTAACATCACCACGTTTGTGTTATTGTCATAAGTTCAGTTTTTCATATTGTCTTTGAGCATGATGGGTACATTATAAGATTAAGGGGTTCTTTAGTATTGAATTTCAACTTGTTTTTTTATTAAGATTTATTTATTTTGTTTTAAATTAATATTTTTAATATTTTTGAATTGATTTGATATGTTGATGTAAAAAATAAATTTTAAAAATAAAAAAATATTATTTTGATGTATTTTTTAGCGAAAAACTTTTTAAAAAATAACCGCTACCATATTTTTTTCACACGCCCCTAAGTATGTATCTTGCAACATGATGGGTTTTTAAAAAATTATCTTTAAATTGAAAATATATTAAATTGTGTTTTTGTAGTTTTTTTAATTTTTAACATTATTATACTTGAATCATTAAAAAACACAATTTATTTATTTAAACTAGTTCCAAATTGTACCTGCTTTGAAAAACTAGGGGTCAAATATTTTTATTTCCTATAAAAAATGTATATGTAAGTTTTTTCAAAGTATTTTTTTAGTTTAAAAAATCTAAGTTCAAATAAAAAAAAATATGCATTCATGTAATTAAATAAATTGAGAACTATGTGTGCAAATAAATAAATAAATAAGTCATTAACGATACTTAAAAATAAAACTTGAAAATCGAGAGACAAATATAGGTGAAGATATTTATTCTCAAATGACAGAATATTTATCCGGTTGTGTTTGCTAAATTTATTTATTAAAATAATTTTTTTATTTAAGAAAATGATAATAGAAATAAAGGTATAAATTACATTGATCGAATAAAATAAAAGAAAATAAAAAAATCATGTGTGACTGCACATATTAGAAATATTATTTGAAAATAATTTTTTTTATTTTCAAAAATAAAGTTCATCCATACAAAAGATAAAAAAAATTATACATGAATCAAAAAAACTCTTCAAATTTAAATATATAACTAAAAAAATAATCATCGCTCTCCAAACAAAATAAAATATAGAATAAGCACTAATTTAAATATAAATTTAAAAAATTTAGAAAAAAAACCATTAATTAAAAAAATAGAAAAAAAAAAGCATAAGTCAGCCAGCCCCATCTAGATCAAAATAAATCATTTTGAGTTACTGAAATTGTATAATTTGCGTGATTTTTAAAGTTCAAAGATTAAAGTATATTTTATACGAAACTCATTACATAACACCCATGTTTAATGTTTTTTTCATTTCGGTCTCTTTTCTTTCAATTCTATATTTTCATAAAAAATCAAAATTAATTGATTTTTAATTAGAATTAAATTGCTAAAAAAATGTTTGAAAACCAAATTAAAAAAACATAAAATTATAGCTCATCGTAATACGTGAAAGAATGAAGAAGGCAACCTTTTACAATAAAAAAAAACTCCTTAATAAATGCAATTTTGGAGAACAAAAGCCTTGTTAGACACACCCTAAAGAAATTTTCTTTGTACACTTTCAGTTTCTCTCATAGATTGCAAGTTATGGATCGGGCAAAATATGGAATGGAATTATTCCTAAAAGTATTCAAACTCTATATAAGATTCATTTTTATTTTCAGGAGGACTAACATCGTTCTTATCACCTCCAACGTCTAGCCCTTTCTTGTCAGCTGGGGGTGCTTCTTTGCTAGCATATTGTGAGAAGTCTACGGGTTCAGGTATGTTTGGAGGCAAGGCACTTCTGACTAGAGCCCAGTTCACTCCTTCGAAAAATGGATGCTGTTTTATCTCTGTGGCACCCCTTTTGTATGCAATTCTTTTATGGGGTTCTTTCACTAGAAGTCCTCTTATCAGATCACGAGCCACCATGCTGACCTGTGGATTCTCTGGAAATCTCAATGGCTGCCCAACAACATTGAATAATGTAGCTCTGTTTCCTTGTCCTTTGAAGGGTGTTGTTCCATGCAATAGCTCATATAAGAAGATGCCGAAAGTCCACCAGTCCACTGCACTGCCATGACCTTCTCCGCGTATGATCTCAGGGGCCAAGTACTCGTGTGTGCCAACAAATGACATCGATCGTACGTTTGTAGGCTCTGCCATTAATTCTGGCATTGACCCTCCAACGAAGAGTCCAAAGTCTGATTTGGATTTTCGGTTCTTTTTACCAGGCAATATGCGTGGGAAAAATGTTGATGGTTGCATACAACCTTGCACTACAGATTCATCATCCAAGATGCCGCCGCCGCCGCCGCTGTTTACATGCACAGATGAAGACTTGACAAGGGTTGGACTAACCGAGCAACGAAGCGATAAATCAAAGTCTGAGAGCATGATATGTCCTTCGTCTCTAACTAGCAAATTTTCTGGCTTCAAATCTCTGTATACTATGCCTAACATGTGCAGATATTCAAGTGCCAACAACACCTCTGATGCATAAAATCTGTTAACAGCAAAATAACTTAGAACATCTCACATCCATTTGCACAAGAACTAAGGATTTGTTACGTGAAAAGAGAAAAAAAAACAATTTTGATCATTTGATTCATGAAAGAAAAGATTCAGCTTTTGTTTCCAACAAATCTAAGACCAAAGACACAATTGATCGACTTACATATGATGAACCTGTCAGAAACATGGAAAATTTCTCTACCAAGGGTGAAGGAGAATAGCCACTATGTCTATAGTTTTTCCTTCTTCTTTTTTTCTTGAAATTAATGTCTATGATATTGGTATTTTATGTATCCAATCACTATCAAATCCAACCGCAAAGTCAAGGGTAACGGTTTAATTTCTATCCATTTTAAATGGAGAAGGGGTGAGGGCTTGGATTTTGGAGAATTAGCATAATCATATAGTCGATCAACCTTTAACAGCAACATCTTTGCATTCAACTGTGCTTGAAATACCTTGTAAAATGTAACTTTCTAGGTCCAATTATGCAACATAAAGGCGCTAGAAGCAGCATGATTATGTAAAAATAAATACTAGCGAGCACAGATTGTGAACAATGCTGGAAAAGATGTAAGGTCCCGAACTGTTGCTGATCTAACCTAAGCCTCCATTATTGCAAAATTGGCAGAATCCTATATCAGCATATAATTAACACATCGTCACACTGGCAGACTGAAGACCAATATTCAGATAATGTTTGTTAGAATATAACTACAAAGCTCAATATCACAAGTTTTGATGATAGAAAGAAAAAACATAGCAGAAAATGAGGACTCACCGTGCTGCTTCCTCAGTAAAATGCTTGTTAGGTTGCTTCTGCCGAAGAGAATGAAGATTACCTCCACTGCAGAATTCCATGACAATGCAGTAGAACTTATCAGTCTCGAAATAAGTATATAAAGTGGGCAAGAATGGGTGGTCAAGAAGTCCAAGAATCTCCTTCTCTGTCTGTGCCCTTAATAGCTTGTTTCTACTTGCAAGAGAAGCCTTGTCCATTACTTTCATAGCAAAATGGGCATTAGTCCCTCTAAGCTCAACAAGATAGACACTACCAATGTCACCGTATCCAAGGCGCTTGAGAAGCCTAAAGTTGCTAAGACCGATTGTACCTCTGGCAGTGGCAAACTGAATGGCTTCCCATCTGACATCACCCCCTGTGTGGGGCTTGTTTGCCCCACCGGAGCTCTCTAAACTGTTGGAACGGGTAGAGCTTCTGCCACTCAAATTGGCATGGTTGGTAATGGAACTAAAAGTCTTTGCTTCGTTTGTCTTCATGTTTGCTGGCAATGCAGCTGCTGCTGAAGTGGTTGAAAGTTGAGATTTTGAAGGTGTTCTTGGGCTTTGAATCGTGCTTTGATTAGCACTAGCATTTCCCACAGGCCTGCTTAATGGATCCATCTTTTTGGGATCTAAGTGACGATTAAAAGTTACATTTTCAGTAATCTTGGTAAATCTGGTTTCCCTTGGTGAACCAGAACCTGAACTTGCACTGTATTTTCCTATTAGATCCGTTTTCTTGGGTTCTTGGTAAAGAGGATTGTTACAGATTATATTGGCATCAATACTCTTGCTAAACCCCTCTATCTTCTTTGTTTCACTTTCTACCACTTTTCGTGGCATGCAACTCATCTGCAAAAGTACACAGAATGATGTATTAATCACAAAAGAATGCAACAAGTTGCACAAATTTGCAAAATCCGCCAGATTTTAAATCACAGTCCGCAAGGACAACAATTATGAGCTTAAACATACCTCGGATGAGCCCTTTGTCAGGCTTAGATGACATTGATGGCGCAACACGAGACCACCCCTTAACAGGAATTCCGGATT
>Ga0307517_10002139_pt1 | contig 32100 bp, 38 predicted proteins | sample 23_EM_MG_FD_194515 | JGI IMG/M metagenome (GOLD analysis project Ga0307517, IMG submission 194515) | Populus trichocarpa ectomycorrhiza microbial communities from riparian zone in the Pacific Northwest, United States - 23_EM | ecosystem: Host-associated > Plants > Roots > Unclassified | place... | reverse complement strand
AGGGAAGGGGATCGCTTGTCGATTCTGAAGATGACACTAACTTGGAGACGACACTGAAGTGAATCTCAGCATTCCATGAGTCCGGGCCTTGATCCCCATCCCCATCTCCGTCTCCGTCTGCGGCTCTGTCATCTGCAGCTCTGTCGTCTTCACCGCTGCTCTGGCCATTTGAAACTCCACTGGGGTGAAAAAGATTGGCACTCTCCCTTGTGCCGGGCCACTGGGATAGACTGACAGCAGTTGGATATGCACAACCGCTCTTTCTATTCAGGTTGTCGATAAAGGCATAAGGCTGAGTAACCTCGTTGGTGGATAATGGTATTCGGTATTGCGAGGTCTTTGTAAAGATGATGGCTGAAAACGGGACAAATAAAACAGAAAGTAGTGAAAGGAGGAAATGGATTTCAGCCGGATCTGAGGGAACAAAGAGGTGTATTTGTTCAAGGAAACCAATCTCAGCTTGAACGAGATGCTCGTCGAATCCAGCGAAAATACGGTAGTCATGGATTTGAAATGACAAAAGTAACTTCTCTACTTCTGGCAGATTGGTTTTAACGCTTGTTCCGCAGCAAGACAACAAGTGGTTGCTGGTGAACATCAGGCCACTGGGCGGAGACAACCAAAATATTACTTACCTGAGAACTGGTGGGTGCCACCATAGATAGTATGAAAGACGAGTCAGTTACAGAGGCTTGATTTCCAGGTTGGTGAATAGATTTGCATGGGCAGCTCATAAACGACTCACAGACGTCTAGCGTCCGCATTATTCCCACGACACCCCGGTCCTCTTCTTCCATTATTGGTATAAAGCGAGAAGATAGCGTTGGAATACACGATATTTTTGTTTCAACATCATGGCAAGGTTGAGAGTCAAAAAAAAATAGGGGGTCGTTGAGAAAATGACCAGGCTGACAGAATCGAATTCTCTATGAGCCCGACACCGTGACCCAAAATAGTGCATACAGGGCAAAAACCTCCTCATCGCGTCAAGAAATGAGGGTTTCGATAAGTTTTAACAGTCTGGTAATGAAGTCAGTATAGATTACAGGAATTGATATTTAAAAAAACCTTTGTGTGGATGTGAGCAAGAATGCCCACCTCCGGCCCTGCTCTCCAGGCTTGACATTGTCGTGCCTTCATTGTCATAGGGTGGTGACTGAGGGCGGGCAGTATCGCGAGGCGTTGTGTGAGGTAGCACTAGCAGTCCAAAGCATTGTGGGCGCACGCGACGAACGCACTCTTGGTGTAACGTGTCGTGTCGGGAAACAAGAGTACGAGGAGGTCCTCGTTGCGTCAAAAACAAGGGACAAGCGAGGGCCCGCCCTCCTCGTCGGGTTGCCTGTACATTAGTTAGAAATAAATAAAATAAGAATGGTGGACCCTTGCCTTCTCTGCGCTGTCGCGTCGCACTGGTGGTGGCAATCGACGCGTCATTGTTGTTTTGTCGTGTGTGGTCGACGAGGATGGGCAGATCGGGTTCGCTGTGTCGAAAACCAGTAAACGAGGAGGGCCCCTACATTAACTAGAAATAAAATAAATAAAACAAAAATGGTGGGCGTATCTATACGCCCATTTCCCGTGGTCTCTTGCCTTCTCTCCGCCGTCGCGTCGCACTTGTGAGGTGTGGTGGTCGTGGTATAGGAAAGGGAGGGAAGGTGTGGAACTTAGGCGCTCCACAACCCACGAGAAGTTCTCCATCCGACCGTACATACGGCCACACGACATGGCACGTTGCACAGGGCCCTCGTCTAAAATGTCAATGTAACAAGGGGCCTGACCATGCGACGACCTCTTCGCATTAAAAACCTGTCATTAGTTGTATTAATTACAAAAGAAAATATCAATCACCGGTCACATTCATGTCGGGCTGTCACGCCAGGTGCTCTTTTCACGACCATGCCCCTCAGGCAGGATGTACTGGAAGCTTTCAGTGCTCTTGGACTCACGCCAGATGTCGATATAGAAGAGGCAACAAAGGTTTACAGGCGTCTTGCCCTTCAGCATCACCCTGACAGGAACCATGGCGATTCAACTGCCACTCAGCGCTTTCAGCAGGTGCTGTAATGCCATTAAGCGCTTGTCTTCGAGTTTTTTTAAATTTAAAAAAAAATCAGATTAGCCATTCCTGGGATATTTGCCAGCGATTCTACGATGATCCTGACTGGGCAAACCGTCCTGGGGGTCCTTATTTCGCGGACGACGATGACATGGACTTGGATGGAGAAGACCTTTTCGAGTTTTACATGTAAGCGCATATGTTATTAATGATGTGACTTCGTCTCATATTTATTCCACCACAGGTTTATGTTTACTGAAACTCTTTTTAACCGCTTCAACCGCTCTAGTCGAAAGCGTCAGTATGCCTCCTCCGTTTGGCAGTTGTTATTTACAATTTCGTGCATTCAGAATACAGAAATCAACGTTTCGGCCGTTCTGGCGGTCCTGTCTTCTTCTTTGAACCATCATCTCCGGGATTTTATCGATCATCATATTCAGACGACTCGAAAGACCATCAAGACAGAAACGCTGCTAGACAACAGAAGGAGAAGGAAGAGTACGAACGGCGTAAACGTGAATTAGGTCCGTGAAGCGGGTTGTTTTTATGGACGTTATTACTTAGGTCTCAACTCTAGAACTGGAGATTGAACGTGAGGAACGTGAGGCTAAAGAACGGGCAATAAAGCAAAAGGCAGATGTGGATCGACAGATTGGCGCACAGGAACGCGCTTTCCAGGTGCTTTTTGTTGCTGTAATTAAGTGGTCGTAGGTGCTGACATCGGAAGCAGGCTGCACATTCTGGAGACTCTGAAGAGGTCGTACGACTTATCAACGAGTACAATCTCGACGTTAACGCCCCAAGACACCTGAAAGGCCTGAGAAAGCAGGACGAGAATCCTCAATACGAAACGTTTTTGCATGCTGCCGCATGTCGATGTGACGAAAGTCTTTTCACATTCCTCATTGAGAAGGGTACGACGAAATATCAAAAATTCGTTCTCAGAAATAAGTTGACTTACCTTTTCTGAACAGGTGCAAACCCCAGCATACTTAATAAGCAATCGCTTAATCCATTTCATGTAGCGATCAAGGCAGGTAATAGCAAACTTGTGCGTTTCATCCTTGAACGGCGTAGTGGCAAGTCATTCCAAGATTACCACCCTTCGAAAGCCACCCTTTCGGGTAGCACACCACTTCAACTTGCCATTGAAAGTAATGATTCGCTCACGATTGAGCTTCTTGTCAAGCATGCGACTACCCATAATGTTGAACGTTGTTGGAAACAAATGGACTTGTCCGAGGATGTCAAAGAAATCCTTAGGACGAAGGTATGCCCTGCAGTTCCTTATTTTAAAACTTTTCTCATGGTTATAATCAGAAAGGATTTGTGCCACCCGGCGAGGGGCTTGAACCTGTACAATCCCGGGCTATGTCCAAGAAGGTTCTACGTCAGCAAGAACTGGCACAAGAGAAGGAAGCACGGATTGCTGAAGAACTTAAACGAGCCGAAATCAACCGTCAGAAGAAGGAAGAGCGTGCTTTAAAGCGTGCTGCACTAGTGCAAGAGAAAGCTGCTCGAGAGGAGGACGAACTGCGACGCAGGAAGGCCGTAGAGGAGGAGGAGGCTGAACAACAACGCCAGGAAGAGATCCGACATGTCGAGGAAGAAGTACGCGCTAGGTCGCTGGAAGAGGCGAAAATAAGAGCAGAGGCAGAGGAAGAAACCCGACGTGCGATGGCGGAATTACGCGCTAGGGAATTGGAAGAGGCAAAATTGACAGCTGAAGCAGAGGAAGAAACCCGCCGTGCAAAGGAAGAGGCACAAGCAAGGAAGTTGGAAGAGGAAAGATTGAGAGCCGAAGAAGAGGCAATGGCTCAAAAGTTGAAGGAAGAACAAGAGGCAAGAGAAAGGGTTGAAGCTCGGGATAGGGAATGGTTAAGGGTGCAGAAGGAAAGACTGGAGATACAACGTATTGAGCAAGACCGTATTCGGAAAGCGGTGGAAGAGAGGGAGAGGCAACGGGTTGAACAAGCGATAAGAGAGGACGAGGAAAGGCAGAGGCTTGAAATGCAGACATCTGAGATTGAAACACGCCATCGTTCTTCAGAGGGGTCAAGAGACACGATCGCTGTATCCACCGGAACGATATCGAATAGGAAAATGCATGGCAGGAATGTTCCTACAGACGAGCAACGTTTAGACAAACAAAAGGAGAGGAAAACGGTCACCCGCGAGGAAGAGGTAGCAACTGATACCATTCCTCAAAGACCGGGGTATCCAACATCGTCCCTTCCTCAACCCAAAGCTTCTGCGAAGAAGGCGAAGCCTACGGTAAGTTTTCACATCATCAGAGTTCTATCATTTCACTTAGTGGAAATATTACAAGGTTAATGTGGAACAGATGGACGAACGCCAAAAAAATAAGGTTCGTATCGTATTCGCCATGTACGGACGGTTATCTTATTGATTTCAACAGTATGACCAGATGATGAAACGGCGAGCCGAGCAAAGTGCGCGTGACAAGGAGCGGCACCGCAAGGCAATGGAGGGACGTAAAAAAGCTCAGGTTGAGTCTCCAACGCAAAGCGAGCAAAGTGAATATGTGCCTTTGACACCTGTGTCCACCGATGCCGCTCGTCCAGAACCAGTGTATGTAAATTGTTTTTGATGAATTCGGTAGCTCTGAATGGCGATGACACAGCCGATCCGCGATGTTGGAGCCGACCCTATTGTCTTTGAACGGGACATCCTGTATGGAGGACATTCAAACTTGTATTGTGCCAGATGACCTTTTCCGAGAGGTTCGGCCACCATATGATGGAGTGAGCTTTGTTGGAAAAGCAGAATCAGTTGACGACACCGAGTCACTCCCTTACCGCAAACCGTATCGTAGATTCTCCAGACAACATCGTTCCAGGCGTGGAGCGCAGTCTGGAGAGTAATCGTCTTAATCCATAGCAATATTATTTAGTCGTACTTGATTTGAATCTTGACAGAATTGGCTGCCACGCTGACCAAACAAAGGCAAACTATAACATGAGGTTGAGCCGGACAACAAACGACCAGCGCGCTCATCAGGCTCGTTGAACCGTCTCGCCAGCCATTTCTGGTCGGGAATTTTATCTTCTTTTTCCTTCACATTTTGCTCTCTGTTTGTTTCCTGGGATTTCATTCATTCTCTTTCTTCCGCCATCCAATGTCGGCTCCGCCATCGCCCGGTATCGCTTATGCCTTCAACAACAGAGATCGACCGGGTGTTCTCGATATCCCAGGCGACGACAGAAACGCACTTTCAGACGGAGAGGACCGCCAAGAACTTTCTCTCTCTCCCTTTGAGGTAGAAAATGCGGAACAGGTACTGGCCTTGTTTGGTCTCCATTCGACATCAATTCATTTTTTGCTGATCTGTGTCTTCAGTTCGACGGGAACGACTTGGTCACCGAAGACACACCCCTGGAGGAGGGAGGTGACCAGACTCAGTCGCGTTCTGCTTCTGCCACATCGTCGCTGGATCCGTACTACTTTGGGCTCCATTCCGAAACCGATGATCCTGTCCTATCCTTGCCAAAACTGAGGTTGCATGTCAGCACTACTCCCGACTCCACTCGAATACCAGAACCAGTCACTCCAGGGAATCCAGCTATGATCGACAGGCGTGGTCTCGTTGGCGTTGGCGAGTTGGCGACGCCACGTTGGGCTCGACAAGACCGGAGTCATATCGAACCCGACATCCCGATAGCGGAAGCTGAAGCCGAAGGATACGACGTTATTATGCCAGACGGAGTTGAAGATGACCAACCAGACAGCCCCTGGACAATTGAAGCAGTAGATGGAGAATCGTCGGAGCGAGAGGATGTACGTGGCTACTTTGGCTTTCCCTTTCGCGAGCATTACTCTAAATGATTTTTTAGGTCCCTAATTTGCAACCCGCTCCTCGGCGTTTGCGTGGAAGAGCTTCAATAGCCGACGAAAGTGGAGGGGAAGAGATTTTATACCCTCGAAATCTCAACACAGCCCTGCATGACTCAACCAGGATTATGATCGAACAAAGGTCATCAACTGACGATACACCCAGGGTTGCCCGCTACGCGGAGCGTTCGCTTGTAACCGAAAACTCTCTGGCTTTGCCACCTAGCTCTTTTTCTTCGCAGAAGAGGTCGGCGCGCAAGCGGACCTCTGACGAGTTCGAATTTGATCAGACAGGCACATTAATCTCCAAGTATGTCAGCTCATCGTCATCTTCAGCTAAAGATAAATCAAAGGAAGAAATATTGGCAACGACTCGGAGACATCGCAGCTTGAATTCTGGTTCAGCTTCTTCCCGTGATGGCAAGACCAGGGAACGTCAACGTGAAAGCATTGGTTTATCATTAAACACCATACTGAACGCATCCACATACATTCGCTCTCCAGACCGACATACCAGACAGACGTCCACCGGCTCGACCAGCTCCAGCTTGGAACCTGGTCACTCGCGACGCCCACAACCTGCCGATTTTTCTCACCTCCCGCCCTCACCTTCTTCAAATTCGATTCAGCATCTTTTACGGTCACCTAACACTGCATCTGCTCCCCAATCTGCTAATTCACAAGTCTCACACCCTTCCTCAAAGGATAATTTACACGCACATGCATCCCCGAATGTAGCACATTCCTTGGTGTCAGGCACCCAAGCTGGTTGGTCTTCCCTCAATGATGAGGCCGCGGCGGATGTATTACGGAAATTGGATGGCCTTTCTGGTAAAGGTGCTCGTGCACGCGCCAGTGTTGCCAGCTTTGGGCGACCCTCGAGCTCAAGTCGACCTGCAACACCTTCTAAACCAGGAAATCAATGGGATGTTAGTGCTTCCGATTCTGCAAAATCCAAGCACGGAAATAAGGACAATGGTAAAGACGTTACTCGTGGTGGTGGTGGTCACATTCCGGTGGATAATTCCGCCATAGCCACGAGCAGCGATGATCAGCTTGTCCACATTGTAGCCCAGGAGAAGACTCCCAAGAAGTCGACTGGGATCAAACTTAGCTTCACGCCAAAACGTGGTTCTACATCTTCTACCACGTACACCAGTACACCTAGCTCCCGAGATTCGGCCTCCATGTCTGCGACGACCAGTGTTACGTCAATGTCAGCCGCATCAGGTCGTCACTCATCAAACAAAGCAAGGAGGAATAGCGCGGGAAGTGATGTATCAAGCGTTCACTCCTCTGAAGCTCTCAGAGATCGTGTAGCATCAATTGCTCTCAACGGAGATGGTACTGATGATGGTGACGTTCCTCCCGTCCCGCCACTTCCGAAGGATTTGTCGAATTACCGCTCACCTCCACCCACGTCTGCTGGTTATGCGTTCCCGACAATCTCGTCTGACGAAAAAGACAAGACCCCTAGGAATGATCCATCATCCAGTCGATCTATCTCCTTGGATGTTCCCCCGAGCCCTGTAATATCGCCTCCAGCTCCTTCATCCGGACGAAGTGACAGTCAGCAATATTCTTCGATATTCGGCAACGATAGCGTCCCTGCTGTGCGGACTCCATCGAAAAAGTGGAGTATTTCCAATGCTCTCAACAAGCTGGGTTCGCCCTCATCGTCCAGTCACAAGTCTGGCTTCCCATTGAGTCCCCGTGCCGCATTTGTGCATCAACTGCGCAAATCCTCTTCAAAAGATCAGCAGATATATTCGTTGACTTCCATGTCCCAGTGGTCTCCGAAACAACCTGCAGCTATGGCCTCGGTCCATTCCTTGGCTTCTATTTCCTCCTTAACATCGGCAGCATCCCCCACTCAAACTAATAATGCGAAAACGCCAGATCGAGCCCACGCTTCCTCCAGCCGTCCTGGCACTGGTTCAAGCGTCAGTACGAACAACACAACTTCTGCCTTGTCTGCTGCACAAAATGGTCCTCTCAGCCCTGCAGCCTCAGTTCGAAGAACACATTCCAAACGGCTCACACCTTCATCGATTCCATTCTTTTCTCGTCGGTCATCTTCTCAGTCAATGCAACCACCTCCCCCTATTCAATCGTCCTCATCCATATCGCCTATAGTTCCACCTAGTTTGCTCTCCGCTCAGACTCCTCGAAAGCAGAGCTGTTCACCAGCTCAAGATTACAATGTGATTTCCATCTCCACTTCTACCCCTGGAACCACACACAAGAAATCATCCATGCTCAGTTTGGGTTTGCCATCGTTGTTGAAATCTAGTTCAAGAAGGAGCCTCCACTCTGACGCAAAGGACTCTGATAAGGAAAAGCAAAAGGCAAAGGCTGCTGCCAAAGAGGCAGAAAAGGGTAAGAGCAAGCCGAGGAAAGAAGACAAGGACCGCAGTGAGAGTCGCATCTCTGTTATTATTAATCGGAAGCGGGGCAAGGTATGCAGTTTCCATTATAATTGGTCAAAACTGACATAATTTATTTTGCAGACATTGTCATCTACTGAACCGAGGAAACCAAAATCTCCCGTTTCTTTGCCACCAATGCAGGTGTCTGCGCTGGAGCCCACCACTGCGCTGCGTGTTGCCAAATTGAAATCCTCTATGAACATGACTCCCACTTCCTCAGTCTCCAATCGTACCTCCTTAACATCATCTTCATCCCGCGTGACCTCGCAAACAGTCAGCTCCATGCAGAAGCAGTCGGATTCTTCCCTTCGCAGCCGCAATCAGCTTCCAACAATTGCGGGCAGCCCTTCAGTGGGTGCCACTGCTACAAGCAGCTCGCAGACTCTGCAGGATGGGCGAGATCACCCACCATCTTTGAAGAGTTCGATTATTGGGCTTGCCAAGGAGACCCCAACCAAAATACCTCGGATTTCTAGTCGTATGTCTGGTATTCCCTCTCCAACCTTGAAACACTCGGGATCAGTATTGGCCACAAGAAGAGCTAGTGGGCTTCCCACCTCATCCACCAATGCTTCGCCATCTAGTTTCTCGACGAGTGAATTCGGAGTTATGGAAAGTGACGAGGGTGCGACTCCTAAAGTGCGACAGCCGTCAATGCGCTCTTCGCCTTCGGCTACCACCTCCCGAGTACCTCGCCAGTCGTCATCTATTGCCATAAATACATCAAACATGAACTCCTCCCAGCGGAAAAGCAATCGTGATTCCGTCTCTTTCATCGGTCTGCGTAAGTCTTCGACTCATTCCACCGCTTCTTTGTCTACACCTGCCAGCGCAGCGGCTACCACAAGCAATGATCCTCCGCCTCATCGCTTCTCTGTGCTCTCGCCGTCTAAAGGTCTTAAATTATTGGCGCCTAAGAGCACAAGAGCTTCTACATCCGGGTTAAATCAGAGCGCTCAACCTGTTCCATCACCTCCCTCTTCTCGGCCATCTCTTTCCACTCCCTCGCCCGTTCCTAGTACTGTGGACGAGGAGGAACTTCTCGGCGATGAAGAGATGATGATGTATATTCGCCGTCAACACGCAAAGAAGCTGGCTGCGGGAGCCACTCAGCAAGAACTGGATGATATGCTCAAATTCCCGGAACCTATACCTCCTGCAACACCCAGTGCCCCAAGTGGTAAGTTTTCTGTTATTCAAAACGGTGACGAAGCTGAGCTCTTTTTAGTTCTCTTGAAAGGTCCTGAAGCCCAAGCTCTTTCCGGATATGAGAAGAAGGAGGTGCTCGATTATCCATCCGTTTATTATTATGGTGCAGGTAGCAGGAAGAAGCCCGCAACTACAGATAACTCGACAAATAACTACGGATATGACGATGAACGGGGAGACTACCTGGTTGTCAACCATGATCACCTTGCTTATCGTTATGAAATCATGGACTCTCTTGGAAAAGGATCTTTTGGACAAGTGCTTAATTGTCGGGATCATGCCACCGGGGAGTCTGTTGCTATCAAGATTATTCGTAACAAGAAGAGATTCCATCATCAAGCATTAGTGGAGATCAAGATTCTTGACAGTTTGAGGAAATGGGTATGTAACGCAAGTCTTGAATTCTACTTGTTTGTACTGAATAAATACAGGATTCGGATGAGAGGCATCATGTCATTAAGATGACTGAGCACTTTTACTTCAGAAACCATCTTTGCATTGCCATGGAATTGCTCAGTATCAATCTGTACGAATTGATCAAAGCAAATGGTTTCGTTGGTTTTACGACTGCCCTCATTCGACGGTTTACGAGTCAAATGTTGATGTCCCTTTCACTCATGCGGCATCATCGAATTGTCCATTGTGATTTAAAACCCGAAGTAGGTTACATTTTTTCAACCAAAGGCCTGATACTAATAGATCTTTCAAGAACGTTCTTCTCCGCCATCCAGCTAAAAGCGCAATCAAGGTGATCGATTTCGGCAGTAGCTGTTTCGAACATGAGAAAAGTATCATAGTTTGACATCTTTCCGTTCAAATTCTGATCAATTTTTAGTCTACACTTACATCCAAAGTCGTTTCTATCGATCCCCGGAAGTTATTCTTGGCATGAACTATCATATGGCGATTGATATGTGGAGTCTTGGCTGCATTTTATCTGAACTGTACACAGGTTTTCCAATCTTCCCTGGCGAAAACGAGCAAGAACAACTTTCATGTATTATGGAAGTGCTTGGTATCCCGGAGAAGGAATTTATCAACCGCAGTTCGAGAAGGAAATTGTTTTTCGGTACGCATGCTTGGTGACATCCCCACTTTCTTTTCTGACCACACGTAGATACGAATGGTGTGCCTCGCACCGTTATAAACTCCAAAGGTCGGAGACGGAGACCAGGGACAAAGACCTTGCAGCAAGTTCTGCGGTGCAACGACGAAGAATTCGTTGATTTTATTGGAAAATGTCTCGTCTGGGATCCAGAACGACGCATGAAGCCTCAAGCTGCACTACGTCACCCATTCGTGACGGGGGGCAGAAAACCGAAACTGCCACCTCCCAGCAAATCATCTACAACGTCTTCATCCAGCCTGAGTTCTAGGACAAAGTCACTTCTGGAAACACCGAAGAAGTCATTGATTAGTGCGCCGACACCACTTACAGCACGCACGTCCCGAACAACGGCAGTAGTAACCAATGGTGGGCCTCCAACACCGGGTACTTCACTCCCGCAGTCACTCGTTTCTTCTGCGGCAACTTCAAGGACTTATCGTACTTCCCAATCTCAAATCCTAAACTCTTTGAATTCCAGTCGAACCTTGAACGGATACGCTGTATGTTCCTAGTCAACCACTGCCACTCCCATTCGTTCTGATCATTTTATGTCAGTCTAGCTCGAATAAATAACCCTTTTATTCCCCACTTGCCCATTCTAGAACCTTGTGGAATTGTTGCTGTATTTCATCCTATAGTACTTCTTTTAACGCTCTTAACGCATTGTTGCATTTGCATTGATTTCAATATACCTTTAGTTTGCATCTTGAAGGGATGTATAGAGTAAACTAAGGGCCTGTCTAGTGAATCCTCGCTTAAATTTTCGATTCCCCGGCTTCGTCTAGGCATCTCAGTTTGATATATACGTCGCTGCCTGTGAAAACGGTAACGATGGATGTTTCAAACGCCAAATTGACAACTCACCCCATCCATCGAGAGAGAAAAAGTCTAAAGAACCTCCAAAATATCTATCAAGGAAAATCACTGGGATCCAAAACTATGAGATAATGAGACATACCTGGCATACAAGCGACTCATGGGCAAGCCATACCCAAGCCCTGCAATGGTTCCCAGCCCAGTTTGTAAACCCTTCCCGGCAATCTCACCAAAGAAATTACCTCCAGTGCTATCTTCCCCTCCAATGGCTCCACCACCTATGTGCCGAGCGGCATACGGGCCACCCTCGTCTCCTGAAGAGCTTTCTCTGCCGGCTGTGGTGAAAGCGTACGAGAAGATGCGAGCCATATTCGAGGGGGTGACACCACCTCCTTGGTCCCTGATTCTCATCGAAAGGAATGTAGTTTTGATCGATGAATCTGGGTCAGAGTATAATCGAGGGGGAGCGATGGTGATAATCACAGGGGGAAGCGACGAGGAGGAAGTGGAGCCATGACGTTTGTTCTGGTGTTCGACAGTCGCTCTGAAGGAGTTTTTGAGGATCTCGGTGATGATGTACTCTAGGTGGACCGGAACATAACTGTAAGGTGGTCACTTGAATATTTATGTAATTACAAGGTAGAAAACTCACGCAAAGGTGGCATCTGCGTAACCATCGATGAGAAATGGAGGGCTAGAACCAAGTGTGGCCTCGCAAAGATCAGTTACGAAAGATCCACACATTTTGATCATGTTCTTTGGCGAACAATGCATATCGACTACTCCAACGTAAGCAGATGGGTCGTTTGGGTTTTCCAATGCCTGCGAAACTGTGATATGTTGCTCGGCAATCAAGCGAACTGAAATACGATTTCGAATGGCACCATCCAAGAAATCGCTGATCTGTTTGGGAGACATGTAACGCGAACATTCTTGAAATCTGGAATCACACAGTTATCGACATCGTTGTTGTTTAAGGGTTGGAAAGAAGTTACCCTTTTGCAAGAGTTGGAACATCATTAGCGTGGCGTTGGACAAGTTTTGTCAAATGCTGCACAAACACACTGTTTTCCTGTAACGAAGTAATGGGAGGATAAGTCGCGAGGAATCTAAAGCTCTCCCGATATGCATCCAGCATCTTGGTGACATATGGATTTGTCCCGACTATAAAAGGAAGACCCTCCAGCGATCGAACCCGAGTCGCCATGCGCCGTGGCAAATCAGAGAGTGTATATGTAACTGAGGACAACACGGAATCAGGAGTGAGTGGGTGGCCATAAGAGAGTAATTGAGCAAGATTGAGGGGCAGAGGGGGCGTTGAGTCGTAACTGTTCAGGAGTTCGGCCACTTCTCGGGATTGTTCTGGTGGCCAGGGTTGGGAGTAGAACTGCCTGCCTCCACGACAGTGGACGAAGCCTGCCAGAATTCTACATACACCAAACGACTGCGGCGACGACTTCAGAGTCGCCCTTATGAGAGTCATGGGTATTGGCGTTATGCAAGCTGCTGGGCACCCTGAGATATGGGGTTGAAAGTATCATAACGTAAGTCAAGGTCGCCACTGCGAGCCATAACGACAAGCATTTGATCAATACTTACGAGTATGCAACTTCGTGAAAAGATGCTGGCCGCCGTGGTGGAAGATAAAGTAAAGTTCCGAGTTTGGCACGCAGAGCGTATAAATGCAAAGACTTTTCCGATATCAGAAAACCAAAAAAATGCAGCATCGAAGCAACTGGATTAAGATGTAAACACAGCTACGAGTCCCATCTCCACTCTTCAACTGTCCGTTCTATTCGCTGTCGTTCCAATCCTTGAGCCGTCCGTCGCACCTTAATCACCACCTCCTTACGACTGCTGACCATCGCCTCTTCACCTTCATCAAGTTTCATATCATCCAAAATAAACGGCTTCGTCCATTCAGCATCGTCTTCCGCGGGTTTCAGAGCCTTCATCACGCGCTGGTTGTCCTCAGCCGCAGCGGTAGTTATGGAATCCCATGACTTGGGCCGAAAATTTCGGAATTGAGGTGCGTCTTCCTGATCATCCACACGTCTCCTTTTTGTTCCTAGAGCCGCCGAACCCTTTGGCTTACTTCCAGAACCTTCATCATCACTATTATAGCCCATCGCTTGCTTTACCCTCCACCGTAGTTCTCTCGCCAAAGCAGGAGCATCCTTCACTCGGTCGACAGGTATTTGTTCTTTCGCTTCTTTCTTAGCTGCTTCAGCCCCGGACTCAATAGTTCGTGCCTCTGATACAAGAAATTCTGCCAGTGCAAGGACCCCATTTAGAACTCGTGGCGGTAGATCAGACCCGGTTGCCGTTTTGAAATCACGGAGGTACTTATCCGCAACGTACCAACATAGCCTGTATAAATTCTGTTAGTCAGGATAAAGTTCGTATAACAGGCGCCCACTTTGAGAGATACGGGAATCTGAACTTCTTAGGCACCTGTGTAGCAATCTCGATTTGTCGAATCTTAAGTTCTACCACCACCGTCAGACTTGGATCCCCAGAAAATCACTTGACGCACGAGTGGGAACATCATATGAGTGCAAGAAATTGCCTCCAAATACCAAGGTATCCATGGGTGTATACTATTTATCGTTAGATGAAATAAAATTATGCCGAAGAGTCATGATACGCACAACAGCGTGGATCCAACCAGATGGAATAATCATGGTATTGCCTTTGACCAATTCGACTTTAAAAACTTCATCACACATGTCGCCCAGCCATGTCGTATACTGAAGTTCACTGCCAGACCACCTTTCATAGGCTGCTAGATTTGCCGGTGTTGGCCGAATGAAATAAAAAACCTAAATAATAATAAGCTTCCGACCCGATTTCAACGCTGAAATCCGACTACCTTTGATCCATGGTGTATGTGATAATATACAGATGACCCTGCGAAATCGATATGCCAATCCTGGCAGCATTGAGAAATAAAATTTTACGACACTGGGGTTTTAAATGACACTCACCGTCCATGCATTCGCTACACCCATAAGGCAATACAACTGGACTTTCGGATAAGCATTTTGCTTGTTCTTCTTCGTACTTGGCCAAAAGTTCTCCACCCAATCCAGATCTCTCACAATCTTGGGTGGCAAAATCATATTTGCCAGTTCAGTCCCCGAAATCTCCAGAGAAATGACGTTCAATATCTTCTCTCGCTTGGCAGGTTCAAGTCCCACATAGTCTGCCCATTTTCCGAGATTCCATCCTGGAGAGGTGGACTGCGATGCGACATCTGCCAAATTACCATTGAATGTAAGCCCAGATCTGTACCTGAAACAGAAGACGAACCAATGACCTCAAGCGGTACGGCTTCGCCAATGTATTCCGCGACATGTTCGACTGTCAGACCGTCGGGGGGCATCTTCATACCAAGCCCGTCTGGCTTCTCAATGATTATTGGTTCCTTCATTGCACCCTCTGGGTCGTCTTCCAACCAAGAATCGAGATCAACGCCTTTCACCTTTCTGAAAGGAGCCTTCTTGATCAATTTATTCTCCATCATACGCAACCACCGGTTAGAGTCTGAGGCGCCAACTCCTGCGTTCAGGTTAGCATAGTCGCGTTGGGCGCGTTTACGCGACGACTTGCGTGCAGGTATTTTAAGTGTCACTACACGCGAGGAATCATCCTTTAGGCAAGGATCGCAGTACCTGTATATCAAAATCCATGAGACACGAGACAGATTTCGGATATTTTAAGTACCATTTCGAGATGTTCTCTACGTCTTCCCCTTTTCCAACACACCTCCAATGATACCAAGTGTTACAATTATCGCACTCAATCCAGCTCTCCTTTCTGGACCCCTTCATAAGCTCTTTACTACTGGGTGTGCACCCAGGACAAGAGTCATCATCACCCGGTTGCGGTCCTGGTTCCGGGGCAGCAGCAGCAATACCCGGGGAGTTCGAACGCGAGCCAGAATGATGAGGTGAGTTTTTGCTACTCTGTTGTGGTTGCTGGTTCGCCCCTGCTGCTTTGCGTTTCCTGGGCGCCATTTCAGATAGGTTGTGGGAGAAGCAAACGTGATGATGGTAGCGGTCCGCGTATTGATCTGCAGATAAGTTCAGACTCACGACCGTGAAGGGACCATACCTCCAGGAAAGCGTTTTCCTCCTCAATGCGAGTAGGACCATAACAACTCACATACGCCTGGCAACAGAAGAAAATGATTCGAAAACGTGAGTTTGCGATTAACTTACTTCATCGACTCAGAATTTTACGACAGCCCCACAGTTTGTATGAATCAATTTATAAAGCTCTGAAGGCTGCAAGTTGTCCTATAGTGAAGACCGAGCGAGCAGACGATGTTGATGAATATTGCGCAAGGCTCACGAAGAGATTGAAACCTTTCGTATAAAATACGGAATTTCAGAACTGCGTGCCCCAGTTTCAAACGTGTTTACAATAAAGAATGTTACAAAACACAGAAGGCCAAACCAAGAAGGTTGCCACGATTCGATGATCAAATTGTTGATTTATTTGACCATCATGTCCAGATCTACGTATGGTTCGCAAACTTTGAAGTATTGCTATAGTTCAAGAGCTGTCTAACGTGGGGCCATGTCCTTTTGCGCTTATATCAGAAATCATTAAACGAAGGCACCATAATACCCCCTGATCGCACCGTATCCTACACCAAAAACATTTGGCGTTTAAACAGGGAGGATGTATGTTATTGTGCCCGTGTGGTTACTCACTCAGTCTCGAACGACGTCTTCACCTATTTTTGCACTGGAGAAGCTCATGCCTATCGTGACTGTGGGTGCGCCACTACGCGGAGAGTCGCCTTTTACTACTCCTGTCTCAACCCACACAACATTGGAGTTGTCCCCAATGTTATCTCTGAATTGCCCCAGTCTTAGGAAATGCCCGACACAACTGGATGTTTTAGCTTCGAAACAGCGAGAGAAAAGTTCGCAAATTCACTTATGACACTAAACTCAGCTCGGTCGAGTTCCCCAGGACTCATCAATATGAACTGGGACGGGACATCTGTATTTTCTTGTGAAACACTCATGACTGCTCAGGAACCCCCGCAAAAGGACCTTCTGGCTCTTGGGTTGCTCATGGACCCAAAGTCAAGTATCCGATACGAACGAGCCGACTTTCGTGCAGCTGCCTACTGTGGCTCTGGACCACTCCTGTGTTTCGACAGACGAACGTCCATCCAAGAAGAAGGCAAGTTCGGTGGCAGGGTGTATCATTCATACACGATGCAGGCAACGTCAACATAATCGGGTCCCGCATTAACTTCGTGACGAATATTTTGCACTATGATGATAAAGACTGGGCTGGACTCCATATAAGAACCGACACGACTGCTTTTCACAATACAGGTGAGCTCCAGAAAAGAAAAAGATGCACCGTCAAATGAAAGCGAATCGCAAGTGGGGCACCTGCCAACGTTTTCCTGGTGTTGTTTTACACCTCCTCATGGCAGATGACTCCCCTATCCTGGTTGGGAGCTCACAGGCTTTCAAATTCCAGGAGGAAAGAAAGTGTGGCAATGGAGTTCCGGCGTTTGCAGCTGTGGCTTCTCAACTGATCAGTCGCCCTCTTCCAAGTTCCATTTCAGAAGCATCGATTAATTTACACTAAACTGGGGCTCATTCCAATGTATGTCCAAGTTCCGCTTCATTGACACTCAAAGTTCCCACTGGAATCTCTCCTAGGTTAAATCTTGTTGGTCCCAGAGGGCTCGGTTCTGGCCATCATACGGTTCTTTCTCCAGGCTGTCTCTTATTTAGGCCGCAGACACCAACTTGAACACTCGGAGTACGCCGCAATATTTTCAGCGTCCCTTCAGCCCTCTCAATGACTACCTCTGACATATTGGAAACAATGAGAGTCTTGTACCAGCTGTCTCGGAGATGCTATCTGCATCCAAGTTTGTTAACTTCATTCCATCAGAGACGCAATTTCAGCTGAGGAAAGGCAGGGCTGACTTATTTTTGTTTGCATTCCCGCCGTCATTTGTAGCATCCCCTCCGGGTGGGTCATATTGTCAATCCAGATGTCTTTTTAAACTTAGAGTTCAGATTTGTTTTAGACCTGGGTAGAATTCTGCTCTACTCCGTGACCAAATAGACGGTGGAGGCTCGGCGATTCACGAAGGTCCGAAACCGCTTGCAATCGATGACTCAAGGCTGACGTTGCACTGCTAACTTGGGTAGCTCTTGATGTCAGCTAGACTTCCCATGTGGAAGCTTGGAAATGTACACCACAAAACATTCCATCATTCACTTCGAGTTTACCGGGGAGGTGGTCTTAACGCATCTGTGCGTCGGCTATGCCTCAATGCTTTATTGCGTGCTTCAGTGGTTTCAATTGATAAACTTGTTTTTATCCGATGTCATCGCGGCCTTTTAAAATAGGTAAGGTCCATATTTGGGTGACGACATTCCATTTCTGAATTTGTCTTCCCCAAGCGAGTCTGGTTACTCTGGGCTGGGGAATGTTTAAATCACGGGGTATACCAGAAGGTTTCTCTGGAAAGTTTGTCACGGCATTTGTACTCTGAGCCCTTCATGGATCCTATAAAGAGTCCCTGCTCAGGTCCTTTTGTTTAGCAACTTCGAGAACTCTCTTCATATTCCATATACAATGACCGTTGCATCTGGTGTCTGTGAGTATTTGTCATTCATCTCCGTGTGTACCGTGTCAATGCCTTGAACTGCAGACTACATTAGGAACGTTGGTACTGGGACCGTAGTCGACCTTAAGGAAGGTTCGTCTGCGTTTTCTTGACATATCTCATGTAGTGCCTCATTGCTCTCTTATTTCCGAACAGGATCTAGTGCGGCCGGTAAGGACATCTTGAATTACGAATGAGCCTTGAGAGGACCTGACAGTGCCTTGACAATGATAGGCACCGGTACTCAAGGCTGGGCCAAACATCCGCTCTCGAATGTCTGGGCCCCTGCACAGCTGTGGGTTGTGTTCAAGGAGAGTGGTGACACCTACACCATCCAAAACACCAACGGCCGCACGTACTTGGATCTCCGTACGCTTTCCTCATACTCCCGCGAGTCTTACTCATGAAACTGTACAGGTAAGAAAGATAATGGGACCCCCGTCGAGGGCTATCCTCCCAGTGGCGCTGCCGAGCAGAAATGGGTGATTACCCAAGTTACTGGCCAGTCTTACTACACGTACGTTCAGACTCCGCTGTACCCAAGTCCTTACTGATGACCTGCACGCTGCAGCATTAAAAACAAAGGAACCGATAGTATGTCTTAATTCTCTTGGAGAGTAGCACACTGACCGTTTACTGGCATCCATAGCCTATGTTGATCTTGCGGGAGGGTAAGTGTCGCAACGAGCTTGAAGGACTGTACTATGATCTCACGCTCTCTTACCATTTCTTAGGAACCCCGCCAACGGGACTAAGGTTCAGGGTTGGGCTGGTGCTCCCAATACCTCCAACAAGAACCAGCTCTGGTACTTCGACCATGTCTGAGAAACCGTGGCGCATTCTCAACAACTGGGCCGTTTTCTCGTTCAAAGCTGTCTGCCTCTGAATTTTTTTTAAAAAAAAACCAGTATCGTCGTGTACTTTTATGTTTGATTTGATTTTGTGTGTGTGTGTGTGGAAATCTGAAGCTTACAAGTGTTTACACCTGGAAATTTCAATAAAAATAAAAAAACTATAGAGACCTTTCTTTTACAGTATTACTTCTCTGGTCGAGCCTGGACGAAGAAAGTTCTTTTTGACACACTAATGCCTTCAAAGGAAATTCCCAAGGCTACTTATTCATAATTCGTGCCCTTGAAGATTGTGAGGATGACGACTTCCAACTTCCAAGAGTTCCTCCAGGCATTTGGGAAAACCCTTGCATCGAAGCAATTCAGAAATCGTTGCTCCTTGGCAAGCAAACAATGTTTTTCGACACTGCTGGTCTGCAGGACTTCGACCACTTCCTATATCACAGGACATCGGCCCAGTGTACAAGGTGATCGGCGTCTACCATGATTACTATTTGGTTGATTATAGAGTTGCTTTTTCTAGACTGGCTTGGTTGGACGTAAGAATTCGTCGCGACAAATTTCGTCAAGTCCAAAGTATCAAACGATCCGAACATGAAGGACTCAGAAGGAGGCTGAGGCTGATAGGACTGGGCGTCATTTGGAAGGATGTTAATGACTTGCTTCCCATGTTTACATGTTGAATGTTGTTTCTATTGCGGCCCGAGGATTCCCTTTGTTCTACCACTAGCACATTTCCACTTCTTGCTGTTCGACCGCAATTTGGCGTTCCTTAGCCTTAGGACGAGTTGTTCTTCTTTTCATTCCTTGAGGTCATTATCAATGTCTGGACCTCAGGCAGGTTTGTGATTCTGGGCGTACCACTTAATTACTGACCCGCAATTGATATCCAGGTCCTTCTCGAAAGCGCGTTTCAGAGACAGAAGTAGAGATCAACGCAGAAAAATCACAGAAGATCCAGAAGAGTATGTTTTGAGCAATCTTTGCCACAACATTTGACTGTCTGGGATATTCAAGTCCACCCTTTCTTTAGCAAAAGACAAGACAAGGTTCCGGTCCCTCAGGCTACATCGTTCGAATGGCTTTCTCCCCTTGGACCAAACCGTTCTTGTCTTCATGGGATAAATCTACATCCGAAAGCTTCTCACAAAGTTGCTGCCTTGGATTTAGATGGTACAGTCATAAGTTCAGCCCTCAGAAGCAAAGTCGTTGATGGGAAACCCGCTTGGGAGTGGTGGCGGTCGTTTGTGCCGAACAAGCTTAAGACATTAGTTGAAGAAGGGTGAATTTGCTTCATTCAATATTCCACTGCTAAAGGAATCAAATTCGATAGTTATGCCATCGTAATCATTTCAAATCAAGGTATCAAAGCAGCCGCACTCAAGATCTGGAAGGATATGATTCCTCTTATCGGAGAAGCCGTTCGTTCTTTCCATCCATCTCGAAACCATGTTGAATTTAAAACTGTTCTATAGTTGAATGAGATTCCATTCCGTCTCATGGCCGCCACTCAGAGAGACCAATACCGCAAACCTATGCTTGGAATGTGGAACGAAGTCGAGAGGATATTCAGGGAAGAAGGCACAGAAATAGGCATGCACAGCATCTGTGCCCAGATCTCCTAATATCGACCTGTTTTAGACAAATCAATATCTTTCTTCGTTGGAGATGCTGCAGGACGTAAATATCCAGGAGGCAAAGCGGATTTTTCCAGTACAGATAGAAAATGGGCGGAGAATATCGGATTGAGATTCTACACACCAGAGGTCAATCCTTGCGTCTTCATGACAAGCTTAGATTGAAGAGGATGTTTCCATAGGAATACTTTCTCAAATTAGCACCACACAAGAATTTCGAACTTCCAGGATTTCGAGCTTCCAGTCAGCCACAAGGTTTGAGTGTTTATCCTCATTTCCCCCTACCTATCGGGTTCTGATCACCAACCTCAGGCGCACGAGTTACACCGACCTCAACCCCCATTCTCCCAGTTCCCCATCGGCAAGAAGCAATTCTCTTCATTGGGTATCCGTGCCTTGGCAAGTCCACATTTTATCGACAAAACTTCAAGACTGTAGGATATGTTCATATCAACCAAGATGTACTCAAAACCCGCGATAAATGTGTCAAGGCAGTCGAAGAGGTCCTAAAGTCCGGTCAGAGCTGTGTCATAGGTTGGTGGCCGATTATCTCGACAAATGCGACCCAATACAAGCTACATCCATAGATAACACGAATCGCAACACCGCGACTCGCAAATATTATGTCGACATTTGCAAGAAGTTGTCAATTCCCATACGGTAGGTAATTCGCTGGTGATTGATGACGGGTGTCTAAATCCGAATTCTAGCTGTTTTCTTTTTGCGGACTCGATTGACTTGGCGTGGCATAACAATCTGTATCGAGCACTAAATCTGCCTCCATCGGTGGCGGAAAAGGAGGTTAGCGCCAACATTTTTTTCAAATCAATATTAAGGTCCACTTTTTTGCAGCCAAAACGCGACTTGGTACCATATACCGCATTCCTTTCTTTTCGGAACGATTATGACGAACCGACTCTTAAAGAAGGGTTTTCTGAGATCAAGAAAGTTCATTGGGTTTTCCAGGGAACAGAAGAAGAGAAAAGATATTGGTCCATGTGGCTTCAGATAGATGGAAAGTAACCAATCCCTTCATGTAAATGTTAATCGATAATCACAATGGTTCTGGCCAGAGATACCCAATTTTTTTTTTCCAAATGTCTCTTCGTTTCCGAGCCCAACATTTAGCACAGAGGATTTGCAAAAACGCCGAAAAGCAATCACAAGAGAACATATTGTACACTGTCAAGCTCTGGGTGATACTTTGAAAACTCACCATACATGTCGCGTACTGAAGCACTCTGTCTGAAAGCAGTCTTTTTCGATTAATGGTGCTAGCTCCTGTGGTAGCCTAAATAAGGTTGGCATAGTCGACCTAAGAACCCTCAGTACTGTCCTCGACTTCAAAGACCATTTTATTCTGTAGAAGTATATGCCGCCTGGGATTTGTTTGCCGAATAACTCTCTTTGTCATATTTAGTAGCACCCGACGGCGCTGGAAAATAGGTATTGATTCTACTCCAAACACCCAGTACAGATTATTGCAAAACGCTCAAAAGCAATTACACGAGAAGAACACGAATGTGTACTGACAACGCTCTATTGGGGCACTGCAGTATCGGTTTGGTAGGTCCTATTAGTCGATACGTTGAAGCCATGAGAAAGAATGGGAGGAGCGAATAAGTTACGATTACAATTACAACCGATGGCGAACGACTTTTAGTGGTTTTTAGTCTGTCTCCGCAGGGGTTTCAGTCGTTGATTGCACTCCCTTGGTAACCGACTTTAGGTTAGATCGAGGTGCAGACGAAAAAAAAACGGAGAAACATACCGTTGACCGACAGGTAGGGCAATTGTTTCTTCCCTTTTGCATCCACTCATCCACGCACGCTTGATGGAACACGTGGCGACACTTCATGACACGAACATCGTCTTCTGGTTGATAGTCTTCAAGACATACCAGACACTAAAATATGTCAGAAATCTTCATAATCCACAGCATGACGAATGACTTACGCGGTCCAAACAATTAGCAGTTATCTTGTTTTCCTTGTAAAATTGAGGAAGGAGGGAAGCCTTGATAACCTCCAACCCTGAATTTTCTATATCTTCCTTCGAAACAGTCGACGGTTTAACTTGACCGAGTAAATCTGCAAGTTCCCTATGACCACATCCAAATCAGTATATGATCATACGATTGAAGAAAAATGCATACAGTAAGGCTTCGAATGAGTCAAAGTTGTTAGGCCCACCAGTGACGATGCTGTGATCTGGCGGATAGTATCCGCCAATGACATAGATCAAGAAAGTTCGGCTACCACTCGGAGACGAGAACGGGAGCTGAGCACCCTGTCCTGGATCTGCGTTCCTTCTGCTAGGCCGCAAGTTTCGAATAGCATTGGCTGCGCGCGACTGCCAACCTCTTGGACGACCACCTGCCCGTGGGCCCCCTGCACCAAGAGCAGCGTCGGGGGCAAATGTGATATCATCTTCACTTCCACCGAAGTCCGTATCGCCGTTATTATTGGCTGGCTCTACAGGTGGCTCAAACACATCGTTTTCGCCAGGGGGTGGTGGTGGTAGTGCATCAGTACGCAGTTCAGGATGAACGGATTGTAAACCGACGATAATTACGGGCACAACAGAACGTGGAGGTTGGCCTGACGGCGTGCCAAAGGGAGGAGTTGGAATCGAAGGTCCAGATCGGGTCTCTTCGTATGGAGGAGCACTTCCAGGATCGCTCGTGGGTCCACTTGCCGGTTGCACAGACACAGGAGGTGGAATCGGTTCGGTAGATGTTGATGCTGACGGAGAGTTGGGCGTTGTGGTTGAAGGTCCTGAGGCTGTGCTTGGCGCAGCGGACATTTGTCTCAAGCCAGCAGCCAGATCCAAACTGAGCGACGTGATTTGGGGGAATCGATACAGACGCCACCAATTAATCCGGCCAGATGCATCGATGCGACCCATGCCCGACGTAGTCGTGCTGTTCTGACCACCTTCTTGTTGTTGACCCTCACCTTCACGGACTGCGGAATGGAAATCTGTAAATACAAGTGAGCTTTGGATTCAACATTGTTACACAGGACGCACCCTCATCATCATCGAAGTCATCTCCATCACTTTCTGAATCGGATTCTAGTAGAGGAGGCATGGACACTGAATCCGAGGTTGCAGCCTCACGTGAATCTGAAGTTTCCTGCAAAGGTGACTCGTCTGGTGTAAGAGCGTAATCAATGATTGCAGCGGCTGCGTTGGAGGTAGATGGTTGCATATTCGGACTTGTCGATGCGGAAGAGAGTAGACTCTGTTCTTCTGGTTGTTGTTCAAGCTGTCCATCAGCAGCATGCCCATTTGGGCTACTATGACCGAGAGTCTCCTCTCTCACATGAGTCAAGGCTACTCTCAAGTCAAGTTGTAAGTCCACAAGGAAGCGCTCAAAGCTCCCTTCTGGAGGCATGCTAAGCGCGGGAACCGTCTCACTTACAGCCGCCACTGGTGGTGTGACATTCGTCCCACTTTCTTGGCTTCTATGTTGAGCTTCAGTGTCACTTGGTCCTAGACCCTCCGTGTCTGCTGGTCCGTTTACAGGGCCATTTTCATCGCCCGACAACGGTGCACCTGATCCATTCAAACCCAGACCGATATTGAAAGCGCGAGCCATTTCGGCCAACATCAACTCTCGAGCGTCTGCAGGAGCAGAATTAGATCCATCTCCGGGCGGCACTGGAAATGTTTCATCGGCTGTGGAAGTTGGAACATCGAGATGAGGTATGGAAGGACGCAAGCCAAGACGTTCACGAATCGTGCTCCAGGCTTGTCTCATTCGGTCTGCGCGGCTAGTGGCCGAGGCATCAGGCAGCATGCGAGGAAAAACTGGTGTGGGTTGTGGTGGTGGAGAGGTGATGGGTGGAGGAGGTGCAAGTCCTGATGACAGAATAGGTTCAGACGAACCAGTAAGTAGAGAGGCGGCAGTTGCAGCTGCCGCAACGCTGGATAAGAAAGAATGAGCATACACTCGCTGCTAGCCATGTAGACAACAAACCTTAGTAATGTCCCCAAGACATCAATGCTACTAGAGGATATCGAGGGAAGTCGGTTGTCTGGAGTCTCCGAGTGTGTCGACAGGGGCTCGGAGGTCGATCTGGCCAGCTCATCAATGATCGGCGTTGCAAAAGTGGCAGGAGCTGGTTGTTCAGACGATGGAGTTGGGTTATCAGCATTTGACTCGGGTGAGTCCACCTCCGATGGAGTTGTGAGTGTGGGTGCGTCAGGCTGAACGGACGGTGAAGGCCGAGGAGGTCGTAACAGTGATGACAATCTTTCCCGAGTTCGATTGTGATGAGCTGGGTCCCGCACCTCCGAACCGAGCAATTCTGGTTGAGGGTTTGCACGGGAAATGTCAGTAGTGTGCACAACTCCCTGTACTATCACCAGGGTGCCAGGAGGAGGAAATTGCCGGGCAGGAAGAGGAGTGGTAGAAGTGGGAGGTCTAGAAGTATCTGGGGGAGCTTCGTTGGGTGCATGTGAAATTTGTTCTAGCGAGGGTGTTGACATTGGGTCCGCCGTACGAATCTGTTCTGTTCGTTCTTCTGACATTGGCGCAAACGAATCATCAGCGGAAGAAACAGTTTCTGCGACAGGCATCGAGAGCGACTGGGATATCGGTTGTTCCTCCACAGCTTCATGATACTCAACGTCGTCTTCATCATCCGGTAAATTTCTTTCCGGCCGTTTCCCCTTGTCGACACTCGAAGGTCCAGCGACAGGTAAAGACGAGGATGATGAGGGTAATGGTTCTTCGGAGGATGAAGGCTCTGCCGGCATTTTTGACCAGCGGTTTGAATGGCGCCACGATCGTCGGGAATCCCCAGGGCTAGACATGGCGCTGCTAACACGCCGTCGGATATTACCAGCCCTGACGAGATTGAGAAGACTCCTGCGAGCAGATGATCCCCGAGATTCCGAACCCTCAGAGATGTACCGAGCTCGTGAGTTGTCCCGACTGGACTCAGAGCTAGGACCCGCAGAATCTACTGACATTTGCGATTCAGTCGTCGGTGTGGGTGTGTGCGCAGACTCCAAGCGCCTTGAGTTGCTTTGGCCCATGGCAATGAGAGTGGAGCGCAATATTAAGTCCAATATGAATGCGTGAAAAATCTCCGTAGTCGTCGAAAATGTTTCGCCTATCAGACCGTTCTATGTGGTGTGGAACAAGCGGAGTCCGCTGTCGCTGTTGGAGGCGATGTTGAAGGTTGTAACTCGTCACGCTGTCACAAACCGAAGGTGCGTTGTTGTAATACAATACACTACGACATACGAAACTATGTTCCCCTCTCATCGAATGTTTCGTTTGGTAATTTATGTAAATTTAGGGTCCTGACCTCCAATGCTCGAAAGATATTGAGTTCGGTATGGATTGAGGTCCGTGTCATTGCTGCGGTTGTATGGGACCCACTTTGGCTCATCCTTTAGTGCCATAAACAGTGTAGTGTTAGAAGGTATGCCAAGAATAATAGAAGCACGCACCTGGAATAATCGCAGAGCCTTGATGTTGTTCGCCTCGTCCAGAGTGAAGCGGTGGTAAATTCCAGCTGGGAGCACGATAAGATCGCCCGGAAAAACTGCAACGCGAATCCACTCATTAGAGTGAGCTTCTAATAAAATTAACGATTCCCAGAGCAGGTAAAAAACGACGGCACCATACCCCGAACATCAAAATAGCCACTTCCAGAGAGGATATAGCGAATTTCCTCATCCTCATGCATATGCCTAGTCATCGTAATCGTCAGTGTCAGAGATCGTACCAGTTGACAAACGCACTCTTGGAAGAATGATTTGAGTTTCTCTTCGTACATCTGTTTGTGAGTCCTCGATCAGCATCTGCACCTTGTCTGCACCGCCAGATGGATCATATTCACTTCACCGAGACCCTCCTTGGTAACATTGATTGTATCTCTGTTCTTATATCCCCTTTGCTTCGCGATGGTGTCGACCTCTTGTTCATGACCTTCCACTGGGATATGCCAGGATCTCACGTTGATCTTTTGAAGAGTCTCCTCAGACACAGGACGGGAAGGAACGCAGTCATGAGGCAGGCGTTGATCGCCAGGAAGGTTGTCGAAATAGTATGCCTTCATGTTCAGCAGTGGAAAGGAAAGAAATATCGGGACACGATTGCGAGAAAACTGATCATCTTCATCACTGACATTCCAAGTTTGGCATGAGATCCCTTTGGAGATCCCCGTTGATTGTAAAGTATTAAAAGTAAGAATTTTACATAAATATTAGCCTCGAAATTCGCTATTCAAGTTGGATCGTCGAAGTTTCCAAGTAGTGAAATTCACTACATGCCCTCATACGTGCAGCAGCCTGCTCGGGGGTGAGATCCCGCTGAGCTTCTGCCATTAATTCGTATCTGAAAGAATCTCAGACCTAATTTCATTGGAAAAACTATATTTGAGTACAGACCCAACCTGAAATTTCTTGACTGTTGCGCCTCTCAAGAGTGGAGGCTCAAAATGCAAGTGAAGATGAGCGTAATTGCTCTCGTCCTCCGTTGATTGACTAGCATTGCTCGAGCTATTCAGCGGAATCGGTCGTTGGTGAATTCCCATTGAGTACGGGAAAGAACACTGAAAGAGGTTATCGTAGCGTCTCGTAATCCGAGAGAGAAGTTCAGAAAAACTTTTCCTCTCTGCTGGGCTGAGGCGGTCAATGGATTCGATATGCCGGTTGTACGGAAGAACTAAGTATTTCGTCAGATTATAGCATTGGCATTCCTTGCGGCTGAAAAACCTACGAAGAATCTCAAATGGCCACTTAGCCCACCAAGGAACTAAAGCTGCCCAATGCTCATTCGAGATAACAACACGACCACTATCCTTTGGCATCTCCATTTCAAGGTGAACGTATTCACATAACAAGCATTGAAGACCTATTAAAAAGGTAGTTTATCTCCAGAAAGAAAACCCAGTACACACCTCCATAACCTTTTGGGGCAGCCGAGGGTTGGAAATTTGTCAGTGCATAACTCTTCAAATACCGTAGCTCTTGAGCCGGAATAGTTGGTATGACAGACATGGACCAAACTTGTCCATGAGGGTGTGGATTAGAACAACCCATCATTGCGCCTTTGTTCTGAGGCCTGCGGATGAAAATGGTTACGTTAAAGAAGAAACCTGCTCACCTCAAAGATCTGAACATATCTAATCCCTGGTTCTGCCCCTCTCCTAAGATATATCCTTGTCCATTCCTCAACGATATTGTCAATGTCTTTTAGGTCAAGACGAGCCATAGCAAGATCGTGTCGAGGGTGGAAAATTAAGACATCACAAGCACCGTGGACGGGTTCCGCAGTTATCAAGGGGTGCAGGGGTGCAGGTACTATCTCTGATGAAGGGAAAACAGCAGCAAAATCGTTCTCGAATGTGAATGTACTAGCATAGTGGGGGTTTCGCTTGCCACTTGTACGGGGGGCACCTGGGCAAAGATAACAACTTGCATCATACTTAGGCTGGTGGGTTGCCTGAGGGGGTTCTACTTGTCCCAACCATGGCCTTTTCATGCGGTGGGGTGACACAAGAACATATTCGTTGGTCAAGGGATTCACTGATTATGGAAAGAACAAAACATCAGGATAATGAGAGTGTTGTTTCCTCGACTGCTTACATCGGCGGTGGGGATAAAGATCGAAGTCGGACATGAAGGGCTGTCATAAGAGGATTATGTAAATAGGTAAAAATTGGATAAATATTTCCAATATTTCGATCTGACTTCTACAAAGTCCAAGCAAACTGATGTTACACTGCACATCGTGCATCGAATTGATTTTTCCATCTCAATCTGGAATCTGGAACTTACAATGTAAACTTATTTAATCAGCTAGTTGCCTGAATTTCTCCTGAATATCTGCATGCAGATCATCGAGCTTCTTTTTGATAGATTCTTTGCCCTGTGACGGCGACTAGACCAACTTAACGCCATTGCAAAAAAAAATCAAAGAAACCACTCACTTCGAATTTCATCTGAGAAAGCTTGAATATGACCTCTGAAGCAGCATCCTTGATCTTGGCGAAGGTGAGATCATTCTGAGTTACAGCTTTAATTGCGGCATCGTGGAACCCAACGAAATTGCGTAGCATGGCACTAGTCTTGTAGAACGGGCAATACCGATCATACTCGCTCATGCCGTTCTGCTGAAGGAAATCATCCTTGAGCATTCGAGCAACCTCCAACGTAATCTTATCATTCTCGCCGAGTGCACTCTTGCCGACCAGTTGAACTATTTCCGCCAAATCTTCTTCCTTCTGCAAAATCTCCTTTGTCTTCGTTCGTAGTTCCACAAATCCAGGTTCGGTTGATTCGTAATATTGCTCAAGCACCTTTGTGTACTTTGAATATGATAGAGACCAATTGACTGATGGAAAATGTTTCCGTTGTGCGAGTTTCTTGTCTAGACCCCAGAAGACTTGGACAATACCCAGAGTAGCAGATGTGACAGGGTCAGAGAAATCCCCCCCGGGAGGAGAAACACTGTAACAAGTGTATCAGCTATCCATGGACGATGCCCACAATTATTACGTACGCTCCAACGATGGACACAGTGCCCTGACGTTTGGGATTTCCTAGGCAAGTGACCTTACCAGCGCGTTCGTAGAAGCTGGCTAATTTTGTTCCAAGATATGCCGGATAACCAGAGTCAGCAGGCATCTCAGCGAGACGACCAGAAATTTCACGCAGGGCCTCAGCCCAGCGAGACGTCGAGTCCGCCATCATAGCCACATTGGACCCTTGATCGCGGAAATATTCCGATAATGTGATTCCAGTATAAATTGAGGCCTCTCGAGCAGCGACAGGCATATTCGAAGTGTTTGCAACAAGCGTTGTGCGCTTCATGATGGGTTCCTGGCGGTCACCAACTTCCATGGTAAGTTCTGGGAACTGCGACAAGTATCAGAGGGGTAATCACAGAAGAGGAAATAAATAAATAACCTCCATCAGGACTTCCGCCATCTATATGAATAGATTGGATGCTGCACAGGATACAGGTCTTTAAAACACACCTCATTACCACGTTCTCCGCAACCAACATAAATGATAATGTCGCTATTCGAAAACTTGGAAAGGGCTTGAGAGATTACAGTCTTGCCACACCCAAATGCTCCTGGAATAGCAGTTGTCCCACCTTGCACGCACCTTTATGGTGATGTCAACACCAAGAAGTAAGAAAAAAAGCCACACTCACGGAAAAAGCGCGTCAAGAATACGCTGACCAGTAAGTAGAGGATAATCTGCCGTTTTCTTCTCAGCGACGGGTCGCGGTGCTCGGACAGGCCAGAGTTGCATCATAGCATGCTGTGTTTTCTTTCCATCGAATTCTGTTTCCAAAACTATATCCTAAAAAAATCGTCAGACAGCTGAGAGCGTCTCCGCGATAACCTGCATACATTAATAGTATAGCTGCCCTTCTCCGCAATGTGTGTGATCGTGCCTAATGCACGAGGAGCCAGCATGACCTTGTGCTGATCTACAAGCGAATTCTCGTAGACTAGGCCAAAGATATCGCCTCCAGTAATGTGATCGCCAACCTGGGCATGGTCCAGTCAGAATTGGAGAATAACGATAACACGGATCCCACATGCCTTGAACGTAGTTGGTGAAAAATCCCACTGAATCGAGCGGTCAAGAGCATCAGTGTTAATTCCACGGGGTATGTAGATTGATTTCGAAAGTTCTTGGATTGACTGCGATACATATGTAAAAAGCGAGACAGAAAACCGCATCATAACGTACTCGGAGTGGTCTTTGAATACCGTCGACGATGTTTCCCATGAGACCTAATTCCATATCAAGTCAACACATAAATCCGGCAAATACGCGATTACAAACCTGGGCCGAGTTCCACGCTCAGAGGTTTCCCCGTTCGAAGAACAGGATCGCCAACTGTTACCCCTGATGTTTCTTCGTAAACTTGAATCGTGGCCTTGTCTCCTTCAATACGAATTACTTCTGTAACACCATCATCTCATTGTTGTCCGATATACAGTATAAACACGCACCTCCGACCAACTCATCATGTCCTACGCGAACAAGTTCGTACATTGCTGCGCCAATCATGTTCTCTGCAATGACGACAGGACCAGACACACCAAATACCTGACCAAACCTACTCTCGCGCTCTTCATCTCTGACCTTTGGAAGGTCCTTCTTTGCATTTTGAAGGGCGCCAGCCATGTTGTAGATAATGGTGCGCCGGCAAGCTGACAAATTGAAATCAATACTCGGCAAAATCCGATTATCACGTGGGTGACGCGTACGCCATACGCATTGGTACTTCTTACACCTACTACTCGACATGCCTCCGAAAGCGTAAGTTCCATAAAGTACTGCTTGAACAACTCTGACTATTATGACAGTGACTGGGATAAGTGTACGTTCTATTTTGCCCAATATATTTGACAGACCGCGTGATGATCATATAGTTCAGAAAAAGGTGGACGACAAAGAGGACGAAAAGATCGTAGGCAAGCAACAAGTCTCACATTTCGTGTATAATTCCTAATGCTATTTTATCAGCCCTTGATGAAAGTGACATTCAGATTCTCAAGACATATGTATGCTTTCACCCATAGACTCATTCACTTATCTCACTTTGAACAGGGACAAGGTCCTTATGCAGCAAGAATAAAAAATGTTGACAAGGACCTCAAGGATATTCAGAAGCGCATTAACGAGAAGCTCGGTCAGTTTATATTTCATTTTGCCTGTCATTGGTTTCCGACCCGTAATAGGTGTAAAGGAATCAGATACTGGCCTTGCGTCTCCCAATTTATGGGATCTCCCTGCAGACAGACAGAGAATGTCAGAGGAACACCCGCTTCAGGTGGCACGCTGCACAAAGATCATTCCATTAGATCCAGTGTTGGCAGAAGCGGCCAAAGCGTTGAATCCTCCTGGTGCTGCACAAGGGCAGAAGGGCGCAGATGAGCAAGACAAATATGTGATCAACATCAAGCAGATTGCTAAATTTGTGGTTGGTCTTGGTGATCGAGTTGCGGCCACAGATATTGAAGAAGGCATGCGGGTTGGGTACGTGTATTTCGTTCGTTCAATACCAAGTTTTGACCTTGTCGTAGCGTGGACCGCACTAAATATCAGATCCAAATACCCCTACCCCCCAAGATTGATGCCTCAGTGACTATGATGCAAGTCGAGGAGAAGCCGGATGTTACTTATTCAGACGTTGGTGGTTGCAAGGAACAGATCGAGAAGTTGCGAGAAGTTGTTGAGACCCCTTTACTCTCGGTATGCATCTTTGCCCCTTTTACCCAACATATTCATATGAATATGTATAAAAAACAGCCGGAACGCTTTGTCAACCTTGGCATTGACCCACCCAAGGGAGTTCTTCTATTCGGACCTCCTGGAACAGGTAAAACTCTGTGTGCACGCGCCGTGGCGAATCGGACAGACGCGACTTTCATTCGTGTCATTGGTTCAGAGCTCGTGCAAAAATATGTTGGTGAAGGTGCTCGCATGGTTCGC
>Ga0307517_10002138_pt1 | contig 32105 bp, 18 predicted proteins | sample 23_EM_MG_FD_194515 | JGI IMG/M metagenome (GOLD analysis project Ga0307517, IMG submission 194515) | Populus trichocarpa ectomycorrhiza microbial communities from riparian zone in the Pacific Northwest, United States - 23_EM | ecosystem: Host-associated > Plants > Roots > Unclassified | place... | reverse complement strand
AAAGGCCCACACGACGCCCACACTACACGATGCCCCTCCCGCCCTATGAGTGCTCAGGATGATAAGCCGGATGAAGGCGAGGAGGAGATGACCACTTGATGACTATGATTTATGTTATGGTTATTGCATAGACTTTGGTTCTACATTATATTTTTATCAAATAAGGTGGTGGTGAAGTTTCTTTTGTTATATTAATGGTTTTTCTAGGCCATACCTTAGGGTGCATGCCGGAGTTTTCCTGTAGTTAAATACAAAATAAACTCATAGGATTTTAAAAAAAAAAAAAAGCGAACAGCCAACCACGATCCCTTGTTTAGACAAAAAATCTAGACAATGCGATATCTTACTTCGCCGAAAATAACACACCCTGGCACGGACTTAGCGAATTTCCTCAGTTTTTGCGGGTAGGCCTCTAGCAAGGGACTAGCGATGAGAGCGCTGCTGATGAATCTAAAATCCAGACCCTGGATACCTGGTAAAATCTTGTGCCTGTACTTTTGTTGCGGTCAAGCCATTGCTGCTGTACCGTACCTCTCTTTCTGCAAGAGCTTTGCGAGCAAGAGCGTGCTTGAGTACCACGGTAGTAGTGGAACGTCAGCTTCGCCTGCCGGCACTGCAGCATGATAGCGGTAATGACGAGCATATTACCCGGAGGCAACCTGCGAGTAATCAAGTCAGTAAAACGATGCAAGGAAACAGGAGGTTTTCACCGTGGCTTGTAAGTTAGCCTTGGGGCGCAGCGACAGCCGTGTGAGACACGGACTTCACAAGCCGCTCGGGTAACTCCCCCCCCTCCGCTCATACAGCTGCTAATTAGTTGATTTTGAGGAAATAGCAAACCCCTTCGGCTGCGACACTTTGTCCAGCCTACAGTACTTGTACAGCTCTACAGGAAACTTTCCTATTCAAGTTTAGTTGTCCGAGCGAGGGGGGAAATGCGAGTGGCTTGTCAATTCCTTATCCCTTACGATAGTCCCGCTGCGCATCCAAGAAATCGGTGGAACATGTCCAAGCCAAATACCCTAGTAATTTATGTCCAGTTAGGAACGGATATTGCCCAAATCCCTTAATTTATTTCTAGTTAAGGAAGGATACTCTCCAGATCCTGTTGTTTTCTTAGCGAGGTCTCAGGGCTCAGCGCCCGACGGACCACCAAAGGGGAATGCAGAGGCTTGAAGGCCTCCATGATAGCCAAATCGCCAGCCGAAAACACCAAAAACGTTGAAATAGGGGCCTTCAAACCTCGGATGGGCTTCGGATGGTTTCCGGATGGAAACCCGTAATCAAACCTGCTTGGCCTACTCGTTCCCGGCATGAAGAACCTGAAAATTTGGATCTGAATTTAGTATGGGCGCTCAGATACGCACAGACAATTTGCCATACAAAGTTTTGATCCCTGTGTTCAGGTTCTACCGTACCGGTACTCGTACATGCCGGGAACATGTAAAATCTCAGCTTGAACCCAAGCCCATCCACCCCATCCACCCCATCCAGCAAAAAAGGTGGATTGGAATTCGGTAGTGTGGATAGCTACCAGATTTCGTTATTTTACACATCTTCTATTCCCTTGATAATAGCTAAGATATCGTAGCCCCAATTAAATTGCTGAAAACTGGCCTAGTTTAGCAATCGGGGGTAAATCTACTAGTACAGTACGGAGGCCCTTCCTGTTTCTACTCGTATCATGACCATACCGAGTTACCGGTATATGCATGTTGCAGTATTCTAAACACCACTTCGCCACTCGCGAGTCACAAGGATTTTTCTCGTGGTGCTTTACTTGCATGGGCTAGTGTTCGATAATTCCACCTTCAATCTGCCAACCCGCCTAAAACACATTTTTTGGAGCCTCAAACCGACCTTCTTGGCCAGCCATCCCTGTCATTTGTCGTTTGGTTAAAGGAAACCCAACTCAATCCAAAGGCGTCCAAATCCAATCCAAGGTTGAGGACACCTAATGAAAACGCGGAAACTAATCTGGATTGACAACAAAAAACTTACCATCCGGGGAATAGCGATGATAAAAATGAAAGACTGTTCCACAATACCGTAGAAATGCTACAGAAGAGAGTAAAGCATTTGGGGAAGAAAAAAGAATGAAAAAAGTGAAAAAAATACGGCCCGGTAGCAGAATTGAGGTTCCTTGTCGGCCATTTAAATAAGTTGAATTATACCTCGGAATGCTGAGCTCTTGTTTACGATCAAGTTAACTTCAGGGGAAGACCTTAGCGAGGGAGGCCGAGAGGGTGGGGATTATGTAAGCTAAGATCACCAGCATTTAGATACCGTATTATAGCTTACCTCCGCTTGTATGTGGAAGTGAAGGAGCTAACGAGAAATTTCTAGGAGGAACTGTTATTGGAGAACTCGGAACCTGTATGAACATATGATTTGGATCTGGCATAGCATTTACCATGATACCATAGTGCGAGATACTTGTAAGGAAACGTTTAGAAGAACTTATATGCTAATTTAAGTAGAAAGAAATCGAGAACACTAAAAATGGGCTCTAGTCACAACTAGGCCGTGACGACTTATCTAAAATATATGATCAACCAATTGCTACTATTCCGGGCATTGGCCTTCAGGCAGCTGTTGGCAGAGATTGTGGAAAAAACAGTTATGTGGGTTTTGGGGACCAGTGTTGTTAGCTAGTTTTAACTGTTTTTTCATTTTAATTTCTGTTTACAATGCCGTAATGGAGGTAAAATATTTAACTTTTTTATGAGAAAATTTTGACACCCCCGGCCCCAAGTATTTGGGGTCTACGGGAGCCTATAGTGACCAGATCTTGACAGAACTGGTAAACCGAAACCCCTTGGAAGAAAAATACGAGAGTTGTTTTGCATTAGGAAAACGCCGACAAGCCACTGCAGGGCACAAAAAACAAATGGTCCAAAAATCGGGAAGCTTTGGGGAAACATACAAAGGTAATCAAAAGAGGTTGGGCTGGAAATAAAATCCCTGGCAGATGACAGCTCAGAGGTACTAGTACACGGTTGCTTTCCGTTTTCCAAAATTTTAGAGGCAATTGACAGACCCCTGGAAGGCTTTACTCCAACCCGATTAAGAAATACGAGTGCTGCCCCATGAAGTAACGCAAACTAGCGTTCATGGGATGACCGGAGTTGATCAATATGACCCAAGCTAACTCTCAAATGGATACTACCGGATATGAAGAGGATCCAGGCCTAGGAAACCGTAGCTGAACCTGACCGCGGTTGTACCATCTTTGACACGAACCGCTCAGTTTTGGCCTCAGGGTTTCTCAGGACGTCTTCCAGATCCGAAGTCGGCTAGACCAAGACTACAGCAAGCCAATTGCATAATGACGGGGAAATATTTTTCTTACCATAGTCACCGCCAGGGTCCGTTATAACCATGAACCGAAAACCATCCGCGGGCGGCTGCAACTCCTGATTAGTTTGCTCCCTTCTATGCAAGTATGATACTCTATGTAGTTTCAATTACATTAGCTGAAGATGCCAAAAAGATTAAAGGTGCGTGGATGAAGGTAAGAAAGTGGGAGGAAAAAACCAGAAATCTGTGTATACTAAGGAACGAAATCTCACGGTAGGAGGGGGTGGAGAGTGGGAGATTGACAGTCTTTGTGTAGTGGGCTTCCTTTCGCTGAGGTTAGAGTCGGGTGGGCGGCTGTCGAGGAAAACGTAGGCTTTACCATTCAGGCCAGATGGTTAACACGAGGGCTGATCCCCTTTTGATTGCTAATACAAGGTACTTAGCCCTATATTCCTAATATTTAAAACGGATCCCGAAAATAGGAAAATGTTGCCCACACAACCTGGGGTTGGAAGTAGTAACAGCAGAATAAGAATGATTGCAAACTAGAACAGCTAAACAGAGGCATAAAAAATTGTAAGGGGGAAGAAAAGTATATCCGGATGCACCATTTTCCTTCCTCCTTGAGTACCCCTTCTCTCTTCCCCCCAACACAAAGGAGGGCGGAAAGGGTTTATAGAGGAATCCTGGGAGTTTTAGCGAGCACAAACCAAGGACTTTCCCGACCAGCTAAACCTATCCACAGCTCACGAGATGTACATAATAAAGACAGAACCTTTTGCAGAAAACCCCCCAGCGATTGATCGTTCTCATGGTGCCCGTAAAATCCGGAATATTTGGGGTTGCCGAGGAGATTTTGGAGTAATCTCGTCTAGGAACTGTCGCTGCACTTTTCCTTCTCATCGCCAAGTTTCACTTGGCGGCGGGCCATGTGCCAGCGCCCGCGTAGCTTCTTCTCAGTTTTTGCCACTGCCCACATGATAGCACCCCCCATGGACGCCACGGCGAGCAAGATAAAGATGAGGAGCGAGAGCTCCTGGGAGTATGTCATGTAGTGTTTTCCCACCAGTTGTGGTTGTACTAGGGCGCTGATGCGCGCCACATCAGTGCCCACCACGCAGGGCGCCTGACTTGGGACTGTTTCTTAAGTTAGCATTATATATATCTCAGTCATAGAAGGGGAGAAGGTATTATACTCGAGCGTTTGTTCTTATATTGCCAGGGGTTTGACGTCAATTCCGCGTACTCATCGGTCGACTGCAGCCATGGCATATCGATCCACGGCTCTTTCTCAGGTCCCGCGGGTTTCAACTCGAATCCGGTAGGAATGGGCAGGCGTGATGGTGTGAGTGGGGTGGGAGAAATTGATGGGACTGGAAAGTCCATTAAATTAATGATCTCGCCCCTTTGAGTGGGGGGGGGCCTTTGAGTGGGGGGATTGAAAAGTTCGCTTAGGGGGGGCAAGGACATGAAAAGATCAAAGACTTTTGTGAGTAGTTCACTGAAAAAGTAGGTGCCATCGGGGTCTGTGTCTGGTAGTGGAACCATTTTAATGGTTATTATTTTCGTGATTGGCGCAAGTGGTGGAGTGGAGGAAGGAGGAGTTTATTTATCCTTGGAGTGATAGCTGTATTTTTGGATGCTGCCGAATTATCTCATATCCCCCGCATTCAGCATAGGTCATTTTGGGAGTTTCCTAGATATTTAATTAGAAGTATTTCGCTCGCCTATAGGACTGAATTTTACTAGTTGGGAGCAAGGAAATATTAGCCTAGACCTATTTGTCCTAATTTTGGACTGCTTTCCTATCTTAAAGTATACGGAACTCTTGGCGTTTCCTGAGCCTAAGCCGTGCTAGGATTTCTAGATATTTTGGGAATACGCAAGTACTATTATAAAAACCAGCTCTTAAAGGCAGTGTGAGAAAAAAAAGACTTCCCACAGGTTGGCCTCAGTTTTATAATACTATCTTGTTTCCCTTACGATCGCACTGCTCTGGGGCAGGACCGCTTCTTGCAACTCTAATTGGCATACAGGGCGCCGGCCCCTATAGAGTGAAATAGTGCTTTTCGGGGATGTGGTAGGATCGCTGGCGATCCCAATTGACAGCCTGGAAATTGGGGTTTTTTATTAACTATACAGAGACCGGAATACCAAAATTGATAGTTTTCGAGCTATCATAGCCCAACGACCATATGTGGAAACAGCATGGAAAAAATCTATAAAGTAATTTGCTATAATAGGACCCACCGTAGTCAGGAGTGGCATGCCCTTTCCTTCAAGGTATAATACCCGCTAAGACCGGGGCTTTTGTATGGGGGAGGTGCATTGCAACACACCTTACCTAGTTCATATGCCTACAGATCCCCAAAAAGGCAAGATAAAAAATTGAAACAAATAGGTATTATTGTACTTTTTATAATACATGCTATATTTTTTCGAAAAATTTCCAAAACCGAGTTTCAAGGCGTCTGAGGAAATATGGTAGTTTTGAAACCTACAAATTTAGTGTGTTTTAGCCTCTGCATAGTTACTAAACGACCCCAAGTGCTGGGAAAGAATGAGTGATATTTCATGACGTATATTTCGCTATCTTGTCCGGAAACTAGTCAAAGAAGTTGAAAAACTTAGGTGAACTAGGTAGGAACCCGCTAAGTTCAAATCCGTGAGATTTTTTCTACTCTGGAGAAAAGATCATCTGATTTTATGCTTCCTCGATTAATAACAAATTTTTGTTAATTAATTTTTGATTTTATCCTGAGGGGGGTACTAAACTAGTAACGATATCTCCAGCTCTATAGGGTGGCGAAGGACCCACCTGTTCGGGGCAGGATATGGGGAACCTGGGTTAGGTGGATTTATGGTTAGAATCCACATTCTGAGCAATGGATAAATAAGGTTGTGTGCCACCGGGAGAGGCGCCTGTTAATTGATAATATGAAGAACCCGGATGCCTAACTTAAGGCTTAATGTTAGAGTTTGCCTCATGACACAAGACATCGGGGGCTATGGTCTAGCTAAGGGTTCGGTTTTCGGGGGTATCATAAGGCATCCGCTAACCTGGGGAATGATTGACTATAGCTTTTTTTTTAGCTCCTCCCATTTTCAAGATGGACGGAGTGGGCAGTTGTGGATACGACCCCCAAATACTCTACAAGCCAAAAATTGAATATAAAACCCCAACTCCCGCCCAGAGATGTGAAGTGGGGGACTGATGGGATTCCTCGCTCCATGGTGTGCCGGAAACCATATCATCAGACCCACTTTCTGATAATCTCCAAAGTACTTTTCTATAATGCGCACTAGGTACCACATTGTTGAATTTTCGGGCGATTTCTGCGATAATTAAGAAAGGTAATACCTAATCCTCAGGCCTAATTACTGTCTCGTTCTAACAATCCTTTAAATCTCGGTTTGCAATGGACCAATTTTACAGAGTCAAGCAAGTGAATTAGACGTAGCTAAGTGAACGAGAAGGAAAAAACCAGAAAGCCAAAACAGAACAAGGCCAAAAGAGAGCACAGCTTGGGCCTGTCTCCATCTCATCCGATACCTAGTTCCACTGCCGGAGGCGTTGCTGAGAATGTCGCTGCCCTTGCCCCGGAAGATCGTTACCACCGATGTTTCCCGATGTGACAATGAGGGCGCAAGGAGTGTCAGCGCAGGGAGGGCGGGTGGGGAATGAAGAACGCCAGAAATCAAGAACGCGAGAGATAAAGAACGCGAGCTGTGGGAAGGGTGGCGACCTCGAGGTCTGGGGGAGCAGAAACGGACAATCATAGTGAGGGTTCATGGACCGTGCGTCCTGGAGCTATGACCCCGCACTGGCCCGGCAACCGGTCATACCTTTTTCCGACGACCTCCGAGACACTGCATTAGTCTCTCCAGACTAGTCCTCCATGCTTTGCCCAATTGGCAATGTGTTGTACCAACCCGTCATCAATTTATGCCCAAGACTTACTACTACCTGAGTAATGGAGTTCTTCTCCATTACCTGTTAGAGGCTATTGGAAATGTCATGAGTTTCCGAGAGGATATCGGCGTTTTGAGGGGCTACGGTAGATTGGCATAGGTACTAAGTGATCAGAGGGAGTGTATCATGAAGGAGGACCTTTTGCGCGATGGAAGTATGATGAATATCTAAAGTCCCTAGGCAAAAGTGTTTGTGATTTTGCTTAGTCAGATGTCACATTTTCACGAACACTTTTGCCTAGGGACCGTAGTTGCTTTCTTGGGCCACTGCTCTGCTTGTTCTGTTCATATTGTACTGGAGGATACATATGCTTTCCTGGATCAGAAAATATTCATTGTGATTCCTTGGTCATCAGGAAATCATGGGAAATCACTCACTCACCAACTTCGAACCATTCACGTTTTTAAATGTGAGTGCACGCTCTGAGTATATTTCCGGCACTCCCTGCATGCCGAAGCTGGTAGCCACCAAGCGTCTGCGAGAGAAACCAGATTTTAAGACTCAGGCACCCGCTTTCCTTCCCTCCTTCCTCCATTGGAAGCTCTGCTCCCCACTGCACCCCAATTCTTAGGGTGGGTTTGTTCAAATAAATGACCGCTCCGCTTCGCGGCCATTCCAGCTGCCAAAATGGCCTTCTTCCGGTTTTGCAATGGAAGGGAAATAGTCATTTGTATGGGGGAACGGAACGAAACCATTGTATTTAAACAGGCCTTTGGTTTCCTCTACCCTCTCTTTGCTTTCAACTGCACATCTTTACTCTTTTAACATCCCCCGCTCTATTTCCTCAGCATAAAAAAGGGGCTCAGAAACCCAAAAACCTCTTCGCAATTATATGGAAGAATTCATTTCCAGTGCCTTTCTCTTTTTTTTTCCCTTCCCCGCAGGGCTTTGCTGCGCATTTCGTTTCTGGCATTCCCGGCAGTCCCTTCGGTTATGTTTTCTATCACATTTTCAACCACTTCATCCCAGGGTATGAGGATGGGATTTTTGATCCCCCTATACTTATTCTTACACGCTCCCTAGTTTAGTCGAACCCCTCTTAAAAAGGCAGGATGGAGGTCTGTGGAGAGCAATGATCGCGAACATAATGTTCTTACAGGATATCTCGTCAACTATGTCTAGATGGCCATTGGCAACTATGATTCTGAAAGGTATACTTGCTAAAGCCTTTATAGAAGGCTACGGGATTGTACTTGACCGGGGTGTATCTCGCATTTGGCATACGCGTAGTGATGGGCACGATCATGCTCGAGCAGAAAATTTAGCCCATGCTCGAGCATAAATCGTGCTCGAGCACACCAAAAATTTATGATCGAGCATGATCGTGCCCATCACTACAAACGCGGGACCTGGAATAGCTTGCTAGGTGATCACGGGGAGCCTTTGATGCGGGGACATAGGAAGTAGCCATGCCGCTTAAGGGCCCCATGCTCTCCTGAACTCTGGTCTACCTGTGCTCTACGGGGGAAGGGAGGTCCTATCTGTGGCGTTTGGGAATGGATTTTTGGGGCCACGGTTCCATGATATCCTCGAAGGCGAACTGAGCACTCCTCTAGCGAGAGGATACCAAATACTCCCCATTCGATCCGAGATGATTGCGGTTGTCGGTAGAGTAATCCCACCTGTTCTGTGCGCAGTCTGCAGAATTATACTCACCGTTGGATAGGTACTGTAAGGTTAGAACCTAGAATATGGACTTTGTCACTGGCGGCTATTTTATCCCTTTTACATGGAATAAAGGATAGGTTAGTTAGTTAGCTAGAGTGGTGGAGGTTTAGGTCATGTTCGTTGCTAGGGCATGGGATTGATATTCATAGCTAGCAGGAGGGGTGAGTTTATAAGCTGGTTGAAGGGAGAAACCAGAAACAGGAAGAGGAAGACAACCACAGCGAAAAGTATGCTCGCCGATATGAATAGAACTTTTCTTTTTGTCTTTATCGACCATTGATTTGTTTTATCGTTTGGGCTTTCTTGACTTACATTGTAGAACGATACCTTTCTGGTACCAGCCGTAAGTGTGGTGATTGCCGTTCTTCGGTTACTCGCTTTGTTTCCTTGCCCTTTGATCATTTCCGACTACGATTGCCCTTACCTGTTTTTTTCTCTTTTCACCTCTGCGGGAATTTTTTATACCTGACCGACAATCATAGATTCAGTACCTTCCATGATTAGTCAAACAGCTAGATCATTTGAACAGAAAAACTTAGCTGCTCCTAGATATCTCTTAGGTGGGCAATCATCAAGTGGCTCGTGCTGATTAGAGATAGGAGAGTTTAGCAAATGCTGGCTGCATGCTATCGGTAGAGTAGGCTTCTCATGGAAAGGAGAAACTGGTAGTGAAGGAGATTATTGAGATGGCTGTGCGAGCCGAAGTGGACCACCTACTTATACATAGGCTCCAACTCACCCCAAAATATGACAATAAGCTTTCCGGAGCGAACGGCGACATCGCTTGGAGAAATACGATGCCCGGCTTTTCGCGCCCGTTGAAAACCCCCTATGTAATATCAAACCTATTCCTCTCATGCCAAATAATATGAGCTATGATATGGCGAGAGTGCCTTGGGATTCTTATTCCTTCTGCGCTGCCAGCAGCGTCCTATATATACAGAAAACTCTCATCCAAGAAACTCTCTTCCATCACCGTCTCTTGCATTCCAAACCACGCCCTCAACTTTGCAACAGATTTCCTCCTTCAATCCCTTTGCCCGTTTCAACTACTTACAGACTTTTCCTCAATCCTCAATCCCAAACTTTCCTGATACCTGTGCCTGTTTCGCTATCATCAATGTGTGACACTCCTCCGTTGCATCCTCTAGCTAACACTAGTTCCAAACCTTTAGTACCCCTAGTCTGATTCATGAATCCTCACAAAACATCTCCGCTGCATCTAACCATTCGTCCTTACATGACATCGCTTCAACTTCCATACTTCCAAACACTTTCCAAACAATAACTCTCCTCGTCCAAAAATCCCGGGCTGTAGTGTGTGTCGTAGATATGAAACCTTCGTGCCAATTTTCAACATCATGTACGATGGGTGCGGGAAGGTAGAAGTATGTCAAATTTTGGCGGACACTTTTGGAAAATCTTTATTAATGTTCACCGAGATACTCAAACCCATGGCATTATCGGTGCTCGATGACCGATCATGAATCACCAGGCTCAAAAGGGTCAACTTACTGATGGCTTATTTCTTGAAAATTGGTGAAGATATCAATCACGGATCTAGATGCTCGTTTCAAGGGGAAAGAATAATGTATATAAAAGAGGGACTATTCACTGGCCTGACACTTCAATAATCATCCACAAGAGGGACCTTTAAGCACAAAAACAAGAACTGCTCGTCCCCGAGTATTCCGAACACAATCATGCCATTTCTGCCACTTGTCACGCCGTGTTCTTACCCCTCTTTCCCCTCTTTCCTTCACAGCTTTACCAGACCGTCTGCCCAGCTTCTCGGGGCTTTTACCGAGTGCCAGACTCATTGGTGAATCCTCCGGTATTCTTCCAACATATTCTAACAAAGGAGGTAAGTACCCAACAGTGCGTGGTGAGGTACCATGAGGGACTCGGAGTGAGCATGGGTGATTAACGATATTATTGGCAACTTTTATGGACGGTCACCCACTGGGATTACTGGATGGCGAACATGGCTGGCTTCGGTGTTGCTGAGGGTTTAGAGGCTCTATGCTCTTCGCGATTTAGAGTCGCGTGGGCTCCGGGGCAAGAGGGGGGTGCTACAGAAGGGCCTTTTTTGATGCAGAGGCTCAGGTTAGTTCCTCCATACAAATGGTCGTTTTCACAGCATAAATGGTCGTAAAACAAAACGGTCCCTTTTTACCAAACAGGTGCTTAGATATGAAGGACTGTATGGAGATTGTATGAAGATTACATAAAAAAATCGGGTATGAGGCAAACATGCTAAGTGGGGGGCGGGTGAGTAGCGGTTGAGATGGCGTTGACAGCTACTTTGTGGATGGTGGTCGTGTAGCTTGGCCTCAGGACATGGGCATGTGATGAGTTGCAGAGAAGGGCTTTATGCCCAACAGAAACCAGCTGATGGTTAGACTATCTGTGGAGATCTCTACAAGTAGCGAACTTGTTCTTCCGTTCTAATTATCTGGTTGTCTGGTGGGCCAATCAGAGTTGCCATCACTTGATTGGGCAATGCAGCAAAGAAAACAATTTGATTTAATACAGACTATAGACACAGGAGCCAAGACTGATGTTCCTTTCCTACAAAGACAATAAGAAAAAGCATCCGACTTTTCTCCTCTGGGGGCTGCGCAACGAGAAACTTAACTTGGAAAATATCCTCTTCCAATTGCTACAAGATACTCGTAGTCGGTAACACGAATGCGCCAGATGTTAGTGAGGCAACGTGAAATAGGAAAAATATAAAGTTTAGATAAGAGAGTGAACGTGAAGCAGGAAAATAGCTTCCCGCCGGTATATTCTACCCACAACAGAAACTCAAAATTCTTCGCCTGGTGGCAACATTAAAATACATTGGGGGTCTGAGAGAGGTATATATATGCGAGATGTTGCGAAGGGATAATTAATTACAGGCCAACCAAATTTGGAGGCTCAGGAATGAGTTAAAGGCCAACACAGAAGGAGAGGAAAAAGCACGTGAAGGAAATAAGTAAATAGTGGTTTGTAGGCGGTAGGGGACCTAGGAGGGGTTGGGGGGGTAAAGGGAGCCTGGGGGGGAGCCGCAGCTGGCGGGGGTCACAGAGTCTAGAGGGAAAAAAAGTCCAGAACTTGGATACCGCAAACAAGGCTGGGACTGGAGGCTCCCACACGTCTAGTAGGTTCGCCACTTCTTCATTCCATGTCCTAGCCACGGACTAGGGTCGTATGTGATGATTTTTGCCTAGCACTGCAGATCTGACGTCTTCCGTCTCCAAAAGTTGCTTCACTATTGACTGGTGCCCTTTCATTGCAGCCCATGAAAGTGGTGTATTGCCCTCGTTGTCTGGTTTTCCGGGGCTGACGTCTTGCCGGTCTAAAAGTTGCTTCACCACTGACTCGTGCCCTTTCATTGCAGCCCATGAAAGTGGTGTGGTGCCTTCGTTGTCTGGCTTGTCAGGGTTGACGTCTTCCCGGTCTAGGAGTTGCTGCACCACTGACTTGTGCCCTCTCATTGCAGCCCATGAAAGTGGTGTGCCGCCCTCGTTGTCTGGTTTATCGGGGTTTACGTCTTCCCGGTCTAGGAGCTGCTGCACCACTGACTTGTGCCCTCTCATTGCAGCCCACGAAAGTGGTGTGCCGCCCTCGTTGTCTGGTTTATCGGGGTTTACGTCTTCCCGGCCTAAGAACAGCTTCACCACAGCCTCGTGCCCTTTCACCGCAGCCCATGAAAGTGGTGTATTGCCCTCGTTATCTGGCTTGTCAGGGTTGACGTCTTGCCGGCCTAAGAGTTGCTTCACCATTAACTCGTGCCCTTTCATTGCAGCCCGCAAAAGTGGTGTATGGCCCTTGTTGTCTTGTTTGTTGGGGTTGACGTCTTGCCTGCCTAACAGTTGCTTCACCACTGCCTCGTGCCCTTTCATTGCAGCCCACAAAAGTGGTGTCTTGCCCTCGTTGTCTGGCTTGTCGGCGTTTACGTCTGGCCGATCTAAGAGCTGCCCCACCACTGACTCGTGCCCTTCAATTGCAGCCCACGAAAGTGGGGTATTGCCCTCGTTGTCTGGTTTGTCAGGGTTTACGTCCTCCCGGTCTAAGAGTTTCTTCACAACTGACTCCTGACCTTCCATCGCAGCCCACGAGAGTGGTGTAGTGCCCTCAATGTCTTGTTTGTTGGGGTTGACGTCTTGCCTGTCTAAGAGTTGCTTCACCACTGACTCGTGCCCTTTCATTGCAGCCCATGAAAGTGGTGTCTTGCCTTCGTTGTCTGGCCTGTCGGGGTTGACGTCTTTCCGGTCCAAGAGTTGCTTCACCACTGACTCGCGCCCTTCCATTGCAGCCCATGAAAGTGGCGAATTGCCCTCGTTGTCTGGCTTGTCAGGGTTGACGTCTTGCCGGTCTAAGAGTTGCTTCACCACTGCCTCGTGCCCTTCCATCGCAGCCCACAAGAGTGGTGTAGTGCCCTCGTGGTCTGGCTTGTCAGGTCTGACTTCTCGCCGGTCTAAAAGAAGCCTAACTGCTGGCCCGTGCCCCTTAATCGCAGCCCACGAAAGTGGTGTCTTGCTTTTGTTGTCTTGCCTGTCGGGATTGACGTCTGACCGGTCCAAAAGCTGCTTCACCACGGACTCGTGTCCACCAGCTGCAGCCTCGAAGAGTGGTGAAATGCCACGGTTGTCCAACTTGTCGGGGTTGACGTCTTTCCTGTCTATGAGTTGCTTCACCACTGACCCGTGCCCTCTCATTGCAGCCCACAAAAGTGGTGTCTTTCCCTCGTTGTCTGGCTTGCCAGGGTTGACGTGTTGCCTCCCTAACAGTTGCTTCACCACTGCCTCATGCCCTTTCATTGCGGCCCATGAAAGTGGTGTCTTGCCCTCGTTGTCTGGCCTGTCGGGGTCGACGTCTTGGCGGTCTAAGAGTTGCTTTACTACCGATCCCTTCCCCGTCATTGCAGCCCACGAAAGTGGTGTATTGCCCTCGTTGTCTGGCCTGTCTGGGTTGAGGTCTTCCCGGTCTAAAAGTTGCTTCACAACTGACTCGTGCCCTCTGGCTGCAGCCTCTATGAGGGGTGTAAAACCATCGTTCGTTGGATGATCAGGGTTGACTTCTGTCCGGCCCAAAAGCTGCTTCACCACTGACTCATGCCCCTCGATTGCGGCCTGGAAGAGGGGTGTATACCCCTCCCGGGTTGGCTTCCCAGGGTCAACGTCTCTCCGGTCTAAGAGCTGGCCCACCACTGACTCATGCCCCTCCATTGCGGCCTGGAAGAGGGGTGTAAAGCCCTCGATGTTTGGGTGGTCTGGGCTGACTTCTTCTCGGTCTAGAAGATGCTTCACTATTGAGTTGTGTCCGTTGCTCGCAGCCCACCAAAGCGGTGTATTGCCCTCGTTGTCTGGCTTGTCAGGGTTGACAGCTTTCTGTCTTAGCAATAGCTCCACCGCTTCCTGCTCCCCGCCCCTCACAGCCCATATCAGTGGAGTTATGCCTGCAAAATCTCCCTGATTCGCATCACAGCGGTTCATTCCTAACAGGCCGGTCATAAGATTGACAATTCCGAAAAATGATACACAGTGTAGTCCACCGAACAGAGAAGGAGCATTGACTTCCTTGGAATCATTCGGATCTAATATTTGCTCAAAAAGTGAGTTGGCGGCTACATGCTTCTCGTACTGGCCCAAGAGCTCCATTGCAAGTAATACCACCCCATCCGAGAGTTCTCTCTTTGCGTGGATGCCCCAATATCGCGAGCAATATTTGAGGAAGGGCATACTTGAGAGGTCAGGTTGGCGGGTGGCCGGAAGGGCCTTGGCCTGGTCTGAATTTAGATAAGTCAAACACGTTTCCGCCATCTCTAGGTGAGCTCGTGGGAAAAGGTTGCGATGGGTAGTGAGGTACTCGCAGAGTGTATGGTGGGTTAACCGGACGGTTGATGCTTCCCTTTCCACCGTGACAAGCCCCTGACAGCAGGCGAGCAACGTCTCTATCGCAGGGACATTGTCGCTATTGAAGTGTGTTGACCCAATCTCCACAGCAAGCGCGTGGCATAATTCATCTACCCGTAATGGCCTTTCCGAATGACATATCCACATAAGTGTTGTCATTGCAAGTTTTGCTCTCTCCCCTTCTTGAGCTCTTATCCGTCCGAGAGTTGTCCCGTATGCATCTTCTAACCCTAACCCATCCCCCATCGCATTCAGTCTATTTCGTCTCCGATGGATTGTCGTTTCTCTCAGCACTGTTTCGACCTTGAGCGATGCCATTAGGAATCTGCATTTGCACCAATCAGTACACTACTCACAACAGTTTCCTAGATTACGCGCCAGTACGTACGTCTCAGAGATCTCTTCTGGAATGCTCTTTATAATCTCATTCTCGAGGAAACTATCCATCGCTTCAGGAGTTGTGTCCTTCCCCAGCCTCGCACGCAAATATGTTACTATATCTCCCTCTCTAGACAATATTGGTACACTTTTTGCTCTCCCACCTAGTGCCCTCTCAACCACCCCCCGGATATGTGGCCTTCCTGTCACGAAGATCCGTGTATTTGCCGACCCCCGGAGAATTTGTCCTAATGCACCAAGAACTTCTAGTCGATGACTTGGAATACATTCGTCGAGGGCATCAACGCAGATGAATGTGGGCCGTAAAGATGTGACAGCTGCGCATATTTTCACTATATCAGGAAGTTGAAGCTTCCGTCCACCAATCGCCTTCTTCTGGCACCGAAATTTCTCCACAATTTCCACCGGAATTGCCCCTAGCCCACCGAGAAGTTGTTTGAGCAGAGAGCCCAGCATATTCGTAGGAGATTGGGCTTCCCGGGAAGCGAAGTCATAGTAAAAGCAAGCGACTGCCATATCCTGTCCTACGACCTGGTCGCATAAATGATCTATAATCACAGAACTACCATCGTGACCTGTCAGCAATCGTGCGTGTCCTTAGTTCCCCTCTAGTAGCCTCTCGTACCAAATGTAACTCTTGCCCACCCCTGGCTCGCCATAGCAGAACAAGGCCGCGTTATCAAATCCACCATTCTCACTACCATTACACCAGTTCTTGAACTCTTTCGTTTCAAGTAGCCAGTTCCCTACGCTATCCACCCGTTGCTCGCAAATATCCTGATGTCGCACTTGGGGCTCTAAGGGTGATAGCCAGGCCAGGATTTTGTGCTCATCATCGACAACAATAAGTGTAATGACATTGTTGTTGTAACTATTCGATACATTGAAAGAATCGGTGTTATCTGAAAAATCTCGAGACATCCTGCCTTTTTTCGCTGTTTGATGTAGGGTAGAGAACGGTTGCTGATGTGCTTTGGATTGTTTGAGAGAGCGCCAGAAGTATTAGAAAAGCGGGGGTTCATCGTTCAGGCCAGCAGCACCTAATGCAACCCCATCAGCTGTCCAGGAATTTGTGAAACCAAAACTCTTCCACACGTGGTCCTGTTTGGGTGCGGCTGGGAACAAGGCTCTGAAAGAGCTAGTCCACTTCGCCCCTCGCTAGCCTCGTTACTCTCATACAAGTAAAGACAGAGGGAAAATGTTCCAAATCCTTGCATGTATCACTTCAAGTATCATACTGGAGTAAACAGCCAGTTACAAATCCATCCTGGCGTCACTTACTTTCTTTCTTCTGAACCCTAGCAGATCGTTCCCTCCACTATCTATCTTTAATTAAATCCATGAAGCAAAGCCTTAACCGAAGTTGAGAGGCTAATACCTCAGGACGAATAAAGTTTTTATCTGTCATTCCATGGTGTGTTGTGCCCGAGAGACCTAGTTAAGGAAATAAGCATATCTGGAAAGTACCCTTTATTTTCAGCAAACTACTTAGGGTGAGCAAAATAATCAAGTTGGTAAGAAGTAGTAGCGCTGCGGATTTTCTATGAGAGGCAGACATCTTTGCGACCGGATTATTTTGCTCACCCCAAGTAACTACGGCGCTCGAGCACTAAACTGAGACACACTCTTCGCATTTCTCCCAGTGCACTGGCGGGCTAACAGATGAAGTGGAGGTAACAAGATTCCAAGGAAGATAGTAATCGTACCACTTTCCCACATAGCGAAAAAGTGAGGAGGGCTGATGCAAAAATGCATCACAATCGGTGTTCCTTCAGCGTACCACTTTGACCATTCAGCCTTGCTGTCGAAATCTAGTGAGGAGATGCAAGGATCCCCTTCGGTATTCACACAATTTCCATTGCGAATGTTAGAGCTTCTATTTGTCTGCCGGGGCCTTCCGGGCCATCTATCCCTTATCGCAAGTGATATTATGATATAAGACCTCCGGACCAACGTTTCACACATGACAACTCACCTCCTCCTTCTAGTCCCCACACTTCCGAATTCCCAGACAAACGCAAGCCATCGTATACTTAGCTATAGGGAAACAAACGAACGATGCTAAACACAAAACTAAGCATAAATAGAATCACAATATAATATTAATACAACTCAGAAATCAACACCTCAGAACTATGGTATTGGGTGCAGGATGGTATCCTCAGGGCTGCAGAGTTGAGCATGAGCCGCCAGCGACGCTCAGCAGTTATGTGCTTCTTCTCCAAAGCCTAGACCGCAGTGATGTAACACATCCATTCAGTGCTTACACCCCCAAAGCTCATAAAAGTCGCCCACAACCCATTTGACTATCGGCTATAGTACTGATCCTCAATCGAGGGAATGAAGGGTGTCCAGAACTGCTGAAAGTTCAAAACAAAGCCACCTGCCAAACCTATTGATAGCAGCAGGGCAAAAGTCCCCGTTGGTGGCTCCAAGTACCGCAGAAAACACCAAAATCGACTAAATTCGGAGTATGGAAAATCTCTATCTATACACCCATCTCTCAATTAATTAAAACGCAAAACATATCGCGAGCAAGGGGCCTAGCGCTAATTGAATTCGCATATTTATAAAGTATTTATTTGGCAGATGCTAGTTAACTAGGGCGAGTGATTCAGATGCTGGAACTAAGCGCCAAGAGTTCTCTGGGCGCCGATTGAAAAAGATACAAGTTTCAAAGACGACAATTTCACATCACCACAACTCACCCAACATTCCATTATTCGCTCTAATATTAAAATAAGGGGGTTTAAATAGACAGAATGACTATTTCGCCAAGGGTCAATTAGTCGGCAATGTAGGGTTCAGGTGCTCTAAAAATCGTCGCTCCTTGTGCAAAAAGGGCAAACCAACCGTGACTTTTTTCAGGGTGCTGTACAAAGGGATTGATGAATGGCCCCGGGTCAAATTGCACGTACTCCTGTTTATATTCCAGTCTGTTTCGGTGTCGGGAAGTTTTGGCATCATACATGCGCATTGCAAAAGTTTCCGGAAATGTGGACTTTAGCTTGGTGTTGGTGCTATCATAACTTAAGTGTGGCAGCCTTCTAAAAAGTGCCAAGCCTAGCAAGTCCTGTACCCGCACAGAATAGGAACAGCAAAAAAAAGAAATATGGAGCAACCAGGCTGCGAAAACTTATCAATCTCGCTACTCGGGAGTCTCATGCCGTCCAAACAAACCAAACAATGAGCGGCGGCCTATCCCTTTTCTCTGGGCGAAGGACTCGCGGAATGATTCCTGGGTTTGGAACTCAGGTAATTAGCTGTCAAGTACTCATCCCAAACAAGAAGTGGCAGGAGACAAGAGAGGTATATCTTGTATGGGAGCTCATATACGGGCTGATATTTTGCGGTGTATTTCTTAAATCCCTATTCCCAGGAACTGCTCATCGGGGGTGAGTAGAAAAGCATACTTTCCATCTCACGTGATCCCAACAAGGATCTCTCAACCAGCCCAGGCGAGGCTATGAGTCCAAGTTGAATGGATGGCCTTCTATTTCTTCCATTTTGTTCTCGTGTTTCTCTGCCAATTTTGTCGCTTGTGACTTAGCTATAGCCCCCCCTCCCCCTCTTCATTGAGTTCAACAAGCTCTCGAACTGCACTAACTATCACTCGCATCTTGCTTCCAGCTTCCTATCATATCATACCATGATATTTCCTTGGCAACTCAAATTGTTACCGCCCGCCCCGTTAGTCCAGCCATTCAAAAATCTTTGTTTGTGTCGGTGATTAACACTCCCTGTACAAAACCCCCGAGTTTACCTATCATAAGACTCACGCTAGAGGTGATGCATGTCCATTAGAGAGACAAGAGGCCGGTGACTTCCCACAGCCTCCGCCTCAATCAGCCATTGAACCAAACAACAAAATTATTAAAAAAATAAAATAACAGAGAGAAGTCGAATCATCTCGGCTCTTGCAATTCGGGGAACATATTTAGGGGCTACTGCGGTCTAGTGAATTTAGTTCCAGAGCGTTAAGGTTAGTTGATTCTATCTGTAACGTGGCTTGTCTTTGGAGTTCGCGTAAATCTCTGCACACTGAGAAGGATGCATTGGGAGGGTAAGTGCTGTCACAGCTTAGGTGCGGGGTAGGATAATCCCTGGTAGATGTTGACTGGATATTCAGGCTCGTCTGGAACTTATATGAAGCCTACATAAGAGAAATAAGTATTGAGCAAAGATGGGAGGTGGGGGCAGTGTGAGCTGTGGTTGCGTCGATGGCCGCTCTATATATGTATGGTAGTGCTGCTTGGGCCCAGGTCCTGGGTAGATATGCGATGAGTAGTCGAAAAATGCCCTTTGCCGAACACAAACTAGATAATAGCTAGATGACCTGGGGAGGGCCCTAAGCGCACCGTAAGGGCTTGGGTGGTTGACCCTCGGGCCAGGATGCTATAGTTACCTTTGCTGGTAAGGTCAGGCGCCTTTATGTTTTTATTTATCTTGGGCCCGGGACTGAGGTGGCCAGTTTTCGTAGTGCTCTCGCCCCTCTATCTAAGAGAGGGAATTTCGGATGTCTTAGCACGAGGCTCAATTATCCCAGTTCTTACGGAAGCGAAGGTATTCTTCAATTCCTATTATCCGGTTGTGTGGTGGGTCAATGAGAGTTGCTATTAGCTGGTTAGTACACGATAGCTATAGGCAAAAGTCATCGTGCGATGGGATTTGTCTTTGCCAGTGGAATAAATTAGCCCCCACTTCCTGACTGTGCCAATTATGCAGTTCCTCTCCCCTTTATCCAACCAAGATCTCGACAGAGACGGGTCCCTGTTTCCCAAGTACTTTTGCTAAATGACCGGAAAGGTTTCCACGATCCGGTAAGGAAGCCCATTCGAAGACCTCGCTGAAATGCAAATGGAGAAATAGGTGATGGGTAATTTATAGGGCAAACAGACACAACTATGCAGTGCTAATAAAATAGTAATATCGACCTATCATTTACAGGAGAAGGCAAAAGAAAATATTTAAAGATCTAGAAAGTATGGTTGAACACATGAGAAAAGGGTGACTATACAGGAAAGAGGATAATAATTGGAAGTCGAGACCAGGGTCAATGAAACCCAATAAAAAATTGCAGGTGAAGTAGGAAATTACCTTCCCGCCCCTTGATTCCACATACAACAGAAACTCGAAATTCCCTGTCCAATTGTAGCATTAAATATCCGGGAGATCTCCGATAATTATACATGTGACCTACTTTGCGGGGAGATGATGAATTGCAAGCATGCAGAATAATATGCAAGCTCAGGCATAAGTTAAGAGCAAATGAAGAAGGGAATGGAAGGGTAGGTCAAGGGAATGAGGTCAGGGGCGCGTCGTGGGCCACAGGATCCCGAGGAAGAGGTGAAGAGGGGCAAAGGGAGTCTGGGGGGCAAATAGCCGCGGTCAAAGAGTCGAAGAGGGCAAAGAAGTCTGGAGATGGTCGACTGCAAAAGAGGAGGGGATCAGGGGTCCCCGCTCTCGCAGTAGATTGGCCACTCCTTCATGGCCCTCGCTTAACGCATAGTAGAGCGGGATATGTGACCATTTTTGTCTGGTACTATGGGGTTGACGTCTTGCCGGTTCAAAAGCTGCTTCACCACAGACGTGTGCCCTTCCAATGCAGTCCACGAAAGTGGTGTTTTGCCCTCGTGATCTGGCTTGTCGGGGTTGACGTCTTGCCGGTCTAAAAGCTGCTTCACTACTGGCCCATGCCCCTTAATTGCAGCCCACAAAAGTGGAGTCTTGCCCTCGTTGTCTGGCTTTTCGGGGCTGACGTCCGGGCGGTCCAAAAGTTGTTTCACCACGGACTCATGTCCGCCATATGCAGCCTCGATGAGCGGTGTATTGCCCTCGTTGTCTGGCTTCTCAGGGTTGACGTCTTGCCGGTCCAAAAGTTGCCTCACGACAGGCTCGTGCCCCTTAATTGCAGCCCACAAAAGTGGTGTCTTTCCCTTGTTGTCTGGCTTGTCTGGGTTGACGTCTTGCCGGTTTAAGAGTTGCTTCACCACGGACACATGCCCACCATAGGCAGCCTGCATGAGAGGTGAAACGCCGCAGTGGTCTGACCTGTCGGGGTTGGCGTCTTGCCGTTCTAAAAGTTGAATCACCACTAACTCATGCCCCTGGCTCGCAGCCCACAAAAGTGGTGTATTGCCCCCGTTGTCCGGCTTGTTGGGGTTGACGTCTTGCCGGTCTAAAAGTTGCTTCACTACCGGCTGGTGCCCTTTCATTGCAGCCCACAAAAGTGGTGTACCGCCCTCGTTGTCTGGTTTGTCGGGGTTGACGTCTTGCCGATCCAAGAGTTGCTTCATCACGGACTCGTGTCCGCTATATGCAGCCCACGAGAGTGGTGTATTGCCCTCGCTGTCTGGCTTGTCGGGTTTGACGTCTTGCCGTTCCAGAAGTTTCTTCACCACTCGCTCGTGCCCCATGATCGCAGCCCGCAAAAGAGGTGTCCTACCCTTGCTGCCTGGCTTGTCAGGGTTGACGTCTTGCCTGTCCAAAAGTTGCCTCACCACTGGCTCATGCCCAGCATGTGCAGCCTCCATGAGTGGTGTATCGCCCTCGTTGTCCGGTTCGTCGGGGTTGACGTCGTCTCGGTCCAAAAGTTGCTTCACCACTGACTCGTGTCCAGCATATGCAGCCTCCATGAGTGGTGTAAAACCTTTGTTGTTTGCGCGGTCAGGGTTGACTTCCACCCGGTGCAAAAGTTGCTTTACCATTAGGCTGTGCCCATTCCTCGCAGCCCACCAAAGTGGTGTGTTGCCATGACTATCAGGCTTGTCGGGGTTAACAGTTTCCTGCCTCAACAATAGCTCCATCGCGTCCCCCTGCCCGCCCCTCACGGCCCACATCAGTGGAGTTATGCCAGCCGAATCTCCTTGGTTGGCATCACAGTCGGCCATTCCTAGCAGGCCACTCACAATATCAACAATTCCGAAAAATGATACACAGTGTAGTCCACCGAACAGCGAAGGGGCGAAGACTTCTAGGGAATCGTCCCGATTTAATATTTGCTCAAAAAGTGAGTTGGCAGCTACGTGGTTCTCATACTGGTCCAAGAGCTCCGTTGCAAGTAATATCACGCCATCTGAAAGTTCTCTCTTTGCATGGATACCCCAATACCGCGAACAATATTTGAGGAAGGGCATACTTGAGAGGTCGGGTTCGGGTTTGGCAGGAAGGGCCTTGGCCTGGTCTGAATTCAGATAAGTCAAACAGGTTTCAGCCATCTCCAACTGAGCTCGCGGGAAGAGGCTGCGATGAGTAGTGAGGTACTCGCGGAGTGTGTGGTGGGTTAACCGGACCGTCGAGGCTTCCCTATCTACCGTGACAAGCCCCTGACAGCAGGCGAGCAACGTCTCTGTTGCAGGGACATTGTCGATATTGAAATGTGTGGACCCAATTTCCACAGCAAGCGCATGGCATAGTTCGTCTACCCGTAATGGCCTTTCCGAATGACATATCCACATCAGTGTTGTCATAGCAAGTTTCGATTTCTCCCCTTCTTGAGTCCTTATCCGTACGAGAGTTGTTTCGTATGCATCTCCCAACCCTAACCCATCTCCCATCGCGTTCAGTCTATTTCGCCTCCGGTGGATTGTAGTTTCTCTCAGAACTGTTTCGACCTTGAGTGAAGCCATCAGGAATCTGTGTTTGCATCTATCAGTATATGACTCAAAATGGTTTCCGATATCCCGTGCTTGTACGTTTCCGAGATCTCTTCCGGAATGCCCTTCATAATCTCATTTTCTAAGAAACCATCCATTGCCTCAGGAGTTGTGTCCTTCTCCAGCCTCGCCCGCAGGTATGTCACTATATCGTCCTCCCTTGACACTATCGGTACACTTGATGTTTTTCCACCGAATTCCCTCTCAACCACCCCCCGGATATGTGACCTTCCTGTCATGAAGATTCGCGTGTTTGGCGACCCCCGGAGAATTTGTCCCAATGCACCAAGAACCTCCAGCCGATGCCTAGGAGCACACTCATCGAGGGCATCAACACAGATGAATGTGCGTTGTAAAGATGTGACAGCTGCGCACATTTTCACAATCTCAGGAAGTTGTAGCCTCCGCCCGCCAATCGCCTTCTTCTGGCCCCGAAATTTCTCCACAATTTCCACCGGAATTGCTCCTAACCCACTCAGAAGTTGCTTGAGCAGAGAGCCCAGCATGTTTGTTGGAGATTGGGCCTCCCGGGAAGCGAAGTCATAGTAAAAGCAAGCGACTGCCACATCCCGTCCTATGACCTGGTTGCATAAGTGATCCACGACCACAGAACTACCAGCCCGCACTGTCAGCAATTATGTCCCGTTACTCCCTAGTAGCCTCTCATACCAAATGTAACTCTTGCCGACCCCTGGTTCGCCATAGCAGAACAAAGCAGCATCATCAGATCCATCATTCTCACTACCATTATACCAGTTTCTGAACTCTTCTGCCTCCAATAGCCAGTCCCCTACACTATCCACCCGCTGCTCGCAAATATCGTGATGCCGCACTTGGGGCTCCAAGGGTGACAACCAGGCCAGGATTTTGGGCTCATCATCGGTAGCGTTGAAGATAATGTTATTTGACACATTGAAAGAATTGATGTTATCGGTAAAAGCTCGAGACATGCTTCGTTGTTTGCCGCTAGAAATAGGGTAGAGAATTGGGTGCTTAAAGAAAGACCTTTTGACCGGTTGACAAAGTTGGAGTAAGTTTTGGCAAAGCGGGGCTCATCGCCCAACCCTGCAACCACCCAATCGCGACCCAATCGATGGAACAGGAATTCGTGTAACCAAAACTCTTGCGCTTGTGTTTTTACTTGGGTGCCGCTGGGGACAAGGCTCCGAACCACCCCACTTCGCCCCTCGCTAGCCCCGTTACTCTCTCTCATAAACACACGGACGGTGAATCTCCTAAACCCTTGTTCGTATGGCTCTCTTCGAGTACCGGTAAGTACTTGAGTAATCTGTCAGTTCCAAATCCCAAACATGATGAATTTTCTCTCCTCTGAACATTAACAGACCCATCCCAGTATTATAATTAAATCCATCAAGGAAAGCCTTAACCGAAGCTGCGAGGCCAATACCACGACAGGGATAATGTGGACAAAGTCTTTATCCGTGAACCCGTTGTTGCTGTACCCAATAGACCCGGTAAAGGAAATACCGTAGACAAATCTGGAAAGTGTCCTTCATTTGCTGGAAACTAAGGGCCCGCTACCTAGCCCTCTAGTTCCAGAATCTTGGTGATAAAACTTTACGGTGGCGCCTCAGCCGACCTCATTTTCCGATAGACAGTGCGAAAGTTTACCCAATGTTCTACCGTCCTAGATTCCTGTTGCTCGACGGTCGGAATTTTTGAACGGATGCGCCTGGCTTTGTTGTGGCAACTTGAAGGATCGCTCAGGAGATATGCAGATGGTTCGGATACGAAGGATTGTTCACTCATACTCATGTGGCTAAGAAAGTAATCACGTGATCTTGAACTCGGCGAATTGCTCAACAATGGAAATAGAATTCTCAAAGGAAGGCCTTGACCCTCCCCCTATCTCCTGGTCCTTCCGAGCCAAATGGAAAGAAAAAAGAGAAACACCAAACTGCCCATGAAAATCCCCGGCATACATGAATGCAGGCCACGTGACTTACTTAGCACTCGGCCGCATGAGTAGATTATACCGACATGCCCTTCCTTTGTTATCGCGGGAGTCTACGGAGGAATAAGAACATGTGGGAAATACGGAGATTGATGTGGTGAGCCATGGAAGGATCAGGGCGTGGTATTTGTGTTTCACTTACACACCTGTCTTTACCGTTAGTTTAGTTATACTATAGATATCCGAGGGCGGGCGGATGAACGAAGTGCGAGTGGTGAAAGTTACATTTCATATCCTCCCTACAAAGCGCCTAAGTTCCACGTGAATTCTCTTACTGGTAGCTTGCCGCCGTGCGGCCCCTATGGCCCCCAAATTATCAAAAACGTGAAGTTGCCTCGGAGTCATTGACAACATTACTCCCCCGCCAACCCCACCATCATGAAAACTAAAAAATAAAAAAATAAAAAGTTAATACATAATAAATTTAGAATAAATAGTAGAAACCAATCTAGACAGGTTGTGTTGGAAGTGCGTGGTGACCAGGTGCGTTGCAGTCGATCGTTGGTGAGCGGTTAATTTCGTCTACGGACCATACCGGTACCATAAATTTACCAATCGGTCAGTTCTAAATCGATACAAGCATCACGAATTGTCTCTCCTGTGAACCTTACCAGACCTGTACCAGCACTACCGTATCTGTAATTAAACCCATCAAGCAAAGCAGTGACCGAGCCTAATATCACGGGAAAGATGGCCTTTTTTTGTCATTCCGCAGTGCCCATGGAACCTTTTTAATGAAATAATCATCTCTGGAAAGTGTCCTTCATTTGCCGAAAACTAAAGATCGTTTACCTAACTGTGTATGATAGCTCTAAAATTCTACTGATAAAACTTGACAGTGGCGTCTCAACCGGCAAAGTTTCCTACTGCCCTAAACCCTTGTTGCTTGAGGGTCAAAATGTGGCGTTGTCTTGGAGCAGCGGGGGCAAATTCTGCCGGCGCACGATGGCAAGCTACCGCAGGTATGATACTTGTACTCGTACGAGTAATCATCATAGTACACCACACACTTTTAACCGCAGAACCCCTACTTACTCCGGTAGGACATGTGTGATCGGACAGACAGGGATTAAAGTATATGGGGGTACATAGATTTCCAATCCCTGTCTGTCCGATCACCCACGTCCATCCCCGAGTACTGTCGGTACCGTCTCAATCTACTAGACGGCTATCTAGAATAGGCTCTGACTACTCACGTAGTAAACTGAGACATATTCTTCACATTCTCCCTGTGCCCCAACGAACTACCGTAATGACTACCGTAAAAACTCGAGTACCCGGGCCATGTCCTATGTAGTCCGAACTTTCCTCCTCTAGAAGACGGGGGGAAGAAACAGCAAAAATCTCCCCCGGAGACATAAGAAAAAGGAAAAAGAGGCCAGACCGTACTAGTACAAAGAGAGGCAACCCCGACGTCCTGGCATATGTTTTGATTATTCGAGTACTTAATGTAACGGATGAAATAACAAGATTGTAAGAAAGAATACTAAATCCTACTTTTTCCCCACGTGGCGAAAATGAGAGAGGGGGGCTTTATGTAAAAATGAATTGCAATCGGTGTCCCCTTCGCAAACCTCTTCTATCATTCCGCCTTGCGGTCGAGATCTAGCGACTGAGTTACAATAGATGCGGGAGTCCCCTTCGGTAATCACAATTCCCTAATGGAATCCTACACCTTCTATGATACTGTCGTGGGATCTCGTGACTGCAGGCGTTCTTTGAGTGGGAAAATAAAAACTTCCGGAGCAAAGCAAATCGGCCTCTCTTATTTCAATTCCAAAAATCAAAATCAAGCGAGATAAAAATCAATGAAAAAAACAACAATGAAAATTTTATTGAGGGGGCGGGGTTGGAGGTCGCGGATCGCTGTGCTCTCTCGCTCCGTTCTCCCCTTCTTAAATACCTCCAGTGCTATGAAACTAAACTAAAGAAATGCTAGTACAAAACATTCACGACATTTTCCTTTGCTCCTACGTAGTTTCTGCCATGTCCATCCACGTGACCCACAATACCGTATTTGTCTGCTGGGGCACACCAAGAGCACGCAATCCAGCATCACGTTATCGCACGTGATAAGCAACCTCCGGAACAACCACCCCCCATCTCGTTTCACACCCGCGAGACACCGTTTCCTGACAAACCCAAGGCATAATTAGGGCCCGTTTACCTATCCCCTAAACCGCTGAAACATTCAGGCCCATTTAAAATGTTGAACACTAACTTATTTGGGAAACCGTGATATGAAAAACTCAATACTCGAGAAGTGCTGTAGTGCTCAGAATTGGGCAAAATCTGTAGTGCTCAGCATGGCCGTGATGGAAAAGAGATTGTCCGCGCAGCTTTGTTCCCGAGCACTCAAATAGGCTAGTGTTCAACATTTTAAATGGGCCTGAATGTTTCAGCGGTTTAGGGGATAGACGGCCGTCTAGCAACTAGAGACAGTGCCGACCGTCAAAGAAATTTATATAGTTGAAGGTGTGTAAAGAAAATAGAATAGTTGCATGTTTGGCTAATGGGCTGTCTAGTATATCTTAAAGCCTGTTTATCTAACTGCCTATTGCTAAAAATTAAGATGATTAAACTAGACGGTGGCTTCTCAACCAGCATCTGATAAATGGTAAGAAAGTGTTTGACCAATTTTCCACGGTCCTAAATTCTTGTAGCTAGACCGTCAAATGGTTAGGTTGCCTACTCCAGGTAATGGTCATGTACTTTGCCGCACCCCCCTCCACTGTCAAGCCCCCCTTAGCCGTCGACATCGCCTCAGGCTATTAGACGGCAGTCCATAGGTAAACGGGCCTTATATAACCAGATCTAGGGAAATCAACAAACGACGCGAAAACCCCACAACTACGCATAGATAGAATCACAATATGGCTCAATGCTTAAACCAACACATTTGAGCTGCTAGTACCGAGTACTGAACAGTAGGTTATCCCGATAGCTAAAGAATTAAGGATGAGACGCCAGCGATGTTAGGCAGTCATGTATTTTTCCCCCCTAAACCCGGACCGTGGCTAGGAAAATACATTCATTCCGCGCTTACAAGAGAGGCTGCCCCTAAACTCATAAAAGTCCCCGCGGCCTGCCCGACCATCGCTATCCATTCCTCAATCCAGGGAAAGAAGAGCATCCAGGGGCACCGGAACTTGAAAAAGCGAGCCGCCAGCCAAACTTTATTGGGGTTTCGGTAGCAAGGGTTCGGTGAATAGCCCTCTTCCAAAATTGCGCTTAACCCCCTTTAAATCCCGGTCCGTTCCAGTGTGGAGAGGCTCCAGCACTACAAGCAACCATATCCGCACAAAAGATAGGCACGGAAAAGAAATCTCGAGCAATCAGACTGCAATAACTTACAGTAATAATTCTTGCGATTAGAGAGTCACGCGCCGTCCAATCACACCAAACAAGTGGTTCCCTATCCCCTTGCCTAGGCGAAGAACTGGCGGAATGATGCCTCGGAAACCTGAGGAAATATTTTGTATTGGGGCTCTGATGCCGGTATTTTACCATAATATTATATTAGTTTAATCCCTGATTCTAGGTATGATACCGCATAATCTGGTGAAACTCGTTTTCACGCTAAGATGTCAAAAGAAAGTGTGGCGTAATTCGCGAGCTCCGTTGGGCAGGGGGTGGCCTTTAACAGTAGGATTTTCGTAAATCTTTAGTGCTGGGTGTCGTTCCCCTAGACTTTTGTTATTTATTTAAGGGGGGCAACTGGGGGGGTTACTTTGCGAAAAATCCTGACTCCACCTTATTCTGACCTCTTAGCGCGGAAACGAGTTCACAAGATTATGTGGTACTTCTTGCTCGGGGGCAGGTAGTGAAGCATCCTTTCCGGCTCTCGTGATTCCTACAAAGATCTCTTGACCAGCCCAAGCGAATTTCTAAAAGTTCAGGTTGCATGGGTGCTGACCCTCTATTTCTTTCATTTGGTTCTCTTGTTTCTCTGCCAATTTTGTCGTTCGCCACTGACCGGTATCAATAGTCCTCCCCCCGCGACTCATTTCCTCCACCTCCACTGTTTTTAACCCACTCTCTTTCGGCATCAAATATCACTCGCATTTTGCTTCCAGATTCCTATCATACTTTGGTATTTCTTTGGTAAACCAGATCGCCGCTGCCTTGTAAAAAACCTCCAACCGAGCGTCTACAATTTCGGAGATTCACGCTAGAGGGGAGACATATTCGTTAGTAGGCCGATAAGCTGATAGTCAGGCTTCCAACAACCTCCTCTCAATTAGCCAGCGAACGAATAGAGGAAATTATAAGAAAAATAAAAGCCCGTTTATCCACAGGCAGCTGTGTAGCACTTCGAGACGGTACCCACCATTAAGGGGGGCTGGGTAGCTAGAGGGGTGAAGGCAAGTAGATGGTATGTTATCGAGCTCGTGAATGGCCTTTGTAATTTTATCTGGTTTTTGTCAGGATCGCGGTGATATTACACAGCGGAGAATGTGGGCTGTTTGGACAGAGGCACTTCAAGTATTTACACACTATGGCAACCCCTTGGAGGAGCAAGAGGGATGGCGGAATTTTTCGTCGGAAATTAGAGACCGTACTTTCAATCACCACCGTTTATTGTTTTGTGATTAGACCAAACCGTCCTATCACAGCCATCCGGAATTGATCCATCTGCTTTGATAATCCGTTTTTCTCTTCTGTTTTCGCTCGTTTGTCACTTGGCCGGGGGCCTCCACCGTCAAGATTTCCAACACCCACGGAAGAACGCCCAAAGGGGAAGACCCGCGACAATTTACCTAGAGTAGCGTCCGGTTGAATTTTTCAATGCACCTCCGATGCAATGTCGCGTTTTCACCGTCAAACTACAAGAATTTAGGAGGGTATAAAATTAGATAAACATGTTTGCACTGTCTATGGGCAAATGATGCCGGTTAAGACGCCACAGTCTACTTTTACCACCTAAATTTCAAATCTAGACGGTTTGGTAAACAGGTCCTAAATCCTAATACCGCTCTCCCACTTGGCGACAAAGAGAGAGGGGCCTATCACCATAGATGCCAAAAAAAATCCATCAAAATTTGTCCTATTAGCTAATCACCTTTATCACTCCACCTTGCGGCCGACATCTACTAGTACTGTAGCCAGTAGGTAGAAGAATCCCCTTCGATAATCACTAAATTTTTATAAGGAATCCTAGGTCTTCTCCCCGTGCCCCGGCCCCCCGGGCCGCCCAGAGCACGCAATCCAGCATCTCCGTTATCGCACGTGATATGTTACCTCCGGAACAACGATCATCCATCTTGTTTCACACCCGCCACAACACACCCTTGCCTCCTAGATCCCTTAGTTCCGAAAGCCCCGACAAACACAAGGCATCGTATGCTCAAGTGTAGGGAGCCCAACCGGCGATGCCAAACACACATGAAAGCATTCATAGAATCACAATATAGTGGTATAACGCTCAAATCAACGCATCAGAACTGTTGGTACCTGGTAGAGTACGAGCACAAGATGCGATCCTCATGGGTATGCGCTGAGGATGAGCCACCAGCGATGCTCAACAGCCATGTATTTTTACTTCTAAGCCCGGGCCGTAGCTAGTAAATACGTTCATTATGTTCCTACAAGAAAGGCCACCCCCAAAGCTCATAAAAGTCTCCCATATCGGCTTCGACCATCGGCTATACCGTTCCTCAAACGAGGTGGAGATGGGTATCTAGGACTGCTGAAAGTTGAAAAACACAACTGCCTGTCCAACCAATTGAGGTTTTGTACGAATGGTTCAGTGAATGGCCCAGGGGCGAAAGCTCACTTACCCGGTTTAGATTCTACTCTTCCCCTGTGTCGGGACGGGAGTCTTTAGCGCTGCTAGCAACTACATCAGCGCGGGAGATAGGCACTGCAAAAAAAGAAATATCGAGCAATCAGGCTGCAAAAACTTAACCAATCCTCGCACCACGGGAGTCTCATGCTATCCAAACAAACTAAGCAATGAGTGGTGCCTTATCCCCTTTCTCTATGCGAAGGACTAGCCGGATGATACCTAGGTTTAGAACTCCGGTAATTAGCTGTCAAGTACTTATCCCAAACAAGAAGTGCCCAAGAACAAGGGAGGTATTTTTGCATGAGGGTAGTGATGGGCACGATCATGCTCGAGCAGAAAATTTAGCCCATGCTCGAGCATAAATCGTGCTCGAGCACACCAAAAATTTATGATCTAGCATGATCGTGCCCATCACTACATGAGGGCTTAAATTTAGATACGGGCTGATATTTTAGGGTGTTTTTCTTTAATCTCTTTTCCGGGAGCTCTTTCCGCGGGCGATCAGGGAGGCATACTTTCCAACTCTGTGATTCCACCAAGGGTCTGATGACACGCCCAAGCGGGACTGTTGTAGTTCAAGAAGCATGTGTGCCGACCTTCTATCCCATTCATCTTGTTCTCTTGTTCTCCTGCCAATTTTGTCGTTCGTGATTTAGCTATAGTCCCCCCTCCGGCACCTACTTCCCCCCTGTTCATTACCTGCTACAACAACCCACCCTGGAAGTACATCAAATATCACTCGCACCTTTCTTCTCGCTTCCTATCATATCATACCATGTTTTTTTCGGTAACTCATATTTCTACCGCCCGCCCCCCCAGCCTGGCCGTCCAGAAACCTGTCCATATCTGTCATGAAAATTCGCTTTACGAAATCTCCGAGCAAGTACTTGTGATTTCTAACGCTAACGCCAGAGGGAAGGTAAGTTTGTTATATAAAATAGCAGACCGACACGATGTCTGTGTGAATTTCAACAGCCTCTACAGCCTCTGCCTCAACCAGCCGCTGAACAAGGCAATAAAATGATAAATAAAGAAGATAACTAAGAAGTCGAATTGTCCTATAGTATGAGATTAGAATTATCCTAGCTTCTGTGATTCAAGAGACATATTTGGGGGTTGCTTGTTCAATATGTGAATGCGGCACAATCTATTCTATGTGGATAATAGTTTGCAAGTACGAGGGGGGTTGTGAGGCACGCTTAGCGAGAAGGCGAAGAAGGGATTGGTAGGAGTTCTGGTTCTTAATTCTTCTAAGCCAGGTGGGCGGTAGTGTAACAGGTTTATTCCTGTCTAACGAAAGTACAATAGGACCGGCGGTAGACCTGCTAGCGCTGGTGCTAAGGGAGGCTTCAAGGGACCGGTAGCTAGAAGGATAATAGTTGAAGGACAAATTGGGCTAAGGGACTCAGGGATTGCCGTTCAACCAAGTGTATTCTTAGACTGA
>Ga0307517_10002137_pt1 | contig 32113 bp, 34 predicted proteins | sample 23_EM_MG_FD_194515 | JGI IMG/M metagenome (GOLD analysis project Ga0307517, IMG submission 194515) | Populus trichocarpa ectomycorrhiza microbial communities from riparian zone in the Pacific Northwest, United States - 23_EM | ecosystem: Host-associated > Plants > Roots > Unclassified | place... | reverse complement strand
CTGGACGACTCTCCAGTGCACCCCGAGCAACGAGCAACCTCAAGGACCTAACAATACTAAGTGAGTTCCCTGAAAACAAACGGTTCAGGAACCACGAAGTACCTCGATAGGAACTTCTCGACCCAACGCGGGTTGCTCCGACACCACAGAGACGTATTCCAATTCGTCGTCAAGGACCTAGGAATATTTAGTTAGTTCTGGAACGATCATCGGTTCCGGAACCACCAAATACCTCAATAGGAACCTCTCGACTCCCGGACAAGCCGCACTTGCAGATCTGGTCCTAGACACTGGTCATCAATAAAGGTTACAAACACCCCAAAGGGACCAGCGCACCTGCAAGGCCTCAACGCGTCCACGCAACTCCATGGTGAACCTCTCCTCCTCCACCCAGAGCTTCTCGAGATCCACCAAACGTTGGGACAAGTCCCGGTTCTGCTGGAGCACCTCTTCCACCTTCGATGCCTGAGCCATAAAGGCTTTCTCCATCTCCCCGCGCTCCTTGCGCTCTCGAGTCACCTAAAGAGAGGGGTTAGTCGAAAGTCTTTCAACCAAAGACGTTCGATGCCCTACCTCTTTCTCGAGAACGTCAATCCGACTAAGGAGTCGACTCCCAATGGACGACGCGTGTCTCATCTCCAAACTAGTCGGAACACCCCTCCCCCTCGTCGACATACCTGGCTCCCTACTCGAATCCTGGTCTTGGACCCCCATGGTAATCAACCGATCCAAGACCCTATCCCTCTTCGGCTGAGCAAACCTACGCTCACTCTGGAGCCTGGCAGTCTGGATGGATGTCCCCCACAAGAAATCCTCATTGTAGAGGTCATGCATGGGATTGTCGACATAGGCGTTACCTTCCCCATCCAGACGGTCGATGATACGCGTGTTCCTGGGGTATGGGTCGATGACGTTGGCACGAGAGTGAGGGTACCTTCCCTGGTCGGTGCGAGATACGTTCACCTCAGCAATACGATACGTGTTCTGGGTAACGCGAGGCATAGTGATGAAGAGATGAGGAGTTGGTTAAAGGAAGCTAGGTTTGGTGGTTTTGGAAGACGAGCGGATGATGAGTTGTCGCCCTAGGACGTCCCCTTTTATCCGTCTCTCCCAAACCAGAACACGTCACCACTGTTGCCATCAATCCCCTTGCCAACACAAGTGGTGCCACTCCCTCTATTTTCTTATTGGCTGTTCCCACGTTCCTCCATCAGTTCCCCTGACAATGATGGTGTCACTTTCCCTCTATTTTCTTATTGGCTGTTCCCACGTTCCTCCATCAGTTCCCCTGACAATGATGGTGTCACTTTCCTTCTTATTTTCTCATTGGTTGTTCTCACGCTTCGCAGTTCCTTCTTTGTCATGAATATTCTCACGATTCATTTCCCTTTGTTCTTATTTCCCACGACCCACTTTTACTCCGATTATGATCTCATGTCACAGTCACATGTCACCGGCCACTCTAGTAGTATATAAGGACTTCAGATAGCACTTGTATTCGCTAGTTTTGTTATTACAGGATTTCCTCTGCCTGAAGACGCTCTTCGGACAAGCTCAGAGACTCACTGCAAGAAATCAGACCTCAGATCTGCTCTCTTCTGCTCTACTCCTTCTCTCCTCTATCACGCGCATCCACTGCCTCCTCGACCCATTGTCCAGCGTTGTGCAAGGCCCTGCCTCTCCTCCCTTATCGGTTTGAAGACCTCTACCCACCTCAGTGGTTCATTGTTGTCTCTGTTAGCAAGGGCAAGCTACTCAAGAAGCGGTTAGTGACTCGTGGTGACGAGTCGTTTCCTGGAGTGGTCTCGGCGCAGAGTGGCCCTGACACCATCGTGCTGAACGACCATCGCTGAACAGCAGATATACAGGGCTTTATGGAGTTGTTGCTCGCTCACCTCCATGAACGGTTATTCCCTAACGAGGACAATACTGAACAACTGTTTATTGAAAATGACACCCTCTACGAACACCCGATCCTCAACATCAAATACACCTCCTATGAGGTCCAGCAGGAAACGGACATTATTCACCTTGGGTACGGGCGAACAGGGGTCATGGTATATACACCAATGCTCAGGGAGAACGAGAGCGAGCCATGGTCGTATGCCAATGTCCTCGCGGTATACCACATGACTGTGTGCACCGCCTCAAACCCCGAACCGCAAACCGTCTCGGTTCTGTGGGTGCGGTGGATGCAGCGAAATGCGGTTGGTCTTACTGGACCAAACTCACAAAACTACACCCAAGTTTCTTACGTCCCGTGGTCCGACACCCCTGGGAGCACTTTCGATTTCATCGATCCATCACATATCATCCGCGGTTGTCACCTTGTCCCCGCCTTTGCCCTTGGACGCACCCGCAATCTCCTTGATCCTTCCGTTGCCCGAGACCCAGGGCCAGAGGGGGATTGGCGTGCTTACTATGCGAACAGGTATGGCCTTGACTCTGACTTGCTCGGTCGATCTCGATCACGATGCGCGACTCTGCTGCACAGGTTTGTTGATCGGGATGCCTTTGCAAGATTTTCCGGGATCGGGATTGGGTGTCAACACCTTCAAGCCGACCAAATTCTCAACATCCAAGTTGGTCCCGACTTCACCCCCAGCACTCCCGATTCACAGTCCGGCGGTGGGGAATCCACTGAGTCAGGAGTCGATGAGTCAGGTGACGACGCGGAAGACAGCAGAGGATCAGACTGAACGAGATTTACCTCAGATTAATTAAATTTGTCTACGATTTCATTGGCAGTCCAAACAGGGGGTTTTCGTATCGAGAGGTAATCACAAGTGCACGGACCCACCAGTGACGGTCACACGGTGTTTCTCTCTCATTGCTCCCATGTCTGCATCATCGTCCACCGCGACGTCGCATCCAAGCAACCTGTATGTCCCATTTGCTCTGTTGAGCCACCATTCATTGTCACCCACTCCCTCTTGCTTGCCAATAGATCTCGTGACGCCCAGCTGATCCGTGCCGGGAAGGGGTATGGGATGATGTACTCCATCTGGAAGAGATTCCACGACATCATTTCACATGGTTCTCGTCATGCCACAGATAGGGAACGACCACCTCTCCCTCCCACGCAAGCGCAGCTTCAATGCTTGCCTGTCTGCACCTCACTAACAGCTGTCTCATCACAGCATACGTGGTTACATGGAGGACTACCTCAACCTCGTTTCCATCGAGCCAAAGGTTTCGGATTTGGTTGCCGAACGTCCTCTGATCGAGGTTGCGAAGCAGTTGAACAAGGGCCGCAAAGAGATCCGCAGTTCACAGGTTCACCAGATCCAACGTGACATCTCTAGTTGGGGTATCGGGGTGCCTCAAGAGAAGCGGCTTCGGGGACTTGGGAATGACGTATGCGGACGGTTATTGTGCCCGTCAACTCAAGATTGGTGCGATCTCATGTACGTCTAGGATGGCCTGCCTCCCCAGGTCATTACGAAACTGATGTTGTCTCGTGCAGCACCCGCGAACGCATTCGGTCGTTCCAAATCCCTGTCACCGTCGATGACTTCCCAAGGTTTCTGTGGGAGGGCGAGCGAGTTGACCCACAGAACATGAATAAGGGTTTCCTCCGTGGAGAGTTGCTCATCAAAGTCTGCATTTTCCACATTCGGGCCTGACCCATTTGCGGACACGTGCTGAATACCCACAGGTACTTCTCAGTATGTTGATTGGACCCGCCGCCGCGTTTCCCGGTGGCCAAAGCAGCGGTGCGGGGGGGTATGCCGATATTTTGAACTTACAAACGATGACGGTTCCGGTGCTTGCATTTGCTGCCGTTCTCGTAGGTCGATTTTCAGGATGCAACCCCAGCGCCATTCGGCTCACCTTTCGCAGGCACGTCACGCCCTAACCTCCGAGTCGACATGTCATTGGTCATACAAAACGCCGGGGTTCAACAACTTGCAATTCTATGAGCGGATCATTGGGACTGTCGAATCCTGGAAGGAAGAAGAGCGACAGTCTCTTCTCCAATGGTGGAATCGGTGCGAGACCTCACGTTTCCCGTCAGGGTCTTCCCTTCTGACATCACGCCACAGCATGATCCTCTCACAGCTTCACGGGGGTGCTCGCACGACATCGCTTGGCGATGCCCCTGTGCCCGGCTCTGGGGCCGCAATGATGCTGCAACAAGCAGCTGCAACAAGCACTGATCCCCGCTGAGGCCCTGATGTATTGTTTTTTCCGTCCGTCGCCACATCTTGTATAGTAGTATGCACTATCAATGCCCTTAGTGTTTGTATGTTGTCAACGCCGCCCTGTTCGCCGGCGTGATGACTAGCTCCGTACGCCAAACACACCAATGAACCGTAGACGCCCATCCAGCGCATGACGAAGGCAATGATGAAATTTACAATGAAATTCTCGCAGCCCACAGCCACAGTGTATGATTCTAAGAACTTTTTAAGAGACAGAAAGGCACGACTGAAGTGAGACAGCCCGCGCTCGCTCGCTCTCTGGGCAGGGTGCGCGTGCGTCGCGGTCCCAATCTCCGCCGCGACAAACGGTGAGTCTACTGATCGGTGTGTCCGGATCCTCCATTACTGACATTTCAATGTCAGCGTTCAACGTTCAACGCCCAGCTTCCAACACTCGACGTCCGACACCAACCCTCCTCTCATCCCCACTCTCAAGGTGGCGACATGCGGCGGGTTTAGCCGAACCTTAGGACGCCCGCCGCTGCGCCTAGCCTCGAGTTCGAGGACGACAGTGACCCAACATCCCCTCCCTCCCCCGTTTTCCCCAATGGTCCCTGTCCGGTCTCAGTGTCGGCCTGCTAACAGGCCTAGCATTGGTCAAAGTGTGGGAGGAACCGTTTGACAAAATCGCTCTCGGGCTTGGTGAGTTCGGCCCTGCTCTCGTCTAACAGAGATATTGAACGCTTTGTTCCAATTAAGGCTCTGATCAACCCGGTCGACTCAGAGGTTCCCAAGACCATGGACCTCTTGTCGGCTACAGTATTCATTCCAAAGTAGATTCTACCACTCCTTCCCTCACGGTTCTGCTTCTCTCCCGTGGGCTCGACGAGAAGCTCACCGCTTCAGCACAAGCGCCCAAAAGGATGGCAGTCTTCCGCCCCCAAAAGACCGGGAAGACCGCAAACCAAATCGACCGTCAATCTCGAATGAACGTCCGCTCAACCGAAAGACGCATTCTCCACGTCTTCGGTTCACCCGAGTCGCGCGACCTAAAAAGGTGCTCGCAATCATCCACGCAGAGTTTAGGGCTCACCCCTTCGAGTGGCTCTCCGGTCCCCAAGAAGACTAGGCACGTAGTTCGCCGATCGTTCTCCAACGATCAGTATGGAGGTTTCAGCCAGCATGTAAATCACCTACCTACAACACCCGCTTCGGACGCATCGTCCGTCCTATCCACACCTGCTTCGGCCCGGAGAAAATCTACGTCAACTCTCGGGAGTGTGAGTGCGTCCTACGAAAAGGGTAGTCCGCCCAAGAACGGAAGTGGCGGTACTCGGTCCAACATAAAGCATGCTCTACCCACCACCCCCCTCAACCTCGAGCCTGAACGCTGCTGTGGAGCTCCTTTCTTCCGCCAAAACTCCAAACCTCAAGGCTAACTCAGGAAGCTGCCACGGGGAAGGAACAGTCTCCTACTCACCTAACACCCCACCGAAACCCGCCCACCTCCGTCCATCACAGTCAGTCCCCACCACGCTGACTCAACGGTGTCGGAACGTGTCACCACCTGTCATCATTCATGGCAAAGAAATCAGTGCACCGGTATTAAACCAGAGTAGCTAAGAAAACAGCTCGATAGATTCCTGCCGCTAACCCATTTCTTAGACACGGCAACGAACATGGGACCCGCAAAGGAACACGAAAGCGCAGCCCATTCTTAGCGAGCGAGAAGAGTTGGCTTGGAGGCCGGATGGACGACCAGTGCGGACCCTCGCTTATCACATCTGTTGACCTTACGGGCGTATGAAGGGTGGGCAGATGAGTTACGAAAGAATGAGGGCGAGTTTTGTGTCGAGTTGGTTCAAAAAGCCACATGCTTTTGGACTTCGAGATCGGGTCAGATTGAATGAACTCATGAAGGGTTGTCTCGTATAATACGTCGCTAAACACTGATATGCAATCATCTCCGAATCCAACTTGTTGTAGGTGAGGACCAAGTTCTACGTTGAGCGTGATATTGAGGGTTCCGAGGCCAAAGCCCCAGTCCCGACTCCATCTTGAGTGATAAGTGTGTCGTCGCCGACAAGCCTATCGCTACGCTCGCGAAATCAGTACGAACTCATCGCTGTGAACATGGCGTGGAAAACAAGTTCTATGGCCGGTCATACCACGTTCAATGCCTCTCCTTGATTGGGCAGGAGAGGCGGGATGCGTTCCCGGGCTACCCACCGTGAGAGAAAGTTACCCTCGTGAGAGAAAACTTGAAGCGCCCAAAGACGAAATCTATATAAACATGAGTCTCTTGCGTCTGGTTGCCTCCCTGGCCACACTGCCAACGGCCACCAGTAGGGGCATTAATTATTATATTTCAAGCACCGCAGGTCAATTTAGCTAAGTATCATATAGTTTACTTTGTTCGGTAGCTTCCGCGGGTAGATAGATTTAAGTTTGGGTGATCATCGGGTTGGGCCCGCTCAAACGTCCGACCCGTTGCCAGAGTTCGTTCAGGTGGGTCACGTCCGCTAGGTGGGTCCTCGTTCGGGGCGCCAGCGATTCGCCTCTAGGCCCGGTCTAGTTTCGGGTCCCGTCTGTTGCTGAGTCATGTTGCCCCCCCGCATCTACCTGATGTCATCTTCCTGCATCCCGGTTCTTGGCGGCCGCGATCTTGTTTTGTGCCGGTGGCTAGTATATAGTATTTAGAGTTCAGACATAGGAGCTTGATTTATTAAATAAAAAATATATTGGTTACTGAAAACGAGCCTGCGTGACACCGACCGGCGGGAGGCATACCTATCTCTACCTACCTCAGCCCGCCGTTTTGTCTATTCTGCCGATGTTCGGGCTCACACGCACGTGTCAATTTTCGGCGGCCTTTCCCTTAGATTTCTCTGTCCTCGTGAGCACCTCATGTGGGATCATGATGGCGGTCATGACTAGATTTCGAGGGGATTTCGAGGGGATTTCGATCGGCTCATGTGAGGCCTCATGAGACCCGTCTGCCCGTCAGGAGACGGTGTTGAGAGATTTTGGGGCTCGTGACCTATTTTTGGCCTCACGACACGGTTATGATCGCCTCACCACAATTGGGTCAATTTTGCGATGTCAGCACTGTTCAGACCGCCGGCATAGAAAGACGTACCGCCTAGTTTTCTTATTGGGAGTAGGAAGTCGGTGGTGTTGTATTCGCCCTCGTTACAGAGAGGTGATAGAACTGACAAGCCCGAAGGCTTTGGGTGGTTGGCCGTTGTTCGTGTCGTATCGGCGGCTGGCGAGGAAACTGCGCTGGACGAGGGGAGGGCTGACACTACGCACTTCGTGATCAACACCGGAAAACGATGGGGTGCTTCAGTCAGAGCGCCATCTGTTGCAAGTCCGGAGCCAACACCCGATTCCGGGAACCACGGGAGAATTGTTGGCTGGGGGGATTAGATGTGCCTCCCTCAAGGGATGACACGGCCTTGGCTATCTCTGCCATCGTCGCTGCGCAGAGAAGACACCGAAGTCATCCGTACAAAAGATGTATCTTACTCCGGATGGCGAGGAAAGCACCAAACGGACTGGGGCGGGATCTGTTGCTATGACAAGTCAGGGAATGGGGAGGGTCATATAGGTAAACGCCGAGCGGATCCTGGTTCCTGGAGCCGGCCTCGTGAGACTCTGAAATTTCGCGGTTCGGTCCGTCTCCTCATCGCCCGCCTGTACTCAGGTCGACCGATTCAATAGCTGCCAAAGAACGAACCCTATGGGCTTCGTACTCTGCATGTGCCGCGCGGGGATCCAGGACTGGGTCTCGAATATCTCGTTCCCTTGCTTGCAGGCGGATGAACAGTTTAAGTAACCGCTTGTGGGAGCGCTTGGCAACCACGATGCGAGGACATATCCCCAGCACCTTTCCTGATATGCGTCCGTTGTGTGACTGATCACTTGTTTGAATTTGGTTGGTGAGAGCGGCGGTTGGCCCTCCTCCCCCATCGCCGTGAGGAAGGCCCCAGGCCACCGGCCAGCGCGTATCCCACCACGACCTGCGAGAACATCGATATGATTTGAAGACGAGGTGACACAACTCGGCACGGTTGCGTAATTCCATCCGGTGCCTGTCAGGCACCCAGCCGTTGTTCTTGCGGACCCATCTGGATCAGCGCTCCGTACGTAATACGTCCAATATAAGTATATCCCTGTTCTGGGTGCGACTGATTCTCCTCTCCCAATGTCCTCACCCTTCCTGCCACCCACTACCACCACTCAGCTCGACCCCCTTCGTCTCCCGCAGCACATCGAGCGCGACCTTTCCTCGGAATTCCTCCCCGGCTCCTCGTAGCGCATCATGGGGGAAGCAACTATCAACCCAAAAGCGTGCATCTGATAGGGCCTGCCCTTCTCCAATCCTTTACTGACGCACTGCTTTCTTTCCAGACTGGAGGATGCAATGCTCAAGGCATTGCCATCTCTCTTTCCGAATCTCCTTGGGACGGCCAGCAGTGCCCGCGTCGAGTTCTACGGCAAGTTTCAGCAAGAAGCCGACGAGTACGACAGCGACTTTATGAAGTACGATGAAGACTTGAACACCACCTTGATCTTTGTGAGTATCCGTTCTTTCTCTCGTATTTACCTCGATCATGATTCTAACTTTGCGGGGGTAGTCTGGTTTGTTCCCCGCCGTCACATCCGCTTTCATTGTCGATGTCCAAAACAACCTGCAACCTGATTACTAGCAAATACTACCAGCTCCTCACAACTATTGCCAGCGTTTCGCTAAGGAACGTCCCCACCAGTGAAAACGCGGTCATCCCTCAATGGACTGGCCCCGATCCCGCTGTCGTCCGCGTTCAAGCCACCCTCTATTCCAGCTTGGCCACTTCCTTCTTCACCGCGTTCGTCGTCATGTTGGGCAAGCAATGGTTCAACTGTTACACTCAAGTCGAGATGCGCGGATCCGTTATCGATCGCAGTCGCCATCTGCAGCGCAAGATGAATGGTATGGTCACCTGGCACTTCGACTTCGTCATGGAATGTTTACCCCTCATGCTTCAAGCCGCCCTCCTCCTTCTCGGTTACGCGCTCTCCAACTACCTCTTCTTCATCAACAAGGCTATCGCTGGCGTCCTCATTGGTTTCACTGCATTTGGTCTCCTCTCCTACTTGCTCATTGTTTCGGCCGCCACCCTATCCTACAACTGTCCATTCCAAACCCCTGCCTCCTTCATCCTCCGCTCCTTGATTCGCCTCGACTACGAGCACAAGAAGTACCTCAAGCGAACCAGGAAGTGGTTCAAGGACATCTTCTCCCGGAAGAAGAAGGGGCTATCGGAACCCAAGTCCGGCGGTCCCTACGGTTTCGGCAGGTATGGGACATTCGATGGAGCCGGCATGGAACATATCGAGTTGCCATGGCCAATACTGCCGACCAGCCAACCCCACTGTTCAATACGGAGACCGATTGGGATGGCTACATCCTAGACTCGAACTGCATCGCCTGGATGTTCGAGATGTCGATCGACACGGACGTCATCATGGCCATCATGAGATTCATTCCCGAGGTCGTTTGGCATGCTGGCATCCGGACCACCCCACTCGAAAGTCTCTACGACACGGTCCTGGAGTGCTTCGATCGCTCGTCCGGACGACCCGTGGTGATTCCCAAGCTGAGGAACAAGGCCTACCTCAGCGCCAAGGCCTTACTCCACCTCGCGATCCAACACAAGTGCATCGGTCACGAATCCGGCAAGGCGGTCTTCAAGGCCATTTCGAACCGGCACCCGGTCATGGGAAGACATTACGAAGGAGACTCGGATCTGGAATCGACCCTGGGGATCATCGATCGGGTCTTCGGCGACTTCGAGCCCATGTACTGGCAGAACTTTACCTTCAGTATTCCCCACCATGCTTGGATGGGCCACATTCTCCTCTATCGCGTCTGGGACGTTCTCAGGAAAGGCGAAGCTTTGCCCGATGACATCAAGGAGTTCGTCCTCCACTCCCTCCGATTGGAACCTCCTCCGGCGCCGATCGTCGCCGATCGTCTGCTTATCATTGGCCTGTTACTCGGAATCAAGTTGCACGTCGATGACCTGTTGGCCGCCGACAAGAGGTGAGTTGATTTTTCACGTGCTCTCTACGATACAGGACTTAATCATTGCCGTGCCGTAGCCACGAATGTAGCCCCCAGATCACCAGGATCTATGACAAGCTCACGGCGACGTTCGGGAGCGCCAATCCCACCACCGACGAGATTGATTGCGCGCTGGTGGCCATGGAGCTGATAGCTCCCCTCTGCGAGAACGATATCGCCCAGAAGAGTTACCAGTTGTTCCACGTCGTCATGCAGACCCACGTCTCTCCCGCCTATTCCCCGGAGAAGAAATGAGAAGCTTCTCGTCTGACCATGCACCGGACCTACAAGTGGGACAAGTTCCTCCCATGGGTCGAGGATCCTCAAGATATTCTCACGTTCCTGGATCACCACTTCGACTTGGCCACCACTGGTGGTCAGAACCATGACGAGCCGATCCAGAACGCTCTTCGCGCGTTGGCCTACGCGTCTGGACCACTCACCATCGGGGCCCTGAAGCGGTTCAACCCGACCGAGCCTTCATTCGTCCGCGGTATTCGCTACGTGTTCCAGAATGACAAGCCCTTCCAGCTTCGCAAGGCTGCTCTCTTCTTCCTCCCCCTCATCGGAGACAGATGGTTCAACACTCCCCATCCGATCATGGAACCCAACCAGATGAGGAGCTTGTGTGTCAATTGGGCTTCCGCCGTAGACGGCATCGAACGTACCTACGACGTTCAGAAGGCTGCTTTCGCGGTCCTCAGAATGGTTAACTCTTCTCACTGGCGTCCTCACATCGTTACGGAGAAATGGAAATTATTGGAATACTTCACGTCAGTGCCGGACGACTCCCAGCCTCTCAGGAGGTGCATCGACAACCCGGAACTGATGGACGCGATCGCGAACGTGGAAAACCCGGCGGCTATGGTCCTTTGGTTGGCGATCTTGTGGTTGAAGTATAAGGAGTTGATCCCTCAAGTGCAGGAGCAGCTGGAGACGGTTACGAAGGAGGTCGCCCAGGGTAGGAGAAGGACGGATCTGGACATGTACTTGTCAGTGATGGATCCTGAGTTGAGGAAGGCCGAGGACGCGTTGATGCAGTACAATACGTGGTCGACTGACCCGGCTGCCCTGGCTCTGAGGACGAAGATCGATCATCTTCAGCAAGCTAGGGTCCCGTTGGTCACTCTCAAGAGGGGTTGACCACCATTTTGTTTTGATCGTGTTGATGGCTAGTACATTCTCGTCTGTCTCCTTGCGCATGTGTGTTATTGTGTCACCTCTGTTTGTTGTTTTGTGGTTTATGTAGTTTCCATCTTTCTTTCTTTGTTTTTGTTTCTGCTCAAGGTCTTTCTGCTCTAAACACTTTACCATGAATGTGGACTCCCACTTCAATGGGGTTTTACCTTAGTGATCACATACTTTGCTTGTTGCATGCATATATTTTGTGGGCAATCTCTCTGAATCTATCAGCTAGTTGTATAGTATGGGTCTGAACACTGCTTGTCAGGCAATGGAATATTTAGTACAGAGGACTTGAGGCATAAGTAAAGAGAATGCATGTTCTACATATAGGTCTACTAGAGAGGCACATGGCTGAAGTCAAGAATCACCACCTCTTTTGACAAAAAAGAAACAACAAGATAATGGCCATCCCACTGCACATTAGTTACATCCCTAAACCTCTCAGATAGCTGAACAACCACCTTCCCAGTGACTATATCCTTCATCCTAGACATGTTGGTTTCCCACACCTTATTATCATTAAGGTGGAGCCTGTCTGGAGGGCCCCCCTCACTGGAAAGCAGTACAGGGGGCAATCCTGGAATCCCAAAGTCCCACCCATATGGGTAGCCAATACCTGATGCAAAAACATGAATCCAAATTTTTGAGCCATCTATTACACCAATACTCAGATCCCTACTTTCCCCCACCTCCAGTTCAACTGCAACTTCCATATCCTGGGCCCTCACCTTGCCCACAGCCTCTCCTGTCCAGATATCCCATGCTTGAATGGAGTCCTCATACAGGCAGAAAACCTTGGACCCATCTCCTGATACCCTGAGGTCCTTAACACTACCTCCAGGCACATTGATTGTCTGGAGGGGTTCCCCTCTCTCAGCATCCCAGATGTTGATCTTCTCATCTGCACACCAAACAAAGATCAATTTATTGTCAATCAGCTGAGTGTTGCTCTGGTGGGGGTCTTGAGCTGGAATTTGGAGGGATCCCTTGTGGAGGCCAGTCAAGATACCCCAGGTCTGTACCACCCCATCTGGCAAATCACTGGGGATAATAAGCTCATTTTCTGATTTCAGAGCAGTAGACTTGGTTGGGGCTAAGGTGAGGGGTGTGGTCTTTGAATCTGTCACAATTGGGCCTGTTGATGAGGCACCAATCTGCCAGAACTTGACTGATTTGTCATCAGATGCTAAGATGAGGGTAGAGGGGGAAGAAAATGCAAGGGAGGTAATAATAGCAATATTGTTAACGAAGGTCTCAACATGGTGAGGGTCTGAGCCAGTGATGTCCCAAACAAGGATATTTATGTAAGTAGCAACAGCCACAAGCTTGTGATCAGGGGAGAAACAGGTAACAGTACTAATACCAATGTTGCCCATGTGAAGCTTTGCCACAACAAGTCCAGAATTGGTGTTGTGAACTGTGACACAATTCCATGTGCTTGAAATAAACTGGGTGCCATCTGGGGAGAATGCAATGTGGTAACCATCATATGTGGGTCCAACTTTGTGACCATTGATGTCCCACTGCTGAACAGTTCCATCAGATACAGACATGAGGCACTGGGGGTTTGTGGGGGAGAACCTAACACAATCCACCTGATCCTGGTGCTCTATGATTTGATGACACTCCCCCTTCTGAATGTCCCACAAACAAAGTGTCTTGTCATCAGATCCTGATGCAATTGTAGTGTGGTCTGCTGAGATTGAAACAGACCAAACCCAGTCAGTGTGGCCATGAAATGTCCTGACAACACCACCAGTCTGCACATCCCAGAGCTTGACAGTCTTGTCTTTACTTCCAGATACAAGTGATGTCCCATCTGATGAGAAGGTGACAGATTTCACTGCATCTGTGTGCCCAGAGAGGACACCTGTCTGGTTGCCTGTGATTGCATCAAGGATGAGGATGTCCCCGTTTGAAGACCCAACTGCAATAGTGTTGTTCCAATATGAGAGTGACAACACATCATTACTCAACAGAACTGTGCGGGAACACCCCCCCCATTCTGCTGGGAGACCCTTGACCACCTTAGCCACTTGCAAGATCTCTGGACCATAGCACTCATGGAGCCAAGATGAGGAAGGGCAAAATGGGAGGGCTGAATGATATAATTGGGAAGGGGAGTTGTAGATCATATCAAAATGTTCCAGAAGGATTCGCTGGCTATCATTTGTCCAGATACATGAAACACCTGTCTAAACAGGAAACATGAGTACAGGCCTTAGCAAACAATCCACACAGCACTTACCAAAGCATACCACTGCTCAACATCATTCATGGCATAAACCCCAATACCAAGATTCCCTGTGAGAGCAAGGACCTCAATCCAGTGTAGCAAATGTCTTGTGAAGAACCCCTCAATTGCTTTCTGCACTTCCCCAACATGAGAACCACTGTTAGGAAGCATCAGGAGGTGTTTTGACCAGAATCTACATGCATATTCCAAAGCTTCTCCAATGTGGTCCTTTTTTTGAGTAGAAAGGTTCTTGACCTCACTGAGAACAGCATAGTCATCCAGGTTACAGATATTCCTTTTCAGCCTTCTCCCCATTAGGTTGATGCATGAAAGCAGAACCTCTGCATGATGAACTGCAGGCTCTACAAAGAACCTAACATCTTTGCACCGGGTTGGGTCCATGAGGAAGTCAGGAAATGACTTGTGGAAGGGTCGGATGGGGTCTTCTATGCCCTCAGGGACAAGGAGGAGAGAATGGAGAGAATGAAGGGTAGCAGAGATATTGGACACTCCCAGTAGGTCTGAAAGTGCTGTCATTGAAAGGGGGTTAAGCACAAGCAACACTGCCCCAACTGTGGTCCTGAGATGGGAGTACATTTCCTTAGCATCTGCATCTGTGTCATCAATTGCTTGCTCTAGGACCTGGGTGTAAAGGAGGTCAATCCCAGACCTTCCTTCATGAGTGGTATTTTGTGGGAGAGAGATGATCCGGTCCAGCTGTTCAGTGGGTGTGTGGTTCTTGAATGCAATGAATTTGACAGCTGTTGAAGCATAGATGAAGAATCCTGCTGCCTTTTCACAGAGAATGTTGATATTTGATGGGCTTGGCCAATCTTCTGTGAGGTTGCAGTTACTCCGAGTTTTAGCAACTTTGGCTAACTGAGTCCTGAAGAACAGCTTGATGTCACTATCCACCAAGGATTGTTTGACATCATGCAGCCTTAGGACCTCTGTGATGGGTTGGAGTGACTCAAGACGAAACCCAGACCGGATCTGAGCCTCTGGACGACCAGTGATAAAGAACTTGACATTGGGGATCTCATCCACATAACGGGAGAGCACAGAAAGAAGGGCAGAGGCAGGTTCTTCATCCTTGCATTCGTCGAGAGCATCAATGATGATAAGTGGCTGAATGAGAATGGAGGCAGCTTTTAATGGGCCAACAATGATCCTCTCCATTTGGGAACAAAGAGACTCCTGTGAAACACCAGGGTTGGCCCTCAGAACTCTGAGCAGCTTCTCTTGAAACAGGGGGTACCGATAGGCAAGCTGGAAGGCAAGGGTTGGAAAGATTGATTGGAGATTCCTTCTATTCTCGAAATCTCGTGAGCAGAAGAAGCTTGCGGCAAGTTTTCCGTCCGCGAAGCAAGTTTCGGCAAACGTCTGGGTGATGGTCGACTTCCCGGTCCCCGCAAGGCCGTTGAGCCAGAACACTCGGTGGTCCTGTTCATCCTTCAACCAATGTTCAAGTTGTAGGAGGACATCTGCCCTAGTCCCCCTCAGACACCCCTGCCTGTTCCCGGAACGGTATCCGGCCCCGTTTGTGGGACACAGCTTTTCTAGAAGCCGACAATCGGCATCTCCCTATTTGCAAGTTATTATGAAATGTGGGATCGGAAGGGAGTGAGACTCACGAGCTCTTGGCAGCGCTCGTCGTAGATGTCCAGCTGTAACGACGTCTGTAGCGGATGTCAGCTACGATGAGAGCAAGTCACGGGAGATCAGACCTGGTAGTCCATCAATGCATCACGAATATCCTCCACCAGACCGTTAACCTTCTGTGCGTTCTCGGGGACTCCGAGGAAAATCGCGAGGTCTTCCTGGGTTGCCACCGAGCCCATAACTTTGCCAATCTCTTCCAATTTCCTGGCGATCCCAGGCGTGCGTCAGGTCCAGCTCTCGATCTTGGAGAATGTAGGCTCACCGTTCCAGCTTGTTTGTCCTCTCCTCTTCATTGATGTCACCCGGGAAGATGGGTCCGGAGAGCAACTCGGAAACCTTTTTGACCCTGAGCGCCAACAATTCCATAGCATGTTCATTCACTTCTGTTCGCTAGAACGCCCGTAAGCATTTTGAATCAGACGCGCGGGAAGGAGACCATACCTCGCAACTGTCGAGAATAAAGCAGAGGTATCCCGCGACAGATTTGAGCGGAACGGGGGTACCTGCGGAGTCTCTCACTCCACGAAGCAATTCGGACGTGATGCGGTTCGATTTGTTCTCATCCGCAGCAACGCTCGGCTGGACGCTTCCGTCGGGGTGAAGGCCCTCCGATATGTGGTCAGGAACGGTAAAGGTGTCTACGTCGTCCAAAGGAACGATCAGAGAAAGGACCAGAATGACCGCGTTTACGTACCATCGGGTTCCCCACCGTGCAAGCTCAGTGAAGGAGTGGATCCGGAGAGGGAAAACCATTCGGTCTCTCGACTGGATGAGCCTCCGCTTCCCACCTCGATCTCACTGTCCGAGTGCGGATTCTGACCAGTGGGATCCCCTCCATCGTCGTCTACCCCTCCCCCTTCTTGACCGTCGTCGTCCCCACGCGCTGGCACAGATTCTAGCCCATCTGGCTGAGGAGGTGGACCCGTCGAAAAATCTGGCTCTCCAGCTGCGTCGGCTTTATCCCCTTCTCCGTCGTAACTTCCGCCCACTACAACGTGAGATTCTGGTTGCGGAAGCGAACTCGTCGAGTCGGCCCCCTCCCCACCGGGGTTGGCCGCCATTCCGTCCGGTGTATATTTTTTCCCTGTTAGTCCGAGTCGGTGCTTGGCTTTCTTCTTCATTTTGGAGAACGAGCCCCGTATGTCGTCCATGTCGATGTTGGATCAGCGTAGGCGATGGTGCGATAGATGGTGGTGCGATAGTGGATGATTGGCCTCGTGGCTTTGACTCTATTCCGTGCCAGCGCTCGGCGCTCATCGCGGGTACAGACACGTTATCTGGCGGGCTATCTGACGATCCTTTCCGCTCAAGTTCTCGTGTTGGTTCTCCATACCAGTCCTTTACATGTATGAAATATACCAAGGTTTTATGGCTGAGTCCTCGGCGATTACCTACACCAATATCCTTGCGATTTCAAGTCTGAGCCGCCACTTCGGCGCGGTGTTTCTACACAAATTGTACGAAAAGAGGTCGAGATTTCCCGTAGGGAAGACGCGGACCACCTTCCAAGCTAAACCTCGCGCAGCTGGGAATACCAAAAGGACTGCAAACAAGATCTGACATACTGAAAACAAACAGTGACTGTGCATGACCATCGAGGTAAATGCCAAGGTCCCGACTAACATCTGCGGACTGTCCGCGACCGTGATCGAAGCCAGCGTGGAGGGAGCACAGGAGAATGGGATCTATTATTGATGATGTGTACACGGTGGAGGATCACACTAAGGTGGGGGGAGGGGGATGTTCAATGAGCCGAGGGGGGTTGGGAGTGAGGCCAGCGAGAGGGAAAAAAAGAGGGTCAACCGCTAACACACCCGCCCATAGCGCCCAGCGTCTCACGCCAACACTGGCCCCGGGCCAACGGACGCGTCATCTGTCTGTACTCCCGAAAGATTTTGTAGCATCGCTCCCCCCCACGGTCTTGAAAGGCTTCAGAGCGAGTGATGGTTGCGTCTGTAGTGGGTCAAAACCATACCGAGTGAAGGCCGAATGCTGTTCTCTTCGGCTCATGCATGACTGCCACGGATGCGCATTGCAGATCAGCAAAGAACAGTGAGAGCGGATTTTGCAAGTGGATGGACAAATTGCTGGTGACAATGAGACCACTTGGACAGTACAGTTTCATAGCTGGTCATGGCCAGCGCGGTCTGAATGGGGATAGGTGCGAGGATATGCTGGGAGGATATCAGCGGACGGGAACCGCTTGGCCAGAGTCTCCGGGGTGTCCAGAGAGAGGTCAATTGTGGCATAAAACGGCAGCGGAAAAGGAGTAAAAGAAGAGACCGGATGTGATGAAACCTGTGACACCCTGGCAACAACTTCGCCGGGGTCGGAAAGAGAGTAGTTGATACGAGAAGGGCGACTCGAAGTATAAAGGACATACGTGACGAGGTAGAAATGCCGAGCGATCATCCTACTCATCTTGCGCCGGGGATAGATTGGTAACAGCCCCACGCGTCTCGGCTTGGACGCGACAGTCAAACGTCGGACTGCTGCTTGCACAACATGGCGGCGAATGCGGCGAGGAGGGAAGCGACCAAGGTGCCTTGAACACGGAGGACTGTAGGCTGTTCCGTTGTAAGCAAACGACTCCAGCACCGGTTGGGGTGTTTCAAGCGAGGGATTGGTGAAAATCTTGAGGAATTTGGAGCTCACTTCATCGGGTTCGAGCTTGTTCCGAACACCGACAATGGAAACGGGCGTGACAGCGGAGAACGGACCGACCTATTCCCCAAGTTTGGAATATCACGACAGAAGTGGACGCGAAGAAGGGACTCACAACATCAGCATGGTGCTCAAGGCTTCGTAAATCCACAACCGGACCCGTTGATCCAACGTTCGAACTTGTCGTAGGACCCGGCATGGGCAATTTGGGAGGAGCGTTGGCTATATCTCAGACATTGCGTCCCCTCAAACGAGAAACTGAAAGCGCGGTCACCGGGGGTTGACGATAACTTCATATGAAACGTTGAAAGACGTGGTAACCAGACGCACGTTTTTAGGCTGATTGCAGGTTGCTTCCTCCGCGCGGTACGAGCATACGAGAAGGAATGACATGCTTGACGGGCTACAAGAAATGAATGGAGTCAAGCTTGATCGGAGGACGCAAGAGTGAGCACGGTGTCGATCCAAACGGGTGAACGAGAGGGTGGCTCCACGGAACAAGCAGACTGGGGGATTTCTGGTCACTGGGGAGATCCTTCGTAAATGGTCCAGGTGAACCAAAGGACGGATCTAAGGGACTTCACTCCATGGTAGGTCGAACTTGAACGCAACTACGAGCACGAGAGAACGGGATCACCGACTTCTTAGATCGCTTGAGATACTTCTTGCGCCTGCTGTCGAAATGAATTGAGACGCGAAGGGAGAGGGAGAGGATTCAAGTGACTGAGGAGAGCGGCTCGAAGTATGGGGGACAAACATGACGAGATGAAAGTGTGTCGATGGATCGATAACTAAGAGTCTCGACCCGGACGTGGCAGTCAAACATCGACCCACTGTTTGCCCAACATGGTGATGAACGCGGCGAGGAGGGAAGTGACCGAAGCGGAATAAACAATAGTTTGGACATGGAAAATGGCGGACTATTCCAGAGCGCAAACAGCATCGGCACTAGTTGGGGCGTTCTTAAGCGGGGGACTGACGGAAATCTTGGGGAATTTGTGGCTCAGTTCTTGTGGATCGGATTCGAGCTTCTCCTGAATGTCTGTAACGGAGACGGACGTGACCGTGGAGAGTTGGTGGGCCTATTCCTCGAGAGAACAGGTTCAGGAGATCGCGGCAGAAATGGATGCGAAAAAAGGACTCACAAAGATCAGCGTGGTGCTCAGAGCTTCATAAAACCGCCGCCGGACTCGTTAGTCCCGCGTTCGAACTTGTCGCGGAACCCGACGCGGGCGCTGCTGGTAATTTTGGAGGAGGGATGGATATATCGTAGACGTGGTATCCTTCCGACTAGAGACGAAAATGCGGCCACCGAGGGTTGAAAGCGAAAATTCAAAACGTTGAGAAACGAAGGAAGGGGGTCAATTAGACGCACGTTTTTGGCCTGATGGTTGCTTCGTCCGTTGCGATACGAAAATCCGCGAAGGAAGGAGGGGCTCGACGGGCTACGAGAAATGAAGAGTGTCTAGCTTGACGAAAGGGTGCAAGAGTAAGAACAAATAGGTGAACGAGAACGTGGGTGCCCCACAAATACACCGAGGGCGATTTCCAGTCACTGAGGAGATCCTCTGCGCACGGTCCAGCTGAACCAAAGGACGGACCCGAGACACTCCGCTTGTTTGTGAATTAAACTTGAATGTGACCGGTGACCCTGAGCACGAGAGAGCAGAATCCTCGACTTTTCCAGCGTCGGATCAGACATGTCTGGCTCCCAATCGCAGTGCCCCTCCCCGCACTGGTTCACGCGACCCCAGAATTCGCGTGCGGGTTCCGTCACGGGCTCGCCTGTGATCACCACATAGTGCATGTACATTTGTTCAATAATGGATAGTACCTAACTATAATGGCAATTTTCTCCGACTCCCACACACCGACGAGCCCGCCGTGGAAAACCCCAATCCAATTACTCAATAGACGCATCGGCCCCATGACTTGCAGAGTGTAGAGGTGAGGCGGATGGAAACGGACGAACGACCGGACCAGGTGTACCAGATAAATGCGGCTCAACGAAGATACCACAACAGGAAAGATACAACGGCGTCCCCTCGCTAAACCTATGTTGTGTGCGTTGCATGAGCGATGCGGACTGGATGAACCGGTGACAAGGCCGCCCGCGTGGTCACAATCATGCCACGAGCGTGAGTCCCGATGGATAAAGCATGCGTCCCTCATCCATGTCAGCACTGCTCAGACGACCCTCACTTTACGGACGGCACAGGAAGACGCACCACTCACTCCTTCAGTCCTTGAGCCCATCTAGTTTTTATTAAGAGTGGGAAGTCGCTAAGATCGTACTCGCCCTCAACCCAGAACGGTGATGAGACCAACAAATCTGGAGGGCTTCGAGTAGTGGTCGGTCGTCGCTTCCGTGACGGTAGTCGGGTTTGATCTGCGGTTGACGAGGAAACGAGGGGAGAGCTGATACTGTTCACCCGGTGAATAACGCCAGAAAACGGTGAGGTGAGCCTGCGGGTGGGCATGCTTTAGTCAAAGCACCGTCCGTAGCAACCTTAAGGCCAACATCAGAGATTCCGACACCATGAGAGAATCGTCGGATGCGGGCAACGGCGAGAAGAAAGCAAACCTTGCGGGACCACTCCCACGACGAGACCCTGGGGGTGTGGTGGAAAGCGGACGAGGGGGAGAAAGACCTCCGGATCTCCGGATCAAAGCCGATCCACCCTTTCTCTCCGGACAACCGACAACCCAGACGACTTTCTCCTTTGATCCCAAGTTCGCTTTCTCGCCGCTGGACTGGATGTCGAACACCTTCGACCGATCCTTCGGTGTTGAGTCAAAATGCGTCTCCCTCGTCACTATCCCTCTTGCCTTTCTCGAGGGATGACACGGGCCTAGGTACCCCCCACCACCGTCACTACGTACAAATCATAGGAGAAGCCATCGAAGTCATCCGTGCGGAAGATGCATCCTACTTTCTACGTTGGACTCTGGTTGGCTAGGAAGGTACCAAATGGATTAAGGTGTCATCTGTTACGGTGATAGGTTACAGAGGCTGAAGGGGGTCGTCTAGGTCGGTTTTGGATATTTCGCAACTCGGTTCGTTTCCTCATCGCCTGTTTGCCCCCAGCTCGATCTCCCTCGTTAAGACTCTGTGCATGACAGCAGGCAAGCGTTCGCACTGATCAACGTCACGTTCAGATCCCGTCTCTGTTCTCAAACGGCACGAGGTGAACCTACGCCTGTTACACCCCTTCATCAGCTCGTTGCTTCACCAACGATCGACGTCCCCAGGCCTCAACATCAATGTTCAAACCGGTATTGCTCCAGACGTTATCCCACAACCCCCAACCGCGTTCCACCTGGGAGATGGAGATTTCGGTCGACAGCACATCCTCTGAGTGGTCTTGGTCGTCACGTTTTTCATAAGTACCTCACTCAACGTGAGCAAGACCGTCTCAACACGCTCACTCTTATTGAACCTGGCGCCGTCTGGATCAAGTTTGGCCCCTGTTGTGGATCTCGTCCGGAATGGTGCTGGGTGGAGTTGTCAAATTCGGGGCTTTGCCTGCGAACGGGTGTGGGGGGCCGGAGAGGTGGTTGAACGCGAGTGTACTGAGGTGGTGAAGCGGTGGGTTTAAACAGCCGTATTTTGGACTTTTGGGGACCCAGTTTGCTCAGATTGGCTTTGACGCTCGAGATTCGCACCTTCCGCCTCTGACCTTCCTCCCCGCCATTGGGGATGAAATCCTTGTACGCATTTCTTCGCCACAATGGCTAACTGCTGCGTACGCCCAACGGACGTGATTGTTTGATAACCTGCTTTCGTAAAGTTCAGTGGTGATTAGCGAGAGGAAAACGCATCTCGTTCGTCGGCGTCTCTCCTGTACCCGTACGCTGAGATCAGAGCTCCGAAGTCAACACCCCCTTCCCTTCGTGCCCTCCCACCCACGCGTGTAAACCATAAACTAAGGCCCTACTTGTGGTTTCCGTCGTCGTCTTCGTACCCTGTTCCCTTTCTAATGGACGTCCCTGCCCGGTGTAGGGATTGTATTACATCTTGAAGGCGTACATGATTACCGGCCGACCACCAGCCCCAGTCTCGCTGATACCACTGCGAGGGCGGGTCCGGAGCTGCTGCGGTGGTTTCAACTGCACGCCGATCCGGAGAAGACGTCTGGCGGCAGAGTTTTGACGGACGAAGCGCTCACATGCCACCGGTGTTCCGCAAAGCCAGGACTCGGAGGCGGCTGGGTTTGAGGATATCACTGCGGAAGAGCCTGTCAGAGAGTGCTTGTTCGAGGTGAATCCTGTCCGTCTCCCATGGTCGTTCGCCCTCGGAGATCGTTTATTCCCAACGTTTGGGTTTCGGAGCTGACCCACCATCTCCCCGACATCAGGACCAGCGTAGGAATCGCGATGCCTGTACAAATACGGCAACGCATCTACCTCAAATCCACTCCAGCGGGTCGGGGAGCGCTCACCGTCAGAAATCCATTCAGCATACATCCCCGTTCTGGTTGCGACTGATTCCCCCCTCCCGACATCGGACGCCGTCCCCACCCTTCCTGCCACCCACTCCCTCCACTCAGCTCGACCCGCTTCGTCTTCCCTAGCCCATCGAGTGCGACCTTTCCTCGGGATTTCTCCCCTGCTCGTAGCAGCTATCAGTCCAGAAGCGTGCGTCTGATAGAGCCCGCCTTTCGTCTTCGGTCCTTTACTGACGTGTTCCTTCCCCCTCCAGCCTGAAGGATGCAATGCTCAAGGCATTGCCATCTCTTTCCGAATCAGCGCCCGCGTCGAATTCTACGACAAGTTTCAGCGAGAAGCCGACGAGTACGACAGCGACTTCATGAAGAAATACGATGAAGACTTGAACACCAGCTTGATCTTCGTGAGCATCCTTTCTTTCTCTCGTATTTACCTCAATCGTGATTCTAACTTTGCGGGGGGGTAGTCCGGTTTGTTCTCCGCCGTCACATCCGCTTTCATTGTCGACCTCCAAAACAACCTGCAACCTGATTACCAGCAAATACTACCAGCTCCTCGCAACTATTGCCAGTGTTTCGCTAGGGAACATCCCCAGCGGTGAAAACGCCGCCATCCCTCAATGGACTGGCCCCGATCCCGCTGTCGTCCGCATCCAAGCCATCCTCTACTCCAGCTTGGCCGCTTCCCTCCTCGCCACGTTCGTCGCTATGTTGGGAAAGCAATGACTCAATCGGTACGCTCAGGTCGAGATGCGCAGATCCGTTGTCGATCGCAGTCGGCATTGGCAACGCAAGATGAACGGAATGATCACCTGGCACTTGGACTTCATCATGGAATGTTTGCCCCTCATGCTTCAAGCCGCCCTTCTCCTCGATTAAGCGCTCTCCAACTACCTCCTCTTCATCAAAAAAGCTGTTGCCGACATCCCCATTCAGTCTCCTCTTCTACTTACTCACCGTTTCGGCTGCTACCCTATCCTACAACTGTCCCTTCCAAACCCCTGCCTCCCTCATCCTTCGCTTCTTGGTTCGTTTCAACGACGAGCAGAAGAAGTACCTCAAGCGAACCAGGAAGTGGTTCAAGGACATCTTCTCTCGGAAGAAGGGGCTGTCAAGACCCAAGTCCGGCGGTCCCTACGGTTTTGGCAGGTTCAGAACAGTCGACGGAGCGAACTTGGAACGCATCGAGTCGCCCATGGCCAACACGGCCGACCAGCCAACCCTACTATTCGACAAGGAGACCGGTTGAGATGGCTACGTCTTGGAGTCGAACTGCACCGCCTGGATGTTCGAGATGTCGATGGACACGGACGTCATCATGGCCATCATGAGGTTTATCCCCGAGGTCGTTTGGTATGCCGGCATTCGGACCACTCCACTTGAAAGGCTCTACGGCACGGTCCTCGAGTGCTTCGATCGTTCTTCGGGTCGACCCGCGGTGATCCCCAAGCTGAGGAACAAGGCGTACCTCAGCGCCAAGGCCCTCCTCCACCTCGCGATTCAACGCAAGTGCATCGGTCACGAATCCGACAAGGCGGTCTTCAAGGCCATTTCGAACCGGCACCCGGTCATGGGAAGACATTACGAGGGAGACTCGGATCTGGAATCGACCCTGGGGATCATCGATCGGGTCTTCGGCGACTTCGAACCCATGTACTGGCAAAACTTTACCTTCAGTATTCCCCACCATGCTTGGATGGGGCATATTCTCCTGTACTGCGCCTTGGACGTTCTCAGGAAAGGCGAAGCTCTGCCCGATGACATCAAGGAGTTCGTCCTCCACTCCCTCCGATTGGAACCTCCCCCTCCGGCGCCGATTGTCGCGGACTGTGCTTATTATTGGCCTACTGCTCGGAATAAAGTTGCACGTCGATGACCTGTTGGTCGTCGACAAGAGGTGAGTTGATTTTGCATGTGTTCTCTACGATACAGGACTTAATCATTGCTGTGCCGTAGTCACGAATGCAGCCCCCAGATCACCAGGATCTACGACAAGCTCACGGCGACATTCGGGAGCGCCAATCCCACCACCGAGATTGATTGCACGCTGGTGGCCATGGAGCTGATCGCCCCCCTCTGCGAGAACGATATCGCTCAAAAGAGTTACCAGCTGTTCCACATTGTCATGCAGACCCTCGTCTCTCTGGCCTACTCCCCGGAGAAGGGATGGGAATCTTCTCGTCTGACCATGCAAGGGACTTACAAACGGGACAAGTTCCTGCCCTGGGTTGAAGATCCTCAAGATATCCTCACGTTCCTGGACCACCACTTCGACTTGGCCACCAGGGGTGGTCAAAACCAGGACGAGCCCATCCAGAACGCTCTTCGTGTGTGTTAGCCTATGCATCTGGACCCGCCACCATCGAGGCCCTGAAGCGGTTCGACCCGACCGAACCTTCGTTCATCCACGGCATCTGCTACGTGTTCCAGAACGACAAACCCTTCCAGCTTCGCAAGGCCGTACTCATCTCCCCCCCCCATCGGGGACAGATGGTTCAACACCCCCCACCCGATCATGGAACCCGATCAAATGAGGAGCTTGTGCGTCGACTGGGCCTCGGCCGTCGACGGCATCGAGCACACCTACGACGTTCAAAAGGCTACTCTCGCAGTCCTCTTCGGAATGGTCAACTCTTCTCACTGGCGTCCCCACATCGTTACGGAGAAATGGAAACTACTGGAGTACTTCACGTTGGTGCCGGATGACTCACAGCCTCTCAGGAGGTGCATCGACGATCCCGAATTGATGAAAGCGATCGCGAACATGGAAAATCCGGCGGCTATGGTCCTTTGATTGGCGATCTTGTGGTTGAAGTATAAGGAGCTGATCCCTCAGGTGCAGGAGCAGCTGGAGATGGTTACGAAGGAGGTCGCGCAGGGTAGGAGAAGGACGGACCTGGACATGTACTTGTCAGTGATGGACTCTGAGTTGAGGAAGGCCGAGGACGCGTTGACGCAGTACAATACGTGGTCGACTGACCCAGCTGCCCTGGCTCTGAGGACGAAGATCAATAATCTTCAGCAGGCTAGGGTGTCGTTGATCACTCTCAAGAGGGGTTGACCACTGACTTTTTCGATCGTGTTGATGGCTAGTACATTCTCGTCCGTCTCTCCTTGTGCATGTTATTGTGTTACCTCTGTTTGTCGCTTTGTGGTTTATGCAGTTTCCATCTTCCTTTCTTTGTTTTTGTTTCTGCTCAAGGTCTTCCTGCTCTAAACACTTTACCATGAATGTGGACCCCCACTTCTGTGGGGTTTTACCATAGTGATCACATACTTTGCTTGTTGCATGCATATATTTTATGGACAACCTCTCTGAATCTATCAGCTAGTTGTATAGTATGAGTCTGAATGCTGCACTTGTCAAGCAATGAAATATATAGTACAGAGGACTTGAGGCATAAGTAAAGAGAATACATGTTCTACATATAGGTCTACTAGAGAGGCACATGGCTGAAGTCAAGAATCACCACCTCTCCTGACTCAAAAGGAACAACAAGATAATGGCCATCCCACTGTGCATGAACTGCCTTCCCAAATCTCCTAGGTAGCTGAGCAACTACCTTCCCAGTGACTATATCCTTCATCCTGGACTTCCTGATTTCCCACATCTTGTTATCATTGAGGTGGGGCCTGTCTGGGGAGTCTTGACCACTTGAAAATAGGACAGGGGGTGAGCCTGGAATCCCAAAGTCCCATCCCCTATAATGGCCCACATCTGACTCCCAAACTGTAGCCCAGATTTTTGAGCCCTCTATTCCTTTAAATATCATTCTCTCACCAGCCACCATTCTACCCCGAGTCTCCAAGTCCATATCTTGGGCCCTCACCTCACCCACAACCTCTCCTGTCTGGATATCCCATGCTTGAATGGACTCTTCATACACACAGAAAACCTTGGTCCCATCCCCTGATATCCAGAGGTACTTAACACTACCTCCAGGCATATTGATTGTCTGGAGGAGTTCCCCTTTCTCAGCATCCCAGATGTTGATCTTCTCATCTGCACACCAAGCAAAGATCAATTTATTGTCAATCAGCTGAGTGTTGCTCTGGTGGGAGTCCCTAGCTGGGATTTGGAGGGATCCCTTATAGAGATCAGTCAAGATACCCCAGGTCTGTACCACCCCATCTGGCAGATCACTTGGGGTAATCAGCCCAATTTTTGGTTTCAGAACAGTAGACTTGGCTAGGGCTAAGGTGGGGGGTGTGGACTTTGGATCAGTTTTTCCAGAACTTGACTGATCCATCCAAAGATGCTGAGATGGATGTGACTCCATTGGTGTGGCAGGTGAAGGTCTCAACAAGGTGAACATTTGAGCCAGTGATGTCCCAAATATAGATTTTCTGAGGCCAGTTGATGAGGTACTAATTTTCCAGAACTTGACTGATCCATCCAAAGATGCTGAGATGAGGGTAGAGGGGGAAGAAAATGCAAGGGATGAGATTTGATCAGTATGGCCAGTGAAGGTCTCAACAAGGTGAGGGTTTGAGCCAGTGATGTCCCACACATAGATTTTCCGACCAGCAGCAACAGTCACCAGCTTGTAATCAGGGGAGAAACAGGGAACACCACTAAGATGGATGTTGGCTATGTGAAGTTTTGCCACAACATGACCAGAATTGGTGTTGCGAACTGTGGGCTTATCACTGTATCCAGATAAAATAAACTGGGTGCCATCAGGGGAGAAATCAAATCTATAACCCTTGTGTGTGGGTCCAACTTTGTGACCATTAGTATCCCACTGCTGAACAATTCCACCAGATTCAGATATGAGGCACTGAGGGTTTGTGGAGGAGAACCTAACACAATACACTCCCTCCTGGTGCTCTATGATTTTATGACACTCCCCCATCTGAATATTCCACAAACGAAGTGTCTTGTCTCTGGATGCTGATGCAATCATGGTATGGTTTGCTGAGATTGAAACAGAGTGAATCCAGTTAGTGTGACCATAAAAAGTCCTGACAACACCACCAGTCTGCACATCCCAGAGCTTGACAGTCTTGTCATTACTTCCAGATACAAGTGATGTTCCATCTGATGAGAAGGTGACAGATCTCACTGTATCTGTGTGTCCAGAAAGGATAGCTGTTTGGCTGCCTGTGATTGCATCAAGGATGAGGATGTCTTTGTATTCATACCCAACTGCAACAGTGTTGTTCCAGTATGAGAGTGAATATATGTAAACATTCAGAAGAGCTGTGCGGGAATACATCTCCCATTTCTCTGAGAGACCCTTGACTACCCTAGCTGCTTGTAAGAGCTCTAGACTGTAGCACTCACGAAACCAAGATGAGGAAGGGCAGAATGGGAGGGCAGAATGGTATAATTGGGAAGGAGAGTTGTAGATTGTGTCAAAATGTTCCAGAAGTAATCGCTGGCTGTCATTTATCCACATGCATGAAACACCTGCCTGAACAGGAAACATGAGTATAGGCCTCAGTAAACAGTCTATACAGCACTCACCAAAGCATACCACTGCTCAACATCATTCAGGGCATAAACCCCTACACCAAGGTTTCCAGTGAGAGCAAGGACCTCAATCCAATACAGCAAATGTCTTGTGAAGAACTCCTCGATTGCTTTCTGCACTTCCCCAACATGAGAGCTGCTGCTAGGGACCATCAACAGGTGTTTTGACCAGAATTTACATGCATATTCCAAAGCTTCTCCAATGTGATCCTTCTTGCAAGTAGGAAGATCCATTACCTCACTGAGAACAGCATAGCTATCCAGGTTGCAGATGTTCCTCTTCAGCCTTTCCCCCATCAGGTTGAGGCATGAAAGCAGAACCTTTGTATGATGAACTGCAGGCTCCACAAAGAACCGTTCATCCTTGCACCGAGATGAATCCATCAGGAAGTCAGGGAATGACTTGTGGAAGGGTTGGATGGGGTCTTCTGTGCCCTCAGGGACAAGGAGGAGAGAATGGAGGGAGCGGAGGGTGGTGGGGATGTTGGGCATCCCAAGCAGGTCTGAAAGTGCTTTCATTGAAAGAGAGTTAAGTACAAGCAGCACTGCCCCTGCAACAGTTCTGATGTGGGAACAGATTTCCTCAACATCTGTACCCATGTCATCAATCACTTGCTCCAGGACCTGAGTGTAAAGGAGGTCAATCCCAGACCTTCCTTCATGAGTGGTATCATGTGGGAGAGAGATGATCTGAGCCAGCTGTGTGGTGGGTGTGTGGTACTTGGATCCAACAAATTTGACAACTGTTGAAGCATAGATGAAGAATCCTGCTGCCTTTTCACAGAGAATTTTGAGGTCTGATGGGTTTGGCCAATCTTCTGTGAAGCTACAGTGGCTCCGAGTTTCAGCAATTTCTGCCAACTGAGTCCTGAAGAATAGCTTGATGTCACTATCCACTGAGGATTGTTCAACATCATGCAGTCTTAGAACTTCTGTAATGGGTCGGAGTAACTTGAGACGAAATCCGGACCGGATTCGAGGCTCTGGACGACCAGTGATAAAGAATTTGACATCGGGAATCTTGCTTGCATAACGAGAGAGCACGGAGAGAAGGGCAGAGGCGGGTTCTTCATCCTTGCATTCATCGAGGGCATCAATGATGATGACAATGGGTGGTTGAATGCGGCCAACTTTTAGTGGGCCAACAATGATCTTCTTCATTTGGGAATCAAGAGACTCCTGCGCAACACTAGTGTTGGTCCCCAGGACTTGGAGCAGTTCCTTTCGAAATGGGAGGTACCGATGGGCAAGCTGAAAGGCAAGAGTTGGAAAGATTGCTTGGAGATTCCTTCTGTCCTCGAAATCTCGTGAGCAAAAGAAGCTCGCCCCAAGCTTTCCATCCGTGAAGCAAGTCTCAGCAAATGTCTGGGCGATGGTTGACTTCCCGGTCCCTGCGAGGCCATTCAGCCAGAACACACGGCGGTCCTGCTTGTCCTCCAGCCAATGTTCGAGCTGCAGGAGGACATCTGCCCTAGTTCCTCTCAGACACCCTCTCCTGTTACCAAAACAGTACCCGGCCCCATTTGTGGGATGCATGCTTTCTAGGAGACGAAGATCCGAATCTACCTATATGCGGGTTACTACAGAGGTTTGAACCATAGGAGAGTAAGACTTACGATCTGTTGAAAGTTCTCTCTGTCGATGTCTTGTCGCAACGAAGTCTGAGCATATGTCAGCTACGATGAGAGCTAATCTTTTGGAGAGTCAAACCTGGTAGTCCACCAAGGCATCGCGAACATCCTCCACCAGACCATTAACCTCCTGTGCGTTCTTGGGGATTCCGAGGAAACGCGCGAGGCCTTCCTGGGTCGCCACCGAGCCCATAGTTAGGCCAATCTCTTCCAATTCCCTGATGATCCCCGACGTGCGTCAGACCCGGCTCTTGAACTTTGAGAATACGGACTCACCCTTCCAACTCTTTTGTCCTCTTCCCCTCATTGATATCACCCGAAAGGATAGGTCCGGAGAGTAGTTCAGAAACCTTTTTGACTCTGAGCGCCAACAATTCTATGGCATGTTCATTCACCTCCGTTCGCTGGAACTACCGTAAGCGTTGAGAATCCGATGTGCGGGAAGAAGGCCGTACCTGGCAATTGTCGAGAATAACACAGAGATATCCCGCGACGGACCTGAGCGGACTGGGGGAACCCGCGGAGTCTCTCACCCCACAAAGCAATTCGGATGTGGCACAATTTGATTTCTTCTCATCCGTGGCGTTCAATTCGGGGGTTTCGTCGAGGCGAGCAGCTTCTGGTCCATAGTTCGGAAGGATGGGGGTGCCTACATATAAGAAGGAATGATGAGAGGCGACGACAAAAACGACCACGTTCACGTACCGTCGGGCTTCCCGTCGTGCGAGATCGAAGGAGTGGATAGAGAGAGATAGACTCCCTCAAGCTCTCCGCTGTGTTCACTTCCCACAGCAACCTCGATGTCTGGGTATGGGTGCGAATCCATCAGGCTAGCTTCTCCTCCATCGACGTCTGTCTCTCCCCCTTCTTGACCGCCGTCGCTTCCAGGCGCTGGGCCAGATTCTGGTCCATCTGGCTGGGGGGGTTGATCCGTCGAGAAAACAGGTTCTCCAGCTGCGCCGGCTTTATCCCCTTCTCTGTCGTAACTTTCGCCCACTACGACGTGAGGTTCTTGTTGTGGAACCGAACTCGCTGGATTAACCCCCTCACCGGGGTTTGTCGCCGTTCCGTCCGGTTTGCGTTTCTTCCCTGTCAGTAGGTGCTTGGCTTTCTTCTTCATTTTGGAGAGCGAGCCTCGCATGTCGTCCATGTCAGCGTTGTATCGGCGTAGGTGGTAGTGCGATAGATGGTGGTGCGATAGTGGATGATTGGCGCTCAGCGCGGGCGCAAACGCGTTACCTGACGGTTCTTTCCGCTCAAGCTCTCGTATCGGTTTTCCATACCAGTCCTTTATGTGTGCGGAATACCTCAGCGTTATACGGCTGAGTGCTTAGGGCGATTACCTACACCGTTACGCCTACGATCTATAGTCTAACTCGTCGCTGCTTCGAGTCTGAGTCTCCTTACAGACATGACCTCGCACAAATTTCGCGAAAAGATCTCCAAATTATTCGTACGGAAGACGCGGACCACCTTCCAAGCTCAACCCCGGACAGCTGGGAGTACCAAATGGATTACAAACGAGACCCAGCATACTGAGAATATAGAGGCTTTAAAGGAAATTCCACGATCTCGAGCAGCACCTTCGGGCTGCCCGCGACCGTGATCGAAGTCAACGCGGAGCGAGAGGACATGGGCGGGGGGTCTATTATCGAAGATCATCGATGATGTGTATGCGATGGTGGAGGATCACACCAAGATGCGGCGGCGGCGTTTGAGATGTTCAATACGTCCAGAGTACGGTCGGCAGAAGAGCGTCAATCATCAACACGCCCACCTATAGTGCCCAGGCTTCCACGTCAGTGTCGGCTTCGAGGGCGATGGATGTGATGTTTGCTCGTACCTTCGAGAGAATTCGTAACGACGCACCCCTCATGGACTTGCAAGGCCCTGGAACGGGCAATGGTTGCGTTTTTGATGAAAGCCATGCTGAGTGGAGGAGATCAAGCATGGTACACGACTGGTGGAGATGCACATCGTGGACCAGCGGAGAACGGCGGGAGCAAGCGTGACATGTGGATAGATGAAAGGCTGGCGGCAATGAGAACACTTGGACGATACAGTTCCATAGCTAGTCGTGGCCAGTACAGTCTGAATGCGGACAGGTGGGAGAATACGCTGGAAGGATACTGGCGAACAGGAACTGCTTGGCCAGAACGCATTGCCGGGGACAGCATAGGTCCGGATGTACAAAATACGTGGTTGGCGATAGCGAGAATGGATTTCTGTCTGAGTCGTAGGACTCGGATATGATCAGATATTTGTCGAACTTGAAACCGGTACATCTGCGTCGGGTGACAAAACGATAGGAAAGCTCTGGCGCATCCCCGGGTTTTGGAATCACCATGGGGCTTCCGGACGAACCATCAAAGTACACGAGTACGATATCGTAGAGCCTTCCCACCGAACCGGCCCGGATGCGGCATACGAGACGATCCCGGGGGTGAGCCTCGTAATGGCTAAAATGGCTCCATGGAAATCTCGAACATCCAGGAGAGATTTCGAATGTTGTCCCGACTGGTGTTCTTGTTGTGGAGGGGGGACGGCTGATCGGATA
>Ga0307517_10002136_pt1 | contig 32118 bp, 17 predicted proteins | sample 23_EM_MG_FD_194515 | JGI IMG/M metagenome (GOLD analysis project Ga0307517, IMG submission 194515) | Populus trichocarpa ectomycorrhiza microbial communities from riparian zone in the Pacific Northwest, United States - 23_EM | ecosystem: Host-associated > Plants > Roots > Unclassified | place... | reverse complement strand
CCCCCCCCCCCCCCCCCCCCCCCCCCCCCCAACACACACACACACCCACTCAAAGCCAGAAATAAGGAAAGAATCACCAAGAACAAAGCCAGAAATAAGGAAAGAAGAGACAGCCAGCTAACCAACACATTTCATGAAAAGAAAAATTCAGAAGCTAAATTCCAGAAAGTTGAACTGAGATAGATTCAGTATGAAATACTATTGCAAGAATGCTTTGACATATCAGAACCTGATCCATACCAGAAGTGGAAATGAGAAAGATAATACAAATGGAAACACCTTTCAATTGACACATGACATCATAATTTGAAATATTTTGTAAAAAATAGTTGAAAAGGAACTTTGTATTGACAATGATTGCACAGCTTACTTAAGGGCAATCAGCATGGAGCTTTGGATTGGCAATGACTGCACAGCTTTTAGGGCAGTATGCCTCTCTTATATAATGATATGATATTGTAACTGGAAAAAGAGACCGATGAAGGAAAGCCAAATTGCATCCCTTGGGTGCATTTAGAACCAGGAAAATATGCTTGTTTCACATATTTCATACCAAATAATTGTTCTCTGTTCAATGCAGGCTCAACATCACTTGCAATTCCAACTGCTTTTTAATTCAAAGTCAGACAACAGCATAGGTTCCTACATATGCACAAATAATAAATAAATTTAAAACAACGCATACAGTGTAAGATCCAAACCACCAAAAAAATGAAATTCTACTCATACATTTTATAACTGTGCAACCTCCAAGCTGAAGTAGTTCATTCTTTATGAGACCCCAGTTCAGGTTCAAGTATAATATAACAAACTAATTAGAAAAAGGAGGTTTTCTGAACCAAGACTTCAAAACTCTACATCCAGCATCATCAAAATGTGACAGAAAAAGCACTTGCCTCAGTGGAAAACAAAGAAGAATAACTTTTCTGCAATACGGTTCTGTTATAACTGGCAAAGATTTAAATGCTGCTGTCAAAGAAATTAAGTAACTATGGATTGCTGATTCCCAAAAATTCCTCAACATTCCCTATCCCCTCGATCAAAGATAAATAAGTGTTATCATTAGGAGTAATGCCTTTGCTAATCATTTCTTTAAGGAGCTGTTCAGCATGATCTCCTTCCTCGTTTTTGCATAAACCTTGTATCAGGGCATTGTAGGTGAGAAGTGTAGGGTTGAATCCTATACTCAACATTTCATCTCGAACTCTGAAGGCATCCTTCATATCACCTCTCTTACTATACCCACTTATTAGAGTATTATAACTAATATGGTCAGGTTTAATCCCCCTGCTCTTCATCTCTTCAATAAGCTCACGAGCTGCTTCAACTTTTCCCTCCCTGCAACGTCCTTGCATTAGGGTATTGAAAGTTACTTCGTCAGGAACAACTTTCATTTGATCCATCTCCTTCAGCATTGCAAATGCACGGTCCATATTCCCATTTGCACAGTGACCGTCAATCAAAGCATTGAACATTATGAGATCTGGGAAAATGCCTTTCCGGACTATCTTTTCAAACAAGTCATCAGCCTGTTTCATTCTACCCCGTTTACTCAAAACATAAATCAGCGAAGTATATGTTACACGGGTAGGCTGAATCCCTTTGCTTATCATTTCATCATGGAGGGTAAATGCTTTCTTTACATTCCCACATCTGCAATATCCATTTATCAGTATGTTATAAGTTACAGAATCAGGAACCAACCCCTTCTCGCTCATCTCTTTTATAATACCATCAGCTTCATCCATCTTACAATCTAAAAACAATGCATGAATCAACATATTATAAGTTGAAACGGTTGGCATTAAACCCTCCCTCACCATCTTATCCCTATAGTCAAAAGCCATCTCCAAATTCCCTTTATTGCAATACCCATCAATCAAAGTATTATAAGTCACAGCAGTTGGACGCAACCCAATTTCTTTCATCTTCTCAAGCATCCCAGATGCTTCCTCAAGTTTTCCTTCCTTGCACATCCCACTAATAAATGAACCATACGTGTACGAATCTGGTTTAACCCCCCTACATTTCATTAAATCAAAAATCATACGAGCACCTTCAACTCTTCCTCTTGAACAATATCCATGAATTATCGTATTATATGTAACAACATTAGGTTTAATCCCCAAGGCCTCCATTAACCCAATAAACTCCTTTGCCTTCTTCAACTTCCCTTCCTTGCATAACACATTAATCATTATATTAAACGTAACAACACTCGATTTAATCCTCATCCTAAACATCTCAGCATACAGAACCCACGCCTTCTCCGTCCTATTTGACTTTAAAAACAAACTCAACATATCATTACATGCGTGAACGTGAGGAATTACACCCTTTCCCTTCATCATATCGAAACACTCAAATGCATCATCACCCCTCTTCAATTCACAACAAGCCCTTATCAACAAATCATAAAGCACGTAAGTTTTAATTCCTAACACGCCCCTTGCAACTCCCAGCTCATTGAAAACCTCCCTGATACTATAAACCCCACTGTTAATAGTTTCTTTCAAGAGCTGCAGCGAGGGTTTTGAGTTTGGTGCGTGAGAGATTACCGCCATAGCAAGACACTTGCTTTTGATATCAAGATCACCGAATCCAATATGGGTTACAAACTGGAAGGCTAAATCAGGGGTTTTATGGAGACTAGTGAGAGCAGTTGAAATTAGCGAAGGAGTTATTTTGTGTGCAAGGTGTTTGATAAAATGCCACTGAGAAGAATGTATCAAATCAAGTATTGTTCGTGGGGTTAGCTCTGTGGGAATGCTTGGAGACAGAGTTTGATTTTGTGGATTATTAGTGTTTGGATTTGGTGTTGTTGAGAAAAATACTACATGGGAGCGATGTATTTTGGTGTTGTGGGAAATGGTGTTGCCGGTTTTCAGGTGGTTGTGTTTGAGGAGTTGATAGTTGAGCAGTTTGTGAGATTTCATGTTGTGTGGTGTGAGAATTGAGATTGTTGTGACCAATTTTGTTGTCAAAACTATAAAGAAGAGAGAGGATCAGAGTAAAGAAAAATACCAATCGCACGTATAGTCTATCCAGCAGTCAAGCCCACGCAGCTCCACTTCAACCTAATCAAGGATTAATTTTAAAACCACTTGATTTAACTTTTTATTTAACTAAATTTTTAATTACATCATATAAAAAATAAATAAATACAACCTTAATAATCAATAGAAACATGAGTTTTACTTTTAAAAAAACTTCAAGATAATATTTTTTTAAAAAAAATATTGAGACAATAATAAATCTCCGACCCGGATCATGAACTCTATTGAGTTTAATAACTTTTTTTCTTTAATTACATAATAAAAATAGATGTTCACAAAATTGAACATCAATCTAAAAATAGACACTTATTTGAGATAATTATTCCTAGAAAACAAACAAGAATCAATAATGCAATCAATTTCCCAACCAATCCAATATTAAATGATGAAATCGAAAAAGAATAAATTAAAAACAATTAAAAGAATAGAAACAAAAACAAAAGCATATCATATCATATCATATCAGTGGGTAAACTTGTCAAACCTGTGAATAGAGTAAGTTGAGCCAATATGCTAAACCTGTGAACTGGGTTATAGACTCCACTAAGATTATAATTTGTTTTTTTAATCTATTTTCTTATTGAACTATATGATAACAAAAATAGATAATTGTAAAATCAAACACCAACTCAATACCGAGATATTTTTTTAGATCACAATAACCTCATAAAAGGCTAAACAAATTAATTATGAAGCTGAATTCCTAATTAATCCAGTATCTAAGGATGAATATAACATCGAATGATGAATTATCACCATTATTATTATAACAATTACTATTTTCATCGTTATTATTATCATCACTGATATTGTTGCTATCATTACATCTATCATCATCTCTGATATTGTTGCTATCATTACATCTATCATCATCACTACTATTATCAATAAGTAATAACATAATTGTTATTAGTATTATTATCATGATCACTATCATTATCGTTGTTATTATCATTGCTATTATTATTATTGTTTATATTATTGTTATAATTATTATCACCGTCAATATAACTAATATTATCATTATTATTATTCTTATTACTATTATTATTATTATTACTACTGTTATAACCACAATTACTACTACTACTACTACTACTACTACTATTGTTATCACAATTATTATTGACTATTACTATACTATTATTATTAATACTATTATTATTTTCAATATTATTAATATAATTATTAATAAATTTGAAAAAAAAAATTATTACAATTAAAAAAATCATAAATTTGATTTGAAGATTAAAGTTAAAAATTATTATTATTATTATTATTGCTATCACAATCACAATTACTATTAACTATTACTATACTACTTCTTCTACTATTATTATTATTATTATTAAATTTGAGAAAAAATATTGTTACTATTGAAAAAAAACTATAAACTTAATTTGAAGGGTAAAATAAAAAACTAAAAAATTATAAGCAGTTTGAAAAAAGAGTCAAGGCAAAAAAAAAAAATCAAAAGTAGAAGGACTGAATTGAAAAACATAATATACATAAATTAGAATTGAAAAGCTAAATTGTAAACAAATAAAACTTAAACAAAAGAGAAAATGACCGAAATAAAAAATCAAAACAAAAAGGACGGATTATGAAACACCAACCAAAAATAGAAACAGATTTGGGAGGACTGAAACTATAAAAGGAATAAACACAAATTCAGAAATTAAAATAATAACGACTGAAATGAAAAACAAAACATATATGAAATTATAATTAAAGGACAAAATTGTTAAAAAAAAAAACTTCTATAAAAGAAATAAAGACAAAAAATAATTCAAAGAATGAGGACTAAAATTGACAAACAATAAACAAAGAGGACAATTATGCACTTTAGTTATCAAGAGAGAGAAAAGAAAGAAGAAGAAATACAAACAAGCGATCATCGACGACAATCCAACTATTATCCATCTACACATGCCTCACCATGTGGAAGAGGGTATGGTTGCGCGTCTAAGGAGACGACATATAGCTAGATTTAGTTACCGGAAGGCGTTACACGCCACCCGAATAGCGCAGACGCTGCCCATTCGTTGCGCTGGTGTATGTGGAACACGCATCAAAAACTTTTTGATTAAAAAATAAAAAATAAAATGTGAAAAATACTAAAACACCCTTGATGGTCCTTTTAATTACACAAAATACTCATGTGAAATTACCAAAATACCCCCAAAGATAAAAGTTCTTTTTTGTCTTTTCTGAGGTTAAAAAAGTTATTTTACTATACATGAAAATTGAAAAAACCTGAAATATCCTTGTCCAACAACCAAATTTTTTTTTTTTTTTTTTTATCTTGGAGGCAAATAAGTATTTTTACAGTTACAAATATTGTGAAAAGCCAAGAAAGCTGGTCAACAGTTCTAATTTTGGTTGACTTTAGGGGCAAAAGAGCATTTTTATCATGTTAAATTTTTTGAAAAGACGCATACACCCTCAAACAATCTTCTAATGACCATTGAGCCAGAGGAAAAAAAACCTAAATACTCCTAAACCAAAGGCTTAAAATTAAGCCACTCAAGGTTAAAATGATAATTTCACTATAGCAATTCACAATAATCTATGTGTAGAGCTATAATAAAACTCCCACATCTTTTAGCTTTATTTTTATTTTTTTTTAAAAAAATATTGTTCAATTTTATGGTATCAATTATATCTCTCAATCCGATCATTGGATATAACTAAAATTTTACGAGGAGTCTCCTTACATATTGTTATATCTTATGTTAATATTTTAGAGCAATTGGAGCTTAGAATGACCATGTAAGATTGTTGATGACATTCTCATAATTTTGTTTAGAAATGTTATTTTATTGTTTCTCCTTTTCAAATTGATTTTTTCTTAATTTCATCATTTAACAATAGATTTATTAGTAATTAAGATTCATAATTTGTTTTGATTTATTTTATTTGAGGTTATCATGGTCTCATGATACGAGTCACAAATTTAAAATGTTAATCCAAGTTGATATGGATCAATCAAATATGTTGTCGTCTCAATTTTTTTTAAAAAATAGATATTATATTGAATTTTTTTGAGTTAAATTATATTTTTACTAGTCATTAAAGTTGTCTTTAGATCTGTTAAGTTGATCGGGTCATATCGGTTCAACTCCCATTTTTTTACTTTTATTTAAAATTTAAATAGTATAATTTCAAGTTAGTTTCTTTTTATATTTAAATTGAAATTATATTTATTAAATTAATATTTTAAATTATATATATATAAACAATACAACTTCACGTTAAAATACTCTGAAACCAAAATATATTGCTACAATTGAGAAAACTAAATGCTAATCGGAACATAATTGAAAACCTTGCTCCAACCTGATGTGAGCTTTAGATTGACGGATCTTTTCGATCAGTAGAGATGAGCATGCGAAGGTGAAAAGGATACAAGAAAGAAAGATGGTGGGATAAGATTTTGACACTCTTTGTTGCGATACGTCCTCCTGTCTTTAAGGTCTTAGTATCTTAGAGGCTCCCCTCCTTTTACTAGGTTTTTGCCCCTTTTATTTCGGAGAAAAACATTTAAAAACACCAAATAATCATTTGATGACTGTCTTTAAAACTCATTGCTTGACTGTTGAAAAAATGAAATATAATTAACCGTGAGGGATGTAACTTAACTGGTCAGACTCTAAATTTATTTTTTAGAGGTCATTAGTTCGAGTCTCACAAACCTCAGGGCCACTAGAGACTTACATGGTCGTTGATTTCAGGGCTTGTGGGATTAGTTGAGGTACCCGCAAGTTGGTCCAGACACCCACATTAATAATAATAATAAAAAAATAATTTCATTTAAAGACATTGGAATGATGTGCTTTTTAGAGAATATTAAATAAATCATAAAATTCATTAATACATACATGGACATTGATTATATTATGTAATATTCTATTCATTTAATTCGTAAAGAGAACATGTAATATTTTTATTCTTCTTTCTTTCTTTCTTTCTTTCTTTCTTTCTACTCGTGTCAATTAGAACATCTTTGTTTCACCAATCAAGAAATTTGCCTTTTCAAGTGATTTATTGTTGTTTTTTAAGAAATTAATCTAACTTATGTCCTTCCTAGTGATTTAATTAGCAATTTTATTAACTTTACAATACATTGGTTATCGATCAAATATAAGTACAACATCAATAAATTAATAATTTTAATTAAGTAATATTTTTATTCAGTTTTAACTTGAAACTATGTGAAAAATACACCGACCCACTTAATAAATAAATAATTTTTTTTATATATCAAAGATAAATATGACTCCAACATTATTTGTATTCTCTTTAAATTAATATCTCCTTGAAACTCATTTTAAACTTGTTTTAGTGAATCAAAAAAATTCTGGTGTGGTGTTCTCATGTTGTAAAAGAAAATCATTTGATGTAATTATTTTTTTTAATGTTTTTTTATTTGAAATAGACTTCAATACAAAACTATCATCTTCAGCATAATACTCTTTGTCATTTCACATTATTTTTTCAATATCTGTACAATTACAACACACAATAAATGCACTAAGCTTAATGTTAAAAAAATAAAAAAATAATACATTGTTAAATTATTTTTTTTATTAATTAATATGTAATTGATAAATTATTAATTTATCTATTAAATAATATCTCGAGGTACCAAGAATATTAATTTATTAAGATTTAACTGTAAATTAATATTTTTAATCTTATAGCATGACAGCAACAGCTACAATATAAACTTCCTTTCTTGGTGGCCTCGTTCAACTTGACTAACCGACATTCTTCATCGTCGTTTTAAAACAATTTCCCCACATCCAAATTTAACAAAACCCTAAATACAAATCAATCACTTCCTCTCTCTCAATCAAACCCCGGAATAAACTTCTAGAAATAGAGAGACTGATCTCCAAACGATGTCGTACGACGACGTGGGGATAGAAGACATATCCATGTCCAAGCGGCGATTTGTTTCAAATCACGAAAGACGATCTCCAACTCGGCGAAGAAATCGCTCGCGGCCCTTGTTGTTCTCTTTACATCACCGTTACTTATAACATCGAAGATTTCCTCGGCGATGATGATAAATCAAAGAAGAACTTAGAGCGGGCGAAACAACAGCCTATCTCTATTGCTTAAAAAACACGCATATTCAAGGTTGTAGATATTTTTAGATTATACTCTTAGGGTTTTCAAAAAGTGTTAAAAATGAAATTGGAGCTTCTTTCTCAATTAAAAAAATCGTGTCTTGGCTATGTTTGTTGCTGAGTTTTCGTGTGTTGATTGATTCAATTTTTGGGTTACAGAGGTTGTAGCCTACATGATTGTACAATTTGTGGTTCTTGGTGAATGCTTATTGTTGTCGAGATGTGTTCATGGCTGATTTATTTGAGTGATAAGGATCCATTATAGTGCGCCCCTCTTGTTTTGCTTCTATACCTAGAGTTAGCATCGCGGTGACAACGCAACTGTTCAAGGAATCATTTATATTGTCTGATGATTCACTGTTTGATTATCATCTTATTCTTCAATAATTTTTAAGCTTTTTTCACCTCCTGTCCCTGTCCGTGCAATGAAAATGCCTGGGATTCCATTTCAAGAGGCGTGTCGCGAACAACGGCGAATTACGGCCGGAATAGTAGAATGACGTTAGACTGCAAAGGAGAAGACTGTTTAGGGGAACTGGTATTGCGTCGTGGTTTGCCCGGTGCCTAAATTACCTTCTGCGATGAAACATGAAGATGAAGGTCCACGTCTGATCTGCCGAGGGGGTGACCGGATTAGAAATGTCCAGTCGTAATAAAAAAAAAAAAGAAGCTAAATTAAATTAAAGAGAAATGAATATTAACTAAGAGATAAAACGGTGAAGTTTTGATTCGTTATTAAATATTATAATTAATTATATAATATTGAATAGGATTTATAAGTAAGTCTTTTTAACAGAATATATTTGATTATTTCGTAATATTAATTAATGGTTTTTCTCACTTGGATTTCTTACTACGTCTGGACTTTATAAGCAAGTCTAAATCAATTTTTTCATACTTTAAAAAGGTCAAGTTTATTCAATAAAACCCATCTTTTCTTTTATGCACCAAAGCAGAGCTCAGAAGCAGAGAAGGTGAAGCAGCGAAACGAATCAAAATCCACTCTCACGCCATGCCGTAGAGATGCAGCAGCAAATCCACAAAATAAATAAATAAATAAATGATGCAAGGACTTCACCAACAACAACAACTCGCTGCTCTCCTTTCCGCTGCTCTCCCTAAAGACTCCCCCTCCCCCTCCCCCTCCACCGCCATCACCACCACCACAACAATCACCCCTGCCTCAACAACAGCCAAATCAACCAACTCGGAAAACACCGACGACGACGACTCAGCTAGACTCGGCGCCATTAACTCACTCCACCGCGCTATTGTTTACCCTCCTAATTCACTCCTTGTCTCTCACTCCGCTTCTTTTCTCTCTCAAGGATTCTCTCAACTCCTAACTGACAAGTAATGCCTCTCTCTCTCTCTCTCTATTCTTTCATTAACCATTTTTTCTAAGAAATAATTATTTTTCATTATTCTCCTATAAATCATCCATCGCTAGAGTAATTTAAATTATTCGGTGCCAGTTGAGATTTATCATGTAATTTAAATTATTAATTGCGTAGTGTAATTAAAAAATGTTGCTAAATTTACCTAAATCTGAATTCAATTATTTAGTGCTTAGTGCAACTAGTTGTGTAACTGTGATTCAGGTCATATGCCATTAGGCAATCTGCAGCGACTGCTTATGGGGCATTATGTGCTGTGATATGTGCGATTCTAATTGGATCAAATGGAAGGCAAAACCATGTTATGCTTGGAAGTATTGTTGACAGGTTCATTGGTTGGGCTTTGCCGTTGCTTAGCAATGGTGGTGGGGGTGATGGGACAACAGAACTGGCATTGGAAGGGTTGCGTGAGTTTCTTAGTGTTGGAGATGTTGTGGGAATTGAGAGATATGCTCTGCCTATCCTCAAAGCATGTCAAGAACTTTTGGAGGATGAGAGAACCTCCTTGAATTTGTTGCATAGGCTTTTGGGTGTATTGACTTTGGTTTCGATCAAGTTTTCTAGGTTTTTTCAGCCTCATTTTCTGGATATTGTGGATTTACTTCTTGGTTGGGTGTTGGTGCCGGATCTTGCAGAATCAGACAGGCGTGTTATCATGGATAGTTTCTTGCAGTTTCAGAAACATTGGGTGGGGAATTTGCAGTTCTCTTTGGGATTGTTGTCTAAGTTTTTGGGGGACATGGATGTATTGGTTCAGGATGGGAGTCGTGGAACACCAGCACAATTTCGTAGGTTGCTGGCACTCCTTTCTTGTTTTACAACAGTGTTGCAGTCCACTGCTTCAGGTTTGTTGGAAATGAATCTACTTGAACAAATAAGTGAATCTCTTAGAGCATTGGTTCCTCAGTTGTTGGGATGCTTATCCATGGTTGGAAGGAAATTTGGGTGGGCAAAATGGACTGGTGATTTGTGGAAATGCTTGACCCTCTTGGCTGAGATACTATGCGAAAAGTTTTCTACCTTTTACCCGCTTGCACTTGATATCTTATTCCAAAGCTTGGATTCACAACCCGGGGCTGAGAAGATCACCTCCTTTCAAGTTCATGGTGTTTTAAAGACTAATCTTCAGCTGTTATCTCTACAAAAACTTGGTCTTTTCCCATCATCAGCCCAGAAAGTATTACAATTTGATGCGCTCATATCACAGCTGCGTTTGCATCCGAGTCATTTGGTGACTGGAAGTTCTGCTGCTACTTATATTTTCTTGCTTCAGCATGGGAACAATGAAGTTGTTCAACAGGCAATTGGTGTGCTAATCAAAGAGATGGAGTTGCTGAAGGCCATGCTAAATGAAACTTTGAATCTTGGAGATGAAAATTATAGTGTTAAAGATTCTAAATCCTATTCCAAAATGGAGTTTTTAGCATTGATGAAATTTGATTTGAAAGTTTTGTTGACTTGTGTTTCCTTGGGTGGGGGCAGCAGCTTGATTTGCCAACCAGAACTTGCCACCATATATCTGAAGAGGTCGGATATGTTGGCTTCTTTTATTGTTGAGAAATTGGATCCCTTTAATTTACCTATTCAGGCATATGTGGAGTTACAGGTCAATGTTATCCAGACAATGGAGAGGCTAACCGCAGTTGAATTCTTGAGCAGGTGGTCCATAAGAAATCAGACTACCCAGACTGCTTCTTTGGATGACACTGTTTATAAAGTGAATAATGTAAATGGTTTCAGGGATGATATTTCTGCTGTGATTATTGAGCATTTAAGGAAGTACAGTGCGTTCCTCATCAAAGCTATAAATGTTTCCGCCCCTCTCACAGTTAAAGTGGTAGCCTTAGAGTGGATCCAAAAATTCTCAAATAATCTTATTGCCATCTATGAAAATTCAAATGTGAATACTTATTTTGATGAAGCATTTGGATACATTGGTGGTACTGGCAGCATTATATTTTCGGTATTTGATGCAGCATTTGACAGTGAACCGAAGGTGAGGTTGCAGGTTGCATCAGTTCTGGAGGCGCTTTTGCAGGCAAGGCTTGTACATCCCATTCACTTTTATCCCATGGCTGAAGTGGTTTTGGAAAAGCTTGGTGATCCAGATGTTGACATTAAGAATTCATTTGTGAGACTGCTTTCCCATGTCTTGCCAATGACAATGTTTGCATTTGGTTTACATGACCAAGGAACATCCAGCACCTATAGGTCCAATGCAATTGTTTCATTTAACAGTTCAAATTTGAACTGGAAGCAAGTGTTTTCCCTGAAGCAACTAAGACAGCAACTGCACTCACAGCAACTTGTTTCCATTTTGAGTTACATCTCTCAAAGATGGAAGGTGCCTCTTTCTTCTTGGATCCAGCGGCTCATTCATAGCTGTCGGAGTTCAAACGACCTTGTTTTGGGTCAACTTGAGGAAACACGGACATTTGTTGCTGATGTTCTTTGGTTGAACAAAAAACTGGATGATGATATTCTTGAAAGGATATGCTCAGTTGATAATTTGGCTGGTGCTTGGTGGGCTATTCATGAAGCAGCTAGATATTGTATTGCCACGCGTCTTCGGACCAATCTTGGTGGACCTACTCAAACTTTTGCAGCACTGGAAAGAATGCTGCTGGACATTGCACATGTGCTACAGCTTGATATTGAGCAGAATGATGGAAACCTAAGTATAATAGGCTCTTCTGGTGCTCACTTGTTACCTATGAGGTTGTTATTGGATTTTGTTGAGGCTCTAAAAAAAAATGTATATAATGCATATGAAGGGTCAGCCATTTTACCATCTGCTTCTCGCCCAAGCTCCTTGTTCTTCCGTGCAAACAAGAAGGTTTGCGAGGAGTGGTTTTCTCGTATATGTGAGCCAATGATGAATGCGGGTTTGGCACTGCAATGTCATGATGCTACCATTCACTATTGTACTGTACGTTTGCAGGAACTCAAAAGTGTCTTATCTTCATCTTTGAAAGACAAATCCAGGGCACAGGCATCTGAGAACCTCCATAGCATCAGGGATAGGTTGTTTGGAGACATTTTGAGGGTTCTACAGCACATAGCATTGGCTCTATGTAGGAGTCATGAACCTAAGGCTTTGATTGGTCTGCATCAATGGGCTTCAATGACATTTTCTTCCTTGCTTATGGATGAGAACCAGTCTCCAAGTCATAATGGATTATCAGGGCCTTTTGCATGGATCACTGGCCTGGCATACCAGGCTGAAGGTCAATATGAGAAGGCTGCTGCACACTTCACTCACTTGCTTCAGAATGAGGAATCATTGAGCTCTATGGGTTCTGATGGTGTGCAGTTTGCTATTTCACGTATTATTGAAAGCTACACTGCTGTATCTGATTGGAAGTCCCTAGAATCCTGGTTATCAGATTTGCAGCAACTGCGTTCTAGACATGCTGGAAAGAGTTATTCTGGTGCTCTAACTACTGCAGGAAATGAAATCAATGCAATTCATGCCTTGGCATGTTTTGATGAGGGAGATTGTCAGGCAGCTTGGTCATATCTGGATTTGACACCTAAAAGTAGCAGCGAACTTACACTTGATCCTAAACTGGCCTTGCAAAGGAGTGAGCAAATGCTTTTACAGGCAATGCTGTTTCTCCATGAGGGGAAGGTAGAAAAGGTACCACAGGAAACATGGAAGGCCAAGTTAATGCTGGAGGAAATGTTGTCTGTTTTGCCACTTGATGGTCTGGCAGAGGCAGCACCATTTGCTACTCAGTTGCACTGCATCTTTGTGGTTGAAGGAGGTCACAATCTTAAGGACAACCATGCAAAATCCAAGGAACATCACTCAATATTAAGCTCATATGTCGAGTCGATTCAGTCTTTAATAAACAGAGTTCATCAGGATTGTAATCCATGGTTAAAACTCCTCCGGATTTATCGAACCAACTGTCCTACTTCTCCAGTCACTCTAAAGCTGTCTATGAGTTTGACAAGTTTGGCCCGTAAGCAGGGAAACCTTATGTTAGCAACCCGTCTAAATAATTATCTCAGGGAGCATGCATTGAATTGCTCCGAGGAGAGAAACTCTTCTTTCCTATTGTCAAAGTTGCAATATGAGGACTTCATGCTCCTGCATGCTCAAAACAAGTTTGAAGATGCTTTTGCAAATCTTTGGTCTTTCGTGCGCCCTTGCATGCTGTCTTCTGCATCTATGGTTTCTAATTCATATAATAATATTTTGAAGGCTAAGGCTTGCTTGAAACTTTCAGAGTGGTTGAGGCAGGATTATCCAGATTTGAGTTTGGAAAGTATCGTTCTCAATATACTGACAGATTTTAATATGGATGATGCAGCTTCACCTGACAGAGTTGGACACTCTGTCAATGTCCAGAATTTCAACTCCAAACCTAGTCTGGTTGTGAACATTGAGGAAATCGTGGGCACAGCTACAAAGTTATCCACGCAACTTTGCTCCACAATGGGCAAGGCATGGATTTCTTATGCCACTTGGTGTTTCACTCAGGCTAGAGATTCTCTCTTTAATCCATCTGAAACTGTTCTTCGCTCGTGCCCTTTCTCCCCTGTACTTATTCCAGAAGTCCAGCCTGACAGATTCAATTTAACTGAAGTTGAGAGGACAAGAGTGCAATCTGTGGTCTTCTGGCTTTTTCAGCACAAGGGTGACGATTCTAGTGACTGCAGAGAGGGAATTTTTTGGCCTGATTCTGTGCAAAATTTAATAAATGATAAACCAGTGGTGGAGCAAGTAATCGATTTAATTGAAGCTGCAGCTGGTGCTCAGGGTGCAGAAAACTCTAGTGGCGATTCCCTTTCTTTTACTCTTGCATCTCAACTGCGAAATTTTTTCCTTTGTGTAAATGCCGGCTTAGGAGAAGCCAACATATCATCTGCAGTTAATGATTTAGTTAGTGTATGGTGGTCTTTGAGAAGGAGGCGAGTTTCTCTCTTCGGTCATGCAGCCCATGGTTTCATGCAATACCTGACATACTCAACTATAAAGGTTTCTGATTCTCAGTTAGCTGGCTTTGAGGGCGAGTCTTTAAAACAAAAAACTGGGAGTTATACTCTGAGGGCTACCTTGTATTTCCTACATATCCTACTCAATTTTGGAGTTGAGTTGAGAGATGCAATTGAACCAGCTCTTTCATCAATTCCTTTATTGCCATGGCAGGTGGGTAGCTCTCTTTAAAAATTCTGGAAGGCAAGTGGATGCCTGTAATCTGTTTATTTCTTGCTCTTTTGGCTAAAAACATCTTACAAAGTCTTCTGTTGTTTGGTAGGAAGTAACTCCCCAATTGTTTGCTCGTTTAAGTTCTCATCCTGAGCAAGTGGTCCGGAAGCAATTGGAGGGTTTATTGATGATGTTGGCTAAGCTATCTCCTTGGTCCATAGTGTATCCGACTCTGGTTGATGTGAATACTAATGAGGAGCCTTCAGAGGAGCTTCAACACATTCTGGGTTGTTTGGTAATGGAAATTCTTTCATTTAATTTGCTAGACTCTGTTGCATTTGTTTTTTTTACCATGTATCTGATATGGATTACTGTTACCATTTAGTCTGGTAACCTGAATAAATGTGTTGTAGTCTGTGCCCATCAATGTGGTTTATCTAGGCTGCAGTTATAAGTAGTCTACATGGAAAAAAACCGATGGATATACATGATTGGGAGCTGGTTGTGTTTTAAAAAGATTGAAATTGTTGTCTGCATAGGGTCTTAATCAGACATTATTGCCTGATGATTTTGAGCTCAAAGAGTTTGTATCCGTGTTGTCAAGAATAAAGCTCATTGCTATGAAGATCTTGCTGGAAGTTTTGTTGAAGGAAAGAATACTTGCCCATGGAGATGCAAGAGGTTAAAGAGGCAATGATAGGTGAAATGAAAAAGAAACATGGAGAAGGTAGAGTGGGGTGGCTTGTATAGTTGAAGCTTAGTAGCAAATCATTTTGCATGCCTCAAGATTGCAAATGACGCATTAGTTTTAGTTTCATGATGATCTCTTTCTATCATGTCCTTTATTTAAAAAACTTGAAAGTTTGGAAGCTAAGATGTCAAAGTTTGGGGTTGGGGATGTTCCACCAATTTTATGAGGGTTTAAATAAATTATCATGAAAGCAACAATTCTAAGGCAAATGTTTTTGAAATATGCAGCTTCTTTGAGATACAGCAGTGCATCTCTGCTCATAAAAAAATGTATCTGAGTATCATCTTAATTTTCTGGTTTTTTACTCTTAACTCCTTGAGGCTTTGTGTTGGACTGTCCTGGTTTTTCACATTCAGGATATGAACATTTTTTTCATCTCATGCAGAGAGAGCTTTACCCAAAATTAATTCAAGATGTTCAACTCATGATAAATGAGCTTGAAAATGTAACTGTTCTTTGGGAGGAACTATGGCTCAGCACACTTCAAGATCTGCATGCAGGTAAATGTAGTTTTACCATAATTAGGCTTTTGTTGCTGGGAGCACCCATTTTAAACTAAGCTTTTCATGACTCCATGATGCATCAGAGTTGAGTTTTATGTTGTGATTTCGGGCACTTCTATATGGATGATTGACTAAAGTGTGTAACATGCAAAACTAATTCTATAATGGATCATTGTGTTTGTTGGAACCTGAAGTTGCACTCCAGAAACTGTTGTCCAAAGTTCACATGGTTAACATGAAACAAATAGGTGTATTGTTTTTATATGGCATATTCCTCAATTGCAACCATGAATTCTTGCAAGGTTGTGTCATAATCTCCAAGTTCTTTACATGCTTTTGGCATAACTGATTGTGGGTTTTCATTTCTATTAGCTACTTTGCAATTTGTTTTCCAAAGTTTTTTTTTTTTTATGGGGCTATCTAACTGCATTTTCTTTCAGATGTGATGAGACGCATAAATGTGCTGAAAGAGGAAGTTGCGCGAATAGCAGAGAATGCAACTCTAAGTCAAAGTGAGAAGAACAAAATTAATGCTGCTAAATACTCAGCCATGATGGCCCCCATTGTTGTGGCCTTGGAACGCCGCCTTGCTTCTACTTCTCGGAAACCAGAGACACCTCATGAATTATGGTTCCATGAGGAGTATAGAGAACATCTGAAATCAGCCATTCTGTCATTTAAGACTCCACCGGCTTCTGCTGGTGCACTAGGAGAAGTGTGGCGGCCATTTGATGATATTGCTGCTTCCTTGGCATCTTATCAAAGAAAGTCGTCAATATCTCTAGGTGAAGTTGCACCCCAACTGGCTTTGTTGTCATCGTCTGATGTCCCAATGCCTGGTCTTGAGAAGCAAGTCACAGTATCTGAGTCTGACAGAAGTTCCACTACAAGTCTCCAGGGAATTGTTACAATCACTTCTTTCTCTGAACAACTGACTATCTTGTCAACCAAAACAAAACCTAAGAAACTTGCTATACTTGGTTCAGATGGTCGAAAGTACACTTATCTTTTGAAAGGGCGAGAAGATTTACGTCTTGATGCAAGAATCATGCAGCTTCTGCAGGCTATAAATGGTTTTCTGCGTTCATCTTCTGCAACTTCTAGGCATTTGCTTGATGTACGTTACTATTCAGTGACTCCAATCAGTGGCAGGGCTGGTCTTATTCAGTGGGTGGACAATGTGGTGAGCATATATAGTGTCTTTAAGTCTTGGCAAAACCGCGTGCAGCTGGCACAGCTCTCATCAATGGCTCCAGCCAATTCAAAAAATCCTGTTCCTCCACCTGTTCCCCGACCAAGCGATATGTTCTATGGTAAAATCATACCTGCACTTAAAGAGAAAGGCATTAGGAGAGTCATTTCACGAAGAGACTGGCCCCATGATGTCAAACGTAAGGTTCTACTTGACTTAATAAAGGAGGTTCCAAGACAGCTGCTTCATCAAGAACTTTGGTGTGCCAGTGAAGGGTTCAAAGCCTTCAGCTCAAAATTGAGGAGGTATTTGTTAACAAACTTGGAAAATCTCTTTCAAGTTTCCTCCTTCCAAGTGCAGGCTTTGTACATTATATATAATTAGAAGGCTGTAGCAAACTTTCATTCATCCTAGTTGGATTACTTAAACAACCATGCTACTTGTTTTAATTGAAAATAGAACCTTAACTTCAACTATTTGAGGAAATTGGAATCTTTTGTCATTCCGCTTTAGATAGAGCCATCCAAATCAAGCATGTTATACTCACTGTGTTGGCCCACATTATTTTGAGCCTTCCTCTTGTGATTGTGGCACTTTCACTAATTTGTTCTCATTGCTTATGATTCAATAATCCTAGATAGCTTCCCTAACTGCTTGTATTAGTTCCACCTCTAACTTGCCACATATGCATTCATTTGTATCTTATATTTATCTCCTGTTTTGCCAATTTTTATTTTTTTTAATTGACACCGCCCAGCTCGTAGTACTAAATTCTTTCTTTAGCATACTTTTTTCCTCTATATGTGTTTCACGATTGTCCTGCATGCAATAATAAACCATGGAGAATTTTTAGATGGACAATAATTGCAACACCCTCTGTGATGATTTGCTGTTACTGCACTGCATGCATGAGAAGGAGGATATTGTTGAAAATTTATTTAACCTAGATTTGGTTACAAATTTTAGGCCAGATTAGTTTCAGATTTCTATCTGGTTCTCCTTCACTAGATATATCCTAATGAATATATGAAGTGGTAGATGAGTGGTACTGCAGAATTGACACAGAGAAAGTAGAGTTGTGAAGTAGTTCTGTCACATTTTTGTTTTTGAGTGGCATTGCATTCATGGCTGCTCTAAACTAAACCACTTACGTTCTTCACTTGTAGGTACTCTGGAAGTGTTGCGGCCATGAGTATGGTGGGCCACATTCTGGGTCTTGGAGATAGACATCTGGATAATATTCTCGTAGATTTTTGTAGTGGGGATATTGTGCACATTGATTATAATGTTTGCTTTGATAAAGGGCAAAGATTAAAGGTGCCAGAGATTGTTCCATTCCGCCTTACCCAGATGCTTGAAGCTGCTTTGGGATTGACTGGAGTGGAAGGTACCTTCAGAGCAAATTGTGAAGCAGTTGTTGGTGTTCTGAGGAAAAACAAGGACATACTCTTGATGTTGTTAGAGGTTTTTGTTTGGGATCCCCTTGTAGAATGGACGCGAGGTGATTTTCATGATGAAGCAGCTATTGGGGGTGAAGAAAGAAAGGGCATGGAGTTGGCGGTTAGCTTGAGTTTGTTTGCATCTCGAGTGCAAGAAATCCGTGTTCCGCTGCAGGTATTTAGTTTCAATAAACTTCAGCTTGTGTGCACCATATTCAAATTATCTCTGAAATCATGTCACTCATTTTGTGATCTTGGTAATTGGTAGTGTTTGCAATTTGCTCAGGATTTTAATGTAGAATATTTTGTATATACTGCATTGTTTGTAATTCAATCCCTGTCTATAATTTTCAAAATCCTCTCGACCACCATTCCTGATTCAACTAGCTGTGGAACTTTAATTTATAAATCGTTGTTATGTTACTATTCTATCATGGTTTTATCTTGGATTGTTGACATATGGGTAATGCTTGATGCCTTCTGATTATGACAGGAGCATCATGATATTTTATTGGCTACCTTACCAGCTGTTGATTCTGCTCTTGAGGTAATGGATACTAGAGCATAGTTTGTGCTGTTGCTATTTTTTATCATTTTGAATGATTGATTTCTTCTTTATGTTCCAGGGGTTTGCTGATGTTCTAGCTCAGTATGAGCTTGCCTCTACTCTGTTTTATCGAGCTGATCAAGAAAGGTCTAGTCTCATTTTGCATGAGACATCTGCAAAGTCGATTGTTGCTGAAGCAACTAGTAATTTGGAGAAAACCCGTGCATCATTTGAAATTCAGGTTCGAGAATTCACTCAAGCAACAGGTGTAATATCTGAGAAGGCTCAAGAAGCTGTAACATGGATGGAGCAACATGGAAGGGTCCTCGAAGCTTTGCGGAGCAATTTGCTTCCAGAAATAAATTCCTGCATAAAGCTGAGCAGTATGGCTGATGCTTTGTCGCTTACATCTGCAGTCCTGGTGGCTGGAATTCCACTGACCATTGTTCCTGAGCCCACTCAAGCACAATGCGAGGATATGGACAGGGAAGTTTCTCAGCTCATAGCTGAGCTGGATCATGGACTCTCATCTGCTCTAACTGGAATCCAAGCATATTCATTGGCTTTGCAAAGAATCCTACCTCTGAATTATGTTTCAACTAGTACAGTACATGGCTGGGTTCAAGTGTTGCAGCTGTCTTCTAATGCCCTTTCCTCTGATTTACTCTCTCTTGCCAAAAGTCAGGCTGCTGAACTTGTTGCTAAAGTACATGCAGATGATCTTGATTCTGTTAAACACATTCATGATGATATTTGTCTAAAGGTAGATAAATACGCTACAGAGATTAATAAAGTTGAAGAAGAGTGTGCTGAGTTAGTGAACTCTATTGGCTCAGAGACTGAATCAAAAGCTAAGGATCGTCTTCTGTCTGCTTTTATGAAATACATGCAGTCTGCTGGTTTGGTGAGGAAAGAAGACACTAATTCTTCTAGTCAACCAGGACAATTGAAATACGATGCAACTAGGGATGCCAGGTTACCAGTGGACCTGGAAGACAAGAAGGAGAAGGTATTATCTGTTCTAAATATAGCTGTAAGGTCTTTGTATAATGAAGTAAGGCATAGGGTACTAGACATATTCAGTAATTTTGGAGGAGGAAGGCATGCAAATGACAGATTTAGATCTAACTTCTGCGAGTTTGAAGAACAGGTAGAGAAATGTGTACTTGTAGCTGGATTTGTTAGTGAATTACAGCACTTTATTGGTAGGGACATACCTAGTGTGAATGCAGATGTATACCATGCAAAATTTTATTCTGAAAGAAACTGGGCATCCACATTCAAATCCACTTTACTTTCCTGCAAGATCTTGGTTGGGAAAATGACTGAAGGTGCTTTATTGGATGTCATGAGATCTGCTGTTTCATTGAATTCAGAAGTTATGGATGCATTTGGGTTTATCTCTCAAATCCGAGGATCCATTGATACAGCATTGGAGCAATTCTTGGAAGTTGAATTAGAAAGGGCATCCTTGGTTGAACTAGAAAAGAACTACTTTGTTAAGGTTGGCCTTATTACTGAGCAGCGGTTGGCTCTTGAGGAAGCTGCTATGAAAGGCAGAGATCATCTGTCTTGGGAAGAGGCAGAGGAGCTCGCCTCCCAGGAAGAAGCTTGTAGGGCACAGCTGGACCAGCTCCATCAAGCATGGAACCAGAGGGAGATGCGTGCTACTTCCCTTGTAAAGAGAGAAGCTGATATAAAAAATGTCTTGGTTTCTTCTGAATGCCAATTTCAATCTATACTTGGTGCTGAAGAGGTAAGGGAACCACAAGTGTTTGGAAGCAAAGCTCTTCTGTCCACACTAATAAAACCCTTCTCTGATTTGGAATCAATTGATAAAGTGTTGTCCTCTGGTGGTTCTGCTGCTTCTACCTCAAATGAATTTGTTAACTTGGCAGATTTGATGAGTTCTGGGCACTCAATATCTGAATACATCTGGAAGTTTGGTGGCTTACTGAAGAGCCACATATTTTTCATTTGGAAAGTTTGCATGGTTGATTCTTTTCTTGATTCATGCATACATGATGTTGCTTCATTTGTGGATCAAAATTTAGGATTCGACCAGCTTTTCAACATTGTAAAGAGAAAGCTTGAAATCCAGCTTCGTGAACATGTTGGTTGCTACCTGAAGGAACGAGTTGCTCCTGCTTTCTTAGCTTGGTTAGATAAAGAGAATGAGCAATTGTCAGAAGCAACAAAGGATCTTTCTCTTGACCAAGTGAAAAAGGATATCGGCGCCATCAGGAAGGTGCAGCTCATGCTTGAGGAATACTGCAATGCTCATGAGACTGCTAGAGCAGCAAGATCAGCAGCTTCTGTCATGAAAAGACAGGTAAATGAACTCAAAGAGGCTCTTCACAAGACTAGCCTAGAAATTGTCCAGTTGGAATGGATGTATGATGGGTTGACCCCTTCACATAAGAGCAGAGTCACATTTCAAAAGTTCCTTTCCAATGAAGATAACTTATATCCCATTATCCTAAACCTCAGCAGACCTAATCTGCTGGAAGGGTTGCAATCAGCCATAACAAAAATGGCTAGGTCAATGGACTGCCTGCAAGCTTGTGAACGAAATTCTGTTGTGGCAGAAGGGCAGCTTGAGAGAGCAATGGGATGGGCTTGTGGTGGACCAAATTCCAGTACAACTGGAAATACTTCAACCAAAACTTCAGGAATTCCTCCTGAATTCCATGACCATCTAATGAGGCGACAGCAATTGCTGTGGGAAGCTAGAGAAAAGGCATCAAATATTCTTAAAATTTGCATGTCTATATTGGAGTTTGAAGCATCAAGAGATGGGATTTTTCAGATACCAGGAGAGGTTTATCCAGCAAGAAGTGTTGCTGATGGCAGGACATGGCAGCAAGCTTACTTGAATGCACTAATAAAGTTGGAGGTTTCCTATCATTCTTTTACTCGTGAGTTCCTGTTTCACAAAATGGCTAGCCTATGAATAGAAATTCCACTTCGATATGGAGTGAACTTATTATCTGTTGATGAATGTAGGCACCGAACAAGAGTGGAAGCTTGCACAAAGCAGTATGGAAGCTGCTTCCAATGGCTTGTATGCAGTTGCTAATGAACTCTGCAATGCATCTCTTAAAGCAAAGTCAGCTTCAGGTTACAGTCCTCTATTTTTCAGAACAAACTCCCTTCCTTTCCCTTATCTGCACATGTAAGCGTCATAGTAATGCATATTTAAGAAAATTTAAGAACGGAACCCTAGTACAGGCGAGGTATGGTAGAGAATCCCAAGACAGATACCAAAAGAAACAATGAACTAAATGGTGAACACCACAACTTTCAATAACTTTAGAATGGAAATAGGGAATGAGAACACCAGAAGGCACTGAGATAACAAGTTCAAGAACAGTAACTTAGCTTATGCAACAGAGGTTTAGTAGCCTATTAAATCTGGTCATTCCTCCCTCACCATGAATTCCATATGACCCACAATGGAATAGAGTGCCAATCCACCCTGCATCATTACTGCAAAGGAATTTTAATTTCTCTTATGTCTTTGCTCTTTCTACAAAATGTTTGTGACTTGATATCCTGATCTTTGTCTTCTGCAGGTGATTTACAAAACATTGTTCTTGCAATGAGGGACTGTGCATATGAAGTCAGTGTGGCACTATCTGCCTTTAGTCGCATCTCAAAGGGCCATACAGCCTTGACTTCTGAATCTGGTAGCATGCTTGAAGAGGTATTGCAATAGTTGACAACAATCTTTTTTCTCTCTATCTGGTGTGTGTACACTGGCCAACCATGATCAGCACATTACAACTGGCCTAGGCCCCTTTTTTATCACTTCTAAACGGGACTTCATCCACATTGTAACCAATGGGATTCAACATAGCGTCCTGTTAGTAGGACAGTATAGGTTTTTGACATTTAGCATCATTTTTTGTTTTCTGCTTTGTGACTGTGTGCGCACGCATTTGTCACAGTGGGTAGAGGTAAGGCTGGAATACTTTTGCAGTTGGTACTGTATGGGGAAATATATTGTAGTTATCCACATTTATGGTACTTGATTTTGAATTGCAAGAGCAGTATCTGATGTCTACCCTGATACAAAACCTGCAGCTAAGTGAAACATTATGCTTTACTGAAACATTCACTTAATATGACATGCTGGGGATAAGGCGGGGTTTAGTGTTAGATAGCAAGTCACACACCCAATAATGTTTTCGGTACTGTGACTACTATCTATTTTTTAGATATATTTTTAAGTGGATGGTAGTGTTGAGTAGTTGTGAGAACATCGAAATAAATCACATAGTTTCAGACGACTGTCCAAATACTGGCATGCTCTAGCTGTTCTCTTTGGGCTAATGAGTGGATCCTTCCCCTTAGGATCAATTACGATTTATCTTAACTACAATGCCATTTGCCCAGGTGCTGTAGAATGTAGATTGCCAAGCTAATTATCAAGTGTTCAAGTGTGTTCTCATACACATGCACATACACAAGGTTATAAAGATTTGAACTTTGGTCATTGTAGTAGGATCATGCAATATTGAATGCTTAAATCAAAGATATAAAGATGGAAATTGAAGAACAACAGATTTTCCCCTTGTAGCCTTTTTAACTAAACTCAAGTTAGTTCATCTAAATCTTAATCCCCAAACTAGTTGAGGTGATCTTCGCTCAATCCTGTTTTCTGGCATCAGTTATGAGATTCATAGTAATTTGTCTATGAATCTAGTTACAATTGCATGTCAAATACAATGAAATTTCATCCACAAGACCATGATCATATATTGTTTTGTGTGATTGTTGCTCACAAACTTAGGATGGCATCTTTTGTTGATTGTTACCCACTAAAGCGCTGATTATCATTTCTATGTATGCCCTTTCATCAAATTTGTGTCTTATTCCTTTACTTTTGCAGCTGCTATTCTCATGGACAATTGTGACTTGGGAATTGCTGGTGCTTATGGTTAAAATTTATATGCTGTTAGTAATGTTATATGATTCTCTTTAGGTTCTGGCCATAACTGAAGATCTGCATGATGTTCATACTCTGGGAAAGGAGGCTGTTGCATTCCACTGTTCTCTCATGGAAGATCTATCTAAGGTGTTCTTCTCAATTCATATTCTGTGATTTCTTGAGCGCATGCTTTTGAGCTAAAATCAATCTCTGTATTATTGGTGTCTTACTTTTATAACTAAATTAAATTGAACTGTTGTCTTGTTTTTTATATAGGTGTGCTATGGAGTCATGAATGTATCTGCTGATTTTTTTTATTTTGTTCTGATTTTGGGCAGGCAAATGCAATTCTTCTTCCACTTGAATCTTTATTGTCGAATGATGTGACTGCTATGACAGATGCTATGACCAGGGAAAGAGAGACCAAGATGGAAGTATCTCCTATTCATGGTCAAGCCATTTACCAGTCTTACTGCTTGAGAATTAAAGAGGCTATCCAGACATTTAACCCCTTGGTACCTTCACTTGCATCATCTGCGAAGGGACTGCATTCGATGCTGACAAGGCTTGCACAAACTGCTAGTCTCCATGCTGGCAATCTTCATAAAGTAAAGTCTTGTGCCCGAGATTAATGCCTTTTGATGTTACAATTTGATAACACTAAGATTACTGAGCATAGCATCCTCATGTTATTTACTTTTTTGACAGGCTCTTGAAGGGTTAGCAGAAAGCCAGGATGTCAAGTCACAGGGAATTAGTTTGTCTGGGACAGATCTTGACAATGGTGCTAATGCATTCGATGACAAGGGAAGAGAGAGCTTCTCTATATCAGACAATGGGAGTGCTAAAGATCTCATTAATGATAGTGGACTTTCCTTGCAAGATAAAGGATGGATATCCCCACCAGATAGCATATACAGCAGCAGCTCAGAATCTGGCATTACCTCAGCCGAAGCAAGTTTTCCAGACAGCTTACATGATCCAGAAGAACTAATAAGACAATCCCCTTGTGGATCTGGTACCAGGGTCGCGACTTATCATCTAAATTCTGCACCATCTTCTCAAACTGGTTGCCAGAAAATCTCAGACCCTGGTCAATCAGGATTTAATAGTAACAATGATTCTGTCACAGGAATTGGTGAGCTAACTGAACATCTGAAATCTGTGGCACCACCAAGTGATGAAGCTGTAAATGTCCCTGTCGAGCCTTCACAACCTTTGGATGATGAGAGCTCAAAGGAGAAATTTGAGGGCAAAAATGATGAGGTATCCTCATTAAACAAAGTTAAAATTGAAGATGAAAATCAAGAATCTCCTCATCCTAATCTGCAGACCGGCAGTCGAGTGGCCAAGGGTAATGTCTAATACAAGTCTATCTGTTACTGCCTTTCAAATTCTATATCTGCTCTAAGTGCTAACATATATCTGTGTGGGGTGCCCATGAACGTAAGGATCTTCCTGTCCAAGCCCGTAAAAATATAGCCTGTAGTTTAGATTTGAGTATGTATTATATATTTAAGCAATATCTATCATTGTAAGAAAACACTTTGGGGAAAAAGATATTTCAGAGATGTAGAAACACTGATGTGGTCCAAAATATACTTCTTAGCGAATCGTATGGTAAAAACAAGTGACATGGATTGCTCATTTCATGGCTAATTGCGCATTACAGATGTCATATATTATATAACATAATTTTTGGCTTGCTAAATTGGCCTTGCCTTTTAGTTCCTTCTCAAATTGAATGAAGAAACAAGTAGTTATCTCTTGATCAATCATCTTGCAACAATTTTGCAGGTAAAAATGCTTATGCTTTGTCAGTGCTAAGGAGGATTGAGATGAAAATAGATGGTCAAGATATTGCGAACAACAGGTACTTGGTTTCTTTTAAAATCTGTACTCTTCAGTGGATTTATATTCGAAGGTTCATATTCTTTCCCTCCTTTTCCTCTCCTAAAGGAACCATTTCTCGTGTCTCAGAGAAATTAGTATTGAAGAGCAAGTGGATCATCTGCTGAAGCAAGCAATGAGTGTAGATAATCTTTGCAACATGTATGAGGGTTGGACACCATGGATTTGAACTTCTGAAGTCTGCCTAAAAGCAGTCAAAATTCTAATGTGATGCGGTCAGGAATTTATATGGTGGTTCGTTTGTTCATAACACTGAATGGGCAGGCTCATATCCTGAAACTTTTCCCTGCCTGGGAATCAAACGGCTGGAATTATTGCCTCATAAGGCCCAATCTTTTGGCTTCAGGATCAATGATTCCCTTTGCAGGAGCTGTCGTTGCCAATTTGGTTAGAGATTCTGATAAATTGGCCACGGGCACTTTAAAAGTTGCTATCCATATGTGTGATGTTGGCATATGCCTGCCCTTTGAGGAATCAGCCACTTTTGAGGTAGAAGGCATACTCCAAGCCAGGCCTAAACAAGATATGTTTCATCTTAACTGTGATGTGGCCTGTGAGATTCCAACTGGTCTACTTTTCACCAGCACTAGAGTTTCCACCGGGACTCAAATTTTGGAGATGCGGTTCCTTCGCACAATTTCTGCCGAGGTGGTTTCAACTAACCAATTCACAGCCTGTTGTGTTCATGGCCAAAGAAGCAAATGCTGTCTCATCTGCATCAAAAGATTTTGGTTTTGAGCAACCCTCTGGCATGTTGCTTTGCAGTCAGATCGGTTACTTGCAAGTATCAAATCGCAGTTTCCTTCAAAAGTACTCTGGAAATCAAGTAACCAACATCACCATTGCATACTGTAAAGCTAGGTTTCAATGTAGTATATATATAGTTAGATTTATTTCGAAGTTGTAATTGCCCCTAGCTAGTGCGGCTGCTTCTTCTTTGCAAATGTTTTCCAAGACCTTGCTGTGAATGTTTCACCTAATTCAGTGGGTTCCATGGGGAGAGCATTTGCTTTCAGTGATGCTGCCCGACCCCAAACATTCTTCTACCTAATCGCGTTATGTATGGAGTGTTGTTGGATAGGTCTCCTATCTTTCATAATCTTCGTTGCTCAAATATTCAATTATTAATCTACTTACTGACTCGAATGTTTTTCTTGGTTTATGGCATCAACGTTCATCTCTTTCTATCCTGACTAAAAATGAGCTCCAGTCCAGTCTCTGCAACCTTGTTAGCATCCAGAGGCTGCATGGTGGTAGCTTGTCTTGCGTTAATCGGAGCAACAGGAGGCTCATCGAACCAAATGTTTCATCTGATCATCCAATATAGATTTTTATTTTTTTTTCAATTTTAAAACTTCCAAAACCATTTCTCTGTAACTTGTATGCAGGTTACAATTGGGCATCCTTACTCTTACTCTTCCAGTTCTTAGAAATCATAATTTGTTTTTGTATTTTAAAAATGTTTTTTTAAAAAAAAATTATTTTTTTATTTTAAATTAATATTTTTTATTGTTTTCAGATAATTTTGATATTAAAAATAATTTTTTAAAAATAATAAAAATATTATTTTAATATATTTTTAAACAAAAAAAATACTATAAATAAAAACCAAATCGGATATATATGATATATAAATAAGAAACCGACTTGGATTGACTTCGAGCATGAGTAAAACCACTAGCTCTATAAAGAAAGATTTAAAATACCACTGGCTTGTTGGGGTATTTTAATTTTTACTGTTGGAGACAAAATTGTTGGCTATATGGCACAGGAGAAAGCACAATACTCCCCACAAGAATGTGTGCGGCCGTGGTTGACCCACAACCGCTTTCCAACCCTATTCTATAAGAACCCATGTAGAACCCTTCAACGTCTCAAATAGCAACCACACATTACAAGCTTCAAATATCTACAGAGCACTTTTTATTAAGATCTTCTTGCTTTTGTTCTCTTTTCCATTTGCAGTTTTTCTAGATATTTAGCAATGTCAGGACTTGTGGACATTTGGACTGGCGAGCTTGCCAAGCTACGTGAAAAGGGTCAGGCTGTTTGGTCAAGTGGCTCGAGCCCTACAAATGTTGAGTCAAGTAAAGTGGTTCCAGGAGAGGAAGGAAGCTTACGCTTGGTAAAGCCATTGCCTGCTTCAATCAGAGGCATGCGAGTCAAGTCACCTGCATTGACATATTCTGAGGCTTCACTTTCCATGCTTGTCGACTGCTTGAATCAATGAAAAATGCTTGAATTTCAAGGTTCTTTTCCCTTTTTGGCTATGGATATTCCAATTATTTTTTTCCTAATATCATTGTAATAACCAAACTAGCAAAAAAATAGCTGTATACATTAATATTTGCTATAGTCAAACAAAAGAAAAAAGGGTACTTGAATTTTATGGTTCTATTCGATTCACTCCTTTTGTGTTTGTACTTGATACAAGGGTATAATTAATCACATTCTTCATGGGAAAATCAGTACAGCAGATCATCTAGGAAGAATAAACACTAACTAATGTTGCTTGGTTGCCGTGGTATATCTTGGCTATGGAGACATTCCGTGGGCACTAAAATATGGACAAAACCACCGAGAGCTATGGAGTTGGCTGCCAAAAAATCTTATCTTATAGAATACAAACCTTGAGCTAAGCACCCTTGGCGTTTCAAAATGTCAACCACTCAAAACCAGCAAAAAAATCTTTCAAGCACTTTTAAGGATCCTTTTGCCTTGGTCTTTTCATTATCTGTTTCTGTTGAATAGGAAACACATTTTCAGTGTTTTCTAAAATAAAGATGAGTTTCACGCAGAGATTAAAGAAACCTAAAATAAAACAAGGGTTTAAAGCTACGACATCACACCCTAAAAACACTTTACATGTAACTGTGATGTGGCCTGTGATCGAGATTCCAACTGGTCTACTTTTCACCAGCACAATAGTTTCCATCGGGACTCAAATTTTGGAGATGCGGTTCCTTCGCACAGTTGCTGCCGAGGTGGTTTCAACTAATCAATTCACAGCCTGTTGTGTTCATGGCCAAAGAAGCAAATGCTGTCTCATCTGCATCAAAAGATTTTGGTTTTGAGCAACCCTCTGGCAGGTTTCTTCGCAGTCAGATCGGTTACTTGCAAATATCAAATTGCAATTTCCTTCAAAAGTACTCTGGAAATCAAGTAACCAACATCACCATTGCATAGTGTATGGTTAGATTTATTTCGAAGTTGTAATTGCCCCTAGCTAGTGCGGCTGTTTCTTCTTTGCAAATGTTTTCCCATGACCTGGCTGTGAATGTTTCACCTAATTCAGCGGGTTCCATGAGGAGAGCATTTGCTTTCAGTGATGCTGCCCGACCCCTAACATTTTTCTACTTAATCGTGTATGTTTGGAGTGTTGTTGGATAGGTCTCCTATCTTCATAATCTTCGTTGCTCAAATATTCAATTTAATCTACTTACTGACTCGAATGTTTTTCTTGGTTTATGGCATCAACATCCATCTTTTTCTATCCTGACTAAAAATGAGCTCCAGTCCAGTCTCTGCAACCTTGTTAGCATCCAGAGGCTAGATGGCAGCTTGTGTCTTGCGTCAAAAAGTGTAGAATTGTTTCTCTCTGCTAAAATGGGAGCAACTGGACGCCCAACGAACCAAATGTTTCATCTGATCATCCATTATAGATTTTTTTTTGTTTTTTGTTTTCAATTTTAAAATTTCCAAAACCATTTCTAGACATTGTTCTACCTCACTCCGAAGAAATATATATGAAAAAACAAAAAAATGTAGAAGGATCATCTGTAACTTGTAGGCAGGTTACAATTGGAAGTTCAGTGACTTCCTAGGTCACATAAAGGGAAACTTTGAAAGAGGTGCTCGGTTCCAAAATCTAGTAATCTCCTATATATATATATATATATATATATAGCCAATGCCCAATAATTTATGTGGATTGACTTCGAGCCGTTGTCATGAGTAAAACCACTAGCTCTATAAAGAAAGATTTACCACTAGCTTGTTAGGGTATTGAGATTTACCATTGGAAACAAAACTGTTGGCTATATGGCACAGGAGACAAGCACAAAACTCCCCTCAAGAATGTGTGCGGCCTTAGTTAACCCACAAAACCGCTTTCTAACCTTGTTTTATAAGAACCCATGTAGAACCCTTCAACGTCTCAAATAGCAACCACACATTACAACCTTCAAATACCTGCAGAGCACTTATTAAGATCTTCTTCTTGCTTTTGTTCTCTTTTCCATCAGCAGTTTTTCAAGATATTTAGCAATGTCAGGACTTGTGGATATTTGGACTAGCGAGCTTTCCAAGCTACGTGAAAAGGGTCAGACTATTTGGTCAAGCGGCTCGAGCCCTACAAATGTTGAGTCAAGTAAAGTGGTTCCAGGAGAGGAAGGAAGCTTACGCTTGGTAAAGCCATTGCCTGCTTTAATCAGAGGCATGCGAGTCAAGTCACCTGCATTGACATATTCTGAGGCTTCACTTTCCATGCTTATCAACTGCTTTAGTGCTTGAAGAAGAATGTTACTGTAATAAGCTTTCAATGTCGACCTTCCACTCTTTGTTTTGTGTTTTTGTCTTCAAAACTCTGTAAAAATGGCCCGTGATAAACTCTTGATAAAATTATGCATAATTACAGCTTGAATCTCAAGGTTATTTTCCCTTTCTGGCTTTTAATACTCCAATTATTTCTTTCTAATCTCATTGTAATAACCAAACTAGCAAAAAAATAGCTGTATACATTAATATTTGCTATAGTGGCTCTATTCGATTCACTCCTTTGTATTTGCATTTGATACAAGGGTATTATTAATTTAATTAATCACATTCTTCATGGGAAAATCAATACGGCAGATCATCTAGGAAGAATAAACACTAACTAACGTTGCTTTGTTGCCGTGGTATTGGCTATGGAGGAGGCACTCCGTGGGCGCTAAAGTATGGCCGCATCCACCGAGTGCTATGGAGGTGGCTACCAACAAATCTTATCTTATAGAATAGAAACCTTGAGCTAAACGCCCTTGGTGTTTCAACCACTCAAAACCAGCAAAAAAATCTTTCAAGCACTTTTAAGGATCTTTTTGTCTTGGCCTTTTCATTGTCTGTTTCTGTTGAATAGGAAGATATTTAGCTGATTATTTCAAAACTTATATGTAATGTTTCAGCTGTTGGCTTCAGATTGGTGGAAATATTGTTTTTTTTTTTTATAGAATAAACCAATTTAGATGTAAACTACTTTACAAGCACGTGCTATCATACGAGTTAAATCAATATATTTTTAATATAACAAAAAAATAATAAGAATTATTCGGTATGATTTTTAAACCTTATCCTACGAGTTTATCTAGAAACCTTCCAATTTCATTTCTTATCTAGTTTAATTTTAAAATTAAATTCTATGGGAATATTTTTAGTATGATTTAATATCTTTGCTAGTTTAAATGTAAACTAGACGGCAGGTAAAAAAATATTCAGACTCAAATTATAGTCCAGTCCGGGTTTAAAATAAAACCTTGTGAGAGTTACCTCGATATGACACAATCAACTTGTTCAGTCTAAATACAACCTGGACGATCTGTAAAAAAAAATTTTAAGGCTGAAATTTAGAAAAAAAATGATGAAATTAAAAGAAAAAACTTTCAATCCAATTTCTTATTTAACTTGAGTGTAAAATTAAATTGTGTGTGTGAAAATTATTTTGACATGATCTAATCAATTGTTGATCTAAAAATAACCCAAATAATTATTAAAAAAAAATATGAAGATAAAATTAAAAAAAGAAAAAGAAAAATAGGAAATTGAAAAGAAAAAGAAGGGGAGGAGGAGCTTGATTTACCAAATTAGGTTGTAGAAGGGTCTAATAAAAATATCTTTCTGATGCATCGAGAAAGACAAGAAGAAAAGTAGAAGAAGACTTCTGAGTGTGTGAATGGACCAAAATAGGGCAAAAGAAGAGGGTTGATTGAAAATTGACAGCTGTGGGATTTGAACCCACGCCCTTTCGGACCAGAGCCTAAATCTGGCGCCTTAGACCACTCGGCCAAACTGTCACTTGATGTTAATAGCTTAAGCTTATTTAATTTAACTCTTTTATATTTT
>Ga0307517_10002135_pt1 | contig 32130 bp, 11 predicted proteins | sample 23_EM_MG_FD_194515 | JGI IMG/M metagenome (GOLD analysis project Ga0307517, IMG submission 194515) | Populus trichocarpa ectomycorrhiza microbial communities from riparian zone in the Pacific Northwest, United States - 23_EM | ecosystem: Host-associated > Plants > Roots > Unclassified | place... | reverse complement strand
GGCTGAGATAGTAAAAGAGACCATCTGATGTATAAGTTTAAATTGTTTTAGAATGAAAGTATTGCTGAAATGTACACAAGAGATTCACGCACTTATCTTGTTGGTAAGGAGTTTTATGATGTGGATTTATAAGGTTTTTTCAAAGTTTGAGGGGTGAAAAATCACTATAATTTATAATCTAAAGATCTAAAAACGACATCACTTGATAAACCATGCACATAGATCTTTTACCACACATGAACTCATAATTGATTCGGATAATGAGAGTGAAAGTGATATATTTTGTTTTAACATTCATTAGATTGCGACATCTTCAGTAAATGCGCTCAAAACACATCAATAATGTCATTTGTACACCTGTCTTCAATATATATTTGGCCTGGATGTTGTGGTAGGTGTTTTAGGAAGGAAGATTCGGATAATGAATATTAATTTCATTATATAAATATAAATATTAATTTCATCACGGGTCTTGGGATTCGTAGTTTTGCTGCATCGTCCATCTAGCATATATTAAGTGGTTGTTTGGTATTCTGGCGGTGGGTCAGGATCACCCCTCACCCACAGCTATAATTTTTAATATTTGATAATGTTTTTATCACAATTTTTTAATGATGGATCCCACCATTAATTATAGCATAGCCACAAGTTACAAGAAGCAGCAAAGAGCTGCTTCTTGAGATGGAAAAATGGATGAACAGTGGAGCATGCTCCACTGTTCATGTGTTTAAAAATTAACGCAATACCATGCTTTTGTTGCTGAGGGCTTGAACCAGCACATGGAAGTCCGAAATACTTGGTATTTTTTTTAATTATTATGAGTAAGATTTATTTGTATTTATTACTTATATCATTATTTTATAAAATAATGATATTCAAAAAATAAAAATAATTCTACATTAAAGTTACAAGTTTGATGAATTAACTCAAATTAATTTAAAATATAAAGTTTTGATATAATTTTTTTAAAGTTAAATTAAGTTTTATTCTAATTTTAATTGATTCATAAATTAACCTGTTTAATTGATTAATTTTAATTAAATTAATTTTCATCCAGTTAGATATAAAACTCAGGTCAGCTAGGTTTATCAAAGCTAAAAATGCATTGAACCGGGTCCGACCCAACAAAATAAAAAAAATATTTTTTATTTTTAATTGTGTTTTATTCGAAAAACTAGTGTTAAAAATTATTCAATGACTACATAAATTAGACGGAGATCGCTTGATGACGCCGCATTTACAGAATTTGATCGCAATCTCAATTTTGTTCCTGATTATATTTTACCTGATGTTGTTGCGCTCTTAAAAAATTTGTGAAAACTGTAGTTCTTGTCGGATATATTTCATACGTGATGGAATTGTGGATAGTTTAATGGAACAATAAGAAATATTTTATATAAAGTATTATTTATTTCATGATGTAATAGCAATAGTTAAATCTACAATATTTAAATTAAAAAACATCAATATTAATATATATTATAACCTCAATTTCAAAAGCATTCTTAACCAAACACATTAAATTACTTTTTGTTCAACCTCAATTTCAACCATAGTTTTAACCAAACATCTATTTTTTCAAACTAACCTCAACTAAAAGTATTTTTTATAAAACAATCTTTTTCAAATTACAACCATAACAGTTACCAAAAATATTAAACAAGCTATATAAGATAAGTAAAGAACAAGAGAAAACTCCTCACGTAATAATCTTAAGATGAGTTAAAACGGTGGTGACTCGTTGGGGCCGGGGGAGGAAGATGAAAAGAACCTTCCATTACATGACGCCTCTCTTTTTAACTAGCTGCTCTTCAATTCTGGATGCCCGCCCATAGTGACAGACAAAAAGATAATCGAAAACGTCATCTTCAACAACTTTCAATTCTGGGTTCCGTGCAACGAAACGACAACAACAAGAAGGAATTGAAAAGGGGGCAAGAATCAGCACGTGTCAGAATCACAAGGATTCAAAGGAAGATAAATTATTGCCCTTCTAGTTAAGCTTTCTTCATTACCTAATCATATTGCAATTTCAAGCTTCAATTGCTGATGTTGCCTATCATATGGTCCCATTACTTAGTTTACTACTAAAATGGCTTCAGTATGCTTCTTATGTTTTCTTCATAAAAAAAAGTTCGTTAATTAAATCTACTATGTGTCATGGGCACAATAAAGACAGTCCATGACCACGCATCAGCATAAATCTCTCGTAGCATAAGCAAAAAAAAAAATTTAAGTTATGGCAAAGAAGTCGATCTTTTCGGCCATATAATTGATGTGAAATAGTCAATAATTAGTCTGTGCTTTGCCGTTGAATAATGTTTTCTCATAAAAAAAAAAATATTTAAAATATCTAAAACATATTGAGTCTGCATGCAAAAAAATCTATGACGTGGCTTTTGGACCTCGCGTTGCAGTCACACCTAACGCTTTTAGATTTGGCTACAACGTCGGGCCCAAGAATAATATTTATAATATTAATAATAATATTTAACTTATTTGGCCTAAATTCTTATAGTTTTTAATTTCTTCAAATAAAATTTATGATTTTTCTTCTATAGTAATAATATTTTTTAAAAATTTATTAATGATAATAATAATTATTATTATTATTTTTAATTTTACCCTTTCAATCAAATCTATGGTTGTTTTTCACTATTAATAATATTTTTTTCAAATTTATAAATATTATATTAATATTTATAAATTAATATAATATTATTAATATTATATTAGAGTCTTGGGTCAAGTGAGGCTGTAAGACCGCAGGAACTTGGGTCTGCGCCACTGCCACACCCAAGCAACTTAGATAAAACGCTCCTTTCTAGCCCGAAGTTTCTTGAATCTGGAAGGAGATGTCAAAATCAAGTTAATAGTAATAATTAATTTTACAATTCAAATCAAATCTATGTTTTTTTTATAGTAATAATGATATTAAACTTTTCTGATCCAAGTTTAAGTGGATTTGGCTGCAACGACAGGCTCAAGAGCTTTGGGCCCCTCTTAAAGCCAAACTTAGGCGCACGGATCTACAACCCCTGCGGGGGTCTGCAGACCTCGGGCGCATGTCTGCACACCCCGGGTGTGGGGCTGTAAGACCCAAAGGACCTGGGTCTGTGCCATTGCCACACCCAAGCAACTTGAGTCAGGCGCCCCTTTCCATCTCCAAGTTTCTTAGATAAGGAAGGGGATGTCGGACCCAAATTAATAATAAAAATAACAGCAACAAAAACAACAGCAACAACAACAATAATAATTAACTTTACCCTTCAAATCCAATCTATGTTTTTTTCAATAGTAATAATATTTATTTCAAATTTAATAATATTTATAATATTAATTATAATATTAAACTTGTCTGACCCAAGTTTTTATATTTTTTAGTTTCTTCAAATAAAATTTATGGTTTTTCTTTGATAGTAATAATATTTTTTTTCAAATTTAATAATAATAATAATAATTTTACCCTTCAAATCAAATCTATGGTTGTTTTACAATATTAATAATATTTTTTTCAAATTTATTAATTATTATATTAACAATATTAATTATAATAAAAATAATAATTTTTATAATACAAATAATAATTTTTTTAATATTAATAATAATATTAAACTTGTCTGATCCAAATTTAAGTAAGTCTGACTGCAACGGCAGGTCTAAGAGCTTTCACCCCCTCTTAAAGCCAGACCCCGGAACGTGGGTCTAAAACCCTTGCGAGGGTCTGCAGAGCTCAGGCGTGGGTCAGCAGACCTAGGCAGATCCCAGGCGCGAGTCTGCAGACCCAAGAGAGCGCAAAAACTTCCTTCACGTGTATTACATGCACCGGCCACTTTTTCACTGCCTGTTCACTCTAGTCCTTGACTTTTTTTAAAAAAAATTTAATCCCTCAATCCTTAATTGTTTTAGATTGATAGAATTGAATTTAACTTTGCAAGACTGAGCATCAATCGTGTGTCAAAAAAATTGTTATTTCAATTCCAAATAAACTCAATATGAAAGGATCAAATTAAAAATTAAAAAATTGAGTGACCTAAAAGAAAAAAAGGGACTGAATATTTTCCTTGCTTGTGCAATTTAGTCCCTAGTTCTTACAAGAAAAAAAAAAGAGTTGAATATTTGTTTATTGTTCAGATTTGATCCCGTAACTTTAATTGTTTTAAATCAATAAATTTATATATAATTTTGTCAAATCTAGCATTGAATCAATGGAGAATTAAATTTGTTTATTTATACTTCAAGTAGGTAATATCAAACCAACCAAAACAAATAAAAAGTTAAATTTTAAATTAATTTAATATAAACGGATAAAATAAGAAAAATGAAGGATAAAAAAGATAGAGGGACCAAAAAATGAATCGCAGTGCAAATCCACAATGATACCTCGTTTATCAAAATGAAGTGCCTGTTCATGGAATCACAGCTTTTGGCTTCTTTTTAAGCTTACGTGGCTTTTCATCCAAAAGCAAAATCCTGAAGTGTTTGGTAACAGTTAAAAGTCAACATCACAACCCATTCCGCACATGGTTTTACAGCTAATTTTTAAAAAGCTACAATATATTGATTTTGATCTTCAACTTTTAATACACAACTGTTAATTATCTTTATTAATTATCTTAAATACCTTAATTATCTTTAAGAAGATTGGTTGAAGACATTCATACCTCTTTAAACTGTACCAGTCCCCTGCTTCAATTTCATTATTTAATTAATGTAATACAAACAAAATCTTATAGGAAAATCCCAGGCAAACATGTAATGTAGCAGTGTTACTATTTGTATGAAAAATCAGTCTTTTAAATCCAAACAACCCATATTTTAGCATTTATTGAAATATAGGATTTGTTTTTAAATGAAAGTAGATGGAGCAACGGAGGATGAAATTAAAAACAGTAATGCAATAAAAGCGTATCAGGAGGAGGAGGAGGAGGAGGAGGGACACCAGGGCAGGCTAGATAACCCAATAAATATATAATAAAGAGAGACTAATTCAAAGGGTATGAATTATAATCCTCGACGGAAAGTGATGGCTAGGGGATCTCTATCAATTTAATTCAAAGTCCAGGTAAAAGCCGCCTCGCAGTGGCTCCTCCCTCTTTCCCTTTTTTTTATTTATATATGGTACAATGTTATTATCCAAAAAAACCCCCCGTTTCTCTCGTAGCCTCTTTAACATCGGCAGCAGCAGCAGCTCCTATCTCAATCTGTCTCGAGAGAGAGAGAAGAGAGAAAAAGAAGCCCGTTGCTTGAAGAAAGCCTGCGTTCTTGTTTTAGAGTGAATATAAAATAAAACAAGACACCCAGTCTTTCCTTTCTTTTCCTCTGATTTGATTTTGTGTTTATTTTTTTCTCTTGTAAACAAAAAGAGGAAGGAATGTGCATGATGATAGTGGATGTTGAGGAGAACGACGACGTTTTGGTACCGCCAACCAATTTCTCCATGGTAGAAGACGGCATTTTCAGATCTGGCCTCCCTCAACCCTCCAATTTCGGTTTCCTTGAAACCCTAAATCTTCGATCAATCATGTATTATTATGCCTTCCATTGTGTTTTTTTGTTTTTTTAAATATCATAGAAAATAATTAATTTATGATCGATATGGGATTTTGAGCAGATACTTGTGTCCAGAGGCTTATCCACAAGAGAATATGGACTTTGTTGATGCTCATGATATTAAGCTCTTCCAGTTTGGAATAGAAGGCAAAACGGTGAGTTTATGATGATGGTATTTGTTTCCAAGAAGAAACTTGATAAACTGTCATGGTGATACTGAGATACTAACTTGCAGGAGTCGTCTTCTACGTCGATTCCCAACCATACTATAACGGGGGCTCTTAAAGTGTTAATTGGTAAGTACTTAAAATTTATTTATTTCAATCTTCAACTATACAATTGTATACATCTGAATGCCTCATATCTGCTCTGCTGTTTCCAGACGTGAGGAATCATCCAGTTCTGATTCATTGCAAACGTGGAAAGGTTAGTCCAATTCCATCCTACCTTTTTTTTTTTTTTTAATTGAGATTGTTTAACAATGTAAATGTAGCCCCCCCCATATTATCCAAATCTTTGTTCCCTTCCTTTGCCGCCACTAGTCTCGTCATATGCATTCTTCTGCTGCTTTTATTACTATTATTATTATTCAATCAAATGGAGTTAAATATATTAGAGAACAATTTCAATCAATCACACCTTGTTTTTTCTCTTTGTTATTTTTTGGGCGCTGAAGGTTTTCATCTTCATATGAATTTCCCTTTGATATTCAAATGATTTGATTTCTTTTTTCTTCATCTCATACATGTCTGCCTCCCTCTTTTCCCCTTGTGAAGCTGCTTTCCATTGGCATACACCATTTCACCTTCATGCTAGTTTGACTTGTGTTGCTTACATACTTGCAACATTTCTGGCTCCAATGGCTCTGAAAACTAAGTTAATTCTCCCGGAAGAAGGCGTAATCTTCTCTTTTTTAAAAAAATAAAAAATAAAAAAAATCCCAGTATGAACATTTAATTAGGTGAAATGAAGAGCCGTTATGAAGTTCAGATGTGCTGTTTCATATATTTATAATGTCCGTTTACCTTTTTCCAATTTTCAACAACATTAGTGCCATTTCTTCTCCTTTTCATTATTCAATAAATCCTTATTCTTTCCAAAATAAGAACTCAATATGCTGTGAAAAAAGAAGCTAATGATGGGTTCTGGTCAGATCCTGTAGCCTAGATGTCTTATAGCCTTTAAGACCGTCCTTGAAATGCTCGTCCTAGTTGTTTACCTTCACTTGCGGTTGTTAATCTTAGAGATTCTCACCATCTATTCCCTTTGATGCAGCATCGGACAGGTTGTCTTGTGGGTTGCTTTAGAAAACTGCAAACTTGGTGCCTGTCTTCAGTTTTCGAGGAATACCAGCGTTTTGCTGGGGTGAAATGGAGGGCCACTGACTTGAGGTTTATTGAGACCTTCGAAGTAATGTGCCTGAGGCAGTGTCTATACAGCATCATATACCAGTATCAAGGATATGGCTCAAACAAGAGGAGGTTACTTTACCAGGAAGAGAGTATACAGAAGCCAAAAATAAAGTCCATTTAAAAGAGCTCTGAGAGGATCCTTGTGTTTTTTGTTTTGGTTCCTGATCACTCATTGTGGAGTTGCGTATGAGCTTTCTTAAAAAACACCAGTTGCATGCTTTAGGATATGCCGGATTACATCTATACAGATTTTTCTTGAAACATCTATTTGTACCATGTTTTCCTGCGCACTTTTTTTATTCTTCCAATTTTTCAATATTTTCTTCCACATGCAACTGTGAAAGATAGAATCATTTGCGGGAGACAAGCTCCAATGTACCATACTACTAATGAACAGATTTTACGAGGATCTGTACAATATTAAAGAATAAGTTCAAAGTTATCTGACTGTTTTCCTTATGGTTTATACATAATGGCGTGGTCATTTGACGCTGAAGTTTACAAATGTCTTAAATTCAAATTTAAATGAAATTTGTTATAAATATATTTTGAAAACACGTTTGAAATGGTGTTTTTTTAAATTTATTGGTAGAGATACTTGTTTGATTTTATATAGTTTGAAGAATCCGAAATGAAGACATCATGAATTAAACAAAATTTTGAGATTTATTGTCTTTTTGGAACAAAAAACTCTTATTATTCTCTTTTATAAAATAAAAAAAACTTATCACCTGCACTTTATTCTATTAATGGAAGAGTTTTTGTTTCATTGCAGGAGAGAGCATGATTAGATTTAGATTGGAAAGAAAAGAATTTTTCTAAAATTTTATTGTCTTTCTGGAATAAAAAAAATCTTTATTTATTTATAAATCAGATATTGCATGCATATACACACTTAATCTTAATTACTTTGTTAAATTTTTATTTGTCCAAGTGTAAACCTTGTTTCTAATTTTGATGATAACAAATGATTATTTTAATATTAATATGTCCTTTTGCTCCAAAGAAGACTATTAGTTTCCCCCCTAAGAAGACTAGCGAGTGCCCTCACCTATAGTAAATATATCATTCTTTTACCTTTTGCTCCGATTGCATCATTTCTTCACTTTAAAAGAGTTAAATTGTTTCTATTAAAGACTTGAGCTTTTTAGTTCATTAAGCAGAAAACCAATAATTGTTAAATTGTAAGTGGCATTTTGAGCTTCTTACTCTTGGAAGTTGAGTTAAGTTAGTGCTTAGTTCTGAGTTGAGTTTGTTACTCAGATTCATATAAGTTTAAATATTGCATTTTGAGCACTTGGAATATACATATTCTTTTCACACCCATCTCGTGTATATATTAGAATGGACAAGTAAGTAAGAAGTTCTGAGGGGTGTAGCTCAACTGGTTAGATTCTAAGTTTGCTTCTTAAAAATTACCAGTTCGAGTTCCACAAACCTTAGGACACAAGAAGTTTACATGATTGGGGCTCGTGGAATTAGTCAAGGTATGCGCAAACTAACCCGAACACCCATATTAATCTAAAAAAAAAAGATGGACAAGAAACTAGAGGAGAATTTAGCCCAATGAGATTTGAGCCTTTCATCTTCTTGATGAGAGTTTTTACATATCTTCGAGTTATAATTAAGATGACTCAGTATTTTTTTTTGGTGGTAATTCATTAATGCGTGATCTCATGACTCTTCAATTTTGGTCAATCACATGCTAAAAGTAACCGAAAGACATTTTGTTAAAGCGGCATATGTATAGGAATAATTAAAGTAGTCGTTTTTTGGGCTTATGTTTCCTTCTTTGTTTCTCTTTGCTCGATAACTAGCAAAGGGATGGTTCCGAGTATTGTGATAATCATTAAAAAATAATATTTTCATATCATAAATAACATAATATTAATTTAAATAAATATTTAATTTAGATTTTTTTATTGATTACATGGTCAGTTTTCATAAAAATTAGAGATTCAAGGGAAACTGATGAAAAGATTATAGTTGATTTGAGCTACATTAAAATATTTAATAAAGATATCTAAATAATCACCAATTATATATCTCATTTAAGGGAAAAAGGAAAAGAAGAGATCTTACAAAATTAAAAAACCGAAGAAATTGACCACAAGATTCCAAGATTCTAATTTAAGAAGAAAATAATCAAAAGGATCTTCCAATATTTTATATTAGTTGATTGATTTTATTTTCTATTTTATAAGGGTCCTCAACATTATAAATTAAAGTCTAGAATACAGGAAGAAACAAGTAATTTCTAGAGAATATAGAAAGTACTAGAGTCGATTTCTTTCGTAACCTAAAAAATATTGTTAAAATTCTGCCAACAAGTTTTAGAGTAAAAGAAAATTTCATGACTAAGTTATAAATCTTAATTCCAAAAGAGAAATTAAAAAATAAAAAGGTTCCGGACCCAATCTAAGTTGGTATGACAAACTTGTAAATAAATAATTAAAAAAAATAAAAAAACAAATTTGACACAAAAATAAAAAATTATAAAATGATGTAAATATATGACTCAAACCACAAGGCTAAGATATCGTTATAAAATCAAAACAAAAAAAAAATGTTTAATCTTTAATAAACTTATTATTGAATGATAAAATCAAAAAATAAAATTGGTGATAAAAATACATAAAAAAATATTGAGATTGATTCGGGTTAAAATTTCATACTCATAATCCGATCATGAGACTGAGATCACTGCAAAAAAATAATTAATGAAGCCAAATTCTAAACAAATTAAATGTTGAAGGATAAAATTGAAAAAAGAATCAATTTTAATGAAGGAACCAAGAAAAAAATAATTAAAAGAATAAGGGTCAAAAAATCAAATGATTAGGGATGATATTGAAAACATATATATCTTTTAAAATAACAATCAAAAGAATGAATTTGATATAAATACCAAATAGGATAAAATGCTAATTGATAAAATAAAATAAAAAACCCAAAACAAATAAAGAGGAATTAAAAAAATAAGAGCCATAATTAAAATAAAAAAGAAAATTGAGGACTACTCATAATTTTGGCTGGACTAACATGTTTTCCAAAGGGAAGAGACAGAAAAAAAAAAAAAGAGAGGAAAAAAATCCAACCGCCACCTTACCATTGCGATATAGCCTACATGTGTCACCCTAGTGGATGTGCCTCAGTGTTATCCTTCGGAAGAGATGGTAGTCAACCTTTTTTGGCAACTGCGAGATGTCATATACGCCGCTCAAAGAGCATGGGTGTCTCTCACATGTTAGAGTGTGCGTTGGACGGACCAACAACTTTTTTTTAAAAAAAATTTAATTTATGCAAATATATAAATGCTCCTGATCTCATATGATATTAACAAAAAAAATCATAACAAAAAGACTGAAAAGCCCCTCAATTCTAACTATATATTTTTTTAATTCAATGGATAGTTTAGTTGCATTGTGCCAAGAAGAAGAAAAAAACCGAATGCACCTCTATTGTAACAGTTAAGGAAACTCAATTTTTGATGATATTTTAGATATTATATTGTACAAATAAAAAGTTCAAAGACTTCTCTACCCCTATTCAATCTTATAATAGCAAATGTGCCTGTAAAAAAATATGATATTAGCCTTGAAAACATGTTATAAAATTTAAATTGTAAAAGAAAAAATAATTATTTTTATATATAAATATGTAGTAAAATGTGAGTATGAACAATAAAAGACTGAAGTCTTTTAGCTTTTGTTTTAATAAGAATTTTATTTATTCTTATCTTGTAAATTCTTAGTCAATAAATTTTTATTTAGTTTTAATATTCTCTATTCAAATTTTATTTTTAAGTTCTTGTTCTTCAAGTTATACAATTGTTTGTGCATTACTTTTCAATGATAGCATGCTAACCGGCCCCTTCCAATAGGAGAGACCCACCATGGTAGTATTTGGGGTGAAGTTTTTCTATAAGATGCCTCGGGAGAGAGTCTAAATTAAAAGAACAATAATATTCTACGCTAATCATCTTTAGAGGGCGTTTTTTTTAGGTGCATTATTATTCCTTTATTAATTTTTCTATTTCATATTTTTATTAAAAAATGGTTTTTAGTTTCCCTTCAAGAGAAGGAATTCATTAACTTATTTAAGTGGGAAGTTAATATTCGAGTTTGCTTTAAAAGAAAGATTTTATTTATTGATTTGAGTAGAATAAGTATTGGATTCGTGAGAAGGAATCAATTCTTTATTTAATTTACATGAAATAAAATTATTAATTTAAGCATTTAAAAGAAATGAAACTTATCCACTTATCCAAGGAATCTCTTTCTTTGGATTTGAATTTGAAAATAATTCCTTAATGATAATTTTTTTTTAAAAAAGTATTTTTCAACTCAATATGTATATTCTGAAGTTTATTTGGTTCTTTTTTAAAATTACATGTGATATTTTAAAATAAATCATTATGTTAAAGATTTAAAAATTAGTTATCATTCAATAAAATATACGGCGTTTGATAAAATTTTTTAATCAATAACTAAAAAATATTAAATTTAAAAATAATAATCTAATAATATATTAAGGGTAAATGATAAAATCTTGGTTTGTGAAGCAATTCCTATTTAAAATATTTAACATTTATAATTTAGAAAATATTTAGTTCTCTAAAATCACATGTGATCATTTAAAAAGTCCATAATGATTTATAAATTTAATATTCATAATTTGAAAATTTTAATAATTGTTTTTAAATATTGAAAAGAAAAGTAGAATAGATAAAATAGAATATTTATGAGCTATTATTGAGCACAAGTATCCTTATTTCATGTTTTGATGAAACTATTAATCAGTCAAATTTATTGGGTATTGTAATTTTTTATCTCCTCTCTAACACTTGTCAAGGTTTAAGAAAAAAGAAGATGATAAGTTTGATTTAATAATAATCAAATTATTTATCAACAATGTGTGATTGCTTTTTTCAGATAACATAATTAATAATTTAGTTTTAATTCCATTAAATTCTAATTAAAATTAAAAACATGATCATAATAAAAAACATAAATTTTTAGTTTTTAGTGTATTATTTATATTTTTTTAAAAATATATATTTTTAAAAAATTACCATATCTCCAGGCCAAACTAACACTCAGCCAGCCTAAACCCTAAAAATCAACAAAGCCTCCAACCAGTGAAAACGCAGCACGTAGGCAAAGGCATCCGAACCTAAACATACCGTAACACTGACAACCCTAAAGAGCTGCGGATAAGCCTTACTGACTGTATATATAAACAAAGAAGGAACCCAGGCATCTAATACAAGGATTACAAGCCAGCCTCCCCTTCTCAATTAATAAGCGAAGCCCCTCCTCCTCTAGGGTTTTTGCAAGAAAGCAAATCAAAGCGAATAAATTATGACTGGAAAGGCAAAGCCAAAGAAGCACACGGCGAAGGAGCTCGCTGCAAAATTAGATGCGGCGACAACAAACAGAGGGGGAGGGAAAGCAGGGGTCGCAGACAGGACAGGACAAGAGAAAGGAGGTCATGCCAAATACGAGTGTCCGCACTGCAAGACGACAGCTCCTGATCTTAAAAGTATGCAGATCCATCATGATGCTCGACACCCAAAAATCCCTTTTGAGGAAGACAAGCTTGTTAATCGTCATGCTAGTTCTGCTGCTGATTCTTCCAAATCTCGTCCTGGTGTTAGAGGCAGCCTCAAGAAGTGAAGTTAATTACAAGAAATAATATTATTAATCATGTCCTTTTCTTTTTCTGGTTCTCTATTTTTATTCCTGGGTATGTTTGTGGTGTTTAGATGATGTTGTTGCTGTTATGTTTTTGATGATGATGGTATTGCGGAAAAAAAAACAAAAATTCCGATGGTTTGTGGAATGTATATTAGAGATATGATTATCAAGTGGTTATGTTAATGGGTGTTTTTCAAATTTGTTGCCGCTCTTTTCGGTTATATTTTGTTATGTTTTTGATGATGATGGTATTGCGGAAAAAAAAAACAAAAATTCTGATGGTTTGTGGAATTTATACTAGAGATATGATTATCATGTGGTTATGTTAATGGGTGTTTTTCAAATTTGTTGCCGCTCTTTTCGGTTATATTTTGTTTGCTATACTATTTGATGATGATGATGATGATATTGTTGTTTGTAGATAATGTTCTGTTATAGCTGTTTGCTGACAATGTTCCCTCAACCCTCCACTTGGAACCCTAAAATTAGTAGTTTTTATTTGACATTTGAGCAGATACTTATTTCATGAGTCTTATCCTTAAGATAATACTGGCTTTCTTGATGCTCATAGTAGTAAGCTCTTCCAGTTTGGAATCGAAGGCAAGAGGGCAAGCTTATCGTTTTTGTTTTCAAGATCCTTTCCTTGTTATACTACTATTCTACTAGTATATGAGTAGAAATTTTAATAGTGATATCTTAATTATCATTTGCATCATCCATAGTAAGAGAACTTCTATTTCAATTCAGAAATTCAGACGAATGCTATCACGGGTGGAGGCTCATAAAGTCTTAAATTGGTAAGAGAAAACTTCTATTTATTTTGAATGCCTCCTCCATCTACCTCTCCTTCTTTTCCTAGTTATATATCTTAAATATGCACGTCTTCTGCTCTGCTGTTTCCAGTTGTGCGGGATCATCCAGTTTTGATTCATTGCAAATGTGGAAAGGTAAGTCCAATTCCAACTTAAGTGCTTTCTGCTATTGAGATTATTCCTTTTATTGTTCAACCTTGTAAATGTAACATGTCCGAAACTGTGCTCATTGGGTCATGAGTTTATATCTTTTTTTTTAGTTTAGTTCCTGATCACTCATTGTGGAGTTGCGTATGAGCTTTCTTAAAAGAGTCAGTTGCATGCGTTAGTGTGCTAGATTACGGCTGTGTTTGGTATCGCATTTGCACTGTGTTTAAAAGTGTTTTTTTTTCAATGTTTGGGTTTAAAAGGCATCATTTTGATGCTATGTTGATCGTCTGGTCAATTATTCTTTCCACCCTCAAATTACTTAAAGATCATCCATAGGGGGTTTAGTGTTTTAGACATCTATGCGCAGTTTTTACTAAACATTACTTGGACTATTGAGGTCTTTCTTCTATATTCTCTTATGCTTCACCTTGGTTATGTCATGAAGACTTGGGGCTTGGGGTTATTGGTTTAGATTTGGACCATCAATGTTGAGTGTTGCATTCTTAGTAGAGAAGTTTCTACAACTTTTCCTAACAAGCTCATTTTTGAAGCTTTGTATGGTCATGCTTTGGGAGTGTTCATGGTTTGGTTTGGACCCAAAAATCCCAACCGAACCGGAAGTTGTAATTTCTGAAAAATTTAACTCGGACTGAATCTAATATCAGTTCAAACCGAATCAGTCCAGTTTGGTCTAGGTCAGTTTTTTTGCTTTGAAAACCAGAAAACCTGATACCTCTAATAAAGTTACACCAATAAAGGGAGAAGATAAGTTGGTCCACTACATGGAATAGATGTAAAGTTACACCAATAAAGGGAGAAGATAAGTTGGTCCACTACATGGAATAGATGTAGAGGGAGAAGATACTAACAAAAAAACAAAAACTGCAGAGAAACAAAAACACTTTTACAAAGTGAAAAAATTCTAGAAATACCAAAAAACTCAATAAGAAAATCCAAAACAAAGAACAAAACATTAAACCAATAAATGTAAGATTTGAAATGGTTTATTACTTTAAAATCCGAAACACGTTTTGTTGTTACACAAAAAGGTAAATCATTGAACCTGCCTTTTGGCTTTGTATTGTAGAAGTACAACATTTGTAACATCTCATGAACATTCTCAATTCTTAGATGAACCAATGATATTTTTTTACAAGTTCCTGCGGAGAACTTAGCAGAGTTTCTCCTGTTTTTAAGCATGTCATGTTATCAACATTTACTCTAATCACACATTCAATCTCAAATTTTACTTTTGATCCAACCATCCTAGATCACATTTCATCCCAATTCCATTCTTAATGTTTGATGCAACCATATTATTTGTTAGTTTTACTCATATTTACATAATATTTTGCCCATGTTTTATATATAAAATACCTTGATATTTTTTGTTTTTATATTTTGAAGGTATTTTTGGAAGTAAGATTTGAAAATGAGTAATTTGAAGATAAAATTCAGATCATGTTCTAACCTGTGTTGAATATTGACAAATTTAACATTCGATCGATGTTTTACGCAAAACTTGAGTTGTAAAGGTTGAAATGAAGTGATTCCAGTGGTATTAGAAAGCTAACATTCATATCTTTCTATACATATATGACAAGAAAAGAAAAAGAAAAAAAGAGAGCATGGAAATCACAGTCTTCAAAGACAAGTCTCGCGTTCTGCAAGTTTTGACCTTCGGTCCTTTTGACTTGAATATCTTGAGTTAGAGAAGTTTATTTGATGCAAACTCAATTTTGTTTGGATTTCTGACTCAAAGACCTATCAACTTACTAAATTTCAATAGAAAAAGAGCTGATATGAGAGAAATATGATTTTTCTAAGACAACTTATGAATTCTACTAGCAATATGGAAAAAGTTTTTATTTAGGCAAATTAACTTCACCAAGTTCAAAGTCAAAACTTCAAGATTCTATGCAAGATTAATTTTCTTTCTTTATAGCAAAGTAGTTATTGTACTATTTAAATATAGATTGTTTATTTTGAAAAGGACTTCTATCTTTTTTTTAGGATACAAATAGACTAGTAGGAGTGTGGGGAAGAGGGTTTTCTATTAGATAAAAAGGAAAGAGAGAGAAAAGGGTGGTGGCCATAAAAAAAAACTCATGTTTTTTCCTACACTGGAAATTATGTTTTTATATTTTCTCTTTCTTAGTTTTTTGATAGTCATGCAAGGCTAATTTATTTTTCTTTGTTGAAATGATATAGAAGCCTTTAGATTTCAAAAACTGTGAGATCTATTTTATCTTTTCTTTTTAGTTTATATGATGAGTATGAATGTTTTTTTATATTTATTTTCAATAATTGTTTAGTTTGATTGTTAAAGCGGACTTTAAGTTATTATTCTAACCAATCTATTGCTAAGTTTGTTATCAAAACTAGAGTTATGATATTTAACTTGTGAAGCGACTAAGTTTAATAATTATGACCGATCTATATTGTTAATCTTAGGAAAATCATTCAATTAAATCAAACATAGATTGTAAACAATTATGTTATTTAGATTTATCAACCTATCAAGTTTTTAAAGTTGTCATTGAATTAAATTACTAGTGCAGATGTTGTGGTTGTTTAATTGTTAGGGCTAGTTATACTACGGATTGATTAACTGATTAATATTAAGGAAAGATAAATATTCAGAATATAAATTTACGTATCATCTCAATGATCAGTTTTGATTTCTTTTAGTGAATATTTACTTAAAACAAATGTTTTTTTTTTCTTAATAAGTTTCAGTTTATTTAATTTAGTTTGATTATTTTACTTCGTTTAACTTAGCATAGCTTAGATAATCTCAAACCCTCTCAGCTTTGAATCATTTAGCATAAAGATCTAAATTAGATCTTTCTCGTGGGATCGACCCCTTACTTGCTTTATACTATCTTATTTGTTTATGTTAGGGTAATTGATTTGTGTGATCATGATATCATATCAATGTTCCAACAATATACAAATATTCTTTCTTAATATCAAACAAACATATTACAAAATAAGTGAAGGAATTTAAAACATAAATTATCACTTAAAACAAAACATCATTCCTTATCTTTTCTTAACATTGGTTAGTTAACAGATTTGCCGTATAACTAACCCTAACCATCAAACAATCACAATGTTCGCACTAGTAATTAAAATTCAATGGCAGCCTTAAGAACTAGATAAGTTGATTAATCTAGACAACATAACTGTCTGCAGTTCATGTTTGATTTGATCGAATGTTTTCCTTAATATTAATAACATAGATCCGTTATGATTATTTAACTTAGTTGCTTCACAAGTTCATATATCACAACTTCGGTTTTGATAGCAAACTTAGCAATAAAAGATTGTTCACAATAATAACTTAGAGTCCGCTCTAGCAATTAAAATAAACAATCCTAAGAAATAAGCATAGGAAAATAAATATATTCATTCATCATATAAACTGAAAAGAAAAGAAAGGTAAAATAAATCTCACAGTTTTTAAAATCCGAAGGTTTCCGTGTCCTTGCAACCAAGAAAAAAAGTTTAGCCTTACATGTCTATTGAACAACTAGTAAAAAAGAAAGAAGAATGCATGATTTCAGGTTGTTTTTAGAGGAAGGTGCGTTTTCTCTCTTGGCTGGCCGCCCCCTCCTCCTTTCTCTCTTTCTTTTTATTTGATAGGAAACTCTAATATCTCTTTCTTACAAAATAGTCCTTATCTAAGTAGATAATTTACATTTAAGTAGTTCAATCATTATTTTCCTAAAAAAGGAGAAATAACCTTGCATAAAATCCTCAAACTTTGACTTTGGACTTATAAGAGTTAAATTGCCGAAATAAAGACTTGGATATCGGTTTGGATGCCTTGGGAAGTAATTTGGACTATTTTCTTCACAAAACCTGTCTGCTAAGAATTCATGTGGCATCTTGGAAAAATCATGTCTCTCTCTCATATGATCTTGTTTTTTTGCTGATATTTGGTATAATGATAAGTCTTTGAGTCAGAAATCCAAAACAATTGAGTTTGCATCAAATTGATTTCTCTAACTCAAGATATTCAAGTCGGAATAGCCAAATGTCAACATTGGTAGAATACAAGATTTGTCTTTAAAGGCTGCGATCTCTATGCTCTTTCTCTTTTTATTTTTCTTGCCATATATGTACAGAAAGGTATGGATGTTATCTTTCTAATGCCACCAGAATCACTTCGTTTTGACCTCTAGAGCTCACGTTCTGCGCAAAACATCAATTTGAAGTCAAATCTGCCATTTATCTCCAATTTACTTCTTTTTGAATCTTATATCCAAAAGTGCATTCAAAATATAAAACAAAGAATATCAATGTATTATATATATAAAACATAGGCAAAAGACTAGGTAAATTTGGGTAAAACTATTAAATAATATGGTTGCATCAGGGGTCCTCCTGTAAACCCTACAGTCTTCTGAGCCATGAGTGAAGGTGTCTCCCTTTGCATCGACAAGGGAGGTGTTACTGGAGAGTGAGAAGCAATATACATTCTTTGCATCTTAAGCCCTCCCTCTTACCTCATTTGGCAATGGATGAGTCTGAGCTCTCGCTCCTGTTCTTGTTCTAGCCATCCCATACAATAACAATGATAGCACAAAATTTATCAATCACTTCTCTAATTCTAGCAAATCTATTGAATCATAACCATGTTCTGATACCAAATGTAACGACCCCACTTTTATGATCAAGTAAACTATGTATACTCATAGTTTTATTTTTTCCTTCTAATAAGCATTTATTTATAGAATACTTCACTTTAAATAATAATAAATATTATAGTAGTTTATTGTTAGATGGAACGGTTGACCGGTTTATATGACACAACCAATCGGTCAATCAACTACTACTAATATTGCTAGTGTCCTTAACAGTCGACCAATTTGATCGATCGATTTAGATAGTAGCCAATTTTATTGTTCCACCTATGAATCGGTCCATCGGATCACATAGTAATCTCAAACGATCGACTGATTTATACAGTTCATCAAGTATCACTCGTAATATTTACATCTACAGTCAAATTTATTCCTCAATTATTCTCAATAACCCTCCTAAAGCTAAATTTAAATCTTGGAATTTACCATTTCACCCCAAGGGCAAATCAATTCTTGGAATATACTATCTTGTCTCAAAGGCAAATAAGTTCTTGGAACACATTATATTGCCCCAAAGGCAAAATCAATTATTTGAACACATTCTCCTGCCACGAAGAAAAATCAATTTCTTGAACATATTATCCCGCCTCAAAGGCAAATCAATTCTTTCAATATCTATTTTCATCATTTCAAAACTAACAATTAATGTTTAAATAATAACTTTTCATAAATTTGGAAATTGTAAAATTTTAAGAGGTAAGGGCGAGTCATTACCTTGAGTTCCTAGGACACATGTTCCTGGGAGTATTAGCTCCACTCCAAATGAACCTCCTAACAACACCAACGTTTAAAGTAGTCAAATTTACATTTTTCACACTAAACCTTTCCATGTATTATGAGTTTATTTAAACACATACATGTATACTTGTCATGTATATATTTTTCACACTATTCTCTCTTAAATTACATCCAAAACATTAGTACCAAATTCTCTCAATGTTGTAACTTCTTATTAACAATTTCTTAAAATTTTATAAGACACTATAACCTAAACCAATCTTTCTTACCAACAAAATTTAAAACAATAGTATTAACATTATTTGGCTAAAATTTCCACCCCACCATTTCTTTACTCATGGTCAGCCTCTAGCATGAAAGAAAAACCACATTTGATTTGGAATTTTCTTTCATTTACTTTCTTAACTATATCATTCAAACCAAAATAATTCTATTAATACACAAATCTTTTCTTGCAACACTATTTTAACATAAACCCTAACTAGTATAAAATTTAAAGATTTTCAATCCTTATCAAAACTTTACAACATAAACAAAATTAAAGCGAGAAAAATACTTTACCACCACCAATTAACCAAGTTTGCCTTGTTACTTGCATTATTTCTTCTGAAAATTGCTCCTTTTTCTCTCTATCTATACAACCCATGTCTTTCTCTCTCTTTAGACTCATTTGGTTTCTTTAAATCCTTTCCTAAACCAACCTAGTCTTTTAGATTTGGAAGAACAAGAAAAGATGAAGGGAAATGAAGAAGTTTCTTCCTTTTTCTCTCTATACTCAGTCGTCTTGTTCTTAAAAAGAGGGAGGGGTTGTTTTTGTTCTATTTACAAAATGCCCCCTTTTCTTACTTATTTACAGTTTAGTCTAGATAAATTTTTAATCGTAGGTATTTTTACTTATTGTTTCTTATTATCATTGCTCTGCATTTGTCGCAATATATATGGGGATTCCCGCAACTTACTCAATTTTATTTTTAAATTCGTAGATTTAAATTTTTAGATTGGTGTTTATAATGTGTATAACATCATAAAATTGTTTTGATATTTTGCATGTGATGTGATTTAGAATTGTTTATGGTGTATATGTAAAAGTGTTATAAAATCTGTTTCTAATGACATGTTTATAATGTAATTTGGATCGTTTAATTGTTGATGTTGATGTTGATGTGTGACTATGGTTGATTTGTCAGTTAAATGGTGCTTGATTTGTAGGCGTGGTGACTAGGTGTTGGAACATGATTGACAATCATTTTGTCAACATAGAGGGCAAGAAAAATGGTTGTTGAGGAAGTATAAAGTTATGCGAGAAGAGTTCAGGTCACACACATGTTACATAAGAAAAGTTTGATTTATGTAACACCTCATGTTGAAAAGGCCATTTTGACTAGAGAAGGAATTAGAGTTAAATTTCTTACGTTTGGTAGTAGAAGTGGACTATCTAGCAATGTTGGCCAAGGGGTAGTCATGTCATCAACATATATAGATCTAATGAAGATACTACAAAAGTCATAATTGTTTCATAATTCATGGCTTAGAAATAACTATACAGTTCTAAGAAGGTAACAAATTCTGATCGAGCCATTAAAGTGGTCATTAAGTCCTTGAACTCTAATCGTAATCTTTGAACAGATACAAGTTAAAGTTTGTGAGAGTGACTTACTAACTGATAAGTGCAAAATATACATATATTGTTATTCCTTATTGAAATTTATTTTTATGAGTTTGACATGCCTAAGAGACTTTGTGAATTAATTGCTAAAAGATAAAAGTTTCTGTATTTTATGTTTTGGACCTTGCTTCTTGTAATAGGTTTTTCATTGAGTTATAATTTTAGAATGTGAACGTAGGATAAATAAAGTTCAAGTACACATATCAAGCTTTCTAGGAAGGTATTACATGAAGAAATCTGAGCTTATTTGGACCTCTAATCAGACCTTAAAAATCGGGTCGAAATCCTTCTTGCAGCCGGATTCTTTGCTTTCACAATACAAATTCAAATAGGCATATCTTGAGCCTCAGATATCAAAGTCATGCAATTAAAAATCTCAAAATCATCTACACATCTAGGACTACAATGTTAATGAAGGATGTCAGGTCAGATAAAATCATTTTAAAAGCCAAAATTTAGATGCAAGTTGAAGGACGGGATCGGTCTCCTAATTTGATGAGGAAACTAACGGTGTCAAGCATCTCACTACAACTGAGAGTCTGACATAAAAACAATGGGCCTCAGGATCTAAGAAAGGAGCAAATCAAGCCTCTAACATTCTATGAATGAAAGAATACAGCTAGAATGTCTGGATATTGCAAGAAATCAAGTCAGAAACAAAGCCTAGGTTGCAGTAGAGTCTATATTACAATATAGTCTAAATTATAGTAGAGTTGTGACAACAAAAAAGTAAGTTTTCAACACAAATTCTGATGGATTAAGAAGAAGGAATTATGTAACATTAAGGACTCCTAATTAGAAGAAGAATTCTAATGAAAGACAGCAACTAAAGGAGGGAATAAAGGAAGCAAATCACTATAGAAACAACCCTTTTCTTCTTCTTCTTCTTCTTCTTCTTCTTCTCTATAATGTTCTTTTCTCTCTGTTTTTGTTAATTTTCTAGCCGTTATGAACTAAACTTTGGCTTTCGGTTCAGAGGAGTTTTGTTCCATTATTGTTTTAGATTGTGAGAAGAGATATTTTCAACTTTATTTCTTGACATTCAAGTACTTATTTTGCCTAATTTGATACGTAATCTACTATTTTCATTCAAGCTTAAAAATATAGAGTTTAGTTTAACTACCGTTATGGATAGAAAGAAACTACAAAGCACATATATACCATCTCAAAACAATTCAATAAGCATGAACATAATTCCCATGCTTGTATAATGATGTATGATGCTCCATTAGTTCTACGACTGGGTAAAACATTGTTTGGTTTTCAACTTGTAATGCAAGTTTATAATCAAATAAAAAGTCCATCAGCTTAAAAGGGGTCTTAAGGGAAAGATTTATCCAAAGGTGGGTTGCTAGGCTATATAAGGTATATAACAAATAATGCCTTTAAAATTTATCAGCCCACGTTCACATTCTGAGATTATAACTCGGTGAAAAACCTGTCATAAGAAGCAAGGTCCGAAACATAAAATGTATAAATTCTTATCTTTTAGCAATTAATTCAAAAAGTCTTTTAGGCATGCTAAACTCATAAAAATAACTTCTAATAAGCTTAAATAAGTTTAAAATACATTAAAAAAACATAGTGTAAAAGGAATAAAAACATATATATATTTTGCACTTATCAAATTCCCCCACATTTAGCTTTTGCACATCCTCGAGTAAAATTTCAATTTTACTTTTCCAATGTAAAAAATACAATGCCATCAACAAACAACAATTAAACTCTTAAACCATCATAACACACTACAAGTAAATGGAAATTTCATAAAATGTTTTTTTTATACAGGTTCCCTGAATTTCTACTGAAATTTCAGCGGAGTTTTCCCTATATCAGGACGTCCCAAGTTATTGACAAAATCATATTACACTTTTAATTTCATTTCACAAGCCGATCTAATCATTCTGGATCTCAACCCAACCCATCCTCATCAACACAACATACCTTATTCAATAACCTTATACAATTCAAGTTCACAAAATAACAATGCATAATTCAATTGTTACATAATATCATCACAAACTATATCTTGCATAATAACATCATATAATATAATTCAAGTGAAGGATTCGATTTCAACTATAAACATGCATGGTTAAATAGATACTTAGAATTACTAACATTATATTAAAGTTATATATCCAAATTTACAAATTAATATTTCATTTCAAGTTTTAGGAGATAAATCTCTTAATTTACAAATAACTACATGACCAAAAGTAAAAGGTAACTAAACTAAAATCACTCTTGACGTGACCCTGATGGACCTGAAAACAGAAATTAACATGTACATATAAATATAAAAAGATAGTAACAAACAATAACAACGACAAGTAATAATTTCCATGACATTTCTTCTGATACATAAAATTAGGCATATACCTATTTTACAACATACATTTTCCATCTAATATCCTAACCCATTTGCCGAGAATAATTTTATCTTGAAAATCTCAATACAACTCAATAGTTTTGAAAACATCTTCTTATGAATCAATTATCACTTGATACCAAAATATTCTTCTCTTGGTATCTTTAGCTTATCCCATTCTTTCAGAATAGCTAATCAATATTTTCTCTTTCATTTTTCAAAAAGTAATTGCCGATACTAATGAATCTCATTAATATCATTAGTCTCCCAATACTGGGTTAGACTAATCAATTCCATTCAAGTGCCGATATCAATACAATCGATTGATATCATTAACTATTCCTACCCCGTAATAGTTAATCAATTCTTATCAACATCTGGTTGACCATCAAAGTTGCCCATGTCAAGAACCCTTGACATCATTAGCCTCCTTACCCGGAGTAGCTAATCACACTAGAAATGGTTGTCGATACTCATGCAATCCATTGATATAGTTAACTATTCCCAACCTGGAATAGTTAATCCACTTATCTTTTCCCTTAACTGGGAGTAACCATGCCAATGTTAGTAATCTTTACTAACATCATTAGTCACCCAATTACCCGGGATCGACTAATAAATTTAAGGAACGTTGGCACCAATGGAACCCCATTGATACCATGAGCTATCCAAACCCGGATAGCTAATCAATGTCATCTCAACCTACCATTCGTATCGATCACCTTTTATTTTTCTTATTAACATCATATACATAGACTACTAAGTTCAAAGCACTAACATGCCAAACAATTTAAAATAGTAGAAAAATAGAAAGCATAGGTGTTGGGTAATTATCTGCTATAAAAGCTTGATTGGTAGTCCTGGGCTATTGTCTAGGTCCTATAATTTTCTCTGCATCAACAAGCATACCACGTCATTACTCATGAGCGTTTATTTCTTCTAAATCCAAAATATATACAAATTTCTCTTTAATCATCTCATTCATTATTATCCATTTTTATTAAATTTACATCTCATGTTCCCATTAAATCCTTTTCCTTAGGTTCTTAAATAAGAATGCAAACCCACATCACAATCAGCTTAATTCCTCATTTGAACACTGGTTTGTGTTTCATCCATACTAACATTATATAGTTAAGTTTGAGGCTTGGATTAATCCCTCAAAACACTAAGACACAGGGCTATAAGTCCACTAAAGGGAGAAGAACCCAATTCTACTCCTAAATCCCTCAAAATTACCCGTTATCGAGAAGATGACCAATTGTCCAGTAGGGTTTGTCTCAACCCCTTATCGGTTATTAGCCCATAACAAGAGTTTTGAAACTCCAAATTAAGCGAGGTAAACTTTCTTGGATAGCTAATATCCAAGGCTACAATGTCTTTAAACAGACCTAGTCCAAATTCCCTTATTTTCATACTTGAATTCCCTTTGGAAGACCAAGAGTCAAAACTGTCCAGTTTCATCGACAAATTCCGCAACATTCACACATTACCAATTTAACTTATCCTTATTCAAAATCAATTCCTTGCCATGTTATATACACTATAATGTTGCCAAAGACACCTTCTAAGAGCTAGCTTACCCAGTGTCGGGCTGCTACTGGAGGCTCCGATTCGGTCTTGGCGAGCTGGCCGACTGGCGCTGAAGGAGATCGGCTGCTGCTGTGGTGGGGTCTGTTGGTGGAGACCTGTGAGGGCTGGGGGGCTGTGGTTGGCCCGAAGAGGGAGACCGTGGTTGAGGCGGAGACGGGAGCAGCTGAAGGACAGCGGAGGCTGCCGCTGTATTCAGTCTAGAGATGAAATGAGCGGTGGCCGGCTGGCTTGTTTTTGACAGAGGGCAAGGGGGCCACGGTTGGCCTTTAGTTCTGGGAGAGCCGAGAGAGGGAGATCGTGGAGGCCGGCGTGCAGGGGAGGTTGGTCTGGTTGCAAGAGTCTGATGACGGGGAGATGGGGGACTCAACCAAAAGAGGGAGCTGGCCGATTGGCTTTGGTTAAGGGTCGGGCGATGCTTTGGAAAAAGGAGAATAGTTGAGCAGGGGAGTCTTGGTCGAGCAAAGGGAGAAGGAAGCTTTGGTTTTTTCAAAGGGAGGGGCGGCCGTTTTGGTTTCAAAAGGTGGCAGCTGCAGGAGAAAGGGTTTTAGGTTTACGGTTTTCTCTTTTTTACCCTCCTTTATTTTTTTTAATTCCTCCCCTGTGTCTCCGTTTTTTCACTGTAGCATGGTATTTATAGGAGAAGTGTTGCTAGGTTTTCAAACTAGTCCCTCAACTTTTCCTTTCCTTTTCTTTTCTTTCTTTTTTTGTAAATTTTGATTTTTCTTATTTTTTTGTATTTTTGAAAGCGAGCAATATCAATGTCGACTCAATAAGAAAAATCAATAATTGTAAAATTAACGCGTTAAAAGTTGAACGTGTTCAAAATACCTTCGAAAATTTAAATTCTTCTGAGATGACATTGAAAATGCTAAAAATGATGCAAATATATCAAAAATGCATTTTTTTGGGGTTTTCAATGTTTTTCTGCTATTTTTGGTTTTTTCTGAAAATTTATCAAAAACATGGGTAAAAAATTAGGTAGCAACAAATGCCCCCTCTTTACAATGCTTACGAAGCAAAAATTCCTCAATGTTTTGCATAGTAAGCTTGTAAAGAAAACAAAATGTCTTCCTGGCTTACTGAGTGATCCACTCAGCCAAGAACTTCACTTTTTAAAAGAAAATGGTTTCATTATCTTAGGTGACCTGCTCTTTTTTAAGAAAAGTGGTCTATGTTCAAAGATGACCTGCCCACATACTTATACTGGTCTATTTTCAGGGTCCCACACATACTCACACTAGTCTATTTTCACAGGCGACCTGCCCACGCATACTTATTGTGGTATATTTTCAAGGGCGACCTGCCCACGCATACTTATTGTGGTCTATTTTCAAGGGCGACCTGCCCACATATTCTCACACTAGTCTATTTTCACGAGCGACTTGCCCACACATACTCACACTGGTCTATTTTCAAGGTGACCTGCCCAAACATACTCATTGTGGCCTATTTTCAGGGGCGACCTGCCCAAACATACTCATTGTGGTCTATTTTCACGGGTGACCTGCCCTTTTGATTGGGTTAACCTGAGATCCCATCTGCCGATCTCCTTTAACCAGAACCAAAATTGGGGTGTAGCTCGGTCAACCTGAAATCCCTTCTGGCGATTCCCTTTTAACCAAAGCTAAACTATGTGTGTGGTTGGGTAAACCTGAGATCCCATCTGGCGATCTTCTTTAACAAGAACCGATACAAAGATGTGTGTGTGGTCTCATTGTAATTGGTGACCTACCTAGAAAAAATGATGGTCTCATTGTGATGGGTGACCTACTCAAGTGGAAAAAATGATGGTCTCATTGTGATGGGTGACCTATCCAAAAGGAAGATGATGGTCTCATTATGATGGGTGACCTACCCAAAAAACTAATGGAAGATGGTCTCATTGTGATAGGTGACCTACCCAGAAGGAATGATGGTCTCATTATGATGGGTGACCTACCAAAAAAAGATGATGGTCTTATTATGATAGGTGACCTACCCAGATAAAAATGTGAAGTGGTCTCATTGTAATGGGTGACCTACCCAGATGAAGAGTGGAAATTGGTCTTATTGTTATGGGTGACCTATCCATATGAAAGGTGGTGGTCTCATTATGATGGGTGACCTTCCTAAATGAAAGGTGGTGGTCTCATTATGATGGGTGACCTACCCAAATAGAAGATGAACAAAATATGAAGTGGTCTCATTGTTATGGGTGACCTACCCAAATGAAAGAGTGGAAAGTGACTTACCTGGCACAAAGACTTGGCTGGCGAAGTCTTGACAGGAAAAGGCTGACAAACGGTGCTTCCTGATTGCATGGTTGACTTGAAGACTCCTCTTGATGATAGGGTTGATCTCCTCATTTCTTTGAGATTTTTCTACTGGCAGGGTTCATCTCATTCTTTTCTCATTTCAGGATCTAAACCGATGATTCTTTATTATTATCGACTCAATGATTCTTTCTGTCCACAATCTTGCTGGACTTCATTGAGGATTTTCCTGTAACAAATCACAAATGTGCAATGCTCTGAGGTTAGATGACATGCATGCATCCTTACCTGATTTGAAATATAGGTCCCCCCTCTTTGATGTTCCATCGCCATAGGGTGCCTTTGTTTGCATTCCAAAGCCTTCTTTGTTCTTTCGATGCATTGGCTCATTCATGTACTAGCCATCACTCAGTTGTAAATGCAGTGCCTATCTTAGGTTGTCTTCGACGGTTACTGCTCTCATTGTTTTTCAAGCTTGACTCTGCCTCCAAGTGTGGTGTTGTTTGATTCATCATGAAGGATTTTCTCTCCTGATTTCTTCTGAGAATTATCCTCTGATTGGTTGTGTGCATCATGCCAACACCCATCAAAATGGTCAATCAGTCATGAACTTGCCTCCAGTTGAAACATACCCTTCAAGTATGTTAACATCATCCTTCTTGGAAACTATCCAATCATCCAGACATGCATCTCATAGCTTGCAGTACAAAGGCTCATGGTTGTATGTTCAGTGTTGCTCTCTATAGACTCCCCTCAGCTCTTCTAATTAGATTGTGAAAAGAAATGTCTCGGCATCATCAATGATGTTGCTTTTATCACCCATACTCATGCGGTGAATTGCATTTTAGGCTTCAAAACAAATGGCCCCATAGTCAGTCTTGGTGGGTGTATCCTTCCAACATTCATTCAAATGCAACTATGCGATAACATCGTTCAAAAGTCATAGCCATGTTGGAGATGATAAACCAAGATGAAGATATGAAGATATCCTTTGATGAAGATATGACAATACTGGGATTGTCTTTAAATAACATTCCCTCAATATGATTTGAGTTTGCTTATTCATCTGTCTATAATCAAAGAGTTTTTTCTTTGTCATTCCTAGATGCTAAACATAACTTTGATGGACTCTGACGACTCATCATCTAATTCTTTCTTTGCCCCCAGCTGATCTAAATACTGCTTGTTTTCCTTCTTAGGATCCACTGCATTGCCCCCAGGTGGTCAACTTTTCAAGGAGTCTCGAGAAGTGTTGATGTCATTTCTGTCAGGGATTTTGCAAATTCAATCGATGTTTTTGTTTGACAACATTTCTTGCTTTGGAATCAAATCTTATATTTCAAAGATCATGTCTATTCATGTCTAATTATTGAAATGAAATCAGAGAGATGTCAAAAAATTTTAAAGTATTTTTGAAATTCAAGCTTTTTTGGTCAAAGACCCAACACACGCTATTCAATGTAGTCCTTTGATTGTCGTATTTTGAAAAACAGAAATGACCCGTTGTAAGATTAAAATGACTTTTTTCATGGTTCTTTATGTCGGTTTTAATCTTTGATCTTGGGTATATCTTTTGATGGTTTGCAATGAGGTGACCTTTAGTGAATTTCAAGAAACAAAAGGCTCAAGTCAAAACTTGAGGATTCATCAAGAAAGATTGTTTTTTTTAGCACCAATTTTATTAGCATGCATAATAATTAGTAGCTTGATTCATGAAGTCACGACCCTTATGGAACAACTCTTTAAGTTTTGAGATCGCCATTGATCGGTTTAGATTGCTTACTTGATTAAAAAGGACTTTTTAAAGCACGTAATGCAGGCTATGGTTCATGGCTATAAAAGAAAGGAATCTCAAAAGGTGTTTGAGGGTTTCAAAGACATAGGATCAACATCAACTATTCATCAACTCTCTTTCTCTTGTTGTCATTATAGAGAAAGTAACATATAACCTTGTTAATCTCAAATATCAGAATTCTCTTAACATAGGTTATAATGCAAATCCAACTTTTTCTTTGATGAATAATCAATCTAATCTTTCTGAAGACACTAAAGGCTTTATCATAGACACACCTAAAGACATGAAGCTTGATTTTTTTTTGGCATCTGTTGTGTCTTTCTTCAATTGAAACCTTTTTTTTTTGCTCTTTTAAAATTGATAAGCATTCCTTTTCCTTTCCATTTTTTTTTTGCATAGCCTTCCTCAAAGTTTTCTTGGATGGCCCTCAATCTATGGCTTTTCTTCTTCTAGCCCTTTCTCAATCATTGGACTTTTGTTCTAAGCCTTTTTTTTATCCATTAATTCTATTAGTGTCTTCAAAATATCTATCATTTACCCCAAGTGTAGGGTGTGATCCTAGTCAGGGTTTTTTTTTGAAAGAAAATATTTTACCAGGCTCAAAATGGGACTGCAATGGATAATATTTCAAGAAATGTGAAAGAATAACAAAGATGGCCTTTTCTCATTTCAAGCAAGGTCGGTTAGAACCGATAAATTTTGATCTCATCCAGTGTAATGATTTGGACTTGTAAGAATCAATGATTCACGAGTCCATAACTACTGAATCCACTATATGTCATTATGCATACTACTAAAACTTAGCTATATGATGTGTGGTTCATTTCTTGTGGGGCTCAAAATTTGTCTAGTCACCTCATGTCATTTTCAAGCATCAAGTCATTTCTACAATGAAAGCACTTTTAATATTTTAGGATTGACTAGCCTTAATTTTGTATGTTGGAGTTTGATCAAAAATATTTTGTCAAAATACCCTTTGAAAGAAGCATCTCTTGATTTCAGAACAACAAAGAGACAAAGAAAAGACATGTTTCGTTAAAGGATAAGATGTGATCCCAAAACAAAATGCAAAATGGCAAAAATCCATAACAAAGATGATTGACAGTTTAACCCCTTTCTTGGATCAACCTTTCTGGCAATACTTGTGTTTGCCAAGCATTTTTGATCATTTGTCATTCTGAGGATGTTCTGGTGACAATATGGCCAATGACATCATCTTTCACAAACTCCACTCGTCTCTTATTCACCAACTTCCAGACTCGATTCTTGAAATTCTTGCAACTGTTCAATTGAAATGGCCGAGGAAGCCACTATGATATTCACATCTCGTCTAAATTATACCACGGTGGTTGCATGAAATTTATCGAAGTCGGGGTAACAAGTCTGGAATCTAATAGATGCTGGTCGACAAACTTGAGTGGTAGAGGAATGTCAATCTTGGCAAAGACATTTGAGCAGTTGATGTTATGGCAAGACCTGACTAGGCAAAATAACTAAGGTTTCTCAATTGAGAGTCATCTTCTGATTCAACTCTCTTTACAGTTCTGGAATCCATGGTAGAGCCTTCAATCTTTCCCATCTTGATAGCTAGGTCAATTCTTTTGGCAAACCACACAACTTCATGTCAATATTCCAATGTTGTTGTGGTTGGTTAAGGGTTGTTGGAAATCTTCCAACCGCTTGGTAATCTTGGCAGCGCCCAGAAACTTGCATCATCACCACTGCCGATGTGTGGAATCACGCATTGTCTCTATTGGAAGAGAACCTGATGAATCTAAAACTCCTTTGTCTCCTCTTCGATTCCTCACTAACAGTGCAACAAACAAACACTTGTAGAGGAAGTTCTGCTCTGTGGAAGTTTCAGTCTTCTTCCATTTTTTTTTATATCAACATCCTATGTTGTTGGACCGGAATGAAGTTCACAATAAAGATGGCTGGAAAGAAGGCCAACGCATCAGGCACAAAAAGCTAGCAGCTATTGGATGCTCTTGAAAGATATGAAGGCTTTGAACGACTATCAGTACAGTTGAACAAGGACAGAGGTTGTCATTAGTTGACTGAAGGCATTGCTGCTGTTGTTCATGACTGAAAAGAAGAGGTGCAACTTCAATGGGACGTGGACAAACAGTGTTCCTACAGAAAACTGTGCAGACATTCCCTTTCCATTTGATGCTCTACACTTGTTCAAGCACATCTGAGTCTAGCTACTTCATCTTTGATGCTCTCAACTTCCTTTTGACAATGAGCCTCTCTCTGACCCCTTTCTTCATTTCCATCTTTTTCAGTCTAGTGTAGTAAACCTCGGATGGGGGACCTTATTTTTCATCCCAGTACATGCATGATAAATGTATGACATGTAATCTATATGATGAACTTGCCTTTCGAGGGGTGACATATGGTCATAACTCTTGCATGATGAAACAAGAATTTTTATTCTTAATCAAACTCTACAATAGAAATTTCTTGAGTGATGACCATTATATCCCCCAAAAGCCTTGAATTCAAGATGCTTCAAGAAGGGCTTGCTCAGATGCAAAACAATATGTACGGAGCATACATTCTAAAGGCAGGTTCTAATCTTTTTACGTGAAACAAATGGTAGGTTTACTACTTGGTCTCTAAAAAGGATCTCTTGTTGTCCCAGTGATCACCCTTTTGAAGGCAATATGGGGGCCCAATAGGTAATGGATTGTCACGTGTACCAATTATTACTAGTCTAAGCACTCAACGAAGAGGTGGGGTTTACACAAACTTAAACCTTGACTCAAGTCATAAGGCAAGCTGTTAGTCCCCCATCTAACCAGAAGCTTGTGTGTGCTTTCAAAAATTAAAACATGTGATGCATGAGACAATTCTATACAATGCATGGATAAAATAAAATAAGACAAAAACAAAAAAATTTAAACACATCAAAAACATAAAGTTTAGTCCAATAAAGTTGAAAACAATACCTTTCCCCAGTGGAGTCGTCATTCTGTCGCACGTCACCCGCGCAGCGTCGATGACGATTTTTCATTTGTTTGCTTGATTGGTTCTTTGGGAGTCGCCACCTAGTATTTGATTGAGGGTTACTAGGAAACCCAGATGTACTGGTCTTTGTCAGAGATTCGAGGATAAAAGACTGGTTGTGGCTAGAAAAGGTATTAGCACCCCTAGAGCACCCTACTTAAAGTAAGCTGCTTTGTGGTTTGATGGGATTTGAAAATTTGAAATATTAGTCAAATTCTAAGGCTTTAATAAATCAGTTATTAAATCCTAGAATATATGTAAAAACATGTTCTTACTTCATGGAAAATACAACATGATTTTATTTGTCCTTGAGATATTTAACCATATTCAAATTAAACAATTAATTCTTTTTGTCTTTTATTTTTATTTTTATAATTCAATAACATAAATAAAAATACAAACACACACACACACATCTCTTTTTATTA
>Ga0307517_10002134_pt1 | contig 32154 bp, 39 predicted proteins | sample 23_EM_MG_FD_194515 | JGI IMG/M metagenome (GOLD analysis project Ga0307517, IMG submission 194515) | Populus trichocarpa ectomycorrhiza microbial communities from riparian zone in the Pacific Northwest, United States - 23_EM | ecosystem: Host-associated > Plants > Roots > Unclassified | place... | reverse complement strand
CCCCCCCCCAAGGATCCAGCTGCCCGATAGAACATATATGTTCCCTTACCCATCCGATATAATATAAAGCACTTAGCAAATGACAAAAATGATTTCAGATGTTATGGCGTATTGATGTATGTGGGGGATTGGCGCGGCCGAGGTTCATGCATATGTGGAGACCGGCAACAGGGAGCTCGGCTACGAGGCGAAGGTTGACCAAAGGGTCTGGAGAATCTGTAGGGGGCACTGAGTGAACTGACCAAAGGATAGTATTGGAGCGGGATCTCCAAGTTCCAAATCCTCGGATGTCATAGGCTGCAGGGCTTGACGAGATGATGTTCTACTGCCGGGCGTTGCCGTGATGAAATCTTCCCATTTCTCTGTGAAAGGGGACCTCAAGCTTGAACAACGAGGCATCCGAAGTGACCCACAATATTATCCACCTCCGTGAAAAACCGAAAGAAGCCTGGAGGGGAACAACAATAAGGCAGCGCGGTGATATGAAACTGGAAGAGAAACACACGGGGAAAGGATGGGGGGAACGGAATGAGCGGTAGTTGCATACAGCGTCCGAAGCTTAGAGGTGGAACGGAAGGCGAGAGGGGATGTGGACAGAAAGAGGGCAGCAGCGAGGGGGTCCGACTCGGGATCTGATATGGAGGCGCTCGGCGAGTAAGCGGGGGAGATCGTCGCTTATCTTGTCGATATCTGGCACGCGTCAGGTTAGGCCGAGGGCAAACACCCATACGTCCAACGTTCAACGGTAACGCTGGGTCCCGGCGCGGACTCTGGCCATTGAATATGGAATGGCGGCTACGCAGCACATTCCCAGGCTGCTGACAGTCTTGATAAGGAGTCACTTGGATCCTGTGCTGACTGACTTGACTTATCCCCCCACCATCACCAGAGATGGCACAATTTCTGCCCCAGCCCCGAGGGGGAACTCAAGAGCCCATAACCGTTCAGATCGACCCGGAATGGTGCGCCGACTTCGTTTGGTCACGGGCAGGACATCGACGATAACCTTACGCCACAGTCTTCACTCTGTCCTTAAAGAACTCCTCAAAGAATTCCTCAACCCGCCGAGGACCAGCGACCCAGACGCTGACTTCTTTGCCGTGTACCGCAAGGAGTCGAATGACTTCGACCGGGATTATGCCGCCAGGTGTGATGAAGACTTCAACAAAACCCTTGTATTCGTGAGTTGTCCCATTTTTGTCCTCGTCGCCGAAAGCCGAACCCAGAGGTATCCAGGCTGGTCTATTATCGGCAGTCAGCGCAACATTCGTCGCCAGCGTCCAGCCAAAACTTGAACCGGATCCGAACAATGCGACCGCTATCTACATGCAAGTCCTCATTCACACCATGAACAACACCCTCTTCCCGGACGTAGACCCCAACTCCGCCACCTGGACCAGTCCTCCCCGAGAGGCCGTCATCGCCCAGTCGTTGCTTTACGCAAGTCTTGCGACCTCACTCTTCGCTGCGCTTCTCGCGGTCCTTGGAAAACAATGGGTGGCTCGTTATCTCAGAAACCGTGGAGGCTCTGTTGCAGAAATGAGTCGGGACAGGCAGCGAAAACTGGATGGGCTTGCGAAGTGGTACTTCTACATCGTCCCTGAAAGCATTCTAATGATACTTCAATTCGCCTTGTTCCTCCTCGCGTCCGCCCTACTGGTGTACCTATGGACCATCTGCCGCGTCATCGCCGAGGTCATTCTCGCCTTTGCGCTCTCCGCGGGCATCGCGTACACTTTCCTCACCCTCATCGCCATACCCTACTATGATTGTCCCTACCAGACTCCACTTTCCATCATTGTCCGAACCATCACAAAGCGCCTGGAGCGTGGTGGCTCCACCTCCGTCCACTCGGTACCACCTTACACGAGACGTCCCCCTGGGAATTACACCAGCTCCGAGAAGTCGCTCGGACAAAGGCTTCGTTCCGGAGTCCGAAGTGCGCTGCAGAAACTGGGCGGCGTTCCGAATCCACCGAGGGGCGTGGGGCCCTATATACCACTCGACGTTGTAGGACCACCTATCTACTTCGGGAGTATCTCCGTCAATTGGGAGGACCGTGAGGCAGATGCACGTTGCATCACTTGGACACTCAATTTCATCGACAATAGCGACGCAGTCTTCTACGCGGCCCAGTTCGCTGCACGCACAACTTGGTATCCGGAGATCGTCGGTATCATCCCGTCCCGCGTTCTTGTCAAACTTTTCGTCGATTGCCTATCGGGTGGGTGAGTCATTCCTGGCAAGTTAGAGCACGCAAGTGTTTTCGGATTGGCCCTGGCATCGATCCTTAGTATCCAACTCTGCACGGAACCCGAGGAAGAGGGCCTCCGGATACTCGGCGAGAGCATTCGCTACTACGTTGACCATATATCTGAATCCGAACCAACATCCCTCCCAGGCGTAGGTGTCCTCAGAATCGTTCTGGAGGACCCAGGCCACCCACGCTTCCGGGGATGGGAGATTTTCTCCGATATATCCGATCATTTACCCATGACACTCAGGCTCTGCTTGAGTAGAGTGATTCTCCAGACCGTCTGGCGGTGGAGACGAGTTCCGAATTCTCCCGCGGTATTCAACCTTGAGGCGATACATTTATTCTGCAGGGGATTGATGGCAAATGGCGACGATAGTCATCGAATCCTCAAAATAAACTGTTTGCTCATCATGGCCATCTCCCTGGGACTCCAGATAGGCGATATTCATACATTGTTTATCCCCGACAACGAGTGTGTGATTTCACCATTCTTTCCACCAAACTTACTTATCGAGTAGTAGTGATGCGCTGCAGATAGCAATCGACATTCTCGATCGACAATTACGGGTATCCGCCGCGGGGAACGCCAACCAACACACCCGAACTTTAGTCCGATCCGCATTGATTCATCTCGACCCGGTTCAATTCGTGGACACGATAGTCACGGGATTTGCGTGGGTCACCGAAATTCTCAATTCCGGGTTCACAGAGGACGAGAAGTATTGGATGGCCAGCCACGCAATACGGCTACTTGGGAAGCGACTTGACTCCGGTGACCCGGAGCTTATCCCCGTCGCGGGGCCCGTTTGGGCAGCTCCCCTCGTGCGTTTCTTATCGTTGTGCGAGCGGTTCCATACCACGGATCCCCCACCACATCCAGGGCACACTGCTCTCCGCATTCTATCAACCAGTCCGGGACCTGCTCATTTCGACGCAACGATTTTACCCATCCTCACGTGGACACTACCATCAACCCACCCCCTTCAATCGCGCGGACTGGCTCTGAAGATCTTCCATATATTCGGATCCGGGTGGTTCTCCCCACAGATGGAGGCCGTCTCGGACGAGGACCGCGATAAACTTCTCCGAGCAGTCGACGACCCATTCCAGTATCCTGCGGGTACAGTCGATTGTGATCCCATGATGGCCACGATTGTCCTGATCCAATTTGCATCATCGGAGCTGTGGCAGAAGCACATCCGCAACTCAAATTTCACCTCCTGCGAAGATATCGCGTCCAAAGGAGAGGGGAGAACTTCTCTCAGGGGCATGCTCGACACGGTAGCCGACGGATGGTTGGGACTTCCTCGCACCCCTGCAAAGATCACCGCAGCTATCAAGCGCCTCAGAGAGCTTCAGTGTTTGAACACGGTTGAAGTCGTAATCACGTGGGCCCAGGCCGCTGGTGTTGGAAGCACGGAAGATCACGATGCTTGGAGGTTGGTCCAACCATGAAGTCTATGCACATAATTTTCGGTGAGTACCAACCGTAGGTGTGCGGGTATTGTATCGATATTTGACCCCTTCGGTCTTGTCAGCCAAAGAGCTTGTATCACGTATTTGGTTACGACCACGCAATGTGTGAGAACGTTGTGGAGGGAGACGAAGCAGTATGTAACACCTGTATCATGGACTGGGCGTGCTATTGTCCGTTACAATTTCTAGGATGGGTTATATTTCGAATTGGGTGTCTGAGATAGTAACCCTTCAATGGAATCCCGTTTGAAGATATCCCCTCCCGAATCCCAAGCGACGGCAGCACGACGGACGAGCAAACTGTTCCTCACGTGATTGAGATGTCCGCTGCAGACGGTAATTGAAAATGAGTACGAGGCTCGAGACAAAATGGGACGTACAAATATAGCTCGCTATGGAACGCGGTTTATCACCAAAATCTGTCTGAACGTCGTCGTCTACCCCAGGATGTGGTGACTTCCAAGTCACAGAAAGCCGTTCCAAGCATCCGAGTACTGCTTCTATGTCGGGTCGGTCCTCTGCTTGGGGTGACCAACACTGTTCCAGTGTCCTCCACAAGTCATCCGTGAACCACTCCCCCTTCGTCCCTTTCGGTCTCCCTGGCCGTTCACCCTTGATAACCTTCCGTATGATGGCAGGATCCCTGAACGGCGCGAAGGGAACTCGACCGCTGAGCACCTCAAGTATTGTCATCCCCAATGCATAGCAATCCGATTTCTTTGTCGGTTGACTATCCTTCATGCCGAACTGGTCCGGATCGAGGAGCTCTGGACTTGTCCAGCCAATTGTTCCAGCCATCGCAAGTGTAGTTGAGAAGGTGGGTTGTGGGAGATCCGAGACGATAGCGAGAAGTCCGAAGTCTGTTAGGCGCGCCCGGCCATTTTCGTCAATCAGGACGTTAGCCTTCATTCGAAATCAGGTTAGAAGGAAAAGTAACAGTTGGCGTCCAAAGTCATACCCCTTTGAGATCCCCGTGTATTACCCCCTCGTTGTGCAGGTATATCAGCCCCAGAGCGACGTCTTCGAGCTATCAAACCTGATCAGCGACGAGTGCAGTCAGCAGCAGGAGTAAGACCTCACAAGCTCGAACCGGTTTGCATCCCCATGCGCCTTGATGAACCTGTTGATATTTCCATCTTCCATCCAATCCAGTACAATTGCAAATAGGTGATCATCGTTTGTCACTCCCAACAGAGGCAACACATTCTGGTGGTGAAGGGTCCCCCACACTACAGCTTCCCCGCAGAACCTCTACACAATCACAGTCAGCTCATCGGTATGGACTTTTGGCAGGCCTTGGGTAGCGACTCACCCTTATGATCTTTTGAAGGTTGCCCGCCCAGCTTCGTCTCATGACCTTGACTGCGACCGGACGGCCTCGATGTTCACCCTTCCACACATCCGCGTGCCTGCCCTTGTCCCACGCGATGTCCGATCGATCGTAACAGAGTGGAACTTGGAGTGACCTCGGAAGCAGAGCGTAGCGGCCGCATATCTCACGCAAGGCATTGCGACAGACCGCCCGGAGCCGTGGTGTGAGATCGGGGAGATCCAAGGCCTGGTCAGTGGAGGTGAAGGGTCGAAAGTGCGGATCCCGAAGAGGGTGGAGGTAATCAGATCGCATGTTGTGAACGGAGGAATAGAGTATACCTCATGTATCACATCGACAAAGGTCTGGGAGTCGTCCCCACGGAGGTCACGGGTCACCAGAGGTGCATCCTCACTCGTTAGGGCTGCCTCGATTATAGAGACAACTTCATAGGAAGAAAATGTACGATCGATTAAGCGTTTCCATGGTGGTGTACCGAGGACGACCTGAGACACTTATTAAACCGGGACGAGAATTGTGGGATTGGGTATACCGAACTAACCTGATCTGATCCAGTAATGCCTAGTTGTACATCAGCCTCCCGTCCCTCGAGGTCCCCAGTACCTGGATGGTCTTCGGCTATATGCAAGGTGGTTGAAGCTGGGTTAAGATCTTGAGAATAACTGCCACCCTTCTGGTGTGGGAGATCTGATGTAGGGATCTCGGGGGGTGTGGTCCCCGATTTCCGAGCTTGGGGCGGATGTTCTCCAAGGTAATTAAGTGGGGCCTAGGTGGGATAGTGAGTCGATACCAGAGCTCGTAGAGGACTTCTCCAACCCACCTGACTGGCAGTTCCTACAGATTCCTCCGGGTCCATCTTCTCCGATGGCTGAGATGGGTAAGATGCCTCACTCTCATCCCCGCGTTCCGCAGTAATTATGTCAGAAGATCCCTTTGGGAGCGAATCGACTGTGGGTGAAACCGCCAACAACCGAGGAGGTGGGGCCGAAGACCCTGTAACTTTCCACTCGAAAGTGAGTCCGGGATTTGTAACAAAATGGGGAAACATACACATATAGCTTCCCGCGAGATCCCATTCATCATCAGAATCCACCTGAACATCATCCACCGTAGGAGATGGCGGACACCAAACCTCAGAAGCCCGTCCCAGACATTCGAGCACCGCTTCGACATTGGGTCGGCTTTTTGGTTGAGTCGCCCAACATCGGTTCAGCATCTGCCATAAATCATCCGTGAACCACACCCCCTCCGGCCCTCCCGGTCTTTCTGGCCGTTCACCCTCGATGACCTTCCGCATCACGATGAAATCCTTGAGTGATGCGAAGGGAGCCTTGCCGCTGAGCACTTCAAATATCACCATCCCCAACGCGTAGCAATCCGATTCCTTTGTTGGTCGACTATCCCCAAAATCGAACTGGTCTGGGTGGAGGAGTTCCGGGCTCATCCATCGTGTTGTGCCACCCATCGTAATGGAACTTGAGGTTGTGAAGTTCGTGGGATCTGAGACAATTGTGAGAAGCCCGAAGTCCGCCAGGCGTGCATGGCCACTTTGATCGATCAGGATATTGGCCTTGATATAAAGCGCGTTAGAAGGCGGGGCAGCGGGTAGCGTTTGAAGTCATACCCCTTTCAGATCCCCGTGTATCATTGCCTGGTCGTGCAAGTATATCAACCCCCGAGCGACATCTTTGAGCTGTCAGAGCCGATTATCAATGACAGCTGTGTCCATCAGTTAGATTAAAATCCTACAAGCTCGAACCGATTCACGTCCCGATGAGCCCTGACGAACTCGTTGATGTTCCCGTTGACCATCCATTCGGATGCCATCGCAAAGTGGTAATCAATCATTGTCACTCCTAAAAGTGGCAGCACGTTTGGGTGACGAAGAGTCCTCCATGTCACAACCTCCTTGCAGAACCTCTACAATGGTCAGCATCAGCTCGGCAGCGCGCGTGTTTCGACAGACTGAGAACCTACGCTCGTGAGCCTATGAAAGTCACTCGTGGAGTAAACCCTCAAAACCTTGACCGCGACATGACGGCCATGATGTTCACCCTTCCAGACATCGGCGTACCCGCCGCGATACAACGGGGTATCCGATCGATCGTAGCAAAGTGGGATCTGGAGTGATCTCGGAAGCAAAGTGTTGCGGGCGCACAGCCTCCGCAAAGTGATCAGACACTTCCTCCGGAGCCGTGGTGGGAAATCAGGGAGATCAAAAACCTGATCAGCGGAAGTTTTGAAAGCGAAGGAGCCAAAGAGAACAAGGTAATCAGACGGTGCCCGAAACGAAGGGGTGTGGCAGCCCACCTCGTCTATCACATCGATCAGGGTCTGAGCGTCGCCCCCACTGAGGCCACCGACTGCCTTGAGCCCGTCCTTGCTTGCGAACATTGCCTCAATTAGAGAGACAACTTCATACGGAGCGAAGGTACGATTGATTAAACGTATCCAGGCCGGCGTATTGGTTGGGTCTGTTCGTAGGACCGGTGTAGCGAGGTGAGGGGATGCAACGCCTGATTGCGTCAGCTTTCTATCTTCTCCGCAAACAATCATCCCCACTAGGGAATAATGAGACCACGAGTATTCACATATGATGGGGCTGACCTCCACTTTCATCCACCACGATAGGCGGCCTCTTCGTAGCCAATAATGACGAGATGTCACCCGAACCTCCCGCCTGTCCAAAGATAAGGGACTTTGAAGTTCTGTATCTGTGGTCAACCTACCGAACGAATCTCCGCAAGATCTCGATGGTGCATCAATACGGATTTGGCGTTGGAGTTCTGCCGTTGAGAGGATTGAGTGGTGCGGCGGCGACACGGGGAAGTGAAGTACCTGGAATACGTAATCTGCAACAACATCCCAGGTGTCATATTCCTCCTGGAAGAATTCAGAGTAGATACAGAAAGGGATAGCAAGAATCATACGAGTTTTGGGTTTCGAACAACAGTATCCGACCCGGAGTTAGTGTCATCCGTGGCAGGGTCCCACTTTCCTCTGGGATCCTGATCGTCGCTCTCAGTGTGTTCGGGATTGTATTGTGCCGCCAACTCCGGAAAGGCACATCCTGTGTTATCCCCTGGGCCGAGATCGTGTGGTCCCGCACCGGCTTGGATCACTTTTGGAAACATCGGCAACCATTTTCTCCGCCGCATAGTGTAGTACCGAATGAACACGCATTGATTAGATTCGTTGGTAACACTTCCTACGCCTGCCAATTGCGAGGAGGGAGTGCACGTGCCTCGTCCGCGTGAAGGGGGACTGTGTTGCTGTGGCCCTTCGTTAGTGTGAATTGGGAACCCAGACCGCCATGTCCCTAGAAAAGGAGGGGGGGTAGAAGCGAACATTAGAGTAGCGGTGGTGTCGTCGGATATAAGAGTATCATCTTCGTTCGAATACACAACCACCGAAAAATCCCTGGTCATATCGAAACCGGATACGAGAACAGGACGAATGTCATTTGTAGGGTGCTTGCGGTGGGCGAACTCTACCCATGACTTGTAGTGACGTTTAGTATATGCTTCGAATGCAGTTTCGAACGGAGTGTCTTCTGGACAAGTGTCGTGCCTGGTCACTAATGCTGCACCACGATCGCCGGTGAGCTCGAATGAGAAACTTGCATCATGTGCCAGGAGCCTGGGTGGAATTCTTTGAAATTGGTGGAGAACGGTTAAAGGGATGGGCCTACATGGTAGCGAATCCCGTGGTATCAAGGCTAACCCCAAGTTGCTGAACAGTTGGAGTACGGAGGCAACCAGGTCGCCGCGGCTCGACAGGTGTTGGAATTCCAACGATCAATTGCTCGAATGTGGTGGGAACATCGTCTCCCAGTTGGCGATCCCCTAACGGGGAACCTGCAGAGAACAGCAGACTAAATTGGCCGTCGCGGATGAAACCCACGTCTCCGAGGCTAATGCGCGTATGGTTGTGTGCAGGGGAGGGCTCCCTAAGCGTCGATCTTCAGATATCATCCAGAGCGGTTGAGAAAACGATACGCTACCAAAGGGCATCGCCGTAACAAAACAAGTCCATCTCTCTACAAAAGGGGACCTCGAGCATCAGGAAGTCGGCGCGACGTACGAAAGGCGGGTCCAGAGGCTTACTCCTTGTATACCCGCCATTTTGGTTTACGTCCGCGTGGCATCGGGAAACCTGGGAGGGGACGGATGCGTGGGTGATGGGAAATAGATAGTGAAAATGCGCACCTGCACCCACTCGTGGTTTATGAGCGCCCTCCTCGTCGATATCCCATTCGGAGTGTATAAGGTGATGACGAATGCAGGGTTTTTGTTCTGCGATACCCGGCGCGCGCCGGCCGATTGAACGTTGGGTTAAGGGCAAACCGGGCCCCATTGAATCCACTCCGCACGACAATACTGGGTCCGGGCGCGAATTTTGACCGTTGAATATCGAATAGCGGTGACGTCCCCGGACTAGCGTCTTCTTGAAATCCTCCCCCCATCTCTTTTCCTATATCAGCCGTCAACCAGTCAGCTCGTCCGAAGTGCCGGGGTGACCACCGGTAAGTGGTGACACACTCACTACTCGAACCCTCCTGTCTTAGCGGTTTACAGACACACCCATCGACGGTCGCCCTCTCGGTAGTTTCTGTGGCGTTATGTCTGGTTGGTGACGGATCCCGCGCACGTTCGGGAGGATTGTTTGGATCGGTTGACCTGGGACAACACAGCTGACCTGGCAAAAGTTTGGCGCCGCGCCGCGATCATAGACTCGGTAGGCGGAGAAGTATTTTATCGATCTTTGTGTCTCCCGGAGGTGGGCACTAAATACTGAGGCCTATAGGGGTGGATGGGGGGGTGGACGCGTCGTCTGAACGACCTGGAACGGTGTCTACCCTGTAGCACAAATGACACGTGTATTCGTAATCACAAACTTCAGATTCGTATATCGAGAGGTGACTTGCAAAGATCCGTGCATCCCTCTTGTGGCCTCACACTTGAAGGTACCTGCGCTTCATTTCCGTTATAGTACTGTTGTCATCTACTGTCAAGGAGAGCTCCTATTTCAAAAAACTATTATCATTATCGAAGTGGTTGCGTGCCGAAGCGTAGCACGACGGTGCAACGTCCAAAGATAGGGCATTACAGCTGGGAATGAAGAGCGCATCGGGACGCGGTCAGCACCCTGTATAAGATCGGCGAACGTGGGTGTCATGAAAATGAACAGGTACTAAGCGGGTGGCACATCCACCCACATTGAGGCCTTGATCAAAGGCGAGCTCTGTGCGTTGAGAGCCTTAAGTATCTTTTTTATCTCCAACTCATGCCTCTCAACCTTTCCCTCGTGATATTGAATGTGTGACGTTTTTGTCCCCCTCCTGAGACTCTGCTCGATCTCACACATGATCCTGGGATTGCTTTGTGGGAAGTAGAGAGGGCGAATGGTGACCGACGTACCTTTCCGAATCCACCAGGACCATCCAAACAGGTCCATTGAAATCACACACATTCTTCCCTTGGATTGCGGTCTTCAGCGCCTCGCATACGCGGAAACAGTACTCAGACAATTGCACGAAATCCTTGTCAACAGTTGTGTCCTGGTTAGGCCATCAACGAGAGTTCACAGACGAACGCAGAACGAGAGTGCTAACCCGAACCAAAACCATGATAGCGCTCGCTGTCTTGAAGACCACCTTCGCGTGAGAGGTTTCGACTGCGTTCCTGTTCAGGACGTTGATTCTGTGGTCGAGGACTGACGCCTGGACGTTGCATGTGCGTGTTGCCACTATCATTGGCTGGCTACGAACGAGGACCTGAGGCTCAAGTTGTGACTCCTTGGGAGGTTGAGTAGCGACCTGAGGTTCTTCCTGTGGTGGTACAGCACGCTGAAGGGACGGTGTGCTCGGACGGCTCGATGGCTCAAAGGGTGTTTGCTGCTTGTGAAACTGTGACGAAGCTGTTCCGGAATCGTAGATTTGTTGTACGGGGTTGGGTGGAATCATGGGGACGTCTGGCTAAGGCAAAAACTTACAGAGTTGAATGGATAGATAACGGAAAGGCAGATGGCCACGTGCCTCGTTCGATCCTCGAGAATATGTGGGGCAGTGTGGTAACCGGTTGTGTCAATAACATATTATCTCCGCGAATAATTCTGCCCACTGAAAATAATGAGACCGTGAAAATACACTTGTGATTTGGGCTAACCTCCACCTTCATCCACCACAATACGCGGCTTCTTCGTGGCCAACAGAGATGAGATGTCGCCCGAACTCTCCTCCTGTCTAAAGATGAGACTCTGAAGTCCTACATCTGCGGATGACCCACCGCGCGGATCACCGTCAGATCTCGATGGTGCAGCAATACAGATGCGGCGTCGGAGTTCTTTCGTTAAGAGGATTGAGTAGCCTGAGGGCGACACGAGGAAGGGGATTACCTCAAATACGTGTTCTGCAACGGGATCCCAACTGTCATATTCATCCTCAGAACCAGTATCATCCGCGGTAGGGACCAACTGTCGTCCGAGATCCTCATCGTCGTTCTTGGTATCCCCAGAATCGTATTGTACCGTCAACTCCGGAAAGGTGTCTCCTCTGTTATCCCCTGAGCCAAGATCATGTGGTCCCGCACCGGCTCGAACCACTTTGGGAAATATTGGAACCCATTTTCTCTGGCGCATGGTATAATAACGAATGAAGACGCATTGATTGAACTCGTCGGTAATGGTTCCTGTGCCTCCCGATGGCGAGGAAGAAAGGTCTGTGACCCGTTCGCGTGGGGAGGGACTGCGGTGATGTGGCCCATCGGTAACATAGACCTGGTGTTTAGTCCGCCACGTCCCCCGAAAAGGAGAGGGGGTGGAAGTAAACATTGGAATGGCGATAGTGTCGTTGGATTCGTAAACTTCACCCCTGTTTGAATATGCCACCATCGCGAAATCCCTTGTCATGTCGAATCCAGACACGAGAAAGGGACGAACGTCATTTCCATACTGCTTATGGCGGGCGAACTCGACCCAAGACTTGTAGTGACGCTTAGTGTACATCTCGAACGCAGATTCCAACGAAGCATCTTCTGAAATTGTTTGATGCCTCGTTACCAACGCTGCACCACGATCACCGGTGAGCTCGAACGAGAAATTTGCATCGTGCTTCGAGAGTCTAGATGGCGCTCTTTTGAAAACGATGAAGGATGGTTCAAGGAATGGGCCTACTCGGTAGTACGTCCCGTGGTATCAAGGGCACCCCCGACCTCTCGAATAGTTGATGTATGAAGGCAGCCGGGTGGCCGCGGGTCGCGGATTGCCAGAGTTCCAACGTCCAATTGCTTGAATGTGGTGGGAACATCCTCTCCCAGCTGCCGATCCCCCAACGGGGAACCAGCGGAGAACAACAAATGGAATTTGCCACGGCGGAGGAAGCCCACGTCTCCGATGTTGACACGCTTGTAGTTGGGTATGGGGGCGGGTTCCCTGAGTTCCAAATCTTCAGATGGCATCCACAACGATTGATAAGATGATATGTTACCACAGGGCATCGCCGCAACAAAATACGTCCATTTCTCTGAAAGGAAACCCCAAGTGTCAGGAGGTCTACGTGCGATGCGAAGGATGGATTCGAAAGTTTACTCCTTGTATATCATCCATCCTGGTTGAGGTTTACGTGCCATGGGGAAGATTGTGGAGTGAATGATGGAGGATGAGTCTGAGGGGGAAAAGGCGCCCACGATTGGTGGTTTATCTCGTCGATATCTGGCACGTGTCAGGCTGGGCTGAGGGCAAAACAATCCTATTGGATCCATTCAGCACGACAATACTGGGCCCGGGCGTGAATTCTGACCATTGAATACAGCGGTGATGCAACACGGCCCCGGACTGCTTAGCGCCTTGATCCTTTCGTCCCGTATCTTTTCACGCCGTCCGCCAGCCGTCAGTTTGACAATTCATCTGAGGTACCGGTCGACGGGACGACAACTGTGGGATATGGGCGGAAGGAGACGTTCAATACGACACGGTTGGCTATGCTCAGTGACGGACCCACGCACATAGTAAGGGGATCCCCAAAGCCCGCCACGCCGGCTGACCTGTCCTATACTCTCATCGTCGCTGGAGCTGGTACCAACTCCGCCCCAGCCCCGAGAGTCCGCAACCACCCAACTCGACCCGAAGTGGCGCGCTGACCCTGTTTGGCGACGGTCAGAGCGCCGACGATAACTTTCCGCCAGTCTCCATTCTACCCCCGAAGAATTTTTCAACCCACTGAAGACCAACGACTCACGCACCGACTGTACCGCAATGAATTGAGCAACCTCGACCGGGATTATGCAGGCAGGTACGGCGGGGGCTTGGACACCACCTTATCTTCGTGAGTCGTCCCATTCTCGTCCCCGTCACCGAACCCGGAGGTATCTAAGCTGGTCTATTCTCCGCACTCAGTGCAGCATTCGCTGCCGGCGTCCAAGTAAAACTTGAGCAGGATCCGAACGATGAAATCGTTGTCTACATGAAATCCTCATCCACGCCTCCAAAGACACCCTCTTCTCCGATGTAGGCCTCAGCTCCGTCACCTGGGAAGGCCCTGCTCGAAAGTTTGTCATTGTCCAGTCGTTTCTCTACGCAAGCCTCACGACCTCACTCTTCGCCGCGTTTCTCGCAATACCCGGGAAGCAGTGGGTCAACCGACGTCTCAGGAACCGCGGAGGCTCTGCTTTTGACAAGAGTCGCGACAGGCAGCGCAAATTGGATGGACTCGAGAAGTGGTATTTCTACATTGTCATCGAAAGCCCTCCAGTGATGCTCCGATCCGCCGTGCTCTTGTTTGGGTGTGCGCTATCGGTATATCTCTGGACCATCAGTCGCGTCGTCGCCGAGGTCATCCACGGTTTCACCCTCGCTGGGATCATCGTATTCGCTTTCTTCACCCTCACTGCGACGCTCAGGCTGCCGCAACCGCCCCTACCAGATCCCACTTTCCCATCTTCCATCATCCGAGCCCTCGTAAGGTACCCGAAACGTGGTGACTCCACCTTCACCCGCCCGGTGCGGTATCGTATGAGTTCCCCTACTGGGGTTTACTCCCTCTCTGTGAAGGCGTTTGGACAAATCCCTGATTGATCATAGTAGCACTTGCCGCCACTTAGATGGATCACCTTGTAGTAGTCTTCCAACTGGATCAATCATTGAGCTAAAAAGTTGGACACAGTAAAACCCGTCACGAAGACCGTGTCCCGGGGCACGGTCGATGATTCCGACGTGGCCTCCGTTCAGTCGTTAAAGAGACCTTCGGCCCATTGGAGGCTGATGACCCTCGTACCAACCTTTTCGTCGCCTGCCACGAAGAGTCCAGTAAATTCGACCGAGACTGTGAGGAAGCACGACAAAGATTTTAACACTCCCCTCACCTTCGTGCGTTGTCCCAATGCCCAAAAAGATGTTCGAAGCAGGAAACAGGTCGGTTAACAATGTAATACAATTTCGGGGATGAGTTACATCTCGGATCAGGTGTATCTGACATAACCCTTCAATGGGATCCCCCTTCGAAGATACTCCCTCTCGAGTTGTTTGTAAGATTCCAAGTAATGACTTCGTGACGAGCGGACGGGTTGTTCGATAATGCAGAAAGTATTCATGTGATTGAGATATCCGCTGCAGAGGGTGATTAACAATGAGTATAAGACTCAAGGCGAAATGGGGCGTACGAATGTGGCTCGCCGTGGAACGCGACTTATAATTGGAATCTTCCTGAACGTCATCACCCACCCCAGGAGGCGGTGACTTCCAAGTCGCAGAAAGCCCTTCCAAACACTTGAGTACGGCTTCTACGTTGGGTCGGTCCTCTGCTTGGGGTAACCAACACTGTTCCAGCGTCCCCCATAAGTCATCCGTGAACCACTCCCCCTTCATCCCTTTCGGTCTCCTCGGCCGTCTACCCTTGATGACCTTCTGCATGATTGCAGGATTCCTGAATGGAGCAAAGGGAACCTGGCCACTAAGCACCTCAAGTATTGTCATCCCTAATGCATAGCAATCCGATTTCTTTGTCGGTTGACTATCCTTCATGCCGAACTGGTCCGGATCGAGGAGCTCTGGACTCGTCCAGCCTATCGTTCCAGCCATTGCAAGTGTAGTTGAGAAGGTGGGTTGTGGGAGATCCGAGACGATAGCGAGAAGTCCGAAGTCTGTTAGGCGCGCCCGGCCATTTTCGTCGATCAGGACGTTAGCCTTCATTCAAAATCAGGTTAGAAGGCAAAGCAACAGCTGGCGTCAAAAGTCATACCCCCTTGAGATCCCCGTGTATTATCCCCTCGTTGTGGAGGTATATCAGCCCCCGAGCGACGTCTTCGAGCTATCAGACCTGATCAGTGATGAGTGCAGTCAGCAGCGGGAGTAAGACCTTACAAGCTCGAACCGGTTCGCATTCCCATGCGCCTTGATGAACCTGTTGATATTTCCATCTTCCATCCAATCCAATACGATTGCGAATAGGCTATCATCGATTGTCACTCCCAACAGAGGCAACACATTCTGGTGGTGAAGGGTCCCCCACACTACAGCTTCCCCGCAGAACCTCTACACAATCACAGTCAGCTCATCGGTACACACTTTTGGCAGGCCTTGGGTAGCGACTCACCCTTATGATCCTTTGAAGGTTGCCCGCCCAGCTTTGTCTCATGACCTTGACTGCGACCGGACGGCCTCGATGTTCACCCTTCCACACATCCGCGTGCCTGCCCTTGTCCCACGCGATGTCCGATCGATCGTAACAAAGTGGAATTTGGAGTGACCTCGGAAGCAGAGCGTGGCGGCCGCATGTCTCACGCAAGGCATTGCGACAGACCGCCCGGAGCCGTGGTGTGAGATTGGGGAGATCCAAAGCCTGGTCAGCGGAGGTGAAGGGTCGAAAGTAAAGGGCCCGAAGGGGGTGGTGGGGGTAATTAGATCGCAGTCGTGAACAAAGGAATAGAGCATACCTCCTGCATCACATCAACAAAAGTCTGAGCGTCGTCCCCGCGGAGGTCACGGATCATCACATGCGCATCCTCGCTCATCAGTGTTGCCTCAATTAGAGAGATGACTTCATGGGAAGAAAACGTGCGGCTGATTAAGCGTTTCCAGGCTGGTGTACCGAGGACCACCTGAGAACACCATTTAGACCCGGATGATTATCGTGGGATTGGATACACCGAACCAACCTGATCTGATTCGGTAATACCCGGTTGGGGGTCAGTCTTCCGTCCCCCAATGGTTGGACCGAGTGGAGCCTAATGGGACGGCGAGTTAGTACCAGAACTCATTGAGAGGACGTGTCTAACTCGCCTGATCGACAATTCCTGCGGATTCCTCTGGGTCCAGCTTCTCTGATGGCTGAGGCGGGTGGGATGCCTCACCCGCATCCGCGCTAATTACGTCGGAAGACCCCTGTCCGAGTAAATCGACTATTGATGAACCCCCCGACAACCGAGGGGAGGGTCGTGCCGAGGACCTTGCAGCTTTCCCTCGAAAGTAAGTCATAGATCCGCAGCATAATGGAGAAACATACATGGAGGGCTTGTTGTGAGGGACCTTTCATCAAGATCTATCTGAACACCGTCATCCACCATAGGAGACGGTGGATGCCAAGCCGCAGAAACTCGTTCCAAACATTCGAGCACGGCTTCGACGTTGGGTCGGCATTCCGGTTGATGCGACCAACACCGTTCCACCATTTTCCATACGTCATCCGTAAACCACGTTCCCTTTGCCCCCTTCGGTCTCTCCGGGCGTTCACCCCTGATGACTCTCATGGAGACCAGCATGTTATTGAACTGTGCGAAGGGAACTTGGCCACTTAGCACTTCAAATATCACCATTCCTAATGAATAGCAATCCGATCTCTTCGTCGGCTCACTCCGCTCCAGATCTAAGAGTTCCGGGCTCATCCATCTTGCTGTCCCACCCTCCACAGATGAGGTTATAGGGTATGTGGGGTCTGAGACGATGCTGAGTCCGAAGTCTATGAGACGCGCGTGGCCATCTTGATCAATCAGGACATTGGCCTTGATAAAAAGCGCGTTAAGAGGTGGGGCAGCGACTAGCGTTCAAACTCCTACCCCCTTCAGATCCCCATGTATAATTTCCTGCCCATGCATATATACCAACCCCTGAGAGACGTCTTTGAGCTATCAGAAAGTGTCATCAGTGGCAAGTGTGGTCAGAAGCTGGGGTAAAACCCTACCAGTTCGAACCGGTTCGCATCCCCATGCGCCTTGATAAACTCGTTGATAGTCCCGTTGATCATCCAGTCCGATACCATCGCGAAGTGCGCATTGCTCATTGTCGCTCCCAACAGTGGGACCACATTTGGATGGCGGAGGGTTCTCCAGATTATAACTTCCGTGCAAAAACTCTACGTAATCATAATCAACTCATCTGTGTGGGTCTTTTGACAGATTTTTTACGGTGACTCACGCTTGCAATCCTACTGACGTCGGTAGTGGTGTACGTTCTCAGAACCTTGACCGCGACCGAACGGCCTTGATATTCACCCTTCCACACATCCGCGTACCCACCACGGTGCAACGCGACCCCCGATGAATCGTAACAAAGTGGGATTTGGAGTGATCTCGGAAGAAAAGTGTTGTAGGTGCAGACCTGCCACAAAGCGGCCAGACACTTCCTCTGAAACAGCGGTGGGAGATCGAGGAGATCCACAGCCTAATCAGCGGAGGTAAAGGTTCGAAAGTGAAGGACCCGAAGAGGACAGAGATGATCAGACCGCATGACATAAACAGAGGGATTAGAGTGTACCTGCTGTACCAAATCAGCAAAGGTTTGGGCACCGTCCCCACGGATATCACGGATCATCTCAATTTCGTGTTCGCTCGTGAAAATCGCCTCAAATAGGGAGACGAATTCATGGGAAGAAGAAAATATGCGATTGATTAAGCGTTTCCAGGTGGGCGCATCAAGGTCGGAGAGGCTAGGTGAATCGGGAGTCGGGCGTCCTTGGAGGGCCGGTGTAGCGAGGTGAAGGTGCGTAGTGTCTGGGTGTGCCAGTTTTCTATCTTCTCTGCAAACAATCCTCCCCACTGGAAAATGGTGAGGCCATGAATATCCATATATGACGGGGCTGACCTCCACTTTCGTCCACAATATCTGGTCTCTTCGTAGTCAATAATGACGAGATGTCACCCGAACCTCCCATCTATCCAAAGATGAGACGTTGAAGTTCTATATCTGCGGGTATCCTACCGAACGAATCTCCACGATATCCCGGTGGTGCATCAATGCGGATGTAGCGTTGGGGTCCTCCTATTGGGAAGTTTGAGTGGCGTGGTAGCGACACGGGGAAGTGAATTACCTGAAATACGTAATCTGCAATAACATCCCAGGTGTCATATTCCTCCTGGAGGCAACATTCAGAATAGAGACGGAGAGGGATGGTAAAAACCATACGTATGGTGGGTTTCGAACGTCAATATTTGGCCCAGGGCCAGTGTCGTCTGTGGCAGAACTACGCTGTTGTCCAGGATCCTGACCGCCGCTCCCGGTGTTGCGAGGACTGTCGTTCCCGGTATGTTCAGGATTGTTGTTTTCGGTATTTTCAGGATCGCCGCTCCCGGTATGTTCATGGTTGTCGCTCTCGGGATATTCAGGATCAGATTGTGCCGGCAAATCCGTGAAGGTGCCCCCTCTGTTCGCCCCCGGGTCGACATTGCGTGGTCGTGCACCGGCTGGAGCTACAATGGGTACTTTGGGAACCTTACGGAAAAAAAATCTCCAGCGCATAGTGTAATACCGAATGAAGACGCATTGATTGGGTTGGTCAGTAACACCGGGTTGCTGCGACCCCCTGTTCTTGTGAACTGAGCATCTAGCCATCCATTCCCCCTCAAAAGGATGGGCAAACATTCGAATAGGGTTGGTGAATTCGTGTGGAGGAACACCATCCTTGTTCGGGTACGCCACCACCGAGAAATCCGTGGTCATATCGAAACCGGTTACGAGAATAGGATGAATGTCTTTTCCATCCGACCTGCGACGGGCAAACCTAACCCATGACGGGAAGTGGCGCCTAGTATATGTTTCAAACGCAGCGTACAGGTCAGTATTTTCCGGATGCGTTTCGTGCCTCGTCACTAATGCTGCACCACGATTCCCGGTAAGCTCGAACCGGTAGCCCGCACCATTGCCCAGGAGCCTAGATAAGACCTTTGAAAACGATGGAGGATGGTTCAAGGAATGGGCCTACGTGGTGGTACCTCCCGTGGCATCGAGACCAGCCCCGAGCTGTTGAACAGTTGAAGTACGAAGACAATCAGGTCGCCGCGGCTGGTCGAGTACTGGATCTCCAACGATCAATGGCTCGAATGTGATGGGAACACCCTCTCCCGGGGTCTGCGGGGAACCAGCGGAGAACAACAAATGAAATTGGCCATTGCGGATGAAGCCTACGTCTCCGATCTTGATACGCGGGTAGTGCTCTGTGGGGGATGGGTCCCTGTGTGTTGTGGGATTCAGATGTTCAGGCATCATCCACAACGGTTGACAAAATGACAGGCTACCATAGGGCGTCGCCGTAGCAAAGGAAGTCCAATTCTCTGTAAAAGGAAACCTCAAGCGTCAGGAGGTCTGCGTAGCATGCGAAAGACGAGTTCGAAAGTTCACTTTTTGTATATTTTCCACCCTTCGCGCGGCATGGGGAAGGTTGTAGGGTGAACGATAGAAGATAAGTGGGGAAAAGGCGCCCACACCTGCCGGCTTATGAGTGGTCCTCGCCGATATTCCGTCCGGAGGAGACAAATGCAAGGTGTCTGTTCTGTGATATCTGACTCGTGTCGGCCAATTGAAGGCTGGGTCAAGGGCAAAACTAACCCCATTGAATCCATTCCGCATGACAATATTGGGTCCGGGCGCGAATCTTGACTATTGAACGGCCTAGTGTCTTCCTGGTACCCTCCTCCCATCTCTTTTCCAATATCAATCGTCAACTCGTCAGGTCATTCGCGGTGCTGGAGTGCCCATCGGTCAGCGGGAACGAGTGTCGTAGAACCTGGACGGAAGTAGACACTCACTACTCGAATCCCTCTCCCAGCGGTTCACAGACGCGCTTATCGGTGACCATCTTTCGGGGGTTTCCGTGACCTTGTTTCTGGTGAAGAGGACTGTCTGGATCGATTGACCTGGGGTCGGCACGACTGACCTGGCCAAAGCCTTGACGCCGTGTCACAGTCACAGAACAGGTGGAGAAGTATCATGTCTCTCGGAGTCGGGGAGGCAGACGAAGAAACAGACACGTCGTCTGGACGATCTGGAATAGTGCCTGTCCAGTTCGTGGGCTGAGCGCACGACCATCCACAGGATTAGATGTAGCGCAAGCGGTATGTGTACTCGTAATCACAAACTTCAGATTCGTGTATCGAGCTCGATAGGGCGACGTGTTTTTCTCTCCCGACCTCACGGGGTACCGTTGTCCCACTTCCGTTGTAGTACTGCTGCCGTGTGTTCTCTCGGCAACGAGAGCTCATACTCTAAGAAACAATTATCATTATCGGGCCGGCTGGCTACTAATGCCGAGCCATAGCACGACGGAGCCTGTTTCTACTTAACGGCGTCCAAAGCTGGGGGGTTAAAGTTTGGAATGAAGAGACCATCGGGGCGCGGTCAGTACCCCGTGTAAAATCGGCGAACGCGGGGTGTCATTGGGATGGGCAGGTACCAAACCATTGGAATGGGCCTACGTAGCGGTATATCCCGTGGCATCAAGACCATCCCTGAACGTTCGTGCGTGTATAGCTGGGTGTGGGTGCGGATTCCCTAAGTTCCAAATCCTCAGATGCCATTCGCAGCGGTTAACAAAACGATGTGCTACCATAAGGGGTCGCCGTAATAAAATGCGTCCATTTCTCTGTGAGAGGGAACCTCGAGCGTCGGGGGGTCGGTGTGGAATGCGAGGGGCGGGGTCGAAAGCTTACTCCTTGTAAATCATCCATCCGGTTGAGGTTTGTGGAGAATGTTGTGGGGTTATGAATTATGGAGGATGTCGATGGGTAAGAGGAAAAGGCCCCCCACTTGGTGGTTTATCTTGTCGATATCCGGCGCGTGTCAGGTTAGGTTTAGGACAAAATAGACCCCACTGGATCCATTCAACGATGGCACTGGGTCCAGGCGTGAATTCTGACCATTGAATATAGCGGTGATGCGACACGGCCCAGATTGCTGATGGTCTTGATAAGGGGATACTTAAATCCCGCGCCGGCTGACCTGGCTTGCACCCTCACCCTCGCCAGAGATGGCACAACTTCCGCCCCAGCTCCAAGGGGGGACTCAAGAGCCCATAACCGTCCAGCTCGACCCGAAATGGTGCGATCTCATTTGGTGACGATCGGAGCATCGACGATAACTCTACGCCACAGTCTTCATTCTGCCCTCAAAGAATTCTTCAACCCGCTGAGGACCGGCGACCCAGCCGCCGACTTCTTTGCTGCGTACCGCAAGGAAGCTAGCGACTTTGACCGGGATTATGGAGGCAAGTACGATGGGGACCTGAACACGACCCTCATCTTCGTGAGTCGTTCAATTTTCGTCCTCGTCACCGAAAACCGAACCCAGAGGTATCCAGGCTGGTCTGTTCTCCGCGGTCAGTACAACATTCGTCACCGCTATCCAACCAAATCTCGAACCGGATCCGAACGGTATAACCGTCTTTTACATGCAAATCCTCATCCACGCCGCTGACAACATCCTCTTCTCCGACGTAGACCCCAACTCTACCACCCGGACCGGCCCTCCTCGAAAATTTGTTATTGTCCAGTCGTTGCTCTACGCAAGTCTCGCGACCTCACTCTTCGCCGCATTTCTCGCAATGCTCGGAAAGCAGTGGGTCAACCGGTATCTCAGAAACCGTGGAGGGTCTGCTGCCGACAAGAGTCGTGACAGGCAGCGCAAACTGGATGGGCTCGAGGAGGGGCACTTCCACATGGTCATCGAAAGCCTCCTAGTAATGCTCCAATTCGCCTTGCTCCTGCTCGGGTGCGCCCTATCGGTATATCTCTGGACCATCAGCCGCGCCGTCGCCGGGGTTATCCTCGGATTCACGCTCGCCGGGCCCACCGTATTCATTTTCTTCACTCTCATTGCGACACCCTACTACAACTGTCCCTATCAGACCCCACTTTCCACCCTCATCAGACACTTCGAAAAATACCTGGCGCGTGGTGGCCCCTCCCCCGCCCGCTCCGTGCTGCCTTACACGACACCTCCTCCTAGGGCCTACTCCCGTTCCGAGAAGACACTAGGACAAAGGCTTTATTCCGGAGTTCGAAGTGCGCTACAGAACCTGGGTGGCGTTTCAAATCCACCGGGGGGCGCGGGGCCCTGGATCCCACTCGCCGTTGCGGGACCGCCTATCAACTTCGGGACTATCTCCGTCGATTGGGAGGCCTGTGAGGCAGATGCACGTTGCATCTCTTGGACGCTCGATTTCACCACCGACAACGACGTGACCCTTTACGCCGCCCGGTTCGCCGCACACACAACCTGGTACCCGGAGATCGCAGGTACCTTCTCACCCCACAAAGTTCTTGCTAAACTTTTCGTCGACTGCCTATCGGGTGGGAGGGTCATCCCCGACAAGTTAGAGCATGCAAGTGTGATCGGGATGGCCCTGGCGTCGGTCCTTAGCATCAAACTCTGCATGGAACCGGAGAACAAGGTCCTAAGGTCCTTCAGCGACAGCCTTCGCGACCGCGTCGACCATGTATCTGAATCCGAGCCAACGTTCCTGTCCAGCGTAGGCGCCCTCGGAACCGTTTTGGCGACCCCAAACCCCGCACAGTGCTCCCAGGAATTGAAAATCTTCTCCAATATACCCGATAATTTACCCATGACACTCAAGCTCTGCTTGAGTAGAGTGATTCTCCAGACCGTCTGGCGGTGGAGACGAGTTCCGGATTCTCCCGCGGTATTCAACCTCAAGGCGATAGATTTGTTCTGCAAGGGATTGATGGCAAACGGCGATGATAGTCGTCCAATTCTCAAAATAAACTGTTTACTCATCATAGCCATCTCCCTGGGGTACCAAATGGGTAATGTTCATAGCTTGCTCATCCCCGACAACCCGTATGTAATTTCACCATTCTTTCCACCAAACTTACTTATCGAGTGGTAGTGCTGCGCTGCATGTAGCAATCGACCTTCTCGATCGACAATTACGGGTATCCACCGCGGGGAACGCCAACCAACACACCAGAACTTTGGTCCGATCCGCATTAATTCATCTCGACCAGGTTCAAGTCGTGGACACGATAGACACGGGATTTGCGTGGGTCACCGAAATTCTCAATTCCGGGTTCACAGAGGACGAGAAGTATCGGATGGCTAGTCATGCGGTACGGCTACTTGGGAAACGACTAGACTCCGGTAACCCTGGGCCCATCCCCGTCGTGGGACCCACCTGGGTCGCTCCCCTCGTGCGCTTCTTATCGTTGTGTGAGAAGTTCCATGCCACGGATTCCCCACCACATCCAGGGTCCATTGCCCTCCGCATTCTATCGACCAGTCCAGGACCTGCTCATTTCGACCTGACGATTTTACCCATCCTCACGTGGACACTACCTTCAACGCACCCACTCCAATCGCGCGGTCTGGCCCTGAAGATCTTCCATATATTCGGGTCCGGGTGGTTCTCCCCACAGATGGAGACAGTCTCAGACGAGGACCGCGGTAAGCTCCTCCGAGCAGTCGACGACCCATTCCAGTGTCCTGCGGGTGCGACCGATTACGAGCCCATGATGGCTACGGTTGTCCTGATCAAATTTGCATCATCGGTTCCGTGGCAGAGGCACCTCCACCCCTCGAACTTCACTTCCTGCGAAGAGATCGCGTCCAAGGAAGAAAACAGAGCTGCTCTCAGAGGCATGCTCGATACGGTAGCCGACGAATGGTTGGGACTTCCTCGGACCCCTGCAAAGATCACCGCAGCCATCGGGCGCCTTAGAGAGCTTCGGTGTTTGAACACAGTTGAAGTCGTAATCACGTGGGCCCAGGCCGCTGGTGTTGGAAGCCCTGAGGATCACGATGCTTGGAGGTTAGTGCAACCATGAAGTCTATGCACATCGCGTTCGCATATGGATACGGTATCGATCTTTGTTTCTCTCGGTCTTATCAGTTGAAGGATTTGCATCATCTATTTGGTTATAACCTCGCAGCGTGTAAAGAAGTTATAGATGGAGACAAAACGACAGACATGTCGCTTGGATGCTCTGTAATACCTGTATAATCTGTGGTCTGGGCTTCCAATATAAAATCCCAATCCAGAAGCCGAGCGATTTTAGGTCCTACGATCCATTGATGCGCATGGAGAGTGGGCGCAGTCGAAGTTTATGTCGAGATTGGTGATAGTGGGGCTTGACAGGGGGACGAAAGTTGACACAAGCCTGGGGTCGCTTGAAGCGTCTGTTGGGGCCAATCCAGTCGACCAAAGTCCGCTCTTCAAATGACCGCTCGAAGTCGACCTTGCAGTTGGCGGATTCTGAGGGCTCAGGGCAATAAAGTGGGGGATCTGATTCTGGAAATATGATCAGAGGAAGCTCGCAGAACACGGGGTGACGAGGGGATTCACCACTTCAACATCATCACGCAAGCGGCTCCTTCCATGGGCCTCTCGCGTTGAACCCGTTCACAGCACTGCGCATAGTGCGTGTATCCCTTGTTGGATTGGCGGATCTACTGTCTGTTCAGCTGCAGTCGCTGGTCGAGGCGTTGGACTTTGTTGAGAGGTGTGGCATGCAGTGGCAGTGGAGGACGGCGGAAAAATAAGTCCGCGCGTAGGCCATAATTCCCACGCTCGCTCACACCTCCCAATCAATCACTAGCGCCCGCTGTCATTTCTGGGGCGGATAGCGGGGATCGCCGATATGAGGAAGGTGCGTGGGCCACCCACGCAACATACTCGTACTCTGCCCTCCCTCACATTTTAAGTATCCGGATAATAGACGTCGATTACTCGAAACCCCCTCGGAGATGGAAGAGCACGGTGACACGCCTTGTCTCATGAGTGTTCGTCCGTTCAAAGCTCCGTGGGTCATAATGCAGATCAGGGTTTTCGGCGTTCGGTCGATGTGGTAGTTTATATCATTCAAAGGTTCGGGATCGAGCCTGGAGAAAACGGGTCACCCCCTTGGATACCACAAACCTTATCTCCATACGCCACCCAGTGCCCAGGAGACGTTCGAAACCGGATGGCGAGCAGCGTGATGCAGTCTCTAGGAGATGTGCTAAGTACTACAGTACTCGGATTCAAAGGGAGAGGTCCAATGAGATAGTAGTCAGCCATCAAAAACCTGTCGCAATTGTTGGAGAAACCTGGGTTTATCATCTATAGTATTCCCGAATCAATTATTTCCCACCCCAGACAAGAACACGCTTCGTGAGCACACACCGGGGTTAGAAAGCCTCTCAAGTGATTGAAGGACGTCGTTGACCTCCGGCCGCTCCTTCGCTTTCTGGTGCCAACACTTCCGAGCGATCTTCCAAACCGCCGGAGTCATTCCCGGGGCATTGAATTTATGGGGCTTGGGTGGCCGTTTGCCCTTCGAGACCACGATCCAGATATTGGGATCCGTTAGTTCTGGGAATGGTATCTTCCCGGTCACGAGCTGAACACGAAAAGAATCAGAAACCGGACGAATCAGAAATTCGAAAAGGGGGGGGGGTACCTCCACGATAACCATTGACAAGGAGTACACATCAGACTTAGTTGTCGTTTTCTTCTTCTCTGACCTCACGGCGTCGAGAAGCTCGGGGGCGCAGTGGCGGACCCTGTAGCCACGGTTGGGGGTCGGGGCGTCGACTGAATCGATATTATTCGTGATCGAACAGAGACCGAAATCAGAGAGGCGGGGGCTACCTGTCCCGTCGATGAGAATATTTGGCTGAGAAAAATGGTATATATATCAGTCGAGAAGAATGACGGGATAAACCCCACGTACACCTTTCATATCTCCGTGGACTACATCGTTAGCATGCAGGTAACCAAGGCCGCGGGCGACACCGATCAACTACAGTCTAGTGAGCTGAAGGTCTTGTTCCCAATGCGTAGGACGTACCAAATCCAAACGATTGACTCCTGGGTGCTCTGTAACATACCCCTGCAGGTTTCCGTTTGGCATCCACTGAGAGACCATAGAGCATTCGAATAATTCCGGCGCCACCCCTTCGATAGATAAAATGTTTGGGTGTTTCAATCGCTTGCAAACTATCACTGCCTTGCGGTATTCCTGTACAGGGAATGGCGGGTTGACCTCTCGACCCAGTCGCAGACGGAGAGACTTCACACCTTGAAAATCTTGTCGACGGGATCAGTCTCGCACACGCGAATCGATTTCACTGCGAACACCACATCTTGATTCGTTTTATTGGCGAGCTTCCAGACATCAGTGAACCCTCCAGACGCAAGCGGCCGTTGGCGTCTGCCAATTTTGTCGAGAGAGCTGACCGTGTATGAAGCGGGAAGGATTCCATATAAACCACACGTCTTTCTTAACGCTCGTACGCATCGCTTTCGTAGTTCTGAATTGATTGGAAGGCCGTCGATGATCTATCACCAAATCGTCGTGAATCAAACGCGGTGTTTTAGGATCGAGCACGAATTGACCTTATCCAGATTGTTGATATATGTTACTGGCTCAATGTTTCGTGCCCGGAGGTTCTCAATGCAATCCAGATAGTCTTCGGCATCAAATGCGGAGGTCAGCTCACTGCTAATGTCCCGAAAATTCCCATCCCAGCTGACGACTTTTATCAGGGAGGTCACCGCGGAGACTGGCTGAGTGGCCATTGCAACCGGGGTAGGGGGTATTGTTGCCGGCATGCCGTCTGAAGGATGCTTAACCTGCAACTGTGAAGTTCGGGCTGGGGTTAGTGTTGTTTACTCTCAACCGGTGACGTGAGGTGATAGGCGTGACCCTGCGAAAGCGTGATGCGATACATTATGCATTACGGGCGGTTCTGAGGACCGGAGTGAAGGGAACAATATCGAAAGGTTGGGTGCTTGGTATACCGACCTGCGGCGGATCCCAATCAAGAACCGACGGAACTTTGCTACCCAACGGGAGATCTCAACGCCTCCTTCATCTTTGCCACGCTGGCCCTCTTCCCCCGTTGGGTTGGATCAGACGTGATGCGCGAAGCTTGAAGTGTGAGTTCCAATAATTCTGAGACCCACCTTGTGCTTTTGGTGTTTGTCGGGGGGATGGAGAGATGACACGTTGTCGTGCTTTCGAACATCATTTACTACTAAATACATCACATACACCGAGTGTTAAGTACTGTACAGTACTCGGATTCGGAGGTCCAATGTAGTCAGCCATCAAAAAGCTGTCGCAATTGTTGGAGAAACTTGGGTTTATCATCTACTATAGTATTCCCGAATCAATTATCTTCCACTCCAGACAAGAATACGCTTCGTGAGCACACACCGGGGTTAGCAAGCCTCTCAAGAGATTGAAGGACGGCGTTAGCCTTCGGTCGCTCCTTCCCTTTCTGGTGCCAACACTTCTGAGCGATCTTCCAGACCGCAGGGGTCATTCCTGGGGCATCAAAGCTGTGAGGTTTTGGTGGCCGTTTGCTCTTTGAGATCAAAGTGATGATATCGTAATCCTTCACATCGGGGAAGGGCTTCCTCCCGGTCACGAGCTGGGCGTGGGGAGGATCAGAACCTGGATGGACTATACTTTCGGAAAACAGGCGTACCTCCACAATGACCATAGACAAGGAGTACACGTCGGATTTATTCGTCGGTCTCTTCTTTTCTGGCCTTACGACTCCATCGACGCCAAGAATCTCGGGAGCGCAGTAGCGGACCGTGCCGCCGTAGTTGGGGGTCGAAGCGTTAACTGAGTCGATGTTCTCCGTGATCGAAGAGAGACCAAAATCAGAGAGGCGGGGGCTGCCAGTCCCATCGATGAGGATATTTGACTGTGAAAAATGGCATGTCAGTAGAGATGGACGGCAGGATAAAACCCACGTACACCTTTCAAATCTCCGTGGACTACTTCGTTGTCGTGCAGGTAACCGAGACCGCGGACGACGCCGATCAACTACAGTCCAGTGAGTGGAGGATCTTGTTCTTAATGCGTCAGACGTACTAAATCCAAGCGATTGGCTCCCGGGTGCTTTGTCACATACCACTGCAGGTCCCTATTCGGCATCCACTGAGAGACCATGGAGTATTCGAACAATTCTGGCGCCACGCCTTCGATGGACAGGATGTTTGGATGCTTCATCCACTTGGAAACTATCACTTCCTTGCAGTAATTCTGTGCAACGAATAGCTGGTCGACCCCCCAATCCAGTCGTGGATGGGGAGACCTCATACCTTTTCAATCTTTTTGACCGGATCAGAGTAGTAATACACGCGGAGTGATTTCACTGCGAACACCACATCTTGATTTGTTTTATCGGCGAGCTTCCAGACATCGGCGAAGCTTCCAGAGGCAAATGGCCGTTGGCGTCCGCCAGGTCTGTCGAGGAAGCTGACGGTATATGACACGGGAAGGATCCCATATAAACCACACGTTTTTCTTAACGCTCGTATGCACCGTTTCCGTAGTCCTGAATCGGTTGGAAGGCTGTCGATGATCTGTTCCCAAGTCATCATGAATTAACTGCGGTGCTTTGCGATTGAGTATTGGCTAACCTTATCCAGATTGTTGATATACGAGGCTGGATCGATATTTCGTCCCTGGAGATTTCTAATGCAATCCAGATAGTCTTCAGCTTCAAATGCGGTGGTCAACACCTGATAAATATCTTGAGATTGCCCATCCCAGTTGACGACCTTTATCAAGGAGCTTGACGCGGAGACTGTATGAGTGGTCGTCGAAACTGGAACGGGGTGTATTGCGCGACGGATTGTCCTCCCTATTGACAGGAGTAAGATTATGAACACCCATGTAGTAGTAGGGTAAAATACTAGCCTCCATGTGCGTCTTCCTCAGTACGTGGCTCACGTTCGGCAAACAGGGCCGATGGACCTCCCTATCATAAGATCAGTACTAAAAACCTATCGTGTTCGCTCGTCTTACCACCCTTAGCACATCTTCGTGGTGCTTCGGTGTAGCATCGGGGTTTAAGTTCCGTTGGGTGGGTCGAGCGACCTAGCAGTGGTGTAACGGTCAGAGCGGAAACCCAGGGTATGGTGAAGACCCTACTTGTGGGGTATCATCGGTGGTAGCTTTTAATCTGGTGCTCGCATCATCTGTGGTGGGACTATTATTGCCACCAGCCGTAGAGTCCATGCTAGATTGTGCTGTTGGCTCCGGAGATGTATCTCCTCTATCATCTCCTGCACCGAGATCGTTTGTTCCTGCGTCATCTCCGTTAATAGCTTCTCTCTGAGGGCCCTGCCTAGATAATGGATTGCTCGCATGAGGAGATTGGCCTTCCCCATGGTGGGGGGTCTAGTGGGACATCGAATCAATACCAGAACTCCCCGAGAAGACTCGCTCAACCCACTCTATCAACAATTAGCTCCAGATTCTCCGATTGCTGGGACGGGGAAGATACCCTGTTCCCACCCGTGCTTTCCGTATTAGTCGTTTCAGAGGATCCCCGTGTGAGCGAACCGGCGGACGATGAAACCGTCAGTAACTGAGGAGGCGGGATCCACGACCTGGAAACTTTCTCCAGACACTGGAGAACATCCTCGATGCTCGGACGGTTTTCCGGTTGGGGCGTCCAACAGCATTCTAATGCACTCCATACATCATCTGTGAACCACGTCCCTTCCACTCCTTGAGGTCTCTCAGGGCGGTCACCCTTGGATACCTTGCTGGAAATGGCCCAGTTCTTGTATTGGTAAAACGGCACATGCCCGCTGAGAACTTCATATATTACCATTCCAAGAGCGTAGCAATCCGAAGATTTTGTCGGACGTTGGTCTCCAGCTTCTGAGTCAAAAAGCTCCGGGCTCATCCACCGGATGGTACCACAATGTGCGTATGAGTTCAAGGTTGTTGAGTCAGGGATAATTGTCAGAAGACCGAAATCTGCGAGGCGGGCATGATGCGCCTCATCGACCAGAATATTGGCCTAGCAGAAGTCATTCAACAGAGGATGGGGCTTCAGCTTTTGAAGACGCACCCCTTTAAGATCCCCGTGGACCATACCTTGACTGTGCATATGGATCAACCCTTTTGCGACGTCGGCCAGCTGAAGGAGCCGCGTGATCATCAATGACATGTGGATAATAGAGCCTGAACGGAGAACCTACAAGTCCAAACCGATTCGCATCGCAATTTTCCTTCACAAACTGGTTGATGTTCCCGTTCGACATCCACTCTGAGACCATCGCGAACTCAGTCTCGGCCATTATCACCCCTAGGAGCGGCAACACGTTCGGATGTCGAAGAGCCTTCCACGACACAAACTCCTTACAGAACCCCTAGATAGTTTGTAGCCAGTGTTTCAGTGGTAATGTAGGACTGAGAGTATCACCAGCGACCCACACGGATGAGTTTCTGCACGTCGCTAGTAACGTAGGTCCTCAATGTCTTGACCGCGACCTCCCGCCCCTGATATTCTCGCTTCGACACGTCCCCAAATCCACCATGGTACAGCACAACACCGGCTGAATCGTCGGATAGCTCGATCCTCAGTGATCTAGGAATCAGGGCGTGATGAGCACACGTCTTGTATAGCGATCGCACACATCTCTTTCGGATACTCGATTGGAGATTGAGGGTATCCAATGCCTAACCAACAGAATGTATCAGATCAAATGGAAAGTAAATTGACTTACTCCCCGGAAACAAAGTGTGGCAACGTACCTCATCAATCACATCGACAAAGGTCTGAACGTCGCTCCCTCGGAGTTGATCAACAATATGCGTCTTCCTTCCCGAGAAAATTGTTTCAATAACCGGTGAGAGTTCATCGTGCGGAACAGCCCCACTGATCAGGCGTTGCACGGCTTGCTCATGGGAATCGATGGGCGGATCTAGGGGACGATCTGTATCCCGTGTAGGCTCGAGGCAAAGTGAAGGTAGAGGCAAGGGCGCATCACTACTCCTGCGATCAGTGAGTGGAGGGGGTCCAGCGCGTCCGACAGTATCGAGGTCATCGTCGGGGAGCAAGCTTGGTGCCTGTGCTGGGGGAGTAGGTTCGCTGTTTGTGTGCAACGTTCGTCAGGATGATACCGGAACTTGCTAATAGGAAACACCGACGCGGTCTATTTGTGCAAACGGCCTGTGAGACTTGAGGAATGGTGGACGGAGGTAGAAGGACCTACCGCTATGATTGCTACTGGGTGAGATTCAGGGTTGTGGCTTGCGTTGGCGGCTTCCCGGGGATCGGAAGTGGTCATAACGCGAGGCAACGGGGAGAGAGGTCGAGGAAAGACGGCGACGTGCTGAACGCGGGGTTTACGCGTGATCTATACATTACGGGCGGCTATGAGGACAGTAGTGAAGGGAACAACATCGAAAGGTTGGGTGCTTGGTATACCGGCGGCCTATAGCGGATCCCGATCAAGAACCGACGGAGTTTTGCGAACCGGCGGGAGATCTCAACACCTCCTTCATCTTTGCCGCGCCATCTCTGCTCTACCACGCTGATTCTCCCTGCCTAGGTGGCTGCTGCCAGTGATCAACTCGCCACGGATTTGGTCTGGTACTCGGAGACCGAAGAAACTCTTTCGCTAGACGCGTTCAGTACTTCTCGCGGTCGCCACTTCGCAGACCACAATCCCCCTGCACACCATCCCCCCTTCATGTTACTACGTGCTGATTTCACCCCACGTAGGGTCGAATTTTCCTGCGGATGACGAACAGGCAACTCTGACCGTGTGCAGCCAAGGAAGATCTCGTAATGACCGGAGAGGAGACATTGCGGTGCCCCAGACTCGTGAAAGTAGCAGGTCTCCCGACAGAGCGTCTCTGGAGGCTTGCATGGGGCAGTTGACCGTTCACACTCGGGGTAAAAACCGACAACACTAAACTAGAGTCCAACAACTAGAAATAATGTGTAACTGGGTGACTATCCGTAAGACTAGGGATATATATATCCGTCGTAGAAGGGTGCCACTAGCCGAGGTCTATTTGCGATTATCCAGCTGCTGTCCATAGGACTTTCAATGAACAGAATATTACGTGAC
>Ga0307517_10002133_pt1 | contig 32165 bp, 29 predicted proteins | sample 23_EM_MG_FD_194515 | JGI IMG/M metagenome (GOLD analysis project Ga0307517, IMG submission 194515) | Populus trichocarpa ectomycorrhiza microbial communities from riparian zone in the Pacific Northwest, United States - 23_EM | ecosystem: Host-associated > Plants > Roots > Unclassified | place... | reverse complement strand
GAAGATGACCCAAAGGATGACAATTGGCTGGCTTTAGTTCTCGAGTTTCTTGGAGCCTTGTAATCATCATCCTTTGGGTCATCTTCCTCACAGCCGCTACTCCCTTCGTCGTCATCACTCGATGAATTAGATGAACCTTCTGTAGACGTATTGGATCCAAGATGCAGAGTTAAATCTCGATTTTTGAATTTCTCCAGGTAGCCGCCAAACTAAACGAATTAAATTTTAGTGCAGGGCTGACACAAAATGATGCGGACGTACTGAGGAAGATTTCTCTGAGTTTATTGGCCTTTTGTAACTCATAGGCTGCCAATGGCAGGGTGCCAGGGTCTTCCGAGCGTGAATTACCATCCTTTTCACATGCGCCCGTCCTTGGTTTGAGGTGGGTGATCTGGATCGTTTCTGACCAACAATAGGAGATTTCGAGGTTTCAGCTGCTCCGGGAGCGCTGCCAATAGAACCACCGTCCGGCAAGTGCTGGTCTGCTGAAGGAGCGATGATAGCATCCGAACGGCTGGATTCGAGAATGGTTGGGATGGTCATGGCAGTGGAGGCGCTTATTTCAGAGGATGGGGCTTCCGGTTTATCAAGACTTTCACCAGAAACCTCGAGTCGTTCTCTTTTCACCTCGATCGTGTTGTGGGAAGGTGTCCCAGTACCCAGACGAACATCAAATACCATTTCAAGCTGAGTGATCATGGCGTCATCTGAATTTGGCTGGTCTTCGACGACAATGGGGCGCACGTTAATCGTCAAGGACAACGGACCAATGGAAGTTTGTGAATCAGGGAGTCCCATTGATGAAAGTGGGAGGGATTCGTCCCAGATCCATGTACCCTGTGAGTTTTTTGATAGGCCCTGCATGAACTGCTGGGCTGTGATGCCCTTGTGAATTTGATCCTTGGTTAAAATGAATCCTTTATGGCCCTTGATTGCCCAACGAGCCCAATCTACGAAGTCCCATATAAGTTGTGAATATTTGCAATAAGGAAGCCATGTTGCACCATGTTTCAGTATGTCGCAATCATACTCGTCGTCATCAAATTCCTCCCAAAACTTCCGGATGGACCATTCACGACTGACAAACCACCGATGATAGAATCTCGTGAGCACTCTATCGAAAGTGGCACTCCTCCACAACCTATCAATTCCCTTTGCACCAGTAGCGCCAGCTTGCCTCTGTGCCTCCGCCGCCTGCATAAAGAGACGCTCACACAACCGACAAAGGTGTATGATATCAAATTTATATTCCTCCCACTCCTTCTGAGGGTCTGGCGACGTTAATACGAGCTTGAGGGAATCCCACTGGAATTTGGCAACGAACATGAGCGGTACTCGGTAACCTCGTGGCAGGACGACCTTTGTACCTTGGTGAGTCGTAACGTGGAAAAGCGGGATAGTGGAATTAGCTTCGCGGGGAGGAATGGAAAACGCTTTAGAGCATAGATACTGGATAAGAAGATTCTGGGGAAAGTCCTTGTCGCCGATATATCTAAGCTCCTGGGGATGCATCCAGGGGTGAGGGTTTGATTGTGTAATCATATTTTTCCGTCTCGGAGTCCTGTGGCCGGGGTTGAGGAAAGTGCCCTGAGATCCCGACATCACTGTATCCCACGTAGAAGGGACCATGGGCTTTGGCGTATCCGATGAGCGCTTTGGGCGTGTCGACCGCCTTGTAGATGGTGATGGGGAGGAGACGGTGGAAGGATCAACAGCGTTGGACATATGGAAAATATGGTTTAATGAAAGAGGCAGCGTCGTCCACAAACTGGACAAGTCCTTCAAATCAAAGGGAAGTTGGAAAACGGAATGAGTTTTTCGTCAAAGTCCAAATTTGTCTTGATGGGACATTGCCAAACATTTGTCCCACCTATCAATTCACTTTCACTAGGAACTAAGCATACACGGAAGCATCTCCTGCGCGAATTGTAACCTGGTGTGCGACTGGATCTCAACACGAAAAACCCCCGATGCAGCAATGCGCCGAGTAGTACTAAACGGTGGGGGAGGTGGACTGCAAGGTGTTTACCCATAAACGTATCATGCGAACCAAAGGATGTGCACACTGTACAAGTCCGCGGCTGCGTGTGGCGCCTTCAATCATTACTGCTTTCAAGACCCCTGCTTATGACGTGTCGATGAAGCTCACAAGTGCTCCACGATGTTCATGTCCGAATACCAATCCAAGATTGCTCACGCCGGAAGCGAATAAGAATCGGGTATAAAGCTGGTCATCGAACGAGCTTGCAATCCTAACCCGCTCTCATTTTCGAGGTCGGAGTCGACATGGCCGTTCACCATAGCGTTTTCTCTACGAATGAGAGAACATTAACCGTTGATCCCCAGTCGCCGCAAAGTCCCATCCACGACCCATATCTTGGATTCCCAAAGGTTTCATCTCCTGGAGTCGATTCCCAAGCCTCGCTTTCCACCGAGCCCACTGTGCCTCCCTCACATGCCAACCGCACTCTTGTTCTTTGCTTCGATGGAACAGGTTTGTTTACGTTGTAACACGTTCAAATACTATACTCAAAATTTGCAGGCGATCAGTTCGATGACGATGCAGGTGAATTTGTTTGCCTTTCTAACAGGTGCTTACTCCTTTGCTAGAATTCAAACATTGTCAATTTCTTTTCAATGCTGAAGAAGGATGACCCCAAAGAGCAACTCGTTTACTATCAGGTGAGCACATTCTGGTCCTACAATGTTTTTCGAAAACTGTCGCAAACCAGGCAGGTATTGGGACGTATACCATCCCGCAGATTGCCAAGCCCATGATGGCAAAATTGCACAAGGCTCTCGATAGTATGGTCGGTGTTCATTTGAACGCCCATGTGATGGGTATGTGCCGTCTGGATGTGGACCACCGTCTAAAATTCCTATCATCAATTAGGAGGGTATGAATTCCTTATGCAAAATTGTACGTTCCAAACACATTTCGTCGACCAACAGGCCTCGACTGAGGCTGCCCAACCTAGATGAAGCGGGAGATAAAATTTTTCTCTTTGGTACCTTCCATTCATCGAAGGTGGGCATGACATCTAATTCCTATCTTTCCAGGATTTTCGCGGGGTGCTTGTGCGTATGAATGTTAATATTTTTTTCATGTCCTAATAGTCAGATACTGCGAGGGCACTGGCAGGAATGTAAGTCACGTTATAAGGCCCAATGACCGGAATACGACTTTTAACATGATCCTCTTCATACAGGGTTCACAAGGTTCGGAACAAGCTGTTTCCCATCATCCTCAATTAAGCATTTTCTCCTAGGTTGGGCTGCTACCAAAATGCAATCACCAGCAAGTCCCTTTTGCATACAAAATGTATTCTCGCAACGACGAGACAGGGTGGCGACAGAGCGCCGCTTTCAAGAGAGCTTTCTCAATTGATGTTGATATCGACCTCATAGGCGTCTGGTATGTATAAGAGTTATTCAAGCATAAGATGCGGCTCTTGAAAGTGTTGGATTAGGGACACAGTCGGATCTGTTGGAATGATCCCCAAACGGCTGCCATTCACCACTTTTAATACGCATGTTAAGGCCTTCCGCCATGCCCTTGCCCTAGACGAACACCGTGTTCGTTTCAAACCGAATTTCTTCAATCGACCTACACATGAAGAACTCGAGCTTGGCCTCAGGTGGGGTGAAGTTCCAAAAAAGGTAGACCATAAACCCCATCGGCGAAAGACTTTGCGCGAGCTTGAGCGACAATACAATCGAGGGGGTTCCCACCAGACGGACGTTAAAGAAGTCTGGTTCGCTGGATGCCACTGCGGTAGGTAGCCTTGCTGGGAAAGTGTTCCGCAATTAATCTTCATCAAATAAGATGTCGGTGGTGGAGCGGTGAAGAACGAAATTCGAAACAATCTTGCACGTATTTCCCTTCGATGGATGGTTCGCGAATGCTTCAGGTTGAATACCGGCATATTGTTTCACCGAGATACATTTAAGGTGATCGGACTTGACCATACCACTCTTTGGCCCGTCGTAAAAGATCGTCCGGCCCCCATGACTTCATTTTCTGGCTCACCTCCCGCTTTATTGCGGCCCCTCCTCACCATGGGAGTGAAGGGCGCCATCGAGGATGCAAACGATTTTGTAAGTGAGGAGGAAGAGGACTTGGCCGATATTCTTAGTTCTATCAACGATATGCTGAAGATATCCAAGACGTGGCGGATTCTGGAATACATTCCACAAAAAATCCGGTTCCAGAAGGACGATGACTCTTGGGTTCAGAAATTATCGTGGGCAGGTCTTTTTTGATACGGCATCCGTTTACTGAATAATCAAAAGGATCAATCGCGGTCGAGGTAGAGTCATTCCGAAGCAGAAGGCAGAAGGTGTTTTAATGCACCGAACGGTCGAGATGCGGATGAACCTTGTGAAGGACAAGAAGGGACGACTCTATCATCCCAGGGTGAGACTTATCCCAGCCGTGAAGCTCACTTTGGTAGATTGAGAGGTCTATGGAATTCGTCTGTGTAATGTTCGCTATGTAGCACACCTGATCAGTTAAAATTTGACTTTATTAATAAACCAGCTTTCATTTACAATACTGCATCAATTCAAATCCAGAGCGTCACTCAATACTGAGAATCAGGAGCGATATTCCGCACCACAATCGCCAATAGTATCAATCAAGTTGCCACCTTGTGAACGGCTTAAGACTTCATCAATGGTTGCATGGTCCTGTTTTGTTAAGCTGAAACCGAAGGCCATCCTGTTGTCATCGATATGCTCAGAGATCCCCAATCGTACCCCTGAACATGATAGTAAAAACACGTTCAGACAATAATCAGTAATAAGATGCACCTATGAGGACAGCACCGACGAATGGCTGATCTAAGACCCATCTTGTTGCGATATTGGAGATACTCCTCCCGTGACGATCCCCTATTTGACGGAGGACGAGGAGCAACGATTGAAATAATTCCCAAGTTCCCCAAACCTTGACAATCACGTCCAGATACTAACATTGTCGTTAAGTTGCGCTTGCAAGACAACGGCTTGATGGGCCTCACCTTTCTCAAAGAAGGAGTTAATCCACCCTCGGAATAACGTTCTGGTTCCGGCTTCCCGAGCCATTTATCTGATAGTAAACCGCCGCACTAAGGGTTTGATAAGTTGGGTTATGAACAATAAATTGATACAATACCAGCGAGCCGTAGGTCAGCAATTTGAGACCGTGTTTCTGGCAGACTTCGGCCATTCCATATAGAGGGCGAGTGTCAATGAGTGAGAACTTCATGATTATTACAAATGAGAAATGGACTCTCTACAGACACAAGACGCTCACTTGAACTTGGTTCGAAACAACCACGCCAGATCCTAGCCGGGTGCAAATCTCGTCTGTGTGGACAGTGTCAAAGTTGCACAAGCCTATGGCAGAAATGTGACCCTCTTCCTTCAGGTCGGCCAGATGTTGTAAAGACGACATGTATCCGGGGTCTGAGTAATCTTGCCAGTAAACCTGACTGTAACTCAGAGTATGTGGAGACAGGGAAATCTTACACATACCTGTAGGAAGATCCGTTGTGTTTGCATGCGCTGCATTCGCTCACGCACAACAGAAAGAATATACTCTCTGGTTGGTTCCACGGTCTCAAAAGCGCACCACTTTGTTGCAGCAACGATTTGGTTTGCGTATTCAGAAGATTTGTAGAATTCCCCCTTTGGTGGTTGTTTAAAATTGAGATGGTTGCTCCGAATTGTACTCACAAATAGAATTTCCGCACTGCCATAGTGGTCGGCTGTTGACGGTGAGCGATTCAGGATGTGTAGATAGAGGGAGGGGCTCACCCTGGAAACAAGGTTTGAATTTGATAAAGAGTTGGAAAACGCTGACAAATCCAGATCAAATTGTTGAACGCACCATATCTACTTACATTGAATCAGCTGCAGGACTTGAAACTTGAGTACGATGATCATCGGAACGTACCAAAACCATTGTAACCCATCTCAACATGCCTCTTCATCGCTTCAATGACCTTGGATACTTTGGCAGTTCCCCATTCTTGACTCGACAATTGCCATAGGCCAGTCCAAATACGTGAGGACACAAAGGGTCCAAGGCGGAAGCATTCAACAGCTGGAACGGGAGAGGACATTTCTGTCGTCAGCTAGGACCGCAACCTGTCTTTATAGCCGACATGAGCCCGAACCCGGTGAATAAATGTTGGCCAGTCGTATCATGATGGCATCTTCAGTACGCCGTGTATCACCACGGGTGAGTCAGAAATAATGCAGCCGGTTCATCAAGGTTCATAACTATTTTTGTCCGATGCGCAGATGGCAATCCTGGTCTCTTAACCGGTTGTTGGGCGGCTACGAATCTCCAAAAAATACACCAGAGGAATCAGATGGTGATTTCTTCTGATCTGCCTCCCGGCCTCCTAAACGGATTCCTCATCACTGAAACAGGAAAAAACTATATAACAGGAGCAGTTGTGGATGTCCTCACCCTAAACCATCACCCATCCTCTGTTGGACATTCAATCCCTTGCAACTCCCTCAATGACAGCTGCGGAAATTTCTAGCAAACGTGCAAATGTGCGCCCAGCAGTCAACCATTTGTGAGCCCATTCCTTGTACCTGTTATATCCACATTGATAATGATACCAGAAATCTCATGCTCGACACTCTCATTGCAAACGCTACGCCTGAGGAGTAGATTCTTTGCTTCTTACTGTGGAATGGATCTAACTCCTACAATATAGCCTTCGATCGATCATACGCAACCTCCTTGTCACTGGTCCACCTGGTATCATTCCTGCATTCACCGATGCAGCGCGTAGCCGTTTATGTCAAACAAACTATAAAGCGAACCCCGGTGTTCTCTTTCGCAAGCAAACCCTTGACTCACCCGCAATCCCCCTACCACACTTGCATGACGTGTTGAGACACACTCGATCCCTGTTCGGTGCAGGACTAGGTATTATGAGCCTATCGCTATTAGCATCCGTAGTCCGTGCGACCATTGGACTCCACTGGGAAGAGGAAGGCGAAGTGGCGGATTTCCTTGCTATTATCGATTCTGATATCACACAAGCCATCCAGGTAAGTGATTAAACCGTTTCAATTGATCATGGTTCCTCAACTGTTGTGCAGAGCTGTAAGGAGGAGCATAAAGCCAGGCGAGTTGCAGACACCGCTGCGGCACGTGCAGCTATAAACGATTTGCGAAACGCTCTCGATGAAAGCTTTGCCGACGTCGAATCGTGGGGTGGCGAGTTCGGCTTCGGACGATCGTTGTTAAGTTTGGAATACTGGCAGATTTGATTTCGAGTTCCGTGTGTAATTTCTAGTCAACCTTGGTATGAATCCCTTACGGTCACTATTCCGAATCCCACCAAAATTATTATATCCCAGATTTCCGCTCACATCGCTTAATATCACGGGGCCAATTGGCAAAAAAATGGAATGCATTTACGATCATTATGAGCGCGGCCAGAGTGGTGTTCAGTCGGAGCGTTTCGGAGTGATACGATCTACTTCACTCTTTGTACATCGTAGAAGCTCCACAAGGTCAACAATGTTGCTCTGTTCAGTCCTGTTGGAACTTGAATTTATAAACGCATACAGGTATGTATAGACCTCATCAGGAGATATCTTTTTTTTTTCGATTCGGAGTCTAATGATCCTCGGATTTGGATTGGAAGGAACACAGAATCAATAAAAGGGGATGCCTTGTTTCCGAATTTATGATGGGCCGATATCCCGAGCTAACATTGACTGACTGGCTACTCCCAGATTGACTTATATACCATCACAAAGGTTTTCAATGATCAACCTTCTAGTAACCAAGTTTTAAGCAACATGGTCCCGGTCTCAACTTCAGTTCAATTTGCACAGGCTTTATGGAAGGGTTCTCTATTGAGATTTCGGAGGAGCTGTCTGCCAACGGGTTGACAAATAACCCTAGAAACAATCATCGGGTCATTTATGTAAGTACACTTTGCGACGTGTTTCAAAACAAGACAACATGATGCATTCTGTTGACCACGAATTCCAAGTGAAGCAAATTTGGTATCAAGATTTTTCGGGGCCAATTTTCCAAATTCCAACTTCGGATCAGGACCCCCGAAACGGGATCTATGATCCGGCGGTACAGTATAAAATGGATGGAAATCTCTAACATCAGGCGTACGCACCCACTTCCGGGAAACCTTTCAGTACAAGGGGCTGTTCACGCCGAAGACCAACCCCTCAAGTTTTTCAAGTTTTCGAGAGCGTATTCCCAGACATTACATATTAAATAAATATAAGCTAATGAAAGCTTTGAGCGCCTGATTACTACGGAAGATTTTGAAACATTGAAAAAAAAAAGAATTTGGACCCTAGGGAACCCTGTCCGTATAAAACTGGCAAATATAGATTAGCCAATTTTGGGGGTCCTTTCGGATCGAAAGGTGAAATATCCAAAAAATTGCCGGATCCAAAACCCCACATGGTAGTACATTGACCCGAGTTCAAGTTACCAACAGCTTATGTACATTGATCGCCAACATCACTTACTGAGGTAGCCACTCCCTATCCAAATCTCCATGGGTTTCACGACAACGGTACCCGCACTAGACCAGTTCTGACTTCTAGTAAAGTTCTAAATTAGGTAGATGACCTGCCATACCATCTTAGTTGGCTGGGGTCCACCACTAATATTGCGCCAGCACACCGCCATTTTTTTTGGGTGATGATAAGATATTCTTAAATCTTTTTGTTGTAGACTCGTTTCGTTCAAATGAATTCATTTGTCAAAATTAACGTACTACTCTGTGTAGTTTTGTCGGATGTCCGGGATATTGCGAGATACTACAAAAGGGAAGTCGGAATATCTTTGATCTGCAACGGAGGCAAATCACCATAAGATAGTCGATAATCTTAGATCTAGCATGCAGCGTCATGTCTGGCGCTCTGATGGATTCAAAGATGATGTTGCAGCTCACCTCATTATCGCAACATAAACTTGCAGTGCGGATGACGAACTTATGTTCCTTGATCATGATCGTTGGTCTCTATGCCTACCTAGAGCAAAGTCAGGTCATCGGTTTCAAGTTGGTGGGGCGCCCAAACGAACATCTCAGTCTGTCGAATTGTTTTGGCATCTAGTAATATTGGAACCTTTTGGTAACGACGGATACAAATAACCTTCAGGTTGTGTGAACATGACACCTAACCAAGGTGCTCAAATGCTGTTTGTTTTATGTTCGGTGACGATGTTTACCTGATCCACTTTCCAGTGGCAGGAATTCCTGTCCTTGGCGATAGTACAGACTAACCTGTTTGAGGAAAGGTGTCAGGATAAAGTGCTGCAAGGGTAGTGAAAGACAAGAAAATGGCCGGGACAGCCAGTATTATAATAGCAAAGCAGGTTAGATTGGACCTGGATGATTGACCACATTCTTGAGTCAGAGGAACATCTTATAACGTAAGTCTCAGAATTCAGAGCGTCGGCTGGCCTCTGCACCACACGGGTTAAGTATTCTGTGCGCACAGAATTCTATCGAAATGCAAAATGCTGTATAGTGGGCGACCCATGTCGAATACAGTCGAGAGCATAAGAGGCGAAACGGTATAGGTACATGAGCATCAGTCCGATATCTTCAAGTTTCAGATGGCACAGATGGCAAATTGAAATGGCACTGATTCGAATAACAATGTCGCGGTTGAAGCCATACTACGCACGGACATAGCTGTAGATGCTAGAATCAGTGCAGGTGCAGAAATAATTGAAGTTCGAGAATTTATTGTTCCTGATCTTCCCTGGACAATGTCCTGGCGGTGCTGGGTGTAGGTACTGAATCAGGTAGTGTATCTAGGATACCGGGTGCCGTATGCAGGTGAAGACTCTGAAGAGGTTTGTTGGCTCGATGTAGTAGTCTCCAGCGGCATCACACGTGCACAGATTATTCCGTAAGATCAGAGATGATCCCATGGTTGATCGATATTCCTTCTACGATCGTGAATGTCGTCGCCATGAGCGACGGCGGTGAAAATGCTGGGATCATCGGAGCTAGCGGCATATGCAGCGCTAAACTTGCCCAGAAGAGGAGGTTTGCCATGCAAGTTTAACCAGATCTGTTGTCCTACTTCAAGAACAGTGGTGATGGAGTTTTCTAGGAAGGGGTTCAAATCTTCACGAAGATTCAAGGAGTTTTAGGACCTCGTCGCCGGTATTGTTGCCAATGGCTGCGATGAGCTTCAAGTCCTCCGATCCATTGACCTCAACATGAGGACTTGACAATCATGCTGTGGGCGGCAGAGACGATTATAGAAGGGACAATGGAATGTTCTCATTGGCGCATATGGGCGAGAAAGGTCGCCGGAAGTCAGTATTCAATATTCAATATTCAATGGGTGTGGTTATGAAGCCCAGGTTTAGATAAAGTTTGCCGTAAATATTTGAGAATATTTGTCACTTTGTTTATATAATTATCTTCGCGATTGGAAAGCTTAAGAATTTGCAGTCCAAGCCCCTGGGCAAGTATAGCGTATTGGCATTCATTGTTATGATATAATTGATCTGCAATTGCAGGTTGCCACAGACTATCGTGATCAACCATGGCAGTCCCGAGATATCCAACACAGCAATATCTTGGTGGTGACTTCGTGATTTCTGCAGGATGCGTTCTCTTTCGCCACAACCCCCCACCCTCATCGAACACGCTCGAAATATGTATCCTCCACCACTTGAAGCGTGATGTGTGGCTTCTACCTAAGGGCAGGAAGGACCAGGGGGAAACGATAGAAGAGGCAGCATTGCGGGAAACATACGAAGAAACGGGATTTAAATGCAGGCTTTGGCCTCAAAGAATGCCCACAAGAGCACCCGCTGTTGGTGTCGATAATGTCTACACCACGCAGATTGTCGATGACCTGGTCGAACCCATTGGAATCACTATTCGAGATTTGGGCAAAGACGACATAAAGATCATCTTTTGGTTTATTGCAAAGGCAGAGGACGGTGTGGACAAGGTGCACGGAACCCAAATGGCGACAGAGGACTACGAATCGACGTTCATGGATGCGCAAAAGGCAGTAGAGAAGTTGACATTTGAAGGTGACAGGGACATTGTCCGACGCGCTCTTGCTTTAGTAACGACGAACAAGCCGGGTTTGTAACTACACCATTTGACACGTTTGAAGTACAGATAGAGTATAATAAAACAAGTTTCCCGCAACCAGATAAAGCAGAATAATCATAAAAGTCCTTAGGTTATCATCTAGCAAATGGTAAATGGGGTATCAAGCTGTAAGTTGAGAAGTTATAGTTTTTTGTGATGCAGAGCGTCCATTGCTGCAAGCGTGCGCATATTGAGAGAATTCTACAGACCTTTGTGTGAGAGATGGCAGGACAAGACCTCGATGTGCGTACCTCCAGGCTGTATTTGGTTTTCTTACCGCTTGGACCAACCTCAAGGGGTTTACCAGAGAGAACAAGTTCAAACTCATGGCGGGCAGCGTCCCCTTCACTTTGGCATCCTAGAAGGCGGCCATATTCGTAGTCTACCAAGGGTTAGAAACAATTTCAACAAACGAAGGTGGAGTACAAACGGGCATAATAAACCAAGTAGTGGTCCAACTGAATCTTCGGCCCATGTTCGAATACCAGGCTGAATGCTTCCCTTGCCATGCATTCAGCCACTTCTTTCGCGATGTTGACGACTTCGTTGGGATCGATTTCGGCGTTGGGATCCTATGTAGTGTTAAGCCTCTAGTATATCCCGACGTCAACACCGAAGTGCTCACTGGATACGCGACGTAACGCAAACAGACACCCCTGAGGAACAAGGCCAGGCAGTAATCATCCCAGTAACCCCCATTACCGTTAGAGTACTCTCTCTCCTTTGCCTTCTCGTCTTTGTCTTCGAATTTTTGGAGCCCAGAAATTAAGGAGTCAATTTCAGGGAGCATCTTCTCAGCTATAACCGATCGTGGCGCTTCAGCGATTCCATGGAAAATATAGGCCACCTCCAAACCAGAAAGCGCAAGCCGATTGCCCTGCATCTGAAATTTGCGTGCCTTTCTGGCCACGAATTTCTAAAAAAAAATATATGAGATATTTGTTTTTCAAAAAGAACTGAGATCGAACCTCCAATGGGATGCTCTTTCCTGCGATTTTTTGCCTTAGTGCGGGTACCTTATTCATCAACTTTGAGGCTTCCGTTTTCATGCCTTCATTGTTCCCACAAAGCTCGAGCAAACACACACCCATGCCGTATGAGTAGATAGCCTTCGACCACTGTCGATATTGTTAGTCAATTCCTGGTAAATGGAGAAAGGGCAAAAAGCACCGTTGCTTCGGCTTCCAATGCTCTCCAACACTTGAGACTCGCTTCAAGATCCCAAAGAGCTAGATTGGAAATGGCGATTTCCCAGAAACTAATATGGTGCAGGTTACGATATTGGCTTTGTGATTCCATGGCTTTGGTATAGTATTCAATCGCTTTCCGAGGCTGTGACCGGCAAAGAGCCAGGCGTCCGGCACCGAAAAGGAAGAAGACTCCTGAATGACAGGATTGGTCGGTTACGAAGATAGAATTCTGAGTAAGTGTGTCTACTTACCATTTGGGTATCGTTTCAAGTTCCAGTTCAAAATTTTACTAGCTGTGTTGATGTCGGTGCCTTCGAAAGTGAAAGTGGAGAGAACGAGATGAAAAATCAAAAGGCACATATCGCATATCGATCGCCTTAGCCCTTCCATTGCTGGAGAAAAAAGTGAGTGGCGATCAAAAAACCTGTGTTTCTTCAGGCTGACGAAGACCAAACGCTCACCTACAGTAATGCGTGGCTCATCCTCGCCTTCAACCCAGCCACCGGCTTTCATCAACATCTCCAACCCAACCTTCCTGTCGCCTTTATATCCAAACATCTCCACCAACGTTGCAAGTTTTCCGGGTATCAAACTCAAAACAATATTGCACATGCCGACTCCAAGGTACACTCCTGAACGGAAGTGTTCGTCGATAGATGTGTCGATCGCACCAAGGCCTTTTGCAGCAGCTTCCGCATCCATAGCATCAAGGTACTGCCCGAGTTGTCGGTATATAGCGACAGTCGTCCGCATATTGAGTCTAAGGAACCGGAGTGTTGGAACTCCAACATCGTGAAGCAAAGCAGAAAGAGAACTCACGCCTCCTTGATAAAAGCGAGCCAGTCTCCCGAGAAGACAACCCCTAAAAGAGCCTTCTCATATAAAGTTTCTGCATACATTAATTCAGCATGACGTTCAACATCGGTCATGCTCTTGATGAAGTTAACGCTAGATGAATGAAGTGACGAAACCACATATCCTGCCAGGGTGGAACCAAGAAAAGCTTGCTTCTTCCGATGCAAGTTGGCGATATGGTTTCCATGTTTTGTATGCGCGATCCCTGCCAGCAGATCCTAAGTGAACATTAAGACTCGGAAGAGCAGGTGCCCAAAAAATGTGTGCGCAAGAAGGAAACTCACATCATCTTCATAACTCATGAGCGCCTTGACGCATTGAATCAACCCATATCCCGTTGCAAAATACAGTCTCTCCTTCTTTTCATCGTTTTCATCGCAGAACTCCTCGCTCTCGAGCATCTTACTTTGAAGAAAGATGTCCAGCGCATAACATATCGGCGGCAGGTCGAGGAGAGCGTCGGCTGGGTCATAAGGCTGCTTGACGACAGGTGGCTCCAACCACGATTGGTAAGACGGCGGTCCCTTCTCGGCGTCTACAACAGTCAATTCCGTCTTCTCTTTGGATGGGCTTGATGTCATACCTATATCCGCTGACGTCGCAGGTGTAAGGAGACTCAAGTCGGTTGAAGGAACAGGAGGAAGCAGCGAGTCAACTCGACTACTGCTGGTGCTGATTGACGATTTGTCTGATACGACCGCCGGGCTAATTGGCGTCGATGAAGAACCAAAAAGAAAGTTGTTAAATGCCATCTTCCAGTGGCTAACTGCAGACTTCGGATCCGAGGGATTGATGTGGATGGGTCGAGAAGCTGAACTGGGAGTGATGCGGTTTGTTTCGAAGCCCTAGTATTCAGCGAACAGCATTGCCACAATAATGGTCATGCAAATATTTAGATAGACGGTACTTCATACACATTGCGAATATGTGGATAGAGATTATAGAAGTCGTAGAGTACGATCCAATGCTAGGAGAAGAATAATCCGTGTTCATGCCATACCCCATACCTCTAATCCAAGGCACTCAAATTTGACGGTCCTTATGTTCCCCAGGACACGGCCAGCGCATAACGGTTCATTGTCAAATGTTGGACAAGACGCAGAAGAGCCCTCGAATAAAGTGTTGTCCAGGTATAGACCATAGTGTCCGTCCCTATCATCAGTCAAAAATGAACATGGAATGGGCGGATGTGCACTGACCCTCCGCCAAAAGATATGTAATCTGGTTCACATAGCGCGACATAATTATTCCTTCCAGTCGCCTTGAAGACTTTAAGAATCCCGTCGACATATTTCCAGAGGAAACTGGGAGACCGAATCAGAGAAGTAGGAAAGCTTCTTAACGACAGGACGTACGACTCTCCTCCACCCGAATATCCTTTACCTTTATTTAACTTTAATCCTTCTGCTATCCATGCTCCAAATATTGCTTTATGTTTTTCTTCCGCTCCACCATCCTTAATGGCTAATAACATTCCTTTGCCGATACCAAAATCACCCGGTGCCAATTTCTGTGATAGATGCGCTTCACAGCGAGAGTAAAGCGTGTTGAGCGAGATTCCATGCTGATCGAGGGAATATATGAGCATCCACGAACGAGGAAGTCGTGACAGTGCTGGGAGATGAACATGCAACTGAACGAATGGCATAAGATTGGTCCTTGCATATCTTTCACAGAAACATACCATCGAGGCTAGCTCGGGAATTAAAACCGAATCAGATGACATCCCCCGTCCAACCAACTCAATAGTTCCAACCTTTTTCTCAATGAGATCTCCCATCCTACCTACACTTCCTGTGTCAGTAGGTGACGTGGAAGAAAGACGCCTTTCATGACGGTTATACCCGCTATCATGATCTTGCCAATCGGCTCTATCCGACCCCATCTCCTGAGTAATAAGCGGAGTTGATCTGGCTTCTCGTCCACAGTCGTTTCGTTCGTTAGCCTGCACAGGACTAGGGCTAGAAGGGCTCAGGGTGTAGAACTTTGACTTGCCTGCTCGGACTGTTCCAAACCCAAACCCAAACCCAGCTCCCCAACCCCCCCGTGATCCTGAGTCCACGCTACTGGTTGCTCCTTCACTCCCACTATTATTATGAACATCATCACTAGCAAATGGAAATGGGTGCCCTTTCAGCTCAGACTGTAGTGCATCCGAGAAACCCTTGTCCCAATCGTATTTATCGCCCTTAAATCCAGGTGCCCCCGATGGCGGGCTGTAGAATGTAGGCGCAAAAGGTGATGCTGAGTGGGTCACAATTGCAGGCGCAAATGGATTTCTTTGTTTTGATACAGAAAAATGACCTTCCAATGCAGGAGACATCGAATCCGTGGCAAGATGACGTGGAGGCTTGGAATTATCAATAAAGAGTGGTTGACGGGTGCCGACAGTCAAAGCCGATGTATGTTCTTCAAAGGGATCCAAAGTAGTTTTCAAAGACGGCCGTGTTTCAGCTAACTTGGAGGGTGGTGGAGAAGGTTGTGAACCCCGAAGTAAAGTTGACATCAATTTGGAGGAGAGAGAGCTAGACGACCTCTCGGGTCCAGACGCCGTCGAATCAGTTTCCTTCACCGGTTTTATGGGAGGTTTAAGATAGCCGGTATTAACTAAAGGATCAGATTCATGACGACTTGTTGGGGGCGAAGCAGTCAATTGACAAGCGACGGGGGGCGCGATCGCTGGTGGAGGTATAGAGCTTGAACGAGAAGGCATGCGGTGCCGTATGGGAGAAAGGGATCGAGGGCTAGCATGGGAGGAAAGAACAGGCGAAGGTCGAAAATAGTCGTGATCAATGTCCAGGAGAAAAGACTCGGAGGAAATTCGGTTTTCTGTGTCATCGTCCTTATTCGTGATAGAAGCTTGGTCATTGTTGGCGACCCCCACATCGCCGACCCCAACGACGAACCACATTGGATCGTCCTCGTGAAGTAACAGCTCATCCAAAACTTGGGTTCGGGCAGCGGATGAACGTTGTTTTGCATCATACGTAAACACGTCGAAAAACTTCAAAGTTTTATTGGAGTGGTGTTGCGATGGAAGGGGGACCTCGTCGAATTTGGCAGACGATAAGGAAGTAACTATGATTCAAAACTTTGTTACATGACAATATGGTTATGAAAACAACTTTACCAGTATTCGCAGTGGAAGGCGTTACATCTCCTGTGGATCTTCCTTCACCGGGTTGTTTATGTGCAAGAGCAAAGGACAATGGATCCTCTGTCGCCTCAACAAAAGACCCGAAGTCGGAACTTGAATAACTAGGAACACTGCTTGGATGAAAGATTCGCGATGAATTGCGTCTGACTGTGGTATGTTGGGAGGGACCGAAGAGAGGCAGGTTTGTTGTGTCTGCGGCGGCTGGCGGTAATGAAGAGGGTAAAAGTGTTGGAGACGCCCTGGGAGTGGGAGGCTCGAACAGAGTAGCGAACTTGTTTTGTATTTCCTCTCGTTCCTTCAACCTGTGTTGCTCCCTTTCCCAAACGAGTTCCACATCGCCTTGTTGAGACCGCTGTTCGTTCAGACCTAGTTGATTCGTTGTAGTTTCAGTGGATGTAAGCTGCAAAGGAGGTGGAGGAGAAGATGCATCTGTTTGCAACATGGTGGGAAAGGCAATCCGCGGTTTGTAAAAAGTCAGTCGTACACCAGGCGCAGAAGTAAGAAAATGGTAAATCAGTATGCGCCGCAGCCAATGTCTTTAGTCACAACCATCCGGTTCAGCGTTTGCTCGAAGTTGCAGTATGTAGATCATTCTGCGGCCCGGCAATTGTTCCGCACTTGCTCTACAGTCAGTTGCCTTAGAGCTGTATTTAGGTGTCGAGGAAGGCCATTGACGTGTAATTTGTTGGCCAATTATTTTGATTGCAGATACATCGTTCGTCTATGAATGCTGCTAAGCGGTTGACCGCTGCTTCTGGGCATGACCAGTGTTCTAGTCTGCCAATTACGATAACTGGTCATGACTCCATGACTACGGTAAGTACATCCAATCAAGTTAGCTCTCCGAGTTTGGCGAAGTCCGGAGTCCCGAGACCCGTCACTGGATCCCAGCCACTGACAGCTGTAAATCCTGACAATAATCATTCCATAATTTCCAATATCGAAGAAAAAGCAAGATTCACCACTAGTGTTACAACCTGGGTTCGCTCCAGACGTGATGTCGTTGAATCCCGACTTGGCGTTGGAGTAGATGAGAGGGTTGATGAATCCCAATGCCGATTTCCTAGCGGTCAGACGACGGTCATTCAAGAGGGAGAAAATAGCTGCGACAGTCTGAGGCAAGTCAACATGAGACTAACTGCACCATGGATGTCTTACCGGAGAACTGGCGCTGGTACCAAAGACGCTTCTCTGAAGCCCGGCATTAATAACTTGGAAATCAGTTGACTGCGCAGAGAGGTCAGGATAAGCCCGTCCGTCTGCACTATCGGGAGAGGAAATTGGTTTGACACTTTTTCATCTAAACCCGGACTTACTTGTACAGGCCTTGGTGTGTTGTTCCAAGTTCGGTAAGGAAAGCATCCACGTCATCGTTTTGATATGCGGGTCTCAAGAAGTATCTCGAGAAACCTCCTCCTGAGAAGGGAGCAGCAAGTTCGGGATTACCAGTGGTACCACCTACCGCTGTCACGTAAGGACATCTGATGGAAGGTTGGCCTTGAAATTGTAATATTGGGATATAGGCAACTCACGAAGCAGGGAAGACAGGTTGGAAAAGTGTCTGGTTTTCGCCACCGTTAGTCCGGCAGTCACCCCCGCCAACTCTGCAGAATGTTCAGTCGATGAGTCGATTATCTGTAATAGAGAACTTACCCCTGGTCACCGCTGGAGGAGAAGACAGTGGTCCCTCTGATGCCAAGTGCGGCGAATCTATTGCAAACACTAATTGCGTATTCCTGAGGAACCTAAATAATGGGTTAAGGCTGTGATTCCTGATCCGAGGACATTCAACTCACAGTTTGCTCGTCATCGCCGTAGGAAATGGTCAGTACTGAAGGGATGTCATGGCTGTCCAATAAGTAGTCAAGGAACTCCAAGTATGGTTCATTTGTGTTGGACGGAGTGAATGAATCGGAATTGAATGGGGGCGATCCACCCGTACTTTGAAAAACGTCATTAGTTAGAAGTCCATCCAGATAATTCATATCGTCACCTGTAGTAAATAATATCTGTTGGGTAGGCAAGCCCGGAGGTGTATTGGATATCTAGGTTGGCCTCAATGCCGGGTTTATCTTGATCGTTTCGGCCACCTTGAATGGGGATAGTCGTAATGTTAGAACCACCTGCATCTGGGCGGAACTTGTCGAGGAATAACTATAGAGAGGAAAGTGATTCAAGTAGGTAAAATCTCCGCATATGGGTCACCTACCAGTAAATCGGCATAATTTGCGAATTGATCGAGGAAACCAGCAACACCAAGTTTATTGGTCGCTTGTTGTGGAACATAACCTCCGAAATTGTACAACGACCGAAGGCAATCGGGAGTGACGAATGTGACGCAGTGTGAGGGGGACGCTGGGTCTATCGCGCTGTTCAAGGAAATTCCGGATTCAATGGAACTGGTCGTCTTCATGCTTCGTAGGGTTCCGAAATAAGTAGTCGGAGCAACCACATCAATATGGCAGAGAAGTTCCTCAGGAAGTGAATAGCTCAGAGTGCGAACGACTTGGTTTCTTGACACATTGTGTTTGTATACGTGATATTTCGTTCCCAGCAAGCGTTCGGCCTGTTCGACGGTAACTCTGACGGTAACCCAGTCGCCTGCTTTGGAACGGCGAGCGGAATTGTCGCTTGGGGTGATGCTGTGGTATGCTAGCCATTCGTCGATAACCCGGGTTGAATCAGGGTGGGGTGCTCTTAGCCGTTCGACTTGCTCTCTGTTGAGGTGATCGGCATACCTGCGTTGCAAGTAAAAAAAAATACCGAATACGACTTTCGGCAAAAACAAACCTGGGGTGCTTTGGGTTGCTAATCTCCATTAAATTCGCGATGAGTTCGCCCATCCTAGGTTGCTTCATGCCGAATTTCAGGTCGAAGAGGTAGTCAGCAGGAGCGGGCGCTTTGTACTCCCAACCTCTGGGAATTTCGTCCCAGGAGTGTTTTACGAGAAGGTTTTCCCAAAGTCTGAGGGGTTTGCAGGTCGTGATTACTGCAAGGTGGGCGACCCCCAGGAAAAGAGTGATGGGCAGTAACATTGAATGGCCAGAGAAAGCAGAGAGGTGAGGCTGACCACCGCGGATTGGAAGTGGCCCGTCCTTATACCAGCCCTATTAGGCCCTGCTTCTCATCTTCCTCGATTCGACAATGCTGATGGCATACCTATGAGTTAAGATTACATTAGTTACGGCCTCACTACACTTGTTTAATTGATCTTACTTGCCAGTACTTACCATTGCAGAATGACGTTATTTCCCCCTTGCTATCTAGTTAGCATTAAAGTATGGCATGGAAATCAACTTACCGTTTCCCAACGGGTTACCAAAGCGGAATCTTTCAGAAATCGTTCATCATGATATAAGAGGATTTCGCCATTCAAGTTCACGGCCAGCAAGAAGGGCAGTTCCGAGTGTCCGAGTTTGAGAAGATCTCTTGCAGCTGGGGACGCCCTTCTCGATTACTGGCTATTTATCCATCGCCCAGGCAATGCATATGGACAAAACCGGTCTTCTGTGGATCTGATGCCAACACGTCCGCACTGTCAACTTATCATAGGATTTGTAAGTACTACACGGTATAAATATGCAAACACACTGTGTGACTATTTCTTATAACATTCTAGCATGCTCCAATCCTTTCCTTAATTCTTCTATCAGAGCTAGATTCTTTGCTCTTTGCTCTTCGACTTCAGGACCAAGTGCTCGTTCCCACCACCGTTCACCCTCTATCTTCTTCCACCCTCCGGTCATCAATTCTCTCATCTTCGTTGGGCTTCCTCCCAAAGGTTTGGACATAGCTTTCTTAGCTTCCTGCCACTCTGCGTGAGGTTTGGTCACAGAACAACCTGGAAGTCCGGTGAACCCATTGGCACCGAGAACAACGTTGGGTGGAACGGTGATCCGACCAATTTTGAAGCAGATCTGCGAGACATGGAGGGTGTGTAGAATAGCACCGTCCGGTTCTTGTCCCGCGAGTTGCGCCGCTACCGCATCCAGGGACACTTCCGTTCCTGTTTGCATATTGCTGGATGGCGGTGTTTTACTGCTTGGTGACCCGACAACAGATGTTCCGTCGGACTCCGAAACTTGGGCAACAACTTCACCGGCGGCGGGTCTGACAGTGCGGTGCTTTTTATCGGATTTGCATACGAATTTCATGACAATATAGGCCTGCAATTGATTAATGACGTGTAAATCAGGCAAGCGTCTGTACGCACCCATTTCTGATCCCAAGCAGCCAGCTTGACCCGAATTTCATAGGATTTGAACATGGGGATTTCATGGATGAAGTAGAAATGCGTCGCTTGTTGAAACGATGAGGTCGTGAACAGGTTGGATAGTTCAGTAAAACGGACCTGCCAAGGCCATCCACCCCCCAGATCTGAAGAACATAGGAAACATCTTTACTGCCGCCTTCATACGTGCATAGTCGAGAACCTAGATCCAGAATTTAGCGACTTCAAAAGGATAGAACGATCCAATTACTTTTCCATAGCTGGAATTGCTGAGGTGGAAGTAGAAGTCGCAATCGTCGATACCTACCTCTTACTTGAGCAACACTTTAACAAAGGGACATTACTCACTTGCCCACGAGCGATAACGGACGACCGTTTCGAACGGGTTGGCTCCGATTGGAGAAATAGATTCTAACCAATTGTCCTCAAGCTCGAGGCCAGCCGTAGGGGACAAGAAGAGCATTTGAGCGCGAATTAAGGCGTGTCTAATCCGAATAGTAAAAATCTCCCTGAAGACACGAACTTGGGATCGAGAATAAATACGGATAATAAGCGAAGATTGTAACTTACGATGCCAAACCAGAGGCCATGACCGAACGTTCAGAAGAAATAGAAGGAAAACAAGAATTTTTCCGAGATTTGGTGGGATGCGAAAGAGGGATGTTTGGAGTTTCTTCACCACTGTGAGGAGGCCCCGATAACCAAGCAATGCCTGAGAACCCGCACCTATTGTCAAAGACATCCACGTTACGTGGAAGGACCGGTCAGCGCTCAAAGTTTACATAAACCAACCGGTGGCGGTGCTGTCAAATACGAGCATAACATTAACAATGCTTTATTTATGTAAATGTAAACGACAACATAAGTAGTGACAAGTCTTCAAGATCTGGTGGGATTCAAAGAAATTGTGCTGTGAATATATCGCATTTAGGGCTCAAGCATTCCGGTCTAGCCTCTCGGAGAATGATTCTCGGTGGTATGTGGACAATGCTGCCAGTGAGCCCAACCGCAATAAGAGGTATGCTTTAGTTCATGAGGCAGGTAACAGAGAGCCAAATGCGGATCTTCTTCGGGCTGTCGTATTTGTCCCAACTCCTAGCACACAGCATCGCGATGGGTGACTAGATTTGACCATTTCGAAGTCATTTATTCTGTGCACAATAACATCCTGACTACGATACCGCAACTTCGTTTTTTAAATGGGTGCACATCTGTCGACGATATAATCCACAATAGCCTAATTTATTAGAGTCACATTTCGTTGGTCGGAAAGTGTGGTACACTCAGACCTAATATGGGATCATCTCTAACCCTAAAATGCTGAAGCAGTTGCATGCAGATACCACAAATCGGTGACCTGTACCAAAATTGAGATTATTTATAAGATAACAGTGGAAATAACAAACTTACGAATGCTGGGATAAGAGTATTTATCTAAGGATGGATCAATTTCGCAATTCGCAATATTTTCCGACTCCTGAAGGTAATCGCCACACTGGTAATCGAACGGTAATCCAACCCCGAATAGCAAAAAGCATGTAAGTGTCACTAAGTGAACTGTGAGCTGCGGTGCGCCTTTGTATTCGCCTGCTACGTCCATATGGGGAACAGATTTTTTAACTCTGGCAGGCCTCAATAAGAGTTATATAAAGTTCTAGGAGTGTTCGACAGAATCCACTGGGTTATCCAATACAATGCGAGCTTAGGAAAAAGCCACAAGAGCACTTTCATCCAAAATCGAGGAAGGGAATAAAGCAGTGTCGTTACCGGGTCTCAGGGTCGCGTTGCCGAGGTAAGTTTGATCTCGGAATCTGTCCACCCAGTGACGAACGCACGAAACGAGCTGGGCACAATCCGCAAGGGATACTGCAATGGTGAAACAGAACGTCAGTATTCCGTTACCCGCTGGTGTTGTTGTCGGAATATTAATTAACCTGTAAAGCGCAGTCAGCCGACGGAAGAAATCTCAGTGAGGAAACTGTGGCTGTCCCAGCGGACTATATAACACTGAAGCATCTCAGTTGTTTCTTCTCCAAGTCACAGCAAGTTCAATTTCCCCAAGTCGCCCACCGAATTCCCACGCACGCTGATAATTACACCACGAGTATCCTTTGCTGTCGACAAGCACCATTATTCCTGTCGTATTGAACTAGGCAGTGATCAACGAGCGTAATGAGGTCTCCGTCCTCGACGCCAACAGGTCGCCTGTCATCTCTTTCAGAGGTTGAGCACGGCTCCGCAAACAGAAGCACCTCACGGTTAAATCCCAATGGAACCCCTCCTAATAGGACGACGGCATTGTCTCCTTTCCCCGATGAGGATATACCTCACCCATCAAGGCCCCTTTTACGAGGTCGAGCGATATCTGCGACCTCAGAGGAAATATTGCCCACCAACCTACTGATGCATGTTGGTCGAGGAGCATCCTCGTTGTCCCTTCCTTTGAATGCCGATGAGATGCGATCAACAGTCCGAGAGAGGTCGAGGTCGCCAGGACGCAGTCTACTGGATGCCACTGGTCAGGAAGCGGAGGCAAATTTGAAGTCGTCTTGGTGGGCAGAGAAGCACGTGTCACGACCTTGGCAGGACAGCCCGAAAAGGAAGCAGACCGTGCCAGAGGAGCAAACCGAAGCCTTCCAAAGTACGCGTACGGTGAGGGCCTGTTTTATTGCAGACCTGACCTGTCTTTGATTTTCTTGGTTCTGGTTGCGACATCTGCAGAAAGTAGCGCAAGCCGTCGCTTCTGCGTTGGATCTAGGGACAGATGTACTTCATGAAGCTCTTTTCCTCGGGGTCGACCTTCTGCAGTTCGCTCCAGTTCCCGGACTGGCGGAAGCAGCGAAAACTCTGTTAAATATATGGGACGCGGTTCAGCAAGTCGATGTGAGTGTTCTCTAGGTTTGCAATTTCTGACTTTATTGAACCTGTTTCAGATGTACCGCCTTGCTTGCCTGCGTCTAACGGAGCGGTGCGCTGACATCCTTCTTTCAATTCGGCACGAAATTCAAGAAGCTGGCGGTATGGTCGGTGAAGAGTTAGCTGCACCTATCGCGAAACTGGAAGAGTAGGCTGACAAATTAACGCCTTTTTGCGATGATGGCTGATCCGCTCGCTATAGGTCATACCTCTCCGTTCATCGTCTTATTCTCCGGCAAATCCAGCGACCTTGGTTGAAGAGATATCTCAAACGCGGTGAAATCCTGAACGACATTTCAACTTGTGACACTTTGCTTCGGGATGCTTTGAGTCTATTTGGCGTAAGTAGTGGCCAGTATAATAAATGCCAAATGTGTTGACAACTTTCATACAGATCTCCATTCAAATACGGATTCTGAAGCTGGTGCAGGAATCTGAGAGAAGACGACAGTCTGAGTTACAAGCTTTGGCGTCGTCGGTCCTTCATGGCCACTTCCCGCTCTCTGGTCCGAATACAAAGTTAATTCTTGGAGATGCGACAACGGGTGAACCTACTCAGAGAGTTTTTTCCACTGATTATACCTTGGAATCATCTGTGGAATATGGGACAACTAGAAATGCTCTTGGGCTTGTATCTGACAACGATATTATCCATTCAACTTCCCCAACGGGCACGATACAGGCCTCTAGTGTTATACCTGCCATTCACTCAATTTACGAGGTCCAAAACTCACTTGACACCGCTCTCGATACCTCTGATCTCCGTCAAGTCATGAACTCGACCCTACAAAGTGGTAGCGATGCGGAAATACTTGATGTGTTGCAAGTCAAACGAAAGGAAATGCCAGATGCCATCAAGGCTCTTCAGCGTGCCCTTGACAGACTTTCTGATCGAGAAGGAGGAGCAGACCAACCGTTAGGAAAGGGTGTAGTCGTCGGTAAGGTCATCAGAAGGACAAGCGTGAAGGAGCCGGACGGAACGAAAGGACCAAAGCGCTCGACTACGATCATCAGTATCGAGAGTTCGAGCAGCTCTGGCGATAGTGGGAGTGGGTCAAGTTCCGAAAATAGGAAACGGGACACACTGGACTGGGAGTTCATGGAGAGTGGAATAGATGCCTTGTGGAGGATGAGCCACGGCGTTCCGACAACTGTCCCAAATTGGACAATCACAAAGTGAGTCCCGGCTACGAATGCCGTACTGAATATTGTGCTCATAGTGATGCAGGTATGAGGTGGATCGAGACGAAAAGATTGGCGTTGGATTCTTCTCTGATGTCTACAGGGGCACATGGCGTGGTCGAACCGTTGCCATAAAAGTTCTCGCAGAGACTACTCCGCGGACGCTATTCGTTCGTGAAATGGGTATTTGGAAGACACTGCGACACGCTAACGTTCTCCAATTGTATGGTGCGAGCAGCGCTACTGGCGATCCTCCATGGTTCTTCGTCAGCCCGTACATGAAAAATGGAAGTCTTCCGGAGTATCTCAAGAGGATCGAGCTAGAAATGCATCCTCCTGGTCTCGGAGTTGGGTCTAATCAGAGTCTCCCTACAACCCCTTTCCGTACTCCTGGTCTCAGAGCTGTTACTTTGCCTAACACACCAAAAGGCACTCCGCCCGATATGGGAAATGCCGAATTCTCGACGTCTGCTCCTGGATTGACTGTCCCCTCCACTTCCAGGTCTCCATCTCGCGAGAACAACCATATTCAACGGGAATGGGACTTGTTCCGTTTGATGCATGAAGTCGCGAAGGGGATGGCGTATCTACACAGCCAAGGTGTTCTCCATGGCGATCTCAAAGCAGCGAACGTCCTTGTGGATGATAAATACAGATGTGCTATTTCTGATTTCGGACAGAGTGAAATGAAGTCCGAGGCATACAGAATAAGCGGAACATCACCCCGTGCGTTAAACTGGCAATGACTCTTCTGACTTCTGACTAATCAGCTAATAATTTCCAGGTGGCACTCTTCGCTGGCAATCCCCTGAACGCATGTCCGGGAGAAGCCAACTGACGACTGCTGACGACGTCTGGGCATTCTCTATCTGCTGCGTGGAAATTCTCAACATGGGACGGATGCCTTGGCCACTTATGGATGATAGCACCGTCAGGCACTTTGTGCTGAGTTAGTCCTTGCTTGACATGTATTACAACCCATTTCTGACTTCAGGTTGCATTAGAGGATTCGGATAATTCCCGACCATCAATTCCCAAGAATTCCCGATTTAATACACCTGCATTGCAAGATATGCTCCGCTCTTGTTGGAACACGAATCCCGAGCAACGGCCTTCATTTTCTAGGATTTCGCGGAGTCTGAAATTGCTTCGAAGGAGTTATGGACAGGATGTTACTGATTCGCCTGCTTTACCTACAATTGAAGATGTTCTAGAGATTGGTCATTCACCATCGCCAGATTTGCGCCCACAAGGTAACCTTCCCATCTACGTGCAGAACGCAACAGATCCGATTCGTGAGTGAATGAAATTGATTTTCCATCTTCGTTCCGCTAAATTTAATAGTAGCTAACGAAGTTCTTGGCAATTCCTTGACCCCAGACCTCACCGTTTCGGAGAGACCTCATCGAGAAAGCACTGTTGTCACCGGGAGACATGACGTATCCGAACACGTAGTTTATACACCAGCCCCATCTCAGTCGTCGAGTAGAACGTCATCAATTCTACTGCAACACCAGGCGGAAGATGAACGCATAACGGTTATAGACCTGAGTGGCTATGAATCTCCCCCACCAGTCGACGAAAGAATTGCTCAAATAAAAAATGAAAGACGTTACCGACTTCTTCTGACTCACGACTACCATCCTTCCCGTATGTGACTCATATAAATCTTGTACTATTACTGATCATGCTCCCTAGTTTCATTACCACTTTGGATGCCAACCCCTGTAGCCCTTGGTGCTGTGGGATACCTGTCGAAACCAACAGGTGAATTTATCACCCTGTTCTCTGCTTACAGCCCAGACAAAGCATCCCATCCTCTTATTGAGAAACTCCCTTCCATCGATGGTTATGGGCATTCTGGCCGATCGGACCACCGTCAGGATCGAAGGACCGTTGCTCAAAAGGCCTTGGATCTTCTTTACGGTGGTAGCCTGACTTTTGGCAATTTTTCGTAAGTTACGCATAACTTTTCTCAGCGAAATCCTTAAGACCACGTAACTTCGCAGCAAGCAGGTTTCGAGAAGATATTTATTCCCATTGAAAGCAGCTCACAAAGCAGCTTATCTTTGTGCCGAAATCGCACAGTATGAATATCTGGAGTCTCTGGATGCTCCGAGAAAATGGTTCCAACTCCATGTCGATGCCGTGATGCAAGCATACGGACGTGAGCATCGAATCCAAAGAGAAGACCTTCTGCTAGGCAAGTCAAATCCTTTTTCTTTCACTACTCGCTTATCTGGCTATTCAGTAATTGGCGCACTTCGGGTGCCGAACTATGGCCTCTTCGTCAGTCATAGTCATCCCGAGGGACACGTAAGTCCGGAAATATTTCTTTTTTTGTACGTTTGCTGAAGCAATACGCTTTCAGGTGCACTTTAGTGTTTACACAAGCCAGAAGGTTGGCCAACCTTGGGGTACCTTCACCACGGATGCAGATGTCGAGTCTGGTACTGGACCGTCTTATGACGGGGACGAGCTCGATATCCCTCGTATTTCTGCGAGCAAAGTATCGCGCCATGGTGGTCCATGGTCTGCTGTTCTGCTTGCTCGACTACGATTCAAGCCTGATGCTTCAGATCCTACATCCAAGTAGAGCATTCTCTGTGGGACGAATCGATTAGTATACAGTAAACTTTTGCGGAATGATTGAACGTAACGACTCTACTATGTAAAATCACAATACCTATTCGGCACTCTATCTAGGGTCATATATGAGATCGAGCACTGAGCTTGGATCAATAGGCAAACCTCAGCAAAAAGAACAGTCAGTCGTGCCTGTTCGCTGAACGACAGTGGCTCAATTTAAGGCTGGGCTCAACGCTATTTCCAATGCATGCGCGACATTGGACATAGACTGAACTTACTTCGGGAGCACGGGGAGCACTGAACCGCATATTGTGTATAGATTCCACCACTTTATTTAATCGCCCACGCCTGCAGAATAACCACAACATCCCGAGAGTTGTCATTGACTCACTTGTTGGATTTGGAAGATGGCGCATTCGAGGGAACGGAGTGTTAGGTCAGAATAAGAATGAAGACATAGAGTCATCATTATCTACAAGTTCCTCAAAAAAATTGCGCAGAGAAGATTTAAGCTGATCACGATGCAAAGAATTGGAGTTTGGTATCTGTTTGGAATTTAAGTAGTGCCAGACGAGCGTGAGTATACGGGAGAAACATAGCTATTTTCAGAAGAAGTAGGAAGCGATGAAGGAGAAGCAAATGGAAAGGGAAGAGTTGGAAGAACGGATGAAACAAGTGGAGAAAGAGCATGAGAAGGATAGCTAGACTGGAGCATGATCACCGGTGCAGGAGACAAAGTTAGAGCTTCCCGAGGGACGTGATGTTAGCGAATGACGGCTGTCCATGGCTATGGATGTTTCCTGTCTCCTTTCCGCCTCGCCACCACCACCACGGTCTCCTCCCCAGTCGCAAAATTCGGGCGCCTGTTCCCCTGGTTTGTCATCAAATCTTTCCAGTGCAACCTCGGCCACGCGCTGGATGTAGCAAAGTGGACACTTCCGGTAATTGTGTTCCACAACATGCCTAAAGTCCCCGACCCCAACTTTTTTTGATGGGCATTCAACATTCTTTAAATTTTCTAATTCCCTCCTTAAAATTTTCGACGGGATTGGAGCCTCATTACGCAAAAAAATTCACCTCACGGGGCAAGAGACTGTTCGTCAAACGCTCAAGACTCTTGAGGTATTCCTTCTGCAGTGGTGTGGCGCCTTGTATACCATCTTCTGGGATCTGGATGATAAGCGGCTCTGCAAGCGAGGAGTTCCAGGAGTTGAACTTGAAGGTTCTGGGATTTTCTTGCAATTTGAACAACTTTCTGGAACCAAATGGGGTCTGGCGAAGGTGATGTTTTGAGAATCCAAGCAACTGCATTGATTGCAGTACTGGAAGGCTCTATTCCTGACATTCTGATGAGGGTGAAGCCAACTACCAGAAAGAGAGCAGAGGCAGGGCCGAAGACAATGTAGAACCGGATGGGATGAAGATAGTTTAATGCCGCGGAGATGTATAAGCCGTAGACGCAGGAGACAAAGGCAAAGATGCAAAACGGTAGATTGAAGCGTCGTCGAACATCTTTTTTTTCTCCTTTCCCCATTAGCGCAAAAACAGCTGCAGTAGGAATATATAAAAGAACCAGATAATCAGTGTCAGCGTGAGGAACGAGGTAACCGGTCCCAATTATCCCAAGAGCACCGACAAGGAGGATTCCAATAGTGCGTAGGTAGATGAAGTGCTTTCCCATCAAGTTGAAACGGTTGTTGGGAAAGATGTTGAATACGAGTTCTGTGATTGTCGAATATGACGATTGGAAGGGTGCATTTGGGATAAATGCGCCAGAGAAGGACGCGACTGAGAAATAGAAAAAAGACAGTTGGAAGACGTTGGGAACAATGTTTCCCAAATTTTTGTTTTTGGAACTTAATAAATCGCTAAAAAGCAACCATAAGTGTGATATTCTTTCCGACAGATACCCCACTGACATAATGAAAAGCGCAAATAGGAGAGCATCTATCAGGGTGAGAATGGGCAACAATTCAATGAATGCCCCCAGCTTCCATGACCGCGACCCGTCGTAGAGCTCTTGCCGGTTCAAGGCATGCAGGCGACGTGATCCTGGAGGTGGGTGATTCAATTTGCGAGTGTACCGAATAATCCAGATCTTGAAAACAGTTGCGAGGGTACCAATCACGATCGCGAAGGCCAAGCTCAGGAACAGAAGCAAGTTTCTGCGGTAAACCTTTTTTTCTGTGTTCTTATCCAATGTGAGGTACTTTTCAAGGTCGATTGGATATGTTTTATTCATCGTTTCTGTGTAGATTGCGATAAGAATCAGGTTGGTGACATCTCCTGGATCTGGCTGAAAAGCACGTATAGAATCGACGCCGAAAGCCGTGATGACTCCTGCGAAAAGTGCGATCTAAAAAGCTTCAGCTTCAGATTCGGGAAGAAACAACAATCTACACATACATACGTAAACGAGAAAGACGTCGGTTATCTTTTCCCACTCTTTGACGACGCGTTCAACGACATATTGTTTAACAGGACGAAGAAAGGGCGCATGCAGAGATGGGTGATTCGGGTACGTAGACCAACCCAGGTTCAAAATAAGGATTGCCCTACATGATAAGAACGGTTCTTGGTATTAAGGACGAAATGAAGGGACAGCACATAAAAGCTCACAAATAGTAAGCCTGCCCATCCCGCAAAATGAACTTTGAAAATGCAGGCAGGTACCTGCCAAAGACCATAACTCTTATGCCGTTCTTCACGCTGACATCAGAGTGTGAATTCCTCATAAATGCGCCCATGACGTGGCGAAGAAGATGAGACTGTCGTAAACAAAAACGGACGAAGATGTTAACGCATTGACTAGCTGCGTTCTCGTGATGGAACAATACTGCGAGGTCCATCTTCATACCAACTGTATACATCGGCGCTACAATATAACAACAAAGAGCCATATCGTGGAAAAGAAAGCGATGTCATATTTGTTGTTGCCGTAGAGAGCGGAAACGCGCAGGAGGAAGGGTAAAACAGATAAAGTGACGGAAATTGGAGACAAGATGCTGATGTGGTGACAGTTACCGACTGGAGTGGCTGATACGAATAACATAAGACCCTGGGAACAGATCGTCCTGACTGTTGCAATCGAGAGCCGCTATACGATTATCTTTGCAAGGATATAAAGTCCATGCCAAGGAAATATGGGCGGTTTCAATCAACACCTGAAAGAAATTCTCCACTTGGCCGGCCCGTAGTCTCCTTCAGGGAGCAGGCCGGAATCGCATCTGAAACTGTCTACACGTATTAAAATGAGTGAAGAAGACGAACCGCCCCAAAGTTTACCTCTTCCATTCGGCATTGCTTGTATCTTCCAAACTCCCAGTGTTTCTGAAACCCATCTTCATTTGGGTGCCTCAATGACTACTACGGAAGCCTCGCACACAGGCATAAAATGAGGATAATCCGGAGCAAGATTGAATTTCCCGGGATTCATCAGCTAATGGGAATGCACAGGCCAGATCACGTACCAGTGCCGGGATAGCCAGTCAGAATTAACCCATTCTCGGATGTCTCGTGCAGAACCTGAACTCCGGAAAAAAAAATTAGGAAAAGTCCACGGGTTTACAGTCGGGATTTGGGGGACGAGCCAGCCCGGAACTCGTAAACAGATCTTCGAGCACCCGCCAATAGTCATCGCGAAAGAGGACAGTCGGAGGATTAAGTTGCGGAGCTAAAGTGATATTGTCTGGAAGAGAAAGAATCCAACAGTATTCTGGCACAACTTCTGTGGAAGTGTCGTCCCTCTCGGTTTTCCTGAGGGAAAACCATGGGACGGCTTCTTCTTTTCGATTGCAGGTGTGTTCCCATAGCATCTGCAAGCCCGATACTGGATCGACCATTAACGTGATAAAGTAGGCGCCAACTAAATGCAATCTTACTTTCGACTCCCCCGTCGAGTTTCAGCCTCTTCAACTCTGGCAGGAATAAATGGTGCGCCATCAACAAAATTCAATTCCAATGGGAAGGTAACAAAAACGATTCAGCAGCAGACGTCAACACGACAAAGGAAATGGCAGGTAAGACGACCGCAGGGTTGCATGAGTTAGTTTTGTCAGCGGTATTTCACGAGCAGACATGGCTCAAAGAGATGACTCACGAGGAAGCGGGTGTCGTATAACGATGTGAAGCGTCTCCTCAGGTGGTGGAAACAGTTTCGACAATCGAATTTTCTCCTGTACCATATCATTTTCAAGAAACTTTTGGTTAACCTGGTTCTTGAGTTGCTTGTGAATCGGACTCGGAAGGGAAGTCTTGTCGCAAGTTGTGAACGTAAATTGGAAAGCCACTGACCTTCCACAGTTCAATTGTGTAACTATCAACACCGTCAAACGATGCTAGATTCTTTTTCATGATCCCATCCTTCAGGTGACCAACGGTAAGATTGTCCCCAATGTCAACTGGAAATGATCGATTGGACATCCGAAGGATCCAACAAAAAAGGGTGAGTTCGCGAGTTTGGTGGACGGGAGAGAGTGACGTAGAAGCAGTGGGCAGGTAGCGGTTGATATAGAACCTGGTGTTGCGGTAGTTGAGCCCTCCCTTTGTTTTTTTTTACTCATTGCAATGATGGACTTTGTTTACTGTTTTCGGTACAATCTTCGGAGACTGCCGACTGAGTAACAAAGGCAGTGATGCTTACGAACAGACCCAGTCACGTCAAGTCCGTAAAGCGGCAGTGCGGCAGTCGTAGCAGCGCGAAACGTAACCCAAATTAATACCAATTGGATCGGGGTCCAAGTGATGCGAGCGAATATGTATATCATGGAATCCTGTGGTTCGAATTGGGAGTGATAAAGTTAAAGAGTAAAAAAATGGGTGGTACACCTTTTGGCGTAGTGGTTAAGTGCGTGCTGATAGCTATCTTGTCACCTGCACACTACAAAGTCAATGCTCTATGGCATCGGTTCAATCCCCTAGATCTG
>Ga0307517_10002131_pt1 | contig 32169 bp, 29 predicted proteins | sample 23_EM_MG_FD_194515 | JGI IMG/M metagenome (GOLD analysis project Ga0307517, IMG submission 194515) | Populus trichocarpa ectomycorrhiza microbial communities from riparian zone in the Pacific Northwest, United States - 23_EM | ecosystem: Host-associated > Plants > Roots > Unclassified | place... | reverse complement strand
TTTTATGATTTTTTCCAAAATTATCTTTGTCGATTTTTTTTTAATATTGAGTTGGTTAAGAATTATAATTACAATAAAGCTAAATCATATGAGGAAAGCGTTGTAGTTTTTCTCACAAAACACTGTGAATTGCTACAATATTTCTCTAAATGGTTTTTTTATTTTATTTTATTAGGAAAAGCGCTATAGTTTTCCTCACAAAACATTGTCAATTGCTACAACGTTTTTTCTCATGGGTTTTTTTCCTTCCAAAATTATCTTTGTTGATTTTTTTTTAATATTAAGTTGGTAGAGAATTTAGCCTTGTAATTTTTTTTCTTTTTATTAACTGAAAAGTTAAATCATGTGGCGAAAGCACTGTATATTTTCTCACAAAACACTGTAGATTGCTACAAATCATTTTGATCAGTCTTTAAATTTTTGATCACCAACACAACTTTTTTTTTCGTCATGAAATATTTGCTCCATCATTCTTTTAATTTCTATTATTTATCTAGCGTTGATTCATAATTATAACATTATCAAGTGCATTTGTTTTATAAACTCGCGGCAGCACGCAGACATGTCATCTCGTAATATATTTAAACCGTGTTAATAAAACAAAAATCTAACATTAGTTTCTATTTAACTGAGAGGCCGTATTTAACAACTCTGTTAAAATGTTTAAATATGTGAATTAAATGTAAAATATTAACAAAAAAAAGAAATTTGACAAAAGAACTCAATTGAAAAATATATGTAATATTTAGGACCCAATTGGTAAATTTTTTTTATTTTGATACTCAATGAAGAATCTGTATATATTATAAGGACTAGATTAGGTTTCCCCAATTAAAAACCCGTGGTTCGTTCTGTTCCACTGTAGACTCCCTAGCTAGCTATTGTAAGGACTAGCCAGTTTCTCTCCCCTTCCCTCCCTCTACTAGACTGGTGGCTTACAGGGTGCCTTGAAATGGTTTGTCTTGCATTTGAACCTTCGATAATTCACAAAAAGCAATGAATTTGCTTCGTATATTATCAATTAAAATATGCAAAATTCGAAGCTTGTGCTAAGAAGTTTCCTTCTGGGATGCAGCACCACCGCCAAGAAGAAGTCGTTTTCCTATACCATCTTCAGCAATAAAAACAACCACCCTTTATTTAGTTTGCTTTTGTTTCTACATAATTCTAATGAAACCAGCTTTTTAGTGACCAAAAGGCGTGGTTTTTGTGGGTATGCAGTAGAGCAGTTCTCTGATGACGAGTACGAGTGTGATTTTGAAAACCACAAGGTCTGTTTTTTCTTTTTCTATCATTCGTTTTATTAGGTTATGAATGTAAAGTTTTGATTTTTGGTGTAAAATATTGGGATTTGAATGCATAAATGGTGATTAATCAACTAGAAATGAAAAGGGTTGTGAGTATTATTGTTGATTGTGGGATGAATGTGATAGTTTTTATGTTTTCTGGGGGAATTAGTGCAATTGATTTGTTGTGTATATGAACTGACTGATTATACTGTCAAGAGGTTGGGAAATTTGGTGGTCTAAGATGGTGTTTTGTTATTAATTTTAGGCTTCGTCGTCTGTGGCCAATGTTGATGAGTGGAAATGGAAGCTCAGCTTGCTATTGCGCAGTGAAACAGACCAAGAGATTGTTTCTAGAGATAGAAAAGACAGGAGAGACTATGAGCAGATTTCAAATCTTGCTGGAAGGATGGGACTTTATAGGTAATGGAGGCAGTAGTTACTTTTTGTTAACAAGTATATTTGTTTTGTGTGCCCGTAGTGGACTGAGACTTTGAAATGATATATTGAGATCTTGCTTTTGTTTCGTTGTTTATCAGTGAACTATATGGAAAAGTGGTTGTTGCAAGCAAGGTTCCTCTACCTAACTACAGGCCTGATTTGGATGATAAGCGGCCACAAAGGGAGGTGATGATTTGTGAAGCTCTTCCGACGAGTTTGTATGAATGTTATTTCTAGATGTTTTGTCAGGCTGGATGGTTGGAATTTTAATTTTCCATTTGTGCAGGTGGTTATCCCACTAAGTTTGCAAAGGAGGGTTGAGGGTTTACTTCAGGAGCATCTTGATAGAACTCAACTAAGTGCTGGAAAAGTTGGTGGTAATGCAGATGACGCGTCCATCAATCAGATTGAAGATACGAGTCCAGATGAGAATCCAGATTCATTTCTAGACCGCTCTGTGATGGAAAGGGTTCTTCAGAGGAGGAGTTTGCGAATGCGTAACATGCAAAGAGCTTGGCGGGTATGATTGTTGTTTTCTCATATTGTGATCTTTGTTATTAATTTGTTAAGTGTCATCGGCAAGACATCCTTAGCATTTTAAACTGATCAATAGCACATGTTTGAAGGGGTGGGGACGATAAAAACCATGTGTCTCATTCTGATTTTGTTCTGTATTTATTGTCTTTGGTTCATAGGAATCACTTGAGGGCAGAAAAATGATGGACTTTAGGAAATCTCTACCTTCTTTCCAGGAAAAGGAGAAGTTACTCCAAGCAATAGCAAGGAATCAGGTCTGAATATACAGCTCATTGGCTTGTTTTCAGCTATGATCTTAAAGATTGTGCAATGTTCGTTGAAAGAAATTTTTTTTGTTTTGCTTTTGTTTGGAGAACTTTCTAATCTGTCCTTTCTTGATGTTCATATGTTTGATACTTCATTCAATTTGTCAAGATTTGTTTTCATTTAACTTTTATTCAGTTTCTCTTTTATTTTCACACTTTTGGCCATCAAACCAGAAGAGAAACATTTTGATGGTGATGGCATATGAGTAATAAATGTCTACTTTTCCCAAATGTATTCTTAATTAGTTGTCTTATTGGTAGGTCATTGTAATATCTGGAGAGACTGGATGTGGGAAAACCACTCAACTTCCTCAATATATTCTGGAGTCAGAAATAGAATCTGGGCGTGGAGCATTCTGTAGCATAATTTGCACTCAGCCTCGAAGAATATCTGCTATGGCTGTTGCAGATAGAGTGTCTGCGGAGAGAGGAGAGCCTCTTGGTGAAGCAGTGGGCGTTCTTTCTCTCAATACATTAACATATTGCACACACAAAGACTAGATTTGTTAACTTGATAGTCTTTTTTGTTTTTTCGTTTGAAAACTTTTTTCTCTCGCTGCTATACCACAACATATTTTTTTGTTAGGTTGGTTATAAAGTCCGACTAGAGGGTGTGAAAGGAAGAAACACACATCTGCTTTTTTGTACCAGTGGAATTTTACTTCGACGCCTGTTAAGTGACCGCAACTTGAATGGCATAACCCATGTTTTCGTCGATGAAATTCATGAGCGAGGCATGAATGAAGGTAACTTATAAGTTTAGTTTGTCATCTATTCTTCACAAGAGGTTGTTCTACCTTCTTCCTTTCTGTCTTACATTTTATCTGTAACAGACTTCCTATTGATTGTGCTCAAGGATCTTCTTTCACGTCGTCGGGACTTGAGATTGATTTTAATGAGTGCCACTTTGAATGCGGAACTCTTTTCCAATTATTTTGGAGGAGCACCAACTATTCATATTCCAGTAAGCTATAAGCAGGAATTGTTATTAATATACACTTATTTGTTGGTATTTAAAGCATTCTGGTGTTGGTGTGATGAGATGTGAGCATCAACTGTTTTAATAATCAGTTTTCATTTTTTTTCAAGTGTCCTTGGGCTTTGATTTGGAAATTGTATTTTAAGCTGGCTGTGCACTTTGTTTTGAAGTGATTTTGACCATGTTGGCTTTGGAGTTTAGTTTTTAACAACAAAAATTGCCTGAGAGAAATACTCAGGGTTTGTAACTGCATACTATGAAATATGGCTTGTGCATGCAAACAGAAGAGTGTGAAAACCATACTGCAGTTTCTAATGCTGGTAAACATAAGAAAATATATGCTTGCACCTTCAAAATGTTTCTATTTTGATGAAGTCCATTCAAAAGCATGCATCCTCTTTTGTGGCTACATGGATTCAAAATTGTTACATCTGGTTATTGGGAACAGAACTGTCTCAGTTATAGAGATATAGCTTGCACCATGAGGTCCTCAAAATGTTCATGTATTTTACCAGGGCTTTACATATCCAGTGAGGGCACATTTTTTAGAAGATGTACTGGAAATGACCGGATATAAGTTGACTTCTTTCAATCAAATTGATGATTATGGCCAAGAGAAAATGTGGAAAACACAGAGGCAACTGGCACCACGAAAAAGGAAAAACCAGATCACTACTCTCGTTGAGGTATGACAGTCTCTTGAAGACCTGTTGTTGATTATTACTATTATACTACTTTCATTTTACTTTTCTGACTAGAGACTTGAAACTCGAAGTTGTAAATTTTCCAAAATTTCTCAGTCTTGTGTGCATTAGCCTACTTTTGGAGTAAAATGGTATTTTTAGTTCTATTTGCTAGAGCACTATCTACTGCACTTGCAAAAACTAATTTGTTTGGGAACTGTTGTTCTTGTTGTTTGTGGACAGGATGCTCTTACTAATTCAAGTTTTGACAATTATAGTTCCAGAGCACGTGACTCTCTGGCACGCTGGATGCCTGATTGCATAGGATTTAACCTTATTGAAGCAGTTTTGTGCCATATATGTCGGAAGGAACGACCAGGTGCTGTCTTAGTTTTCATGACTGGCTGGGAGGATATTAGCTGTTTGAGGGATCAACTTAAAGCACATCCTCTCCTGGGTGATCCTAACAGAATTCTGCTTCTAACTTGCCATGGTTCTATGGCAACCTCAGAACAGGTAGTCTTTTAAGTTTTATGTTAATACTTATCTTGTTAGGTTTTTTGAATGGAAATAAAATCCTAAAAGCTCCCCTGTTCTGGTCAAGGTTAGACTTATCTGGATGCTAGAATGCGTGTTAATTTCCACTTTGAAGGGAGCATTTATCTTTCCACAGTCTATCTCGTCGGGCAAGTTACTCAATGCAGATCTGACCCTTTGAGGCACCTTTACTAGTTAAACAAAAAAACAATACTGGTGCAGCGGACCATGTAAGGGACCAGGAGTGATTATAATTCGTGATGTTGTAGGATATCTCACACTGAAAAATGGGTGTTCCAGAAACTTGCCCAATTCATAATTATTGTCTACATAATACATATGCAATTATCATGTTTATTAACCTTCCAGGTTAGAAAAGAGTATAACAGTAGATTATTAAAATAACTACAGTGAAATGAAGATGCTACAGTGTTCATGCTCAGCATATCATTTGGAGTGTTTGATTTCATGTCATATTACTTATCATCTTTTTACTCTATGCAGAAACTGATTTTTGAGAAACCTCCTCCTAATGTACATAAAATAGTTCTTGCAACCAATATGGCAGAGGCAAGCATTACAATCAATGATGTAGTTTTTGTCATTGATTGTGGGAAGGCAAAAGAAACCACTTATGATGCTTTAAACAACACACCTTGTCTGCTACCTTCTTGGATATCAAAAGCATCTGCTCGACAAGTAAGCTTGCCTTGACATCATCTGAATTTGTTCGTTCAGGTTTATTACCAAATTGCATGTTTCTAACTGTAAAACGGAATAGACTTGATCTCTATTCTCACTTGAGCGTGTATGGAATGCCTGTTTATATAATGTATGGGGTATTTTCTTCACTGGAAACATAGTTGGTTATGCTTGAGGGTTCATGCAGCCTGGGATGGTTATATGAATGTTTAAGATGCACTGTTGCCACGTGGTAGCATGCATTATTGGATTGGTTATGATTTTATTTGAATCTGTTATCGTCTTCTGTGCTTCACCTTGATCTATGCCATTTTCCTGGTCTCTTTTCATAAATGACATATTCTTCTTTGGCTATTCATGGGTTGCAGAGAAGGGGTAGGGCTGGCCGAGTGCAGCCAGGCGAATGTTACCACCTATACCCAAGATGTGTATATGAAGCCTTTGCTGAATATCAACTTCCTGAACTTTTGAGGACTCCCCTGAACTCTCTTTGCTTGCAAATAAAGAGTTTGCAGGTTGGAAGCATAGGAGAATTCTTGTCAGCTGCTCTCCAGCCACCAAAACCATTGGCTGTAAGTGTTGTCAACACAATTTTTTTATTTCCATATTACCCCCTGGATGCTGGCCTATATTCTTCTTTGAAACTTTATTGAGCCGGCCTTTAAGACTTAGAATAAACTTCAAGTAAAGGGGGCATACCAAGGGAGACCTCATACAACTGATGACAACATCTCTCTATAGAGGATGTCATACTGCAATTGATCAATTTTAGCTCACATTCAATTTCCTCAACTAGATTTGCCAAGCCAACCTTTTCTAGAGTTATTGTGACCTCCTGGTTTTTTTCACCATAAAAATTTGTTGTAAATTGTATACCACCTGGTTTCTGATCCTACAATCATTGTAGAAGTTGTTTAATGGTTCATGTCTATGATTGTTGTAGAAAGTAATCCATTAACTAGAACATTTGTAAATCATTAATGAAAATGTACAAGGGGAAAATGGATGAACATTACTTCCTACTATAGTTTTATCGCCCACGACCTTGCATGCACTAATTACTGAATACACACTGCAAAAGATAATGCAAGCTGCATGCATAACTTAAGGGCTTCCACTTTTCCATTTTGCAATTTGACAAGTATTAATAATGCAAATAATTTGCAACCTCATTTCTTAGTCTATTGCACAATTTGACAAGTTCCATGGATGACAGGTCCAAAATGCGATTGATTTTCTGAAGATGATTGGTGCATTAGATGAGAAGGAGAATCTGACAAATCTTGGTCAGTTTGCTGATTCTTGCAGATGAGAAGAACTCTACTATTTATATTCTAGTTCTTAATTATGATTATTAAACTCCTCTGTTTTATTTTTCAATCAGGGAAGTATTTGACAATGCTTCCAGTAGATCCCAAGCTGGGTAAAATGTTAATAATGGGTGCCATCTTTGGGTGCTTTGGTCCTATATTAACAATAGTGTCCGGGCTCAGTGTCAGGGATCCTTTCCTTCTGCCACAGGACAAAAAGGATGTAAGTACGGTGCAATCAAGTATTAACAATAGTGTCCTGTGCATTGGTCCTGTATTAACAATCTTGTTATTGATCAATGCACCTTTGAAACTTATAAATCAGCATTTGGAGCATTTTCCTGTATGTTTGAGCGTTATGCTTCCAGGTTCTAGATTTCCTGCTTTGGCTTTATTTTCAGCTGAACTATTCTATCTTTGGTTTAGTTAGCTGGGGCAGCAAAGTCTAGATTTTCTGCAAAAGACTACAGTGATCATATGGCTCTTGTCCGTGCATATGAAGGATGGAAAGAAGCTGAAAGAGAAGGATCGGCATATGAGTATTGCTGGAGAAATTTCCTGTCTGCACAAACTTTGCAGGCCATTCATTCTCTAAGGAAGCAATTTAACTTCATTTTAAAAGATGCTGGCTTAATAGAAGAAGATACAAACAACCACAACAAATTAAGTCACAACCAATCATTGGTTCGTGCAATTATATGCTCTGGCCTCTATCCTGGAATCGCGTCAGTAGTGGTAATGTTTCTCTGCTTCAAATGCACATCCTGTGTTTCATCATGAAATTCGATAGCTGATACATTTTGCTCTTTCTTCTTTGTGCGCAGCACAGAGAAACATCCATGTCTTTCAAAACAATGGATGATGGCCAAGTTTCTCTATATGCTGTAAGTGTGAAACTTAAACTAGTGTGCCGGACTAGACTTTTTTAACTAATGGTTGTTATGCATGCTTTGATGCATAAATTCTGAGTTTGAGTCATCTAGCTCGTATGATCACTTTGCTGTTTGTGTGTGTGTGTTTCCCTGTTAACTGAGTAGTTCTTGAAATGTGAAGGGTATGTAACTAGAAAAATTTTAGACCCTTGCCAAGTGTATATGTGCGTGCTATTTCTTGACTTCTTGTCATCGTGTTGTAAAAGTTTCTTATATTGTCCACGAGAGTATTTGATAATGATGATGGTTCTGCTTCAGAATTCTGTGAATGCACGCTATGAGACAATTCCCTATCCATGGCTGGTCTTTGGTGAAAAAGTAAAGGTCAACTCAGTTTTCATACGTGATTCCACTGGTGTATCTGATTCCGTACTGATCCTTTTTGGTGGTGCACTTGCTTGTGGAGCACAGGTAATTTTAGCTCTTTTCTATGGATAGTTATGATATTCCTTTCCTATTGAACTTGCAGAGTTTTATAATCAGTAATTTTCTTGTGCTCAGGCTGGGCATCTGAAAATGTTGAATGGATACATTGATTTCTTCATGGATCATAATTTGGCAGAGTGCTTTTTAAAGCTTAATGAAGAACTTGATAAGCTTATTCAGAAGAAGGTGAGTTGGGAAAGATGATTAGTATAGAGAAAATAATTTTATGTTCCATCTTTCAACTAGCCATATACAAAATCCTAGTTTTTCATCTTCTGAGGTTCCGCCTTCCATTACTAAAATAAAACACCCCTCTTAGTTCTGTGCTTGTTAAATGATTCATATTATCAAGCTGTTAGAGGTTATGCTCCTGCAGGAGGTAAACTATTGAACATGCATCATCTATATGTTTTCTAAAATCCTTTGACCACTTTTTTCCCCTTTCAGATTTTACCAATTAAAGACATAGTTGTAAGACCTGAACCGGGGTCAACCTAGCCCAGGGCTCGGGTCACAGGTCGGGTGTTGACCTGGTCAACCCAAGCATTAATTTTTTTTTAAAAAAATCATGAAATGATGTTGTTTTGGTAAAAAAAAAAAAAGACAGGTTTTTTCACAGGCCAGGTCCTTGGTCGGCAGGTCACCAGTTTGACTTGCCTGGCCAGGCAGATCTTATAACACTGATCCAAGATGCGGTAATGTTGATGGTGTTTAGAACTATGTTTTTTTTTTAAAAAAAAAAGTTTATTCCATTCTGCAACTATTTGCATTGAAAGCTCCCAAAAATGTACTTGTCAAGAGCTTTTTGTTGAATGGTTGTTTGCCCGAGGATGCAATATTCTTTTCATTGTTACTGTGCTCATGAGCACATCTCTTTTGGTGTGATGATATTATTTACGTGTAGAGTATCTCTGAGTTTTTGTATTGTGGCTGTGATTGACATATCCAAGACATGAACATTGTTGTGGGTTTAACCTATCTACCTCAAACCTGGAAAGATTTTTTATTAATAATATCTGTTGCATTGAGCGATAAAGAGCTTCTTGTGATGATGCAGCTTCAAGATCCTAAACTTGACATTCTCAAGGAAGGAAAATACCTCATGCTTGCTGTTGAGGACCTGGTATCAGGAGATCAATGTGAAGGAAAATTTGTGTTTGGTCGTGAAAGCAGGAAGCCTAAGGTAACTAATGATAATGACAGATTTACAAAAGACGGAGCAAATCCAAAAAGTTTGCTACAAACCCTACTGATGAGAGCTGGACACTCCCCTCCAAAATACAAGACAAAGCACCTTAAGACGAATGAGTTTAGGGCACTGGTTGAATTCAAGGGAATGCAGTTTGTGGGGAAGCCCAAGAGAAACAAGCAACAAGCAGAGAGGGATGCTGCTATTGAAGCACTGGCCTGGTTAACCCATACATCCGACAATAATCAAAATGAGCATGACGACTCCCAACCTGATGTCACTGATAACATGCTCAAACTTCTTGGTAAACGTCGTAGATCAAAGCAGCGTCGCCCTGGTTGATCTGGCTGTCCACTGTCCATTGTTATTCTTGGAATTGCTGAATTGGCTTAAACAAGACATTGGGACAAGGACATGGGCAAGACTTGATCGTTGACCTTTTGACAGTCCGGGGGCCAGCAGCTTAGCTGGGGGTGAAACAATGAAAGGAAGGGATGCATACAGGCTATATGGACATGCTGATTAGGAGAGCCAACCATGAGCCTCTCGATGCTTGGCCTGACAGCTGACGAAACATGATAAATCCGTACAGACCATCGAAGTCTCATATTCCCATGGGAGCAGAGGATCACGACCCCAAGCCAATGCACATGGTTAGTAAAGTTGATGCGGGTATGGACTGTGAAATTGTATACAAGAAAGAAAGGGAAAGAAAATGTAGCCGAGCAATCAAGACAGAGAAACATTTGAACAGTCATTCTTGAATTTGGACGTATTGAGCTTGAAGATAAAAAAAATTTCCCATGTACCAGTAACATTAAAGCATGTTGTAGGTGGGGCCAGGGAGGTTGTGGGGTGGTTTTTCTCATTAGATTTTTATTTTTTGAACCTGTAGCGGGTTAGAGGAATGAACAGATTTCGATGAGATTATGTAGTTTCTAGCCAAGCCAAGATATCGATCATGCATGCAAGGCGAGAGTAGTTTCTACCGTAGTTATTAAATATGGCTTGGCTTGGCTTGCCCTGGCCTGGCCTGACGAGTTGCGTCGATAAATTTGTGATCTGAAGATGAATTTTAAAATTGAACCTCGTGACTTGATTAAGCCGACGATCAAGCTAGGTTTTTGTTCAACGAGTAAAGCCCTGTTTTTGTTCAGTTCTTGGATTTTCATGCACGTTACGGTATAGAGTTGCAACTTGCAAGGACGGCCCTGCTTATCAATATCTCCACGTGGAAGTATTTTCAGCTGCCCACCACACATTTATTATTTTATCAGTGAACTTTGCTTTATTATTATTATTATTATTATTGAACTAAATAGAAAAGGAACAAATTAATTAGAACTATTTTTTTCTTTTTAAATGCCAATTTCGCAGAATAAAGTCTATTATCAAAGATATTACTACAACCATTTTGATATAAAAATATATGCAAAGGAATTATGTATAAACATTGGCGTGAATATAAAGTTATTTCTTTTTTTTAGTAGTTTTTTACATGGTTATAAAACATGGTACATGTACATCATGTTTCATGATTAGAGATTCTATTTTTTAAGTTTTAAAAACACTATAAAAAAATATTTTTTATATATATTTTTTAGATCAGCTGAAGTAAAAAATAATTTTTTTAAAAATAAAAAAATATTATTTTAATATATTTTTAAATAAAAAATACTTAAAAAATAAATATGATAAAAAACTTTGATTGATCCGCTCTGCATGTTAAAGACCATTGACTTTTTTTTTTATAAAAAAAATACGTTGTTTTTATTTTATTTATTATTTATTATCCACTATAAAAGGCTTAAAACCTTCCTCTTGCAAAGTACTTCCACCAATGGCTATTCCTTGTGCTTCCCTTCCCTTCCCTTCTTCTTCTCTTCTTCTCAAGGCCTCTTCTTTTTCCTCTCAGTTCCCTCCACTTCTTTCTCCTTCACACCTTTTCTTGACCGTTTGTTCCCGCCATACCCCAGCAAAAAGCACTAATGCAAGAAACAGCTATTACACCAACAATACGGGCATTGCATATTTGAAGTATCCAGTAGTTGTGAAGGCACAAACTTCCTCTTCTTCTGCACTGAGTAGAGAGCCCATGTTGCCTCCTTTCAATATCTTAATCACTGGTTCAACAAAAGGTTCTTTCTTTTCTTGGTTCTCTAATTACTGTCTGATCAGTTTGTGGTGTTTGCTTTGCTGTGTGTATTGCTGTGGTTTCTGGTTTGGTTTTGCTGGTTAATTCTATGCCCTTTGATGGATTTATGGAATATGATTTCTGGGTTTCTTTTTTGTGGGTTTGCTGCGAATTAAGGCCCCAATTAGTCCAAGAGTTAAGGGTGTTGTGTCTGTACCGGATGGTTTGATTTTTGGTCAACGAGAAATAGAAGGGAGGTGCTCAAGTAGGTACATTGCTACTACTGAGTTTATTTTAGTTTGGTTTTGAGTGCTACTTTGTTGGGGTCATTTTCTTTGTTTTCTTTGCGAGAAATTGCATTCTTCAGTCCAAGAATGGCTTTGTTCCGTGTGTGAAATGAGAATCATTGGATTTTTTTATCAGTTTTCGCATGAATTGTTTTTTACAGTGTGCAATGGCTCGAGAGTTTCTAAAGATGATATCTTTAATGTCTCATTTTCTTAAGTTGGCTGGTTCTTTATGTGAATAGAGCTTGTTGATGCTTTTAATCCAGGAATAGGGTATGCTTTGGCTAAGGAGTTTCTAAAGGCAGGTGACAATGTGATAATTTGCTCAAGGTCAGGTAAGGATCTTCTTTGGTAGATATGTTGAAATGTCTCAAGCATATAAGTTAGTTGCTTTTGACAAACCCTAACTATGGTTCTCTCACAATCAGTTTGGTTGAATCTGAGTAAATACCCCTGGAGAATTTTTTAATGGGGACCTTTGATGTTCAGTTTATTTGATTCATGGTCTTTTACGCCAAAGAACCCTCTTGACCCAAAGGCTTGAAATAGTGGGACTTGACATTTTGAGTTGATATCTTGAAAGAATACGAAGCTTGCAGTTTATATACCCAGTTGCTTGTATTTAGTGTTGTTGACAGCAATCTTTGACAGCTGAACGGGTGGAGTCTGCTGTTCAGAGCTTGAGAGAAGAATTTGGAGAGCAACGTGTGTGGGTACCTCCTTCACAACTCTTTTCTCCAATTTATTTTTTGTGTCCTTATTTTCCCTCATGATAGTTTTCCATGATCAGTTGTCTATACTTCATACTTCTGGCTATGAGTCAGTTCCTCCTTTGCAGGGTACAAAGTGTGATGTTAGAGAAGGAAAGGATGTGAAGGATTTGGTTGCATTTGCACAAGAAAGTCTCAAATACATCGACATATGGGTATTGTTGCAAATACTCCCGGCTGCTTTATGCTTTCTAATTGTCATAGTTAAACAAAATTCCCTATAGGAATCGATAAACCTTTTCTTATTGGATGGTTGCTCTTCTGTAAAGTTGGTTAAAGGATGTTTCTTTTTGCGATGCTGTACGGAAAGGTTGTTCTTGTTGGTAAAATACGCATATCAGTGTTGGGAATTTGTTAGAGATAAACATTTTGTGTAATTTCCATGCTAGCTATTTCGTAGCTTCATGGTCTGGTTTAGTAATAATTCATGAGAAATTTCATGTTTTATGCTTCTCATTCAGCTAGCAGAACTGATACTAAATTTGTTCAGCTACCTACCCTCTTAGGTATACTCCATCAGTATATGGTGTTGCATTGATTCCATTTCTTTTTCCTATAAAAATGCTTGGCTCTGCTGTTACTCTCTTACCTCATGTTAATGATGCAGATTAATAATGCAGGATCCAATGCTTATAGCTATAAGCCCCTGGCAGAAGCTTCAGATGAAGATCTTATGTGAGCATTTAAAGTTTTCATTAATTTCTTTTCCTTCCTTTTTATCCTTTCTTTTCCTATTGTTCTTCTTCCCTGCAATTTTGCAATGCTTCAAGTTGTTTGTTCTGTTTACTTTTGTGCAGAGAAGTTGTCACTACAAACACCCTTGGTTTGATGATTTGTTGTCGAGAGGTAAAAGTGTTCTCTTTATCCTTGTCTGGCACTTTCAGGCTTATTTCTTACACATAATAATTGTCAAGGCAATAAAAATGATGTTGAACCAACCTCGAGGGGGTCACATATTCAACATTGATGGAGCTGGCTCAGATGGAAGACCAACCCCAAGGTACCACGTTTCAGTTTTCTTGAGCTTTAATTAGATTTGCTGAAGCCATTCATGATTTCTATGTCAGTTTCCATTGACAAAAGTGACTACTTTGTGCACACCCAGTTCACGATGTGAATTTGCCAATTGACTTCTCATTGCATATTTCTCCTTTCCTTTTCTCTCAGATTTGCAGCATATGGGGCAACTAAGCGCAGTGTAGTGCATTTAACAAAATCCCTACAGGTGCACTCTCAACTTTCTTTTCAAGGTAGTAGTGTTGAGTGTTATTCAATCACTAAGAATATATCAGAAGAGTGTTTTCTTTCTCATTGTATAGCATCAAATATTCTTGCATTTCTCCTAATCTTTTTATACCAGCCCTTGGGGGTTGTTTATAGAATCATATGATGTCAACTCCCATTTCTACTATTTGTTTTTGGTACTTTACCAGATGTCAAACTACTGATATTTTAAGAATCGAGTAGTCAGAAAAATCATCATTTATTCCATCATTCTCATTGTGTTATTTAAGTAGCATGCAACTAAATATAAAGGTCATTTAGACAACTGTCTATGTTAGTGAAATGTGTTAGGATTAGATATCTATGTGAGAGTTGCTATAAACATGTTTTTTTTTTAATGGAACAGGCTGAGTTGCGGATGCAAGATGTTCAAAATGTTGTAGCGCATAACCTGTCGGTATGCTTGAATTATTTTTAGCTCTTTCCTTTCGAGTTCGCTATTCATGCACTTTGTTATGTCAAATAACACTTTTTTTTAAAAAAAAAAACGAAAGAATAAATTTATGAGCCTTTCCTCTTAACAGCTGTTGTGTTATCATCATTGATTGCTATCATTGATGATGCCATCATTATCAATAGATTTTTATTAGTTTTTTTTTTTTTTAATTTTCTTGGTATCGGCTTGCAGCCTGGAATGGTCACAACTGATCTTCTCATGTCTGGAGCTACCACAAAGCAGGTCAGAATAAAAGATCATCTTCTTTTGGAGTCTGTCTTCTGTGGGTTGTAATTGAAATGATCAAATTTCATCCATTGCAGGCCAAGTTTTTCATTAATGTTTTGGCAGAACCAGCTGAAGTGGTAAGATTTTGTTTACTAGGCTGTCATTCAATGTGCTGGTATTTCATGGTTTACAGAACCATATGACCATTAACTGTTAGTGATTACTATGGTTAAGTAAATCATATCAGTTAATCTTGATTGAAATAGTTGCGTATGCTAAGATGGTGTGTAGTTTTGTTTACCAGGGAGGTGCTTGCATCATAAGAAAAGGGGGCACTTTTTGTGGATCATCTAATGTGAGTCACTTCTTAGTTCCACTGATTAAGATTTTTTGGGTTTTCATAGGTTGCAGAATACCTTGTTCCAAACATCAGATCTATCCCTGCCAATGGATCAACAAAGCCTACCTACATCCGTTTCCTCACCGGGGTGAAAGCATACTCGCAGATATTCTCAGTTAAGTGAAACACTTCGATTTTCTGTTCTGTTGGAGAACTCTGAAGATGCACTAACTTATATCACTTGGGGATTGTTATTGGTTCTGATCAACTCTTCTGCTTGCACTTTTCCTTGTTAGCAGAGATTTGCTTTCGGCGCACGAAGAAACAGATACTTGCTTGAAGATTGAAAGTGTAGTGGCAGAATTTGATTTAATTCAAATGCTGTGATTTTTTTGGTGAAATTGTTGTAAAAAATTGTTCCTTTTTTTATGGCTCTACAGACTCTACGGGACCAGACTCACGAATGGACATGTTACATGAACTCATCAGTCTGATTTCAATATGAGATTATGCTGATGTTTCCTTAAATTTTAGACTTCAAACACATAAATTTGAGGCTCAATCATTGAAATGAAACTCCCCCCCAAGTTCACAAATCCCATCCGTGACAGATTTTCCCTGATAACTTTGTCGATGCCACAAATCATTTGCTTACAACAGAAAAGGCACAGTGCTTGTCTGGTTTGCATTATTAAGGATGGCCATCAAATCCAAGCTTCTTCATTTCCCAACGTGAAATTTTGTACAAGTCCGTTGATGTGAAAGGATATGGGGACGTTGCAGTTTACCTTTTGTTTACTTTTTGGTAAACTACTTTTAGGCCCCTATAGATCCTTCAATGTTCCATTTCAACCATATAGTTTAAGATTTCTCAATATTACCCCTATAGTTTTGATTGAGTTTCCAATGTCACCCTTAATCATTAAAACCAAATAGCCTGCTTCTTGATAGTTTTTTGCAGCGAAGGGAAAGATTGAAAGTTTAAAAGATATGGGAGTAGCGTTGATAAATCTTAGATTATAAGGGTAGAAGTGAAACATTGTTGTTTTGGATGGTTTTGTCTGTAGCCTTCTGCGTCAACCTGATTTTCCCGTGAAGCACTGTGAACTCACATTCCCTTGTCTTCTTGTACCGACCAGGTCATGCGCCATCTACCAGTAAATTGCTTTTTTCAATTAACATTAAATATTCTAAAATTAAAACTTTTCATGCAATTTAGACGTGCTCTCTGTATGGATTGGTGCATCTAAAAAAAATATTAATAATACCTTATCAAGATTTAAACTCAAAAGAAAAAAATATCTCATCAACCATCCATCCAATCTCTTCAAGTTTATGTGATGCATTATTTATTTTTTTTATTAACGTGAATATCCGGGCCAGCTTGTATATAAATTTCCAGTAATCCTGGAATACATTGCTGAACACGTGAGTGGTGGTGGCAACTAGTCTTGTCTAAACCCTCCATGCAATAATATCCCTACATGATCAAAGATGGGAATGATGGTGGATAAAACAGTGACAGGGGGGTAAAAGAGTTTTTATCCTTTTGGTTTTAAATATAGAAATTTTTCTTGAATTCATCATGGCTTCTTGGCTCTTGGGAAGCAAGATCCAAGTCCCAGAATACCCTAACCATTGTTGAGAAGAAAAGAAAAAAAACAATTTCTATAATCCGGGTGGCCAAACAGTTTACAGCACTCCACTTGGACTGAAAATCACGTGACCAATACTAGTCGTTGATGAGAAAAAATGTCACATCCTTTGTAAACATGCCAGAATATCGAGATGCTACTGGATTCTTTTGTGGTATGACGTGCCAATTTCTGGTACACTGACACAGACGTGACTTACTACTTTCTATTTATTCGTGCACTTTGTTTTTTTAGTTGTATTGTGGCTCAGCAGTGCAGAATCTGCTTTGCTTTGGCTCATAACTTTAATGCAAAGCTTTCAGGGCATGGTTTATATGTTTAATGCAGGCATATAACTCTGCTTATGTGGTGGTTAAAGGTCTTAATAATCTCTCATGGTTTCCTTGGGACTTAGAAAAAAGCAAGAACCCTGTCCAATTTCCACCACTAAGGAAAGTAATTGGAGTATAATTTAGAAGAAGCGAGTGCAATCATTGCCTTTCTTTGGTAAAAAGCTTACGTTATGGAAAAGCCTCTTTAAATCCTTGTAAAATTCATATCCCAACAAACTACTATTGCATTCGATAGTTTTGATGGCCAAACCAGTTCACTATCCATGCTATCTTCATCTCTTGTTTCTTATCCTTTCTTTTCATCGGTCAAGCCAGCTGCAGCCCTTTCAGTCTCAGTCCCTTCTGAGAATCCAGCAGCTTCTTAACTACCCATCTTTCTCGACCAGCTTTGACAACACCACAGATTTCTGCAACATTGAACCAACTCCATCTCTAACTCTACTGTGCTATGAAGATAATATAACACAGCTTCACATTGTAGGAAATACTGGGGTTCCTCCAAATTTCTCCACAGACTATTTCTTTGCCACTGTTGCTAGTCTATCTAGCTTGAAGGTTCTGTCTTTGGTTTCTCTTGGCTTCTCGGGGCCACTGCCTGAAAGTATTGGTCAGTTATCTTCACTTGAGATATTAAATGCAAGTTCAAACTACTTCAGTGGCTCCATTCCAGCATCTCTTTCATCTTTGAAGAGCCTTCAGACACTGATTCTGGACCATAACAAGTTCAGTGGTGAAGTTCCTGGTTGGGTAGGTTTCCTTCCAGTTTTGGCTGTGTTGAGCTTGAAGAACAACTCCCTTAGTGGGTATCTACCAAATTCTCTGACGAGATTGGAAAGTCTAAGAATTTTCTCTCTCTCAAAGAATCACTTATCTGGACAAGTGCCTGATCTTCATAACTTGACCAACCTTCAAGTTCTTGAGTTGGAAGACAATCACTTTGGACCTGATTTTCCAGGTTTGCACAACAAGGTGGTGACTCTTGTGCTAAGAAATAATAGCTTTCATTCTGGCATACCTGCTGACTTAGTCACCTACCATCAGCTTCAGAAGTTGGACCTCTCCTTTAATGGATTTGTAGGACCATTTTTGCCATCTTTGTTGTCAAGCCCTCCAATGAATTATCTTGATATTTCACATAACAAATTTACAGGGATGCTCTTCGAAAATATGTCCTGCCATGCTGAACTAGCCTATGTAGATTTATCCTCAAATCTTTTGACTGGAGAGTTACCTACTTGCCTAAACTTGAGTTCAGAGAGCAGAACTGTCCTGTATGCTAGAAACTGCTTGTCAAACAAAGAACAAGAACAGCATCCTTTTAACTTCTGTCACAATGAAGCACTGGCTGTGAAAATCTTGCCTCGTGATGATGTTAAGCATCAGAGACACGATAAGGAAGTTCTTGCATCAAGTACTATGGGAGGAGTAGTTGGAGGAATTGCAATTGTTGGCTTGGTTTTCTTGTTTGTCAAGAGGGTATATAGTAAGGATGATGTGAAAAAACCCCAAACAAGGATACTCGTGAAGAATTTGTCATCAGTGAACACAGTGAAACTTCTTTCAGATGCAAGTAAGCTCTTACTTTCCTCTTCTTTCAATTGTTGGGTTAGACAGAGAAATTTTCTTCCATTTTAATGCTAAAAGAGGGTTAGTTATATGGTTCTAAAGTTTTTCGTATCTTAACTCTCTTGCTAGGCATGTGAGTTTAGGAGATTTTTCTGGTCTTTAAATCTTCCCTGTGAAGACGGCAAGTCTAACTTCCTGCTTATTTTTTATTTTTTTTTGCTTTGTTAGGGCACATATCACAAACAATGAAGCTTGGAGCTAGCCTTCCTAATTATCGAACCTTTTCTCTGGAGGAGCTCAAGGAGGCAACAAATAACTTTGATGCCTCGAACTTACTTAGTGAAGATTCAAGCAGTCAGGTATGCAATTCGGAATGCTTAAACTTCTGCTACTTAGCTAGTGCAGAAATAGAACCAAAACACTTCCTTTTTTCATTATTCCCCAATTTAGCCGTCTGTTATTATTATGGTATCAGATGTATAAAGGAAAGCTCAATGATGGAAGTCTTGTTGCTATTAGAAGCTCAAAAGTCAGGAAAAAGATCAGCCAACGTACCTTTACCCACCATATTGAGTTGATTTCAAAACTCAGACATAACCACTTGATCAGTGCTCTGGGACACTGCTTTGATTGCTGCCAGGATGATTCCAGCACCAGCAGAATATTTAATATATTTGAGTTTGTTCCAAATGGGACTCTTAGAGACTACATCTCTGGTAAAATGATTGTTCATAGTTCTGTGTTATAAAGGATGATATTTTTGCAATCACATTCTCATGATCTTAGCACTTTGGTAGGAATTCCAGAGAACAAGCTGAAATGGCCACAAAGAATAGGAGTTGCTATTGGAGTTGCAAGGGGTATTCAATTCCTGCACACGGGGATTGTCCCGGGTGTATTTCCAAACAATCTGAAGATAACAGATGTCCTATTGGACCATGATCTGCTTGTGAAACTCTGTAGCTATAACCTGCCACTACTCACTGAGGGATCGGTAATGACTAGATAATAAAGAGATCCCTGATTTTTTTTTTCTTCCAAGCAAAAGTATATCATGTTCATGCTCTTTTGTAAGCCTTTCAGGTGGGCGCTGCAGTTTCTTCTGGAACAAAACAAAAATTTGGGACAAGGTCTGTGGTCGACTCCTTTCAAGCTCAAATCAGGATTGTAGAATTTGTTACTAGTTTAAAATTAGGATTTTGTTGTTAGTCATTTGTTGAAAAATTAAATCCACTCATGATCTTTTCGACAAATGCAGGGATAGACATGAGGATAAGGAGGACATCTATGACTTGGGAGTAATCTTAGTTGAAATCATTTTTGGAAGGCCAGTGGTTAAAAATGAAGTCATCGTCTCAAAAGATCTGGTTAGTACTTGTACCTCTGGTGTCTCCATGACACCACCTCTATTCCTGGATTTGTGATGTATGATATCAATTTACTTTTGATTGTTGCGCAGTTAAAAGTAAGCATGACAGTTGACGATGTAGCTCGAAGGAATATTGTTGATCCAGCAATTAACAAGGAGTGCTCAGATGAATCTCTAAAGATAATGATGGAGATATGTATTAGATGTCTTTCCAAAGAGCCATCTGATAGACCATCAGTTGATGATGTGCTTTGGAACTTGCAGTTTGCAGCACAAGTTCGGGAGAGTTCCAGAACAAGTTAGAACTGAATGTCTCATGTTCGTAAATGTAACTATATCTACTTCCTATATTTCCAAGAATTTGATGGTCAATTTAGTCCTCTTGTACAAGTCTGATTTACCGTGTATGGCATATGACTATCTGTAGTTTCAAAGTCCAATCTCATGCCACATCGTACTTCCAGGGGCCAGAATAGTTCATGCTTATTATGAGAGACTATCCTATGAGTTCTATCAGATTTTATTTCATTACATTCAACAAGAAACTCGTCCGAGAATATCACGAGAAGAAACAATTGAAATTTCAAAGCTCATATGAAATCCTTTTGTGGTAGAATTCGTGTACATTGAACTTTCTTTCTGTTGTAAACAAAGCTAATTACACAACAAATTCCATGTGATACAACATTTGACACAACACAAAGCTAAACTATTACAACATCTATCCTTTGGATAGCAAACAATATGTTTGAAAATCCAGGAACCAACAGCGATTACACTAGAAGAAATTTAAGAAAATCATATTTTTATACAAGATAAGGGAGGTGATTCTGTCATCTATGTGGAGATCCCAATATCGGATTTGTTTCTATTTTTGTATTCCGCGGCTCCCTTGGACTCCCAAACTTCTCAGCTTCTCTTGCTATCTGAATATCACAAGGACTATAGTATTGATACAGAAATTTTACAACGTATCGAGGAATCAGAGCTGCTAAAACTATAGCGAGCAAGCACAACCAAAACAATTCTGTCTTTGCAACATGGAAGATGGCCCTGTCATGTTACATTGAATTGCAAACATCAGATGCTATATATATATATATATTTATATATACAAGAATAACACATGCAAGTGTTTCTCAATCTAAATGCTTAAACGGAGTTTTCAAATGGCTGTATGCAAAACAATGGAAACAAGAATCTTCCGATTGATACACATTATTTTCTGACAACAAATGTTAATCGATGATATTATCTCCAGTTTAAACTAAAGTCAGAAATGATACGACATTTAAGAACATAGATGAGTATATATAAAGGTATGCATTGTGTCTACGGATGGTTCTAAAAGCTGGTCAATATGACAAAGGAAAGGGCATACCAGTAACCAGTGAAAATAGGCACAGCATCAATGACAATGACACAAATGAAAGTTGCAATTATGGATCCCCATAAAACTGCATGAGTAATCCAACTCCACCGGAAGATGTCCATGGCCAAGTGCAAATTAACCAAAATGACCACTGCAAGCGTCCACAGATCTCCTATACTTGATCCGTCAATGCTGCTGGCCCAGTATGCAAAGAGAGGGATGGAAAAGACAGCCACACTTTGCCACAAGGTGTCGATCATTGTCAGCCAAAACAACTTAGAGTTGTAGGCCTCTTGTCTGTGCCCTGCTCCATAAAGCTGGGGATACTTTAGGAGAGTCCTTCTACTTAGGTCCTTGTCAAGAATACCAACTACAATGGTAGGCAATGCTGTGTAGATAATAGAATACAACATGCTGCTCCACTCAGTGATTGCAGTCGTCAAAGTGAAAGAAGTAAAGATTACATACCTGTGCAGTGATGACAAAGTATCAACAACTGTGTTAACAAGCATACGATAATGTCACATAAATTTTGGGTTAAAAAGGAGCACGCTTAATTTTTGTACACTGTCTGCAAAATAACTAGGATCCTAATTTAACTACACTCCGATGACAGTTTCATCAGAAATATGTTTCAGTGTTTAATAAGAACAAGAAATGAAGGTATAAAATTTTCAGCTAACTTCATCCAGTCAGCTTCGATTTAGAAGGAGTTCACTTTCCCAATTAATGAGCGATGGCTATTCTACAATTATATAGAAAATGCTTTGCAAGGAACCCTTTTCTTTAACTTCTAAAGAGAAGGGGAAACAGAGTTTTTCTTAAATAAGGCACATAGCCAAAGAGATAGTTAAGGATCAGGCAAAGAATTAAGTGAAGGCTGCTAAAACTTCCAACAAATTTTACCATCGCATAGCATATTTACATATAGCATAATTTTGCATATGAAAGAAAAAATCCAAAATATGCTTTATGCAAGTTTACTCACCAAAACAAAACAAGAACAAACACTGCATTCCTGTAAAAATTATATAGTATCATATATCCCATCCGCTGGTAATTCCAATGTCCATGGACCAATAAAAGTGGTACTAAGAATCTGAACTGCCCCATTGCAAAATCTGATGCCATTACTGCTTGCTGACCCTCTCGCCCACTAATGCCAACTCCAACATCGGCCATTTGGATCATTGAGACATCATTTGCACCTGTAAACATTTAGAAGAATTTTCCAACATCGGAATAAAACACCAATGAGAGACAAGACAACGTAATTCCTTATGCTCCCCGAAGTTTGGTTCAGGGAAGCATAAAGCTACTGATCTAACATAAGTTGGGAAATCACCGTCTCCAATGGCAAGTGTCATGTCACGAGTCCTGTTCTTCACAAGGGCAACAATTCCAGCTTTTTGCAATGGAGCCACTCGGCAACACAGAACCACAGAACATTTACTGGCTAATTCAAAGAGCTACAGCCAAATGAATAAACTACATCAGCACACAAAACCATTGCCATGAAAAAAAGAAAGATAAAGGTGAATTCACAAGCAAGTACCAGTTCTTCAAGTTCACTGTCAAGTATATGGACAAGGCTGGTGCCATCAATAATCAACGCCACTGGATTCACAGCAGCTGCATCACTTGCCCCAGTATTATGTGTTATCCCAGATGTGATCGTGAGCTTCTTAGATGCAACCAAGGCATCTTCTAAACTCTTCCTTGAAGACTGCTTAGAGTTGCTATTGATTATAATTGAGGTCATTTTGCTTGTCAGGAGCTTTGAGGAGTAGCCAATTGATATAGCAGTTTCTTGCTTGTCCCCAGTTAAAACCCATGCTTTGATCCCTGCTGTCCTCAAAGATTCTATGGCTTCTGGCACCCCTTGTTGCAGTTTATCTTCAATAGCAGAAGCACCGAGTATGGTAAGACTGTTTTCGACATTGTTAGCAACCTTGCGTAGCAAAGCTGCCCTGCCAATTATAGCTGTGCTAGCTGCCTCAAAGGCTAAGTGCCACTGCTCAAACTCTGAATTATTCAATTCACGGATCCCAAAAACAAGTGTTCTCAATCCCATTGAGGAGTAAGTCTGAAGATGGGCTTCAGTTGCATGTATAATGTTCGTGTTCAGAGATCTATCTATCACACTAAACATGGATGTGTCAGCACCTTTCACAAAGACTTTCACAGTCTTGTCAGGGCATCCCAATATAACCGACATCCTCTTCCGGTCACTATCAAACTCATGCAAACCCAAAACATTGAACCTGCACTGCCAACATGGGATAGTCCAACAAAAAAGGAAACAGTAAGAACCATTTTTCATGGAAAGAAGTTCAACATTGCAACAATAATTAGTGGAACAAGTAACCAACTAATCCAAGCATTGCAAACACTATCGGTTCGCATTCTCCTTGCTATTACAATCCATGTATTTTAATGATATGTGTGTATGGGGGAGTTTCAGAAAGATCCTTCCCATGAAGAGGATTCAAAAAAAGAAGACAACTTCTCATCCAAACAGCACAAACATATTTGTGTGACCCCAACTTTCCATCACAAAGCTGAAAGTATTAGTTGATTTCAATATAAGTCGATTCATTTACGAATCCATGTCTTCACTTTAAGATGAACATACTCTTCCCTAATGCTAATCCCAGAGATACCACTATAATATTGAATTAGTAACCAAACTGTCTCCAGCCAATTTACAGCTTGACACACAATCATGTTAACAATGACAGAAGTGGCAGTGGTAATCATCATTAAGATGTTAGCAAAAATGTCCAAGAAACTGACAGTAAAAAAGGAAGAAAAAAGTAGTAAAAAGGTACCTCTGTCTTTCTCCTTGAATATTAATAACTATATGACCAGAAGTTCGTTCTGTAAGCATAAAACCATATGCAGCAGCAGCATAAGCGAGTGCTTGCTCATCCGGAGACTCCCCTTGGTAATCCAACAACTTTACTGTAGAATCAGATGTGTCATCGACAACAAGAGGCACGATTGTGTTACATGCTGCCAATGCAAGGAGGAAATCATGAACATGTTTGGCTCCCTTCGTATCCTTTCCACTTCTTGATAACTCTAGAAGCTGAGGGTCAACCTTCACCTCCATCTTTGGCTGCAAAATCTTCCCATCCACTGCTGCCAGACACAGCAAACAGAAGAAAAAAAAATGAGAAAGTTGTACGCAAAAAAATCAAAATGTTCAAAACAACAAAACTCTTGCTACCTTGAGCAGGATCATTTCGTGAAACGGTTCTCCCATCACTGTAATCTACTCCCCATATGCTTGCACGTTGAAATTCCATCTTGTTCTCAGTAAGAGTGCCAGTTTTGTCAGAGAAAACATACTTTATTTGCCCTAAATCCTCATTAATATTTAAAGACCGGCACTGAAATCTTGAATTTGACCCCTCGTCATACAGTAGCATATCTCGAATCATAAAATAAGCCTGACCAACCCGGACAAGCTCCATGGAAATGTACAAAGAAATAGGGATCATGATTTGGAATACAATAACTGACATGAGGAATGTAAAAAATATCTCCAACCCCCATCCATAATAATTAAAATTCTGTGGAGCCCCGTGTGCAAAGTCCTTTCTCCTATAAAAAGGCAAGATATCTAACTCATCCTTACGGCGCCTTAACCACACAGCAGCGCATATAGAAACAACACTGCACAAAAAAATAAGGAACAGAGAGAGTATGATGGTCTCAAAGTTCATATGTGTCTCAAGCTGGCTCCTTTTTGATGGAGCTCCTGAGCTGTTAAGCATGGCCTTGGTTTCACGGCCACAATAAACAGCAACTCCAATTGCCCAAGCAGTATTCTTGAGCTCACAACCACGAAGAAGAATGTTTGAGGGCCCAAGTGACAGTCTTTTCCCGTCAACTTCCATGTTTGCCTGAAATCCATATATGTTTCTATTAGGCCTCTCGCACTTAATCAACCCATTAATCATTTCCTCTCCAGGAATCTTTGAAATGGTCTCTTGCTTTGCATACCGAGTCTTCAAATTCGATTCTCCATCCAAATTTACAGTCTGCACAAAAGCAACCCCAGTTGGCTCACTAGTTGAGAGAAGTACAATATCACAAGGAAAGGTTTCATTAGCCTGAATCTTGAGTATCTCACCAACCTGAATATCCTTCCATTTCTTTTGTCGAAATTCATCATCAACTAAAACCCAAGCTAATCTATTATTCTCAACTCTATCTGACCTATGCCTCCTCCAATCCTCGTATGCATCCTTGACTGCCGTAACTGACAGCACGAATGCAAGTGGCATGATGGAAGCTCCCCGGCCGAAGACTGCCAGCTGGGGAAGCTGATTAAGCACAGCGATGATGAGAAAATAAATGTACGCTACTCTATGAAACTGTCGAAACAAATTCCTTGGAAGAAATGAAAACACTGAATATTTACTAGTTCGAATCGAATTACCAGCAAACTCGTATCTCTCATTACTCTTTACAGGATCGTTCAAGTAAACCAATCTAGCATCATCATCACCAATCTCTTTCTGCGACAAACCCAACAACTCTATATCACCCCCTCTTGATCCATGCCTCACTTCCCTAACTGAATTCCCTCCCTTCCTTTGATTCAATGAGATCTCCTCCTCAAATGGGTTTTGAGAATCCATCAAGGAAATGGATCTGGGGGCTTTAAGATTGACTCTTGAAGATTATTCCAGAGTCAAAACAGATAAATCATAGCAAATATTGGGTATTTACTGGTTTTGGTGATTGAATCAGTGAAGACATCTTTTAGGCCATGATGTAGAGATCAGGAAGTGTCAACTTAAAAAGATACAGACTATTGAACCGACATCCATATCACACCCATTAAAATGAGTGCATCTTGGAGGGATGTCAAAGTTTCAAAATTTCATTCAAAAACAAACCACATTCTGTCTTCTTGAGTATAATCCTCTCAGTTTCTCACACAAGAAAAAACAAACTCCACTTACAGATTTATGGATGATGTATCACTGTCAACTTTGGAGCCACCACAGGGCCTCTGTCTCGATAAAACAGAGAAGATTTTCAAGACCCACTTCTAAAATCCTGAAATCTACAGAGTTCTGTTTCCGCAAGTGATGTTTTTCGGTGAAAAAAGAAGGGAATGAAAGGGAAAGAGAAAAGGAGAAAGCTTGCTCTTTAGTTAAAGCAGCTTGGTAGGTGATGGTGAAATAAAGACAGGAGGGGGGGTTTTGCAAAGGCGAGACAACGACACCGTTTTCTCCACCTGAAATTACATTTTGAGGTAGCTTGATAAAATTGTAATTCAATTTTATTCATCTGTTAACTAGTTTAATTAATTGAACTAGTTTTGAGTTAAGATCTAAACAGATGTTTCTTGTACCATCGTACGTGCATTGTGAATTAATTTTTTAAAAAAAATCTCATATCGGAATTATCTGCCAATATTAAACTTAATTTGTAGGATAATTTTGGATTTTAGTGAATCTAAAAATAACTTAAAACATAGTTTGATTTTAAAAAAATAATTTCAAGATAATTTTTTTTTTTTTATTATCAAAACAATAATATGTTAGAACGATTTGAACTTTACGATTTAATCTGCTAAATTTATTATCTTATCATGATGAATTTTATTAAGTTTAAAAATTTTATTTTTTAAAATTATTTTTTACTTAATTAAACGAAATAAAAAATAGATTTTATAAAATTAAATATAAAACAAGCACAAAAACAAGTAGTGAAAATAAATCAAAATAATTTATATAGATAAACTCAAGATAAAATAAATATTGAATAATAAAAAAAATGATAATAATAAAAAAAATAAAAGAAATCACCTTCTTAACTGTTGATATGAATAATGAAAAGAATGGTTGCATCCTATGATTTTCAGAGTAGTATACTAATTCTGCAAAATATAATGTCAATGATTATCTAAATCCAATGAGTATTTTTGTAGGCCATCCAGCTTTAAAAACTAATAATTTTTGCTGGCATGTGCTCTTCGTTAAATAATAAACTTTATTTATTAATCAGGATCAAATTAAAAATTCGATCGTCACCCAGGTTATTTTTACTTGGGCCTTCTGCAACTCAGTGTGACTTTTTGGTGGGCAGATTTTAAAGGCTCATAAAACACGGGCCTGGAGTAAATTAATACACACTCGGCCCATTTTACGGTTAAATTAGGCCCGTCACGCCCAATTTAAAATTGGCGTAGATTCCCCGCCAGCGTAACAGGCACGCGAGGCTTCCCTAACCGTTATAAATACACAAAATATCACCTCTTTCCACCGAAATCTCTTTGGACTCTGCTTCTCCTTCCCCTTCCCTTTCTTCTTTTCCTTCGTTTTCTTCTTATGGCAGTTTTCCCTAGGGCTAGGGTTTTAGGTTCATCATGGGACGCTCCGGTCCAATATCGGGCGGGCAGGCTCTGATCGAATAATGCCTGCGACAAAACAAAACAAAACCTTCCCGTCTCTTTCTCAAAGCCTACCAAAAGGTTTTGATTTATCTCCTTATATTTCTCTATGTTTTATCTGTAATTAAATATTAGGGTTTTAATGCTGTGGATTTCTTTTAAAATTCGCAGCAATTCAATTCGTAGGATTCTGGGTCTTTTGCACCCAAACAGAAAGCAGAAATCAAAACCCGGAAATCTCTTTCTTTTTGCAATAATTTAAATGAAAGAAGTCAATCAAGAGGATGTAACGAAACGAGTTAATACGCAAGAGTGGTTTTTTTATTGTGCTCGGTTAGGGTTCTGGTTTTATTTTCTCCCAATCACCGTTAAAAGATCTATGTAGTTTTTGGGATTTACTGTACAATTCTTTGTTAGGGTTTCTGTGCTTTCTCGTTTTTTCATTATGTAATTATTTTTTTTCCTGCAAAACAGAAGGTAATGCAACGAAGCTGTGGTGACATTTTTGGTTGAAGATTTCAGACATTACTTTAAGGAACAAATTGATTGGTTATTTTCGGCGAGGTAAATGGGTGTTCAGTGCAAAAGGTTAATGGACTGTTTAGTCCATCTGATTTTTCTTATTGTGATCCCTCTATATATTTATTTTGTAAATATAGAGGGAAGAATTTGGTTGTAAATGATATCAAATTTTATTTCCAAGGTGATTCTATTATATTGTAAATGATATAGTGGGAAGAATTTGGTTGTTTCCTTGATTGTAGAATGCCAGCTCACTTTATGGTCCAATCACATGACAAAGTTGATTTTTACTGTAAAATTTGGGTTGGTTTAATCAAATTGTGAATTGAGATATTACTGTCCATATATAGCAGCTCTTATCAAGTAGTTAAGTTGAATGGTCATCTTGAAAGATCATAGATGTGAGGAATCCAAAATCATACATCTATTCTTCTGTTTGTTGCCCCTGCATGTTTTAATTTCCATATGCTGCTTCTATAATTTCTTTTAACTATTCTTTTGTTCTGTTGGGACATTTGCACATGTTAATACATAGATTTATTTATTTGTCTCACGTTGTTATTGATATTTTAAAATTGGCATAGATTCAATTTGTAGATGCATTCATGTCGACAGTTGAAGCAAAGAAGTCAAATGGTTTTACAACTTTGTTTCAGTTGAAAGGTGGAATTAATTTTAGATGCTGTAATTATTATTTTTTTCCATCTATTTCTGAAACAATCTTATTCACCAATTCTTCTAACAGGATTGCATGAGTGAAATTATGAAGTAGGCAAGATAATCAAATGTTCCAATCATCATAATTTCAGTGAAAAGATCAGAAAATTTTAACAAATAACATCAATTATCAGCTCGTTGGGACAGTGGGTAGGAGGACTAGAGATTCAATAGTGATCAAGACTCCAAGTGTTGTTTGTCTTTACAAATTCCAAGTTTTTGATGTATTAGGGTCGTGTCACATGTTACCATGCTTATGTTATAATGCTCTCATGTCAGGGTTGAGGAATGCTTAAATGTTAATTGTACACTGATTGAAATCAACTTGTTACTTCAGGTTAAAGAAACTTGGATTTACCTCTTTATTTGATGAAAGCTGCTATGTAGATATGCAAGGCAACACTTATTGCTCTCGCAAGGGTATGCCTTTTATTGCTTTCCTAAAGATTAGATGCTAGAATGTCAAATGCACCACAAATTACATGTAACTCTATAATAATGTCACGTAGGATTTGGCTTTGCATTCGAGGAACTAATTAAAGAAGATCCGAGTGAGAACTGTAATTTTTATTTGGATGGTGAAGCTCAGAATTTAAAGAAGTTGGCTATTAGTGTTGCTCATGTAAGAAACTAAGCATGGTAGATTTAAATTAGAACATGCAGTTTTATCCAAGTGAAAATGAAAGTTGTCCAATCAACTGCTTATAACCAATATCATCTTAGAAAAAAACTTTTTGATGACCATGTGTTTTTCAATGCCTCTAATCTCTGATTTTTCGGGTTTTAGGGTGTGCTTTTTTTTGAAGCTCGAGATGTAAATGTCTAGCTGTCTATCCCCCGTCATAGTCTTCTTTTGGGCTTTTGGATTTCCTACAAATCATGCATACTTGTTATAACAAGATTAAAGGCCTATAGTAACTAGGTTGGAAAGGAAGCCTAATAATGCTTTGATTTTCTTACGTGCATGGTTTTCTGACTATTTTCTCATGATGGAAATCTGTGTACTGTTTAGTTTGTGTAGAAAATCTACTGGTTAATAGTTTCCCTTGATAAATATATTAGTAGCTGACAGTTTAGAGTCTTTTAAATAAAATTGTGTATCTTCTCATTGAGAATTGTCTATTATATAGGTAGAATTTACAAGCTAAGAAAAAAAAGAATACAACAGGAAATAATACAGGTTGATACAGGAAATAATATAGGTTGATCTTCAACCCTTAGAAACAGCTAACCTACAGCTAGTATATCCCAATAAAAGAAAGAATAAATAAGCAAAGAATCTGCTGGTATTAAATGTGTAGGTATAGGTATTTCCTTTGACATCCCCCTTTAAATTGATGTTGGTAAATCGACAAGCATCAATTTGGTAGTGAGGAAATGATGGCGCTGACGGGGCATGGATTTGGTGAAGATATCTGCGATCTGCAGAGTGGTGGAGATATGTGGAAGGGTGATAATTTGATGATCATATGCTTCCCTGATTGAGTGACAGTCAACCTCAATGTGCTTGGTGCGTTCGTGATAGACAGGGTTGGCTGCAATTTGGATGGCACTAATGTTGTCAGCATGAAGTGGAGTAGAATGAATTGGACAGAAACCGAGTTCTGTGAGGAGACCACGCAGCCAAATGATCTCAGAGCATGCAGCAGACATGGCTCGGTACTCTGCTTCAGTAGATGATTTGGAGACGTTGTCTTGTTTCTTGCATTTCCATAAGATATGGGCATCACCAAGAAACATACACCAGCCGGTAGTAGATTTCCTGGTGTCAGGGCAACCGGCCCAATTAGCATCACTATAGGCTTGTAGTTAAAGTGAAGAACCTGTAGGGAAGAATAAGCCACGACTAGGAGTGCCAAGAATGTAGCGAATTATACGGCGGACAGCAGATATATGGAGATACCTTGGTGCTTGCATGAATTTGCTGACAGTGTGAACAACATAAGAAATGTCTGGTCAAGTAATAGTTAGATAGATAAGATTACCAACTAGCTTCTGATAGGTAGTAGGTTCATCAAGAAGCTCCCCTTCGTCACGACGATATTTCACATTAAGTTCCATGGGAGTGTCAACCGAAGTAGTGTTGGTGAGGCCAGCTAACTGAACTAGTTCTTGACTATACTTGTGCTGATACAGGAAGAGACCGTGAGGTTGATGATGCACTTCCAAACCCAAAAAATAGGTGAGCTGACCGAGGTCTTTCATGTGGAATGTAGAATGTAACATAGTCTGAATCGTAGAGATTGCCTCCAAGTCAGAGCCAGTGACGACGATATCATCCACATAAACAAGAAGGACAACGATACCCATGAATGTCTTTTGTAGAAAGAGAGAGGAGTCATACTGACTTTAAGTGAAAGAGAAACCCTGCAACGTGGATCGAAACTTGTCAAACCATACTCTCAGTGCTTGCTTCAAACCATACAAAGAACGTTTCAGTTTGAAAACATCATTAGATAAGGAAGTGGACATACCAGAAGGAAGTTTTAAGTAAACATCTTCCTTGAGATCACCATAAAGAAAGACGTTCTTGACATCCATTTGATATAAGGGCCAGGATTGAGATGCAACAAGGGCGAGTATAGTTCGAACAGTGGTCATTTTAGCGATTGGTGCGAAGGTCTCATCATAGTCAAGACCATATTCCTGTCTGTTGCCAAGTGCCACTAACCGAGCCTTGTAACGGTCGATGGACCCATCAGAACGACGCTTGATAGAAAACACAAATTTACTGCCAAGGGGATTCACAGATGAGGGGCATGGAACAATATCCCAGGTTTGGTTTTCTTCAAGTGCGAGAAGTTCAGTTTCAATGGCTTTTCGCCAACACTCATGCTCCATTGCCTGTTTATAAGATGAATGAAGAAAAGTAGAAGACAAGGTGGCTGTGAAGGATGAGGGAGGAGAGTACCCATACCTATCAGGGGGTCTACGAACCCGAGTACTTTGTCAATGAGAGGGAGTTGCAGTTGCTGGAACAGGAGCAGCAGTCAGGGAAGGAACGGGAGGGGGCTTGGGAGGGTCTGGAGGCTGGTGGGAAGTAGCAGATGAACGTCTTTGATATACTAGGAGAGGCTTAGAAGGGACTAGAGCTGCAGAAGAGTTAGTAAACATAGGCAAAACAGAAAATGAAGGAGGAACAGGATCCTGATGCATGGAAAAGAAATATTGGTTTTCTAGAAAGATCACATTTCTAGAAATTCGAATGCGACGCAAATTTGGGTCATAGCAAAAAAAACCTTTCTAGTGTACTGAATATCCTAGGAAAGCACATTGAATTGACTGAGCCGTGAGTTTTGTGCGTTCATGTGCAGGAAGATGAACATAACAGACACAACCAAAGGTACGGAGGTTGGAATAAGTTGGAGGATGACCAAACAACCTGAGGAAAGGAGTGTCGTGGTTCAATGTGGGG